>Ga0074045_10002313_pt1 | contig 17669 bp, 19 predicted proteins | sample BogForMeECP23OM2_FD_94442 | JGI IMG/M metagenome (GOLD analysis project Ga0074045, IMG submission 94442) | Bog forest soil microbial communities from Calvert Island, British Columbia, Canada - Bog Forest MetaG ECP23OM2 | ecosystem: Environmental > Terrestrial > Soil > Wetlands ...
GAAATAGGCGCGCGGAGCAAAGTGGGAACAAATTTGGAAATTACGTTAGAATACTGGTTTAGGTCTGTCGGGGCGTAGCGCAGCCTGGTAGCGCGCCTGCCTTGGGCGCACGTAACTCGACTCCAACAACTCCATCCATCGCTTCTAACTACTAACGTTTCCAACAAATCGGGGAATCTGCTTTTCGCTCAAAACTAACCCGAATGGAACGAAAACGTTGGATTCTTGCACAGTTGGTGCACAGTCGAAAATTAAGACGCCTGTTTTGCGGTTGCGCTCCCGAACACGATTGACGCATTTGGAAAAAACCGTGACGATCACGAGCAAGACAGCCGATTGATTAGGGATAACTCGAGGTCGAGAACTTGTGCGAAACCGTTTCGGTGTCGCGATACCTGGTCTCATTACCGATTGGGCTACTTGCCCGCGCGAACGATTGGTCGAATACCGGTGGCCGGAATCCCGCAATCGTCTCCTGAACCGACGATTGAAGGAAACTGGCACTCAGGATGGCATGTTGCGTATTGCGGCTCCTCAGTGATGTTTCCGACAAAGTGGTACAGCTGCGCACCGGGGTTCGGCTGATTCAGAGGCGCCAGTATTAGGGACAGCAATTGAAGTACTTCCATGCTGGCGCAAGACATCGAGAATGCGAAAACATTTTCTCGAGACTTTAGAGGGTGGTCTTTGGGCAAGCCTTCAATATAGGCAGGATCATCTAGAAGTCCTTCTCGCTCCGTCTGAACCAGACCGGGATCGTACTGGCGGAGACACTGCAAACACGGCCTTCCAATAGTTGCGGTGTGGGCTCGCCAATCCGCTGCGGCAAGTCGTCCCAGCCGGTTACTCCGTACGGAAATGCCGCCATCAATGACAGGTATGAGGTGCGCGAAAGCGATCAGATTCAGGATGTAGCGACCCCACGGCCTATCTACGCAAGAAAATAGAACGTCGCAGTCCAGCGCCGCGCGGAAACCTTGCTCCTCATAGACCGCGGCGGCAATCGGTTGTACTCGAAATGGCGCTGCCGTCGCACGTGCCATCAAGTGCTTTGCCAGCACGTCAACCTTAAGTTTTCCGATGTCATCACGCGTCGCGTAAGTGAGGCGGTCTAGATTGTGCTTTTCGACGTAATCAAAATCGATCAACATCACGTCTTCGAAACCAGTGCGCCCTAACGCTTCGGCCACCAGGCCTCCAACGCTTCCCGCTCCGATCACCCCGATCCGAATGCGCGAAAGGTCGCGCTGTGCATGCTCACCCCATGACGACACTGTGCGGACTTGCTCCTCGTTTGGTGCAGGCGGGGGAGCAAGTTGGTCCATATAAGTCACTGTCATACAATCACTCAACACCCGAACAGTGGCACAGTCTCTTCGCGAATAGGTCCGGGGTGCGCTTCGTTCCCAAAATCGCGCACTCCAGGCGCCGTCACTGGCGACAGTCATGCCAACGAATGGCCGCCGAGTCGCTCCGAACACCGCGGCCGCGATACTTCGCTCAGTGGTTATGTCGGGACGGCTCATTCCCTGCCTTCCCACTCCGAGAGGATGACTATGCATGAGAGCCAGACCGGCACCCGCTGCAGCGGCCTCAGCTAGAGCACGCTCGAAGAACGAAGACTCGAAACTAACATTCCCGTGAACATTACGGTCACCAACCTCGGGGAGGATCAGCCGACGGATTAACGCGGTTGTCCGTCCGTTCCCCCGACTTGGGTGCCAAAGGGCAAAACATAAGTCCTCCTGGCCGTCTTCACGAAGCAGGTGACGTCGAGCCGCGTCCGACAGCTCCCCCGTCATCGCAACGCTACGTTCTGCACGGCTCATTGCGTTTCCCAGAGCCGCCAGATGTGCGCCATGTAAGCACTGACTGTTCTCTTGCCTTGCGCCCAGTTGACGAAGGGTCGGGACCAATACTGCCAACTACCTCCTGCGGCTTTTTCGAACTGCGACGAGCTGGATCCATGGACACCGCCGAGCGGGTGGGGCACGTCGCTTCCAGCGTGGACAGGCTGAATGTGAGGAGAAACATGAGGCCCGCCCGGTGGAATATTCGGAAAATCCGGGGGGACAATGAAACCCAGACGAACCACGCGGCCTGCAAACCGACCGATCTCGACCAGGTAGTTGAAGAAAATATGATCGGAAGAATTTGGCAGAGATTGAGGCTCGTACCCAAGGGTGCGCAGTCCTTCCGCGAAGGCAACTACCCCTGTTATGTCAGAAACTGGCTTCGGACCGGTCGAAATGATCTGGAAGCTCATGCCATCGTGAAGCTTGATTTCTTCATCGCCTTTGCCTTGATAGCTGATTTTGTGAGTTCCCTTGATTTCCACGAGATAGTTCGTGACTGGGTCTTGCTTTCCAAACTCGCTGATGATCTGATTTGGCGTCAGTCGGTGATGGCGAGTTTCGTATTGCTCTCCGTCAAGGGTGAAGTGAATCTCGTGCTCCGCTTTTTGCTCGGCTCCCTGTGCAGCGGTGAGGTCAGCTTCCGCTTCGCGCAAATGCACTTCGGCAGTCTGCAGGTTACTGTTGCCCTGCTGCTCTGGAAGCCGGCTAAGCTCTTCATTTTCAGACATGTTATGCTCCTTTCACCCGACGGACGCTTTCTGCGTCTTCAAACCTAGATCGGTTGAATCGGGAGATTTCGGCCACCCCTTGGCCGAAATTCGGCTGGACACTCGATATCAGATTGAAGCCACAAGCTTCGGAGGCTCAGACACCGCCGGTGGGCCCGTCACCTCGAAACCCCGAGACTATCAATTGGCCTCTCTTAATGGAGCGGCTGTATAAGGCCGCAGTGCGGCTGGTCGGGCACCGGGATCGAATCATCGATTGTGGCGTGTCCTCCGCGAAAGACCTTGTTTCACAAGTGATTGAGGAATTCTTTGCCTCTCCGAATGGCTGCGGGTGGGACGGCACCGAGTTAGGACTGACCAAGTTGTTGTGCAGGATGGTTGAACGACGGTTCATTGACCATATACGCCGCGGCGACAAGGTCGCAGCTGATTCCGAAACTCCGCTCGCGGCGGCGATATGTCACGAACTAGGCCCCGATGAACAAGCGGCCGCTGAACAGCTGCGCAACCTCATGTTCGAGGCGGTCAAAGGTCACAAGAAAGAACCAGAGCTGCGCGACTTTATTCAGGCGACCCTGATGCTCACGGATGGCAGTATCGTTGATAAGCAGATGGCGGAAATTCTGGAAGTCAGCGTGGACGAGGTTCGCAACCGGAGAAAGATGCTTTTGCGTGTCGGTGGTATTCGGCAGCTTGGAATTATTATGTCCGGGGAATCACATGAAGAAAAAGAAGACCTACGAGACGCTTGAACGACAATTGGCCGCTCTATTCGGTGACCCTGTCTCAGCTGACGCACCGGAGCTCAACAGCATTTCCGAGGAGTCCGCTGACGAAGCCAACTTGGTGCAGAATGTGTACGAACTTGCCCAACGTGCGGCTCAGCAATATCGCTTGGCTGGCAAAGCCGTGCCGCCGCACGTCGCAGCGGTCCTAACTCAGCTTAGGGAGTCCAACACCTTGGAGGGTGCTTCCTCCTCCAGGCTGCGAGAGGTCGTCGATTCCGTTCTGAGGCCGTTTCGCGGCCCTACGGAGAGACTCGCCTTTAATTATCACCGACTGACAAACAAATCTGATCGAGATGAACGTGTGCTTGAGGAACTCGGTGAAGAAGTGAAACGAGACTGGAGCGAGGACGACAGTGAACGCCGTTGAGAAGCTTGCAGAATTACTGGTCGAACGGCTCGGGATAAACGGTCCGCCGGATTTGTTCTTAATCGCCTCGAAGATCGGCCTCCGAATAAGGGAAGTCTGCGCCGATGGGTTCGACGGAACTCTCGTGCGAGCCTTGGACGGGCCAAAAGGCATTATCGCAATCAATGCAAGTATTCGTGAACATTCGCGAAAGCGCTTTGCTATTGGGCATGAAATCGGACACTATCTCATCCCGCATCACCGGCAATTGGAAAACGTCTGCCGGCCAGAGACGATCGAGCGTTGGCATTCCGGTATAGCGCAGGCTGAAAGAGAAGCAAATGAGTTTTCGGCGGAACTGCTGTTACCACGGAAGCTCGTAGCCCCCCGGCTAGGACTGACCGATCCTTCGCTGCACAAAATAAGTCAGATAGCGAATGAGTTTTCGACCAGTTTGACAGCTACCGCGTATCGCTTCATCGAACTTACTGACAAAGCTTGCTGCCTGGTTTGGAGCGAAAACAAGAAGGCCAAGTGGTATCTACCCAGCGCGAGCTTCAGAATTCCGCTTCCAATTTCGGAACTGCCGTCCCCGGATTCATGGGCGGCAAAAGTATTCACGGGTCAAAAGGCGCCAGACGACCTTGTGGAGGTCGCGTCAGACGCTTGGCTGAACCGATGGCATACCAATCGAGTTCGGCGGGTTCTCGAACACTCCATTCCTCTCAGGTCCTACGATGCAGTTCTTTCTTTCCTCGAATTTGACTTAGAGCAGCACGAAGATCCAGACGACGAGGGTCGGGACCTCCTCGAGGAGTTGGATCCAAACAGATACGATAGTCGGACGCGACGCAAGCCAACGTAGAAGCTGCAAAGGTCGGACGAGCTCTCGGGCGAGCTGCGATGCGCGCATATCCCAAGCAGACGAAATCCTGCGCTTCGTGGAGATTCCGAGCTAAGATTGTTGCGCCCATTTGCTAGCAGAGGTGACATTTTTGAGGCAAGCTACGGTTCCAGGACTATAGCTACTTCAAAAACGGTTTCATCGATTCACGATGCGCTAGGTAAGAATCGTAGCTCCAAGACGAACGCTCAAGCATGTGGTCTATCACGGTGCGTACGTAACCATCCAGTTCTTTCAGAAGTTGCCTTCTCGGTCCAGCAGCCAAAATACTCTCCAGTCGTGCACCCATGTGGACAATGCGAGTCCTATAACCGACGTACTCGCCCGTGGCATCGTCCTTCTTGCCTGACAGTTCGTAGTACCTGGCCTTAAATTTCTCGTATTCGACCTCATTTGTTGCGACGTATCGTCCGATGATCTTTCCGACCTCGTGGGACTTTGTGTAGTCCGTTGGGTCGGCCAGAAATTCCAGGAGCGCCATCAACTGTGTGAACTGCGCTGTCGGATACTCCGCTTGTAAAATTGCCGAATACAGATCCAAGGCATATAGAGCCATGTTCCCGACTTCACCCTCTAGGTCCGGAAAGTCGTTATAAGCTAGATCTTCTTCGTTCAGCGGCAATCCCAAACCTTTTGTGAGCACCGAATTGAAGGCGTCTCCAGCGATTATTCCGCCCTCCCGTCGGAATGCATTGTATAGGAGCGCCGCAGACATCGTCGGATCTTCCTTGGTTTGTCCTGCGCGGCTGGGAAGGACATCAGGAATATCAATCGCGCAGAACTTGTATCTGATCCAATTCAGGCACTTGACGTCGGCGATCTGTGAAAAGATCCGAATAAACTCCATATGCGACTTGTGGCTACCGTGCCACAAGCCATCCCAATCGAACTTGTATGTAAACGCGATAGTAGGAGTCTGCGAATAGGTCTCCCTATTCACAAAAGTCGTGGCCGATTGATAGAAGGACAGAGACTCCGAGACCTCTTTGTTCATCTCTAATTTCAGAGCAGCTAGTTTCGCAATGCCACTCGGATAGATTATCGAGCCGCTCTGAAATTCGATCGGTTCCGAGAACATCAACCGATGGACAGGCATCACTACGAGATGTGCATCGGGACTTAGCTTGGCCGCAAATTCGCGGAGCAAGTTGCCAGTCAGACTTCGGTCACGCGGAGGGCCACAATCCAACCAACATGTCAGGCAAGTGGCGGCACAACCATTGCGATAATTGTACGGACGGCTAAAGAAATGCTCGCCAGCCTCTTCCAACGTGTAGGTCGTGCCACAGATTTCGCAAACGCGCCGTAGGGTTAATTCTTCTTCACTGAAGGGTGTGGATTCTTGCATGCGCTTCCTCTATTTGATTCCTCATCTTTCGCTCAAGTCCGACGAGGTCGCTCCACCGAACGACGGCCCGGTACACCGGGGAGATTCCTCTCGAACAAATCCGCTCCGAATTTTCCATGAAGTTTGGCAGGAAAATCTAGTTTTGGGAAAAAATGGGAAATGAGGCAGCAGCGTAAGTTCCTTAGAGTCTGGAGGGGCGATGGGAATCGAACTCAGGTCCATAATCCCTAAGCCTTTGTGTTTTCAATGCCTTACAAACTCCAAGCAGGATCCAACCAGGACCAGTCGAGGACCACAAGGACAAGAGTTAGCTCTTGCGGCATCCCCGGAATCTGCTATCCTTTCTGTGTGGCGTGCGGCTTCAATGGCACGCCCTTCGCGGGTCGTTCCGCTTTATTTGACGGGGATTTTCTCCCGTCCCTCTGAGATGTCCTTTGCGGGGAATTCCTCCCGCCCCTTGATTCACATGTTTTGTACCCGAGGTTTTATGCGTGGAGAACGGTTTAGCATTGAAACGCAGGGGCGGATTTGGACCCGCCGTGCGTCGCAGATTTACAAGTGGTAGCTGGAGCAATCGAAACAACGTTTGGAGTTGCAAATTTCCTGAGCACGTCCGTCAACCGGACGGCTCTTTCAAAGTCATAGTTCGCCGCAAGAGCTTCCCTGGTTTGAGTGAAAGGGCGGCCAAGGCGGCCATGGCGTCAGTTCTTGATGCCGTCAATACCGCGAACAAAGCCGAAGCTCAACTTGTGGTCCCGAAAGATGAGCGAACGCTCAATGACGTAATCGCCGAGTGGCGCAAGCTGGTCGCTCCCAATCGCAAACCCCGCGGTCTGCAAACTACGGAATCACATCTGAAAGCTCACATCGTCCCTGAGCTCGGCGATGTTCCTTTTTCGCAGTTGGATGCTCACCGCGTTCAGGAGTTCGTCCACAAGATCACTCCTGGTCGCAGCGGGAAAATGGTGCTCAACATTGTCACGACGTTGACTGGCATTCTCTTCGATGCGAGCAAGTGGGCCGATTATAAGACGAACGGTAAACCCGTCCGCATCTCCGACTTATCCTTGCCGCCGAGGGAAAAGGCAAAGCCTCAATTTCTCACCGGCAAGGAAATCAAGAAGCTCATCAAGGCGTCGCGCGGAATACTCAGGACAATTCTGATCGTCCTGGCCCTGACAGGGATGCGCATCAACGAGGTCCTCGGCTTGCGGGTAGAAGACGTTGACTTCGAAAATAAAATAATTCACGTCAGGAAATCCGCGTACAAGGGCAAGCTCGGCAGTCCAAAGAGTGATGCCAGCGCCGCGGACATTCCCTTGAGTGCCGCGCTTGCGAAAGAACTGCGCAAGCATTTGAAGTCCAAGCACTGTCGAGAGAATCCTCTCGGAGTCCTATTCGCCAATCGCAATCTTCGTCCCTACAGCGACAACAAACTGAGGACATACAAGCTGCAACCTTTGTTGAAATCGCTCGGCATGAAGCGCGTTGGCTTCCACGCGATCCGTCACGGAGTCGCGTCAGAGTTAATAAATTCAGGCACGCCAATCACGGCGGTCAGAGACCAGATGCGTCACTCTGATGTGCGGGTGACTTTGGGAATTTATGGGCATGTCATTGGAAATACGCAGCGAAGAGCAGTTGAAGGACTGTCGCGCTTTGTTGGCGCGTAGAAAAAAGGAGCAGCATGAAGATTACGATTGCGGATAGTTGGGAAAAGGAACAGTTGAAGGCGATTCTCCAGCATTGGGGATTGCCGGAAACTCTCGTGAAGGATGATGGCACGGATAATGATTTCAGCGTATCCATGTCCATCGACTTTTGTTGTGGCGACGAGCGTCGTGGGCAAGTGACAGTGTTCACGGACGAAGGGGAGTACGACATTCCTGTTGAAAAGCTTCTTCCGTTCGCGAAAGGCGTCAGCAAAAAGCCGCCATTCAAGGATGCGAAGCCGGAGATTAAAGACGGCAAAATCATTGGATGGAGCAAGGTGAAAGCGGCATGAAGTTGACGACCCCGAGCGCTTTGCAAGTCCGTCGAAGCCGTCTGCGAAAATTATTAAAAGCGAGCACGGCGTTCAGGCATTTTACATTCTGGCTGACGCCGAAGAAAGAAAACAGCATCGGCTATTTCTGGCCGGGCAAAGATGCAGGTACGAGTAAATGACTCGGATTGATTATTTCAAGTACACGTTCAACGTTGCCTGGGGATGCTGCAAAGTATCCCCAGGCTGTGACAATTGTTATGCGGAAGAGGATGCTGCTGCTACGTACCCACTCAAAATCTGGGGGCATAACACACAGCGCCGGACATTTGGCGTCAGGTATTGGAATCGCCCGTTGCAATGGAACGAGGCGGAGAAGGACGCCAAGCGTCGGCCAATCGTTTTCTGCTCCTCAATGGCGGATGTGTTCGAGAGACACACGGCGATTGACCAGGAGCGGCCAAAGCTGTGGCCGCTGATTGAAGCCACCTCGAACTTGGACTGGCTCCTCATCACGAAACGCGCCGAAAACATCGAACGCAACATGCCGTTCGACAAGCACGCCGTTCCGTGGCCGAACCTTTGGCTTGCCGTCTCCGTCGAGGATGACATTAGAGCCCGTGTTCGCCTGCCGTTCATTGCGAAGCTGAACGTCGCTGTACGCGGCGCTCACATTGAGCCGTTGCTTGGACCAGTTCCAACGCTGGCACAGTACATCAACAACCTGGATTGGGTGCTCGTTGGCGGTGAATCGTGCGACGAGAATCCCGAGAAAGCGAGACCGATGCAACCTGCGTGGGCGAAGGAGGTAAAGAAAATCTGCGAGGGTGCAAACGTCCCGTTCCACTTCAAGCAATGGGGATCACAAAAACCTGTTGCCGTTAATACGGACGGTAGCATTCAGTTCAAGGCGATGAAACGGTGGGAAGCCGGAAGAACGTTCCTCGGAAAAACCTGGGACGGGCATCCTGCTCCCTAGACAGGAGCCGCAAGATGAGCACGGCAAAGCACAGTGATGCTTATAAACCGCCGCAAAAGACAATCGGCGGATTCAACGGCTATCAAGCAGTGTCTGCAATGCAGAAATGCATCCGTCGTGGCCTGGAGCAAGACGCTTTGTTTTGGGCTACGGAATTGTGGGCAAGCTGCAACCAGGGAGGCCGCGAGTACATCTGGCACCGGCTTAGGGTGATTGCCAGTGAAGATGTAGGGTTGGCCGATGACAATGTTTGTGTCCAGGCCTCGGCTTTGTACGCAAACTTCACTCGACGTCCGAATGAGCAGATCTTCCTCTGGCACGCCGTTCTGTTGCTTGCTCGTGCTCCGAAGTCTCGGATTGTGGACCATGCCGGGATTGTCATTACAAAAGGACCGCGAAACGGGCAGCAATTGCCTGCCTTCGCCATCGATAATCACGCTGGCGGAAAGATGAATTGGACTGAATCGTTCAAGCTGGAGGGTCGTACGTTGGACGACCCCTACGAGGCAATTGCAAGAGAACTATGCGAGAAGGAGGCAAAGTAAGTAGCACCACCCCAAAACACAGCATCCCCACAGGGCTTTTAGCCTTGTGGGGATTTTCTTTGTGCGACCCAGATGATTGTCAAGCCGGTCAGCTATTGCCGCCGTGTCTCATGCCGTGGGTGGTGGGAATCGAACTGCATTTCAAATCTATAAGGCCCATGCTTTTGAGCGCGTTGCAGCCGCCCTTTCCTCGAATCGGTACAAACGGTATAAGCTGGTAAGTGGCTGAAAACAAGAACAATTGCTGCAGGGGCGGCGCTCGTATGAGTTCAGCGCCACTTGGAAGTCTGGGCTTAGCGGCTCGTTGCATCTTTAGTAACCGTTGACGTTATCGGCTTGCAATAGGCCGGCTGCGTCGGTAGATTCCCATCATGAGTAACTCCGTTCACTGTGCTGAGTGCCAGCGGATAGAAGAAAACGCTACTTATTCTGCTGAGACGCACCATGTCCTTGCGAAACGGCAACTGCTTTGGTTCAGGATGTTCCAACTCGTCCCCGCTATTGCCACCGCGGTGATCGGAACTCTAACGGTTGGCCAAGTTGTCCCGCGGTGGGTTGGAATAGTTGGTCTCCTTACTGCCGTCGTTACGGCAATAGGAACCGTTCTGAATCCACAACAGAGTTACTACGAACACCTTGCCGCAGCCAAGGCATTTACCGTACTGAAGCACGACGCCCGGGCTCTCAGGGAAATGGGACAGCACGAAGCTGCCCAAGACCTTACCGTTGCAGTGAAGTCCGTTCATGACAGATATAACGACCTGATTCGGATCGCTCCGGCCACGGAAGATTGGGCATTCGAAAAGGCCAGAGAGCGAATTCAAGCTGGCGTGCATCAGCCCGATGAAAAAAAGTAGACGTTCCGTTGTTACGGTATTGCTGAGCGGCGGCATCGACTCAACCGCGTGCGTTCATTTTTATAGTCGGCAGGGGGTTTCTGTCCGACCTCTTTTCATTGACTATGGTCAGTCGGCCTCAAGAGCGGAATCAAAGAGCGCAAGAGCCGTCTCGGCTTTCTACAAACTTTCTCTAGAGAATATGAGAATTTCTGGTCCGCGAATCCCAGGGTCTGGAGAGATTTTGGGCCGTAACCTCGTGCTGCTCAGCGCAGCTTTATTGAAAGTTGGGGCGAAAGCAAATCTCATAGCCATGGGAATTCACAGTGGGACACGCTACTTCGACTGCAACTCGGACTTCACAGCTCTCTGCGACAAGCTGCTTGAGGGATACACCGATGGCCGCGTACAGCTCGGCACGCCGTTTCTGACGATGGACAAGGGACAAATCTGGGAATATTGCAAACGCTACTCCGTACCAGTGCATTTAACGTGGAGCTGCGAATCAAGCAATAGAAAGCCTTGCGGGAAGTGTTTGTCCTGCAAAGACAAGGAGTCCCTCCTTGCTCGCCCGTGAAGGCAGTGTGCGTCACAACAATGTCGAGCTCTTCTCCACACCTTTGCTGATCCCTTCCTTTTCGAGCAAAGGCTTCCCGGAAATGAAAAAGATAATCAAAGTCATGAGAGAATTTATTACGGAAGCGGTCCTAGTGAGCGCCTACGACGTTCACTACAAATTTATCGCACCCCAACAGCTTACTTTTCCTTCGGTGATCTTTCTGGACAGCGGAGGCTACGAAGCCAGGGTCGAGCATGACCTATCGGAAGCGTATGGCCAGGACTATAAACCACAAGAATGGACGGCCATAGATCATCGTCTGGTGCTGCAGGCGTGGAAAAGTGCTGTTCCAACGGTTGCAATTAGCTACGACAGCCCACGGCGACATTCATCCACTGAACGTCAACTAGTGGCAGCGCTGGAGCTCAAGCGAGGTACGCCCAGGTTCCTGCACGAGTTCTTGGTGAAACCAGAACGTAAAGGTGAGTTCATCGAACCCGCATCGATTGCGCGAATAGTGGCTGACATCGGGGAATTCGCGGTCATCGGCGTCACTGAACACGAGCTCGATCATCGCATTATCGGAAGAATGGAGAAGTTAGCTAAAATCCGGCGCATACTCGACGAGCATGATATCTTTAGCCCCATCCATGTCTTTGGAAGTCTGGACTCTCTCTCGACCGTGTTGTATTTTCTCTCCGGGGCCGAAATATTCGACGGGCTTACGTGGCTTCGTTTTGGATTCCACCATGGGAAAACACTCTACCGGCAAAACTACGGCGCGATACGCGGTGAGAACGGCATTTTGAAAAACGCGCGTGAGCTCTCTCACGCCATGTGGAAGGACAACTACTACTATTTGGAATCGCTGAGAAGCCAGATGAGAAATTTCGTGCGCACGCAAGAGTGTACGTCGTTCGAACACATCGGCGCGCAAGTCGAACTGGCGCTCCATCAGCTACAACCGCGGATATAGGTTCGGAGGATACATGGGTGGCTCGGGCGGGGGATACTTTAGATCTGAGAGTCCTGAAAACGTTCGGGACGCGTTGCGACGAGAGGAGAAGGCAACCGAGGATCAAATCTTTGAGACTCAGGTTGCCAATGACATTGGAGATTTGTTGGGGGAATACAATAACCGCGACACGGACGCTATCCGACGTGATTTGGACCGGCTCCGCAAAGCCTTAGAGAATGATATTGAAGATGGATCGATAACCCCCGTTTTTGGTGGATCTGTTCGAAAGCACACATACGTGGACGGGATAAGTGATATTGATTCCCTTTTTGTCTTGAAGGGCGAGGACCTCTCCGGCCTCGGACCAACCGAAGCACTGGACCTATTTGAATCGAAAGTACAAAAGGTCTTTGGCCAGGCGAAATCCGAACGGAATAGGATGTCTCTCCGAATCCGTGTCGAAGGCCGTGTCTTAGAAATTCTGCCTGCAGTGCGGAGAGAAGGGCAATTTTGCATTCCCTCGGAATCTGGCCAGACCTGGTCAAAGGTCAATCCGCAGGCATTCATTGGAAAGCTAACTGAAATCAACGATCAGTGCGGCGGCAAGGTGGTACCGACGATAAAGATAGCGAAGGGGATCAACGAGACGTTTTCTGAGAACCAGCGGCTTTCAGGTTACCACTTGGAATCCCTGGCTATCGAAGCCTTCAGGGGTTACGCCGGTCCTAAGAATACTAAGGCGATGGTCGAGCATTTCATCGGTTTCGCATCGGAGCGGGTACTCATCCCCATACGAGATAAGACGGGACAATCTCTGCATGTTGACGAGTACGCTGGTGCTAAAGGAAGCGAATTGCGCAAGGTCATGGCACAGAATCTTGACCGGATTTGGAGGCGAATGAAAAACGCCAACGCCACGCATTCGAGGGAAATGTGGACAGATCTCTTGACGAAGTGATTCAGATGAAAGCAACTCAGAGAGAAGCTGCGATTGTACAAGGATACCTATTTGCCAAGCTGGAGGTTCTTAGGTCGCAGTACAGCAGTGAGTTGATTTGTGCCAAGCCCTCTCCAGATGAAATTTCCGAGTCGCGTTTCTTGCGTGAACTAGCTTGGGTGATTCTCTCCGCCGGAATGGCCGATCGGGTGATTCGAAGTAAGTTTCCTGGTATCTCGACCGCCTTCTTGGATTGGGACTCAGCCCGCGCCATTTCGTTCAACGCAGAGAAATGCATCGCCAATGCCCTGGAGCACTTTCGACACCAGGGCAAGGTCAGGGCAATTGCCAGTGCGGCAGAGAAATTGTCCTCCGTGTCTTCGTTCGACGTGATTCGACTCCAAATTCTTCGTGATCCCATACAGCAACTTCAGAGCTTCGCTTATATCGGGCCGATCACCGCATTTCACATTGCAAAGAATATGGGCTTTCCCGTCGCTAAGCCGGACCGGCACTTAGAGCGCCTCGCTCGATCCAGTGGGTTCGAGTCGGTTAAGGAGTTCTGCGGGACAATCGCCTCCTATCTGGGCGAGGACATCCGCCTCGTGGACTCCGTGTTGTGGCGTTTTGCGACTATGCACAACGATTACATCGTCCGTTTTTCCCATCTATGGCAGGAAACCTCTGGATGTTCAAATAACCCTGTCAGGCTGCCAACTGCAAGTCATTGACTTGGTTGCGTTGTTCCCGCGACTTCGACATGTTCGAAAACCACTAGTTTCTCGAACGCGCTGTGCCTTCAATCCGTAGCGGGAGGGGAGCCTTAGATCTAAAGCTCTTAAACCTATGCGGAGGAATTATCTCTATCGTCGTTCTAAGCATTGAACGAGAACTTTTGGGTCCTCGTGGAATCGCCTCGCTTAGGTCGAGCGCTGGCCTCCCCGAGGCTCCCCCCTAGCCACCGAAAAGGGTTAGCATGTATGCAACATACGTTATTCGCATTCTGATTTATCTAGGGTTGAACTTTGGGAAGATGAAGCGAGGAGGCTATGTCCTGCAACATTAGACGATTCGATGTACTGCTCGCCGCGTTGTTCGCTTTCTTTGCGATTCTGGCGTCGCAGGCGGCAACTCCGCCCCCAAGCGATTCTCTGCCATCGTTGCAAGCCATTAAGTCACTTCAGTATGCCAAAGCGACAAACAACAACGGTGGCGGGGCGCTGAACTATTCGGAATTGTGGGACCTGATGAATGCCTGTAAGGCCTATTCGAAGGGTGTCGAAATTCTCCCACGATTTCACGAACCTATTCCTACAAGGGGTGAAACGGGCATTTCCGTATTCAAGAAAGTCTCCCCTAGCGTCGTGATGGTGGTAACTGCGAATTTCAAGGACGACAAGATAACAGATTCCGGCCTCGGAACCGGTGTCATCACCGACCCTGCAGGCTACGTCTTAACGAATTGGCACGTAATCCATGGATTTGAAACAGGGATAATCTTTCTGAAACCTACATCTGGTACGGAACCGGACAAAAACGACGCGTATGGAGTGAAGCTGATTTCCGAAAGTGAGCCCGCGGATTTGGCTCTCCTCAAGATTGTCAAGCCTCCCGCCGGTTTGATTGCAGTTAGCCTCGGTGATCTTTCCTCAATCCAGGTGGCCGAGGATATCCACATCATTGGCCATCCGCACGGTCAATTGTGGTCCTATAGCACGGGAGTCGTAAGCCAGGTTCGAGATAACTTCGATTGGCAGTATGCGGACGGTTCTAAGCACATGGCACGAGTTTTGCAAATACAAACCGCGATTAACCCGGGCAATTCAGGAGGCCCGGTACTCGACAATAATGCGAAGATGCTTGGCCTAGTCGCGATGAGCGAGGAGGGGCAAAACCTGAACTACGCAGTTGCGATCGACGTGATTAAGGACTTTGTGAGTAAAGCATTGGCGAGCAGAACCAGAGGAGCAGACTCGTCCTCCTCTCCCGAGAGAGGAGAGCAGTTTGCCGGTAATACCGAGGATGGCCTTTCCGTAGTGAAGATCGTCTATTCAGATCTGGTTTCCTACGCAGTTCGCGATTCAAAAGGTGTGCCAATGGAGCAAATAGCCGAAACCACGGATGGTGCCCTACTGACGGGTTCCAAGCCCAACGCATTCGGAGGATTCTCCGAATGGATATTCAAGCCTTCTTCGGGGAGAGCAGTCTCGGTAAAGTCTTCGGGAATTGCACCCGATTTGGTCACTCTTGTTGTCACAAACTAGCGGAGCGGATGCAAAGAATAATCACGTGATCTCGGCAATCCAGGGAGGCAGCTACGGTGGCGTTGAATCTCGACCAAGGATGTTTGGACACACTCAGCGGGAAACGATTGAGCTGCTGCGCCGTCATTTTATGGAGCTTCCTGGTCATCTTTGGTTCGTCCGTCTTTGCACAACAAAAGGTGGGGTTCGTGCTCGAAATGCGCGGAAAATGGACCGAAGGAGATCCACAGGGGTTCTTAAAATTGGGACAAATGCTTCCGTGTGAAGCCGTCCTATCAAACGCAGCTCCTGTTGACGACGACCGCATCGTTATCGCCAATCTCCATGGCGAGATTATTAAGACAATTCGCTGCAAAGATGGAGTTTGCCGAGAGTGCACGGAATCAGGTGCCTGTTACGATCCCATCCATCCCCTGCCAAAGGCCGGAGATTCTGCCGGTACCGTCTCCACCTTGCTCAATGCAGTTCTGGACCTCTTTGCGGAGAAGCCCGAGCGTTACTCCGTTCACCGAGTGCGGGGGGCGGACCCAGAAGTCATGAAAAGTGAGGTCGTCCGGCTGGATGCTAACTCCGTGGAGCTTGGTTTCTTGTTCGAAGGCAAAGAGAAGGGTCGCTATGAAGTGCAGTTTGTCCCGATCTCGGAGCAGGCCAATCGTGCCGAAAAATCCCTCGAGGGTGGAATCAACTGGAATCCTGGCGAGAAGGCACCCTTAGTTCTGCATGGCCTTGTGCCAGGTCTCTACGAGGTTTTCGTGTACCGCGGCTCGTCGACGACGACCGCTTGGCTCCTTCTATGCGTTGACGCCGACTACAGACATTCGGCGGACTCCTTCGAGAAGTTTGTCCGTCAGACCGAGAGCTGGGGCAAGAACGTCACGTCGGCGACTAAGCAAGCCTATCAACGTGCTTTTCTCGAGTATCTGGATCTGCACAGATCGGGGTCAGACCGGTGACTCCAGAGGAACACGGCGCCCCTGCCGAAGGTGAAGTGAAGAGAACGGATACCGTTCCGCGACCCCGCCTTGCGAGACGCCTTTTGCGGGCACTGCCCATCGTTGCGGCGCTGGTGCTTCTGACCTGGATATTCGGTCACTCCGGTGTGCTTCACAGAGTTGAAAGAGTGGTTTCGGACGCACAGGTGCGCCTGAACCGCGCGCCGACCGACAGCCCAGTGGCGGTCGTTGACATCGATGACGAGGACTATCGAGAGCTTTTCAGCAGCACCAGCCCTCTCGATTCAAGGCAACTGGAGAAACTTCTCTCCAACATTGCGAAGGGTCAGCCGTCCGTCATCGGAATCGATATCGATACGTCCGATGCGCGATTCGCAACACGATTTACGCTTGGGAACTGGAGTCATCAGTTGGTGTGGGAACGAGAGCTCCGTAATGTCCCGCAAGAAGGCACAGAAGGGGAACAACTGCAGCCTCTCGACATACTCGGCGGTCAGAAAGACATCAACCCTGCGACGAATTCCTCGGGTCTCCCCCTTCTCATTGACGACTCCGAAGACAAAGTGACCCGGAGATACCGCCGGTCAATATCCACGCAAAAAGGATTGCTACCTTCCTTTCCGTCTGCCGTTGCAAAGGCCTATCTCCGGAACAACCCTGAAAAGCTCGCGGAGCTCGCAGAATCACAGCAAGATCTCCTCATCCGCTATTCCGGAAATTCGAAGGGTTCCCACCGGCTCCATTTTTCCGCGAGAAAGATAATCGAGCTTTCGAACAACTGGCCGGAAGCGAGTCCAATTCGGGGCAAGATCGTCCTTCTGGGCGGCTCCTATTTGGGACAAGACCGGCACGAAACCCCTATAGGACAACTGACCGGACTGGAAGTGATGGCTAATGTCGTTGAGACGGAACTGGCGGGCGGCGGCGAAAAACCCCCGAGCAGCGCGGCCCTACTCCTCCTCGAACTGTTTGAGGCGTTTGTCCTGATCCTACTGTTCCACGCGCTGAGATTTCGGTTCGCCCTCCTCTGGAGCACTCTTCTCATCCCCGTGATGGCCATGTTCTGCAGTTTCTTTGCCTATCGAAATGGCAGCCATTTTGTGCAATTCGTATTCGTGTTGCTTGGGTTGCTCATCTTCGAGGTGTACGAACATTTCCGGAGGAGTACCATCCCGAACGTATACCACGACATCAAAGGGGTGTCCCACTCGTGAGTTTCCAGACGGACTTTGTGTTGTTATTTCTGCTCTCTTTCGCTCGAATGACTTAGGGGTGAAACATAGGAAAGTACTCGCCCTGAATTCACGTAACGGGTTCATGAATGTTCCAGAATAGAAATCGATAAGCCTGGTTGTAACGCGGTGAGGACGCTATGCAGATTTAGAATGGGCAAGGAAACCCAATTCCGGGCGATTTTCTGTTTGTGTCTCTTCGTCTCCTCGCTTCTCTGTCACTCCGCGCCTGCCTTGGAACAAGATCGGGCGAGCGCGGACCCGACAATCCCCGCGGAGTTAATGCCGGCAGACGCTGAAATCCGAGAACTGCTGGCATATGAAACCTGCAAGCCCAACGGCGCTGTCTGGACAGAGAAGCTCGATAAGGCGCTGCAAATGGCAAACAGTCGGGGACTTGTCGGTGACCGGGCCGTTCTTGAAGCCTCGCTCGCTTCCGCGGTCTTCGTCCA
>Ga0074045_10002315_pt1 | contig 17665 bp, 20 predicted proteins | sample BogForMeECP23OM2_FD_94442 | JGI IMG/M metagenome (GOLD analysis project Ga0074045, IMG submission 94442) | Bog forest soil microbial communities from Calvert Island, British Columbia, Canada - Bog Forest MetaG ECP23OM2 | ecosystem: Environmental > Terrestrial > Soil > Wetlands ...
AATGCGAAAGCGGGAGATAGTCTCCGCATCCAGCCCGCGCCCCTTAAGGTACTCGCGGGCATTCGCTCCTTCGGGACGCCGCAGACATTCCCGAAAAAACGCATCAGCGCGCACATGCACGTCAAGCAGCGCCATGCGAACCTGAGCGTCGCGAGCCTCCGCCGGACTAGAAAAACTGACCTTAGGCATCGGCACGCCCAGCTTCTGAGCAATCAGCCGCACGGCTTCCGGAAAAGTAATATTCTCGACCTTCTGTACAAAAGTAAAGACATCCCCCGACTCTCCGCACCCAAAGCAATGAAAGAACTGCCGCGTAGCATGCACCGAAAACGAAGGCGTCTTCTCGGCATGAAACGGACAAAGCCCGGAGAAGTTCTGCGCCCCGGCCTTCTTCAGCTTGACGTAGTCGCCCACAATGCGGACGATATCCGCCTGCTGCTTAAGCGTCTCTTTGAAGTTGTCGGAAGAGGTCAAAGTCGAAGCCATTGACGGCGCACGCAAGTCCCATAGTGATTATGAGGGTTGCCGCAGGCTGAAGGAAGCGGGATAAGGCGGGATTGCTGTGGGAAAGATGTGGAAGACCAGCCCTTAACTGTTCGCAACCCGAGGTATAATTCGCGGCGTGCGGCGCTTTCGGGCCAGCTTCCTGGCCTTCCTCACAGACTCCACTACGGTTGCGAGGTAAATCAGCCTTGCTCATCATGCAACAGGTCAATTGCCCTTGCTGCGGGAAGTCCAGCAGCCACCCCAAACCCGTGCTACAGCGAATGACGCAGAATCCACCGGCCACATATGAGGGCGGCGTCTACATAAATTACGCCTGTCCCGCTTGCCACAATCTATCTCGTGCTGAGGTGCCGAAGGATCTGCTGCCGCTCGATTCCAAGGATCGATCAAGAAATCCCGATGATCTGATTGCCTTCGTCGTAACTCTGGAATGCGAAAAAACAGGCTGCGAAACTCCCTTAGCAGTTTTTGCACCCGTAAAACGCGATACCATCCCCGATGGTTTTGCCACGCACGTTGCCGCTCAATGGAAGCAGCATAGCGCCGCGTGCGCGAACGGTCACCCGCCTCGGCAGCCGCTGAAGATGAGCAAGCTACCTCAGGAAATCCGCTGGAATACGAGCGTTTGGTAGGCGCAGCTGCCAAGTAGCGGAGAGACGGGCACGATCCGTCCCCATCAACTCGCGGCTCTGGGAAATACGACCCTTGGTGATGCAGACTTGCACCAAAATCGGGGATACCCTGAAAGCCGGGTGCCCATCCTAACGTCGCGCTTTTCGACGTTAGGGTGGGATTCCACCGCCGCGTGAAGCTTGGGATTTTTCCGCAAGCCGAGGAACCCGAATTTGCGCGTCTGGGTAAACGGCACTGAATCTTTTCATCACAGCCCTCCAAGTCAAAATCCATTGACTTAAGACCCATCGCGCGACACGATAAAGATCTGAGTGTGGCAGTTCCGAGGTGTACCCGTCCATGACGGCCCTCGAAGCTTGCCCCAAACCCATTTCAGCGCTCTTTGACAGGTTAACTCGTTGGTTCTTAAAGACTTTACCCACAAGCCCTTAAACTCAGAGACCTGGCCGGGCCTCACCCTAAGTCTTTGATTCCAAAAGACCGGAGGGGAGGGGGGTACCCGGTTCCGACTGGTACACAGCCAAGGATCGGAACGAAAAGATCGGGACGAAAAGCGACGTTCGCAGAAGAGTTTTTGTGGTTCTCGATCGCCCGATGACCCGATGGCAGATCACCCGATCTCGTCAGACCCGCAACTCGACTACGGTCGCTCCGCCCCCGCCTTCGTTGATGGGTGGTTCCGTGACCGACTCCACATGCGGATGCTTCTGCAGATACTGGCGCAGGGCTTTGCGGAGGATGCCCATGCCGCTGCCGTGGACGATGCGCACGCGCGGCATTCCCGCTAGAAAGGCGCGATCCACGAATTTTTCGACTTCGCTGGTGGCTTCGTCCACGGTGCGGCCGATGACGTTGATTTCGCTGGGCATGTTGAGGCTGCCCGCTTCATTCTGCAGCTTAACCGTGATGCCTCGGGAGCGCGCGGATTCGACGGGAGATTCGGAAGTGCGCATCTGCACTTCGGCAATGTCTTCGCGGCCGATGCGCATTTTCATCGAGCCGATCTCGACATCGAAATGATTGTCGCCAATTTTCTTTTTAACGACGGCGGCGCGGCCCATGGATTTTAGCTTTACCGTGTCGCCTTCGCTGACGTGCTTCACCAGGCTGGGCTGGGCGTTGGGGTCGCCGCGGTCGGCGCCGGTCGCGTGCGCGACTACGGTGGCATCGAATTGCTCGCGAAATTCGCGGCGCATTTTCGCAATGCGTCGTTCCGCGTCTTTCGATAATTTCTGCTGGGCAGCTCGGTCCTGCACCGCAGTCACGGCCTCGCGCGCGTGGTATTCGAAGTCGCGGAAAAGAGTTTCGAGCTTCGTCTCCATCTCGCGAATTTTGGCTTGCTGTTCTTTGCGGCCTTCGTTCGCCAGTTGCGTTTTTTCGCGCTCCAGTTCCTGCTCGCGCGCTTTCATGCGCAAGCGTTCGGCGTCCAGATCGCGAAGATCGGCGTGCAGGCGGTCCAGAAAGCGCGCCACATCTTGAGTCTGCGAGCCCAGTCGCGAACGTGCAGAAGTAATAATGGCAGGATTCAGTCCCAGCCGTTGCGCGATGTTAATTCCTGCGGATGCTCCGGGAACTCCGATCTTCAGTTCAAAAGTCGGCTGCAGCGTGGCTTCATCAAAGCCGACCGAGGCGTTGATTACTCCTGCCGTATTCGCGCCATACACTTTGAGCGAAGTGTGGTGCGTCGAAATTACGCTCATGCATCCGACCTTGCGAAAATGCTCGGCAATGGCAACCGCCAGCGCAGCGCCTTCTTCGGGATCGGTAGCAGACCCGAGTTCGTCAAGCAGCACCAGCGAATTCGCGGTTGCGGTGCGCGAAATGAAGTCGATATTGGTGACGTGAGCGGAAAACGTCGAGAGATTCTGCTCGATCGACTGGTAGTCGCCAATGTCCGCGAGAATAGCGTCGAAAATCGGCATGTCGGCGCGATCCGCAGGGACGGGAATGCCAGACTGTGCCATCAGGGCCAGCAGGCCGAGCGTTTTCAGGGAGACGGTTTTGCCGCCGGTGTTAGGGCCGGTGATGACCAATTGCCGATGGTCGCCTTCGAGTTCGATGGTAATGGGAACGATCTTTGCGTCCTTAAGTTTCAGGTTGCGCTCAAGCAATGGATGCCTTGCGCGGTGGAGAAGTAGCCGGGCTTTGCCCGGCCCGGACGGCCGAGGGCGGCCGTCCCCACACGAACTCTCGTCTCCACACAGGCTCACCGCTACGCAGTTGTAGTCTTCGGCGAAGCGGGCTTTGGCAAATTGGAGTTCCAGTTCGGCGAGGACGTCAGCCGCGGCCAGGATCGCATCGGCGTTTTCTCCGATTTGGCGCGTCATCTCGAGCAGGACGCGGTGGACCTCGGCTTGTTCCTCATCCAGCAGGCGCACCAGTTCGTTGTTCTGCTCGATCGTTTCAAGCGGCTCAACAAACACGGTCTGTCCGCTGGAACTGGCGCCGTGGACCACGCCCTGCACGCGGCGTTTCTGCTCGACTTTTACGGGGATGACAAAACGCTCGCCGCGGATCGTGATCAGTTCGTCCTGCACGGTGCCGCCCTCGGCGAGTTTTCGCAGGTAGCCGCGCAGCGAGTCCTGGATCTGACGCTTCTGCTTCTCGATCTCACGGCGAACGCGGCTCAGCTCGGGAGAAGCGCGATCGTCGAGGGTTCCGTCGGGCAGAATCTTGTTACGGAATGAGCGCAGAAAGCCGGTGAAATCCTGGATGCCGGCCGAAAGTGCGCCGACTGCAGCCCATCCGGAGCGCATCGCCGCCGGAGGCTGACGCACGATTTCGCGCCACTCGGCTCCGCGCTCGGCGACGAGAACGACGTCGCGGATCTCGCTGGTTTCAAGGGCAGCTCCGGCGATGCGGGATTTCTCGATCAGCTTTTTGACTTCGGGCAGTCCGGCGAATTCAAAACGTCCGCCAACCCGGCGATAGTCGCGGATTTCAGTGGTGAGTTGCTGCTGGGTTTCAATCCATGCGCGATCGAGCGAAGGCAGAAGTTCGGCGATGCGTCGGCGGCCCAGAGGCGAAGAGGCGTAGCCGGAGAGCAAGTCGCGCAGCGTCTCGAACTCGAGCAGGCGCGAACTGGTGTGGTTCACCGGATTGGGCACGAAGCTCATGCGATTTGATGTTACAACGCGGGAGGATTTCCGTGGGCGAGGGATGATTCGGAGGCGAGGCGCAGTGTAGAATCGAAAGCGCCAGGTCAGCACGGCGAACGGCCCCGTAGCTCAATTGGATAGAGCATCAGACTTCGGATCTGAGGGTTGGGGGTTCGACTCCCTCCGGGGTCGCCATTCGACAAGCCGGTTTGCCGTTCCTGCCAACCCTCCCGCAAACAGCAAGCCCCCGGTTCATCTTCAGTATGCGCACTCTGGTTACTTGCCGCCCGTGCGGTTTCGCGGTGCAATAACACCTGCGGGGAAACTGCCCGTGAAACAACTTTTTGCGGAGCTGATTATGGGGCGTGTTTTTGGGTTCTTGAGTCTGGTCGCCACGATGGCGATCGGCATGTACATCTACTCTCAGCAGGTCAAGACTTTGTCTCCGGCCTCTGGGAGCGGCAATCCAGTAGAAATTGCCAACATCACGGGCGTCAAGAATGATCTGATCAGCATCGCCAACGCCGAGCGCGGGTACATGGCAACGGAAGGGAAGTATGCATCGCTGGAAGAGCTGATTTCAGGCCACTACCTCAGCATCAGGGGCGAGCGCCCTCCCTATACTTACGATGTCGAAACCACATCCAGCGGCTTCAGGGCGACTGCCACCCGCACCACGAAAGGCGCTCCGGCACAGCTCTCGATTACGGAATCCATGGAAATTCAAGCGTCGGAGTGACAAACGGCGGATTACGTCTTTTTCCAGTCGGTCAAGGACATGAGTTCGTCCATGATTTCCTGCAATCTTTGCAGCCGGCGTTCCTGATCGGACGCACCGATCATCTTCTTGCCGCCTTGCAGGTAGAGGCGGTTTGCTTCACTGATTTCCGCGATTTCTTCTCGCAACTTGGCAACACGCTCTTTGACGGACTGGGGCATAAGGATAGCTAGCAGAGGATTTCAGGCCTTGGTAAAGTTGCTTTCGGTAGTGTATCAGTCTGAAGTTTACTCTGGTAAGTCGCCGGATCCCAATCGAACCACTACCGTCACGTTCAGTCGATTGCACCCGACGCAGCGGACGATTAAGATTTCTCCACTCCCATGTCTGAAGTAATTTCGACCGAGCCCACGACTTCGCATCCTGTCTCCACCACCACTGGCCCCGAAACTTCCGTCGAGGTGTTTGCCGTTTACGGGGTTGAGCCGGAGATTCAAGCCTACGCCATGGCCAAGTACTCGCGCTCGGCGCTCTCCATGAAAGAGTCGCTGAAGGAAATCACGTTGCAGAAGGCGGAAAAATTTCTCAACACCTTCTACTTTCAGTACGGGCACCGCTCGATCGCCGACCTGGCCCACATCGCGCTGGCCATCGAGCGCCTTTCCATCCTTGCCGCCATCATGGTCGCCGACGAGCAGCGCTGGGATGGCCAGGAGCGCTCGACTCGCTATCAGGACTTCCGGAAAAGCGGTTACTACACGCCCAGTTTTGAGGGTGACGCTTCCGCGAAGGCTCTTTATCGCGAGACCATCGAGTCTTTGTTCACGGCTTACGAAACAGTTTCGCAACGGACGTTCGAATATCTCGCCAGCATCACGCCCCGTCCCGCCGAAATGAAGCCGGACGCATACGAGCGCACGTTGCGTGCCCGCGCCTTCGATATTTCGCGCTATCTGTTGCCGCTGGCTACCAATACTTCGCTCGGGGAAATCGTCAACGCACGCACGCTGGAAAGCCAGGTCGCGCACCTGCTCTCGCAGCCGCAGAAGGAAGTCCGCGATCTTGGAGCGCTGCTGAAACAAGCCGCCCTTTCTCCGGCCTACAACGCGAACGAAGAATCGCTGCGCGCGCTGGTGGCCGAGATTCGCACCGTGTCGCCCGAAATCGCCGAGCGCGCCGAGCGTGAACTGCTGCGCGAAGTGCGGGTCGCGCCCACGCTGGTCAAGTATGCCGATCCGAATCTCTACGAAATCGAGACGCGACGCGAACTGCAACAAGCCGCCGCGGAACTGATGCGAGGTGCTGCCATCGCCCCCGCACCGCTCGTGGATTTGCTGGATGATGACGCCCTCGAGATCGAACTTGCCAGCACGCTGCTTTACAGCCAGTGCCATTATTCCTACCGGCAACTCCGCCGGGCGGTTGAAGCGGCGGGCGAGGCGCGCCGCTGCGAAATCATCGACCTTGGCCTGCGCCATCGAGGCAAGCACGACGAACTGCCGCGTCCCTTTTCCGCCGGCCAGCAGTTCCGCTTCGACATCCTCATGGACATCGGCGGCTTCCGCGATATGCACCGGCATCGCCGCTGCGTGCAGATCATGCAGGATTTCACTACTGCCCATGGCTTCGATACGCCGCCCGAAGTCGAAGCCGCCGGAGTCCGCTCCGACTACGAATCCGTCATGAAGCGCGTCGAAACCGCGGTGCGGACGCTTTCCGCGGCCTTGGGCGAAGAAGCCCGGCAAAATGCGCAGTACGCGATCCCACTGGCGTTTCGCAAGCGCACGCTGTTCAAGATGGACTTCGCCGAGGCTGTCTATATCTCCGAGTTGCGCACCACGCCTGCGGGACACACCTCCTACCGGAACGTAGCCTATGCCATGTACGAAGCTGTCGCGGCGAAATATCCTGGGCTGGCGAAATATTTCCGGGTGCACGACGTGCGGGAGCCGGTGGATCTGCTGAAACGCTGACGAGTTGTGATCAGCAATGGCGGCACGCTATTAGGGAGTACAAAACATTGTTCAAGACGGTATTGTGGTTTTTTCTTGCCGGGGTGTTAGTAGCGATCACACTTGAAACCCTTTGGCGGATGACCGGTTATGGTCCATGCGGCTATGTCGTGGAAAGGGTTGCGCGGATCCTCTGGCCGAGTGCGGTTTTCAAAATGGCACTTGACGGCAAGAGGGACTCAGGGTCTCAGGTGGCGACTGTCTACGCACTTTCGTTTGCCGCAAACGGAGTACTATACGGCGTCTCTGGGCTGTTGATTGTTCTTGCTAAGCGTATCCTCGCGCGGCCACGGTGAGACAGGGCTTCTTATAAACGACCTCTGTCAAATTGACGCAAACGAATTCCAAACTCTAGAATCAGCTCACCGATGCCCAACTACGAATACCTGTGCAAGAAGTGCGGACACCGCTTTGAACAGATCCGCAAGTTTTCGGATAAGCAGCTGCGAAAGTGCCCCGAATGCGGGGGCGTGATCGAACAAGTGATCTCGGCTCCAGCGGTGCAGTTCAAAGGCTCGGGGTGGTACGTGACCGACTACGCGAAGAAGGGTTCTTCTTCCGCATCGTCCTCTTCTTCTGAAAATGAGAGCAGCGCGAAGGAAGCGAAAGAAAAGAAGGACGGTAAGGATACGAAGAAAGACGAGAAGCCCAAGTCCGAGACCTCGCCCAAGAAACAGAAGAAGGACTAGCGTCCTCCACCAACTGCGTTCCTATTTCACCGAAGCATTGCCGGTTCGCTCGGGCATGCCAATCACCAAGGTTCGGCGGCGTGGCAGTTCTTCATCGGAGATTTCCCCGACGAATTGCAGGTTGAGGCCCAGGCGCTCGCATTCCTGGCATGCCGCGTCGTTGAGAAAGTAGACGATGTCTCCGCCAAATCGATCTTTGAACCGGCGGCGTTCGTCCAAGTCGAACGGGCTCAGCGAATACACTTTGATCTCGGGAAGTTCGCGCAGGACGGCGCTCAGTTGGCGCTGGAATCCGAGCGCTCCTTGGCGCACTTGCGCCATGGTGAACGAGACAACGCGATAAGGCATGAAAATTCAGCTCCTGATCCCTGCCGCTGCCATCATTCTTCCCGTTATGCCCTTCTCCGCCCGAAAGCTGAACAGCAGCTCCGGATGGCAGACCGTGCATGGCGCCGCCGTGTCGATGTTCTTGGCCAGCACACCTGCATCCAGCAGTTGCCGACGGTTGGCCTCGACCAGGTCGAGAAAAAGTTTCACTGGCAGTTCGCCGTGTCCCGGGGCGCGCGCGGTCAGGAATAACAACGGATATTTCTCCCGCACCGGGTCCGATTCCTTGACCTCGCGGAACAAGCTGCTGGCGTAAGCAAACTGAGCTTCAAACCGGGTGCGCACTTCTTCGCCCACTGCGTAGCAGCACCCCCGCACGCCCGGCCCAATCGCTGCCACCAGGTTCCGCGGATCACTGCCAAAGTGTTTCCGCATCTCGCCGACACCCTTCTCGGCGATGCGCTTGACCGTGCCGCGCCACCCGGCATGAAAAACGCCGACGGCCCGCCGTTTCCGATCCGCCAGAATGATGGGAAGGCAATCGGCGGTTTGCACTGCTACCAGCAGCCCCGGAGTATCTGTGACCATTCCGTCTCCGACCAGTGGCTGTGCTGGCATCCGTTCGACGTGATGGATCAAATCAGAATGAATCTGCCGCAACGAAACCAGGGGCCAACTCCTTCGTCCGCTGGCCGCGCCCAGTTCCTTGAGAAAGAGCTCGCGGTTGCGCTCGACAGCTGCGCGCGAGTCATGCTTTGTGAAGCCAAGATTCAGTGCATTTCCGCCGTAGACGCGCGATACTCCGCCAAGCCGGGTCGAGAAGCCATGGACAAGCCAGGGCAGTTTGCCGAGCTTCTCGGAATGCAAGATTTGTAGTTTGTTTCTTGCCTTGCGAGGGGTGGGCACAGTTCGATCATACCCTGAGGATCGGTGATCAGTTGATCGGGTGATCGAGCGATCGGGTGATCTTTAATGACCCGATGGCCCGATCACCCGATGACCCGATCCTTTCGATCACTTCTGGTCGCTGGAGCCGGTGGCTTCGGCCACCTGCTCCTGCTCGACTGGGTTGATCTTCACCGTGGCCAGGATTTTGTCCAGCCGGGCAAAGACTTCGTCGCGGTTGACCGGCTCGACGCCGTCTTTCACACCATATCCAGCGGTGCCCACACTCAGGACGTATTCGTAGCAGGCTCCGTTAGTGTAGGTGTGGTAGTACTGCGTCTCGGTTTGCGTCATGGCGCTGGCGGAAAAGTTGGAGGTCGTCTCCATATCGGTCGAACCGATTTTCACTTTTGCGGCGTCCACGGGCGCGCCGTTGACATTGTGCGAATCGACGAAGGCGAAGTGCTCGCACTCCTGCTCCGAGAGGTTGCGATTGACGTTCACGTTGAAGAAGGCGGCTGCAAAGTCAGTGCCGGGATACGAACCGGCGGGCGCTTTGACAGTAGCGATGGCAAGTCCACCGGGCTGGACGAAGTTCATCACTGCATCACCCAGGGGTGCAAACTGGGGCAACGCATCGTTGCCGGTCATCAGCGCGAATTTCCGGGGATAAAGAAACGAAACGCCGGAGTTCGGGTCGCTGTAGGTGACGTTTGCGGGACGCTTCTTAGCCATCTTCTTGGCGGGTGCGGTTGCGACCGCAGTGGCAGGAATGGCTACTGGTGCTGCCGCGGCGGTTGCCGAAGTTGCTTTCGGGCTGGAGACGCTGACCAGCGCCGGTTTTTGGGATTTCGAGCACGCACTCATGGCGAGAAACAGCCCGAGAAATGTGAAGCATACGATCACCGCCAATTTCTGCTGGCGCGACCAGGACGAAAGCATTGTCCCGGAGATTGTGTTGGTGCTAGTTGCCTGGTTCGGCGACTTCTTGTCGCCGGATTTCCAAATCGTTGTCATTCTGTCACCTCCTCTGCGGCTGGCGCAGTCGGAAGGGATATGGCACCAGAGCGGCCAAATCGGCGGCTGTTGATGCGACGCGACTTACGGAAGAACTCGACGCGGGATCCTGTCCACGGCCAAACACGCCGTGTGGCCGGCAACACGTACCTTGGAGCGACGGGCGTCTCGCCTGTCCAGTCGGGCGGGGACGCCCGGCTCTCCACCGGCAATCACGCTATCGAGCACTAAAATACCTTTGTGACCGAGGTTTCACTCAGCCCTTCTCGTTACCGCGGACGCCTGGCGCCATCGCCAACAGGGCTGCTGCACATAGGGCATGCGCGGACTTTCTGGATCGCGGCGCAACGGGCGATCGAAAACCACGGAATGCTGATTCTGCGGAATGAGGATTTGGATCCGCAGCGCTCGCGGACGGAATTTGCCCGCGCCATGATGGAAGACCTACGTTGGCTGGGAATGCGCTGGAATGAGGGGCCGGACTGTGGCGGGCTGTATGGCCCTTACTCGCAGAGCGAGCGTCGGGCGCACTATCTGGAGGCGTGGCGGCGGCTGCGGGAGGGTGGGTTCCTGTATCCGTGTATTTGTTCGCGCAAGGATCTGGCGCAGTCTGCGAGCGCTCCGAATGAGGCAGACGACGAGCCGGTGTATCCAGGGACTTGCCGTGGGCGCGAGGATTTGGCCGAATTGACTGACCCGGCGGGCGTGAACTGGAGGTTTCGCGTGCCCGATGGCGAAGTGGTTGAATTTTCCGATTTGAATCTGGGTCGACAGCGCTATGTTGCGGGGAGTGATTTTGGCGATTTTCTGGTCTGGCGGCGTGACGATGTTCCAGCGTACCAACTCGCGGTTGTGGTCGACGACGTGGCCATGCGGATCACGGAAGTCGTGCGAGGCGCAGATCTGCTGAAGTCGACGGCGCGGCAACTGCTGTTGCTGCGTGCGCTTGGAGCTGCCGCTCCCGACTATTTTCACTGTGAACTGGTGCGGGACGGCGCTGGCGTGCGGCTGGCAAAACGGCACGATGCGCTGAGCATCCGGCATTTGCGCGAGAGCGGGATGACACCGGAAAAGGTGCGGGAGCTGTCCGGTTGGCCATGACGGAGCGGCACTTTCGTTTCGCGCGTGCGTCCTTTAGCCAGCAACATATCGCCACCACCGAGGTTAGCATTGACAGAGCAGTTCGGCACGGGCGAGCGGGAGAGGCTTATGCAGCGAATGTTCTGGAGCAGTCTGGCAATCGCGCTGTTGATGAGTCCGGCCACCTACGGGCAGTCGTTGGGCGATACTGCACGCGAGAACCGCGACAAGAGGGAGGCCGAGGAGGCAGCGGGAACGGCTCCGAAGGTGATCACGAACAAGGACCTTCCGAAGGATCCGAACGCGAACCCGGACTCGCCGGGAACAAAACCCGGCGCGGGCACGCCGGCCAGCAGCGCCAGCGATGGTTCTGCAGAACAGCGCTCTGCCGATCAACGCTCTGTGCAGCAACGTCTGGCGGAACAGCGTGCGGGGGATCAATGGAAGAGGCAGATCCTGGCGCAGAAAAACAGGATGGTGAATCTGCAGGCGCGGATCGACCAGCTCTACGCGTCGATTCAATCCGCGGGCGGAAGCGTCCAGTACGAGTCGCCTGTCAACCGGTATCAGGCGCGGCAGTTGCAGCGTGTGGCGCAACTCCAGCAGCAACTCGATGAGCAGAAGTGGAAGCTCGATCAAATGCAGGAAGCGGCGCAGCGCGCCGGAATGCACTCGGCGGTGTACGATCCGTAGGAAAAGCCTTGGGGTGCGGATTTTCGAATGAATCGGTCCGCCCCGTCCGACCATCCTAGACATGTGAACGCTGAAACGCGACCACCGGACCGGGACTTCGTCCTTTACGATGGACAGTGCGGGTTCTGCTCGCGCTGGGCGAAGTATTGGGCGGGAACTCTCGAGCGGCGCGGGTTCGGGATTGCCTCGCTGGATGAGCCTTGGGTGGTGGAGAAGCTCAAGATTCCGCATGAGGAACTGGTCGCTGACATACGGTTGCTGACCACAGATGGCCAGCTGATTTCTGGAGCCGACGTTTATTTATATGTGGCACGACGGATCTGGTGGGCTTGGCCCTTCTATGCGATTCTTAGTCTGCCCGGGTTCAACTGGTTGATGCGCGCGGGCTACCGCTGGTTTGCGCGGAACCGGTACTGCGTCTCGCATGCCTGCAAGCTGCAGTCGCGCGGATAGCGAATCAGAGTTGATGGGACAGACAGCTGCCGAGCTTCGCTCGGCTTGGACGGGGCGGAGCCCCGTCCCCCCACGAGCACGGCAACCTTAGTGACTGAAGGGCAACAACAGCGCTCAGTCTGTCCGGGAGCGCCAAGGCTCCAGGAGCCTTTGTGAACTCCACGACTAGCTTCGCTGCTGGGCCTTGTTTTGCCTCAGATCTGGCCATTTGGGGGCGATTTGGCTGCCGAACCCTCATTTTATGCCGATTTTCAGGGGGTACCTTTCTGGAAACCGCATAAAATCTGCATAAAATGCTACTTTTCCACAGCGCAGTGCGTTAGTATTCGGTCGAAACAAGCAATTTAGTAAGTTCCTGAAGGAGGAATTCATGGCATCTGGTATGACCAAGACTCAACTCACTCGCCACCTGGCCGAGAAGCTCGAACTCAACAACAAGACTGCCGCGGCATTTCTGGAGCACCTGGCAGACACGGCGATTAAAGAGACGAAGAAGAACGGTGTGTTCGTTGTGCCCGGCCTCGGCCGCCTGGTGAAGGCGCATCGCAAGGCCCGCATGGGACGCAATCCGCAGACCGGTGAACCGATTCAGATCAAGGCAAAGACGGTCGTAAAGTTCCGCGTGGCGAAGGCCGCGAAGGACGCGATCGCGCCCAAGAAGTAAATTTCGCGGACAAGAGTGTCCGCGCTACATGGTGAAAAGGGCCAGCTTGCGAGCTGGCCCTTTTTACTGATTCGCCTTCCTCGTGCCGACATCGAGCGAGAGCTCTAACCGCAGAGAACGCTGAGAGCGCGGAGCAAGACAGGGCTGAAAGCGCAAACCCCGCTGCCCAAGGCGCTTCTCACCCGATCGGGTTCTGGGTGGGAAGACAGAAACAAGAAGTTCTCTGCGAACTCTGCGCCCTCCGCGGTTCAAGGTTTCGATTTATCACAAATCTGATGTTGAACGCTCACAGACTCCGCCTACAGGTCTAAGGCTATACTGCCGAGAATGCCCGAAACGGGTCCAAACCTGGCGGACGCGCTGCGGCGCTATTGGGGATACCACGAGTTTCGCCCCAAGCAGGAGAATGTCATCCGGAGTCTGCTGGCGGCGCACGATACGTGTGTGGTGATGCCGACCGGGGGCGGGAAGTCGCTGTGCTACCAGCTTCCGGCGGTGATTTCGGGGAAGACGGCGGTGGTGGTTTCTCCTCTGATCGCGCTGATGCAGGATCAGGCGGCACAACTGGCGCAGATGGGCATTCCGGCAGCGGCGATCAATAGTTTTCAGAATTCGGCGGAACGGCGGCAGGTGATGGAGAAAGCGACACGAGGGGAGTACCGGCTGATTTACCTTTCGCCGGAGAGGCTGGCCGCCGAGAATACTTTCGATTGGCTGGCCAAGGTGCCGGTGGGCTACTTTGCCGTGGATGAGGCCCATTGCATTTCGGAGTGGGGACACGAATTCCGGCCGGACTACCGGCAACTAAGCCGGCTCCGCACCAGTTTTCCGAAGCTTCCGATTGCGGCGTTCACGGCCAGTGCCACCCGGCTGGTGCGGCACGACATTCTGAAGCAGTTGCAGATGCGCGATCCTCATCTTTACATCGCCAGCTTCCATCGCAAGAATTTGCGCTACGTGGTGCATGAGTGCGAAGCGCGGACGCAGATGGAGTTGCTCTGCCGGGCGTTGCGGCAATATGCCGGGGAGAGCGTGATCGTGTACTCGCCGACGATTCGGCGCGTGGAAGAAACGGTCGAATACCTGGAGGAGAACGGGATTTCGGCGATTCCTTATCACGCGAAGATGGAAGCTCCCATGCGACGGCAGAATCAGGAACGATGGATGTCGGATGAAGTGCGGGTGCTGGTGGGGACGATCGCGTTTGGCCTCGGCATCAACAAGCCCGCTGTGCGCGCGGTGATTCACCTGTCGTTACCCAAGTCGATCGAGCAGTATTACCAGGAGGCGGGCCGCGCCGGGCGGGACGGGCGTCCTGCGGATTGCGTGCTGCTCTGGCAGAAGCGGGATCACGTTCTGCTGGATTATTTCATCGGGAAAATTTCCGATGATGCCGAGCGGGAACGGTGCAGCGAGCGGAAACGTGTCATCAGCCGGTTTGCGGATTCTTCACGCTGCCGTCACCGGCAGATCTGCCTGCACTTCGGAGAGACTCCGGCATGGGAGCGCTGCGGCAATTGTGATAATTGCGGCGCCACGCCGGAGTGGGTGAGCACGGACGTGAAGCGCGCTGATTTGCCGGAGGTTGCGGCGCGGAAGAAACTGTTTCCGCCCACATCTTCTCCGTCCTTCTACACTCCGATGCTGCCGTCGGAACGGCCGCGGGTACGGGAGTTGACGCCGGCGGAAGCAGATCCGGCGCTGGCGGAGTATCTGCGTGAATGGCGGCGAAATATGGCGCGGGAGAACAAAGTCCCCGCGTACATCATCCTGCACGACAGTACGCTCGAAGAATTGTGTCGCCGGCGTCCCGTCAATTTCGCGGAGTTGAAGCAGGTACCGGGAATTGGCGAGAAGAAAGCGGATGTTTACGGCGCAGAAATTCTGCAGGCTTTGCGAAACTTTGGCGGTGGGGCGCGCGCCGCGCCGGCGGCGGCAAGGGAGCCGGCTCCGGCGGAACAAACGCTGCGACTCTTAAACGAGGGGCGCAGCTTTGAGGAGATTGGTCGCATCCGCGCGCGGCAGGTTTCGACCATCGTTTGCACCGTGGCAAACCTGATTGAGACCGGGCAGGTGAAGTTGGATTCCAAGTGGATTTCTCCCGACGCACAGCCGCTGATTGAGGCGGCCTGCCTGAAGCAGGGTGTCGAGAGGCTGAAGGATATTAAAGAAGTGGTGCCGCCATACGTCAGCTTCGACGACATACGGCTGGTGGTGGCACATCTGCGCGCGGAGAACCGGATCAGGGCGAAGACGGCGTAAGGTTTGCACGTTCCTGTGTGGTGGCGGGGCTTTGCCCCCGCCGGGAACGGGGCGGAGCCCCGTCACCACACAAGCCTCTCTACACGCCCTTGGCGGCGGGATCCCAGATCAGTTTGTGGATTTGCAGACTGAGCCGAGCCGGGACGTTGTCGGCGAGGATCCATTGCGCCAGCTCTTGCGGATCAAGCAGGCAATGCGACGTGTCCCGCGCGCCCGATGCAGCCTTTTTGAACGCGGGCGAAAATAAAATGGCGTGCACGCGCTCGGCCAGCCCGTGATTCAGGACAAAGTTGCGGGCGAATTCGTAGTCCGTGCGGTCGGCCAGGACAAACTTGAGTTCATCGTGAGGCCGGAGCGCTTTCAGATTCTCCGGTGCGAAGGTGTCAGGTTCGCCGGAGTGCGGACACTTCACGTCCACGATCTTGATGACCTGTCTCGGAACGTGCGCCAGGGGACGTTCACCACTGGTCTCGAGCAACACCTGGTAGTCGGCATCCAGAAGCTGCTCCATCAGCGGGATGACCTCGCGTTCCTGCAACATGGGTTCGCCGCCGGTGATCTCGACAAGTCCGCCGCTAGGGCTCAGCCGGGCGACATCGCGGAGCACTTCGTCGATCGTCATCTTTTGCCCGCCGTAAAAACTGAACTCGCTGTCGCACCAGGAGCAGCGCAGGTTGCATCCCGTCAGGCGCACGAAGACGCAGGGCAAGCCAGCGTGCGTCGACTCGCCCTGAAGCGATTTGTAGATTTCGGCGATCTGCATGGAAGTGAGCCGATTGAATCATTGAATCATTTAGTCATTGAATCATTGAAATTCAAAGGCAGGAGTCCTTCAATGTCTCAATGATTCTCACTCGCTATAACGAGCCGTCGTGGTGTCGGTTTCAAACACCGTGACGTCCTTCACTCTCACCCTGCCGTTGGTTACGCTGCTTAAGCGTGTGTTGGTCTCGTCGTAGAAATACTTCGCAAGATTTTCGGCGGAGGGATTGAGGACGGTGAAGGGCTCGATGTCGTTGATCATCTGGTGGTCGAGACGGTCGATGGCGTGTTTCATGACGTCTTTCAGGTCTTTAAAATCGAGCAGCAGTCCGGCCTTGTCGAGCTCGGCGCCGGCGAGGGTCACACGAATCTTATAATTGTGGCCGTGCGGATTCTCGCACTTGCCCTTGTAGTTGCGCAGGTAGTGCCCGGCGGCGAATGTGTCTTCGACGGTTACTTCGTACATGAAAATCCAGCTAGCCTCGACTGTGTTTTATTGTACATTTTGAGAGCATTGGAGGCACGGCACGCTCAGACTTCGTGCCGACTGCTGATCCCTCGCTCCGCTCGGGATGACAATTCATAAGTGGGTGCAAGTCATGAATGGGACGCAAGCTGAGATCACGATTCGAGAGGCAACGGCAAGCGAGTCGGCGATCATCCTCCACCACCGGCGGTCGATGTTTCGTGACATGGGTGAGGGCACGGTCGAGGAACTTGATCGGATGGTGAAAGTTGCCGGCCCGTGGCTGGCGCGGGCTCTGGCCGATGGTTCGTATCATCACTGGCTGGCAGTGGACGGCTCGGGCCGTGTGGCCGGCGGCGGTGGGGTGCTGCTGTGTCCATGGCCGGCGAATCCCAAAGACCCATGTATCGAGCGGGCGGTGATCTTGAATGTGTATACGGAGCCGGAGTTTCGGAAGCGCGGAATTGCGCGGCAAATCATGCTGACGATTCTGGCCTGGGTCAAGCAGCGGGGCTTTCGCGCCGTCAATTTGCACGCTAGCGCTGAGGGCCGGCATTTGTATGAAAAGCTGGGGTTTGAGGCTACGAACGAAATGCGGCTGAAGTTTGATGGGACGAAACAGCTATAAGTGTCGGTTGCTTAGGGTCCCCAGCGATGATTCCAAGGTTCTCTTCTTTTCCGAAGGGCCTCCCGGGTGCGATTGCCGAACGCGTCGAAGAAATGATCGAGGATTGCGGCAGCTGCAACAAACAGCACAGCCAGGACGGACGCCAACGTTTGCTCAAAGTCTTCTCTCTTGGTCAGGTACAACGGAAACCCATGGTTGTTGATAGGGTAAATCCTGCCAAGTTCTGGCTGCGGTCTGCCGGGGAAGCCACGATAGTAGAAAGAAATCGCGAAAAAAAAGGACGCGAAGAGTCCAACGATGCAGATGATTCCTATGATCTTGGTCGTGTTTTTCATATGTCAGCTGTCCCAAAAGAGCGAACGCGGACACTGCCACAGTCTGCACTCTACGCCAAGAGTTCCTTAGCGTGCAATGAGCTGGTTGGTTCAGCGATACCTGTTGAGAACACTTGTTTTTATCGGTGTCTTCACCTGTCCAGCAAATCAAGGGCTAACTCCTTATAATCTGCTAACGTTCGGGCTGCTGCCCCGTCTCTTTCTATGCAAGGCAAGGATAGGACCACTTGTAGGGGACAGAGACAGACCATGCCGGCCGATTCTTACGCAGCAGCAATTCCGGTTGGCGACAATTACCGCCCGAGGCGGGCGACTAATAGCAGCGACAGCGGCAACCAGAACCCCACGTCGTATTGGAATATGAGGGGCTCCTTGGCAGCGCAGAGCAACCGCATTGACGACACGAGTCTGATCCGGGAGGCGCAGCAAGGCAACC
>Ga0074045_10002317_pt1 | contig 17647 bp, 15 predicted proteins | sample BogForMeECP23OM2_FD_94442 | JGI IMG/M metagenome (GOLD analysis project Ga0074045, IMG submission 94442) | Bog forest soil microbial communities from Calvert Island, British Columbia, Canada - Bog Forest MetaG ECP23OM2 | ecosystem: Environmental > Terrestrial > Soil > Wetlands ...
ACCGTTTTGCTGAGATCAATCGTCCCATCGAGGACGTAGTTCCCGTAAAGCATGGCGAGTATGCTCTTCCGCACGGACGCCACAACGCTCACCCGCTGCAGGTCGCCGTATTCGAAGATGACCTTGCCATGTACCGAGACAAGAATTGCAGTCGTGTGCTGGGTTTTGAGCCAGATGCGCAGCGCCTCCAGTCTGGCACTGGAGTAGCCTTCTGACTCGGGCTTGGCCCTTTCCCAATCAGTCCCGGGATAGGCCGGTGCTGAGGATGGCGCGGTTGCTTGGGCTGAGGCAAAGCTACTGAAGACAACCAGCAATAGGCAGAGCTCGAGGCGGCCGAACCTGGTCGAGACCTGTTGCGCAACGGATCGTGAAACCTTGCATTCGGGTGTAAAGCAACACTTCATTAGAAGACCTCTCTGCCAATGGCGATTTTTCGCCAACTACCGATTCGGAGACTCCATTACGGCCACCAACGCCTTGGATACTACTTGGAGGTTGAGCCGTTTGGGAGAGAATTGACGAGATTGTTTGCTTGCCCACTCCGGCGACTTGGTTGATGACAAAGCCTCGGTGTTCGAGCACACGCCGGAGCTTGACATTGGGTTTAGCGCAAGGCACGGCGTGTACAACCCATTCGACACCCGACAATCCGCGCAGCGTGGCGCACCGTCTCGCTTAGGGAAGCCACAGACACCAGCACCCCTTCGCGCCTCGCAAGACTCGCTTCTCAGGGCGGATAGACGCCTTCTTACCCTGACATCTTACTTCGTCGGTAGCAGGTCGCCCGCGGCGAGGACATAGGTAGTCTGCTTATCGAGCTTGATATTGGAACGCTTGGAAGTTAGGGCGACGGCTCCGTCACTATTGCGCGCGGACTCTACATTTTTCATCAAGACGTAGTGTTTGGAAATGTCTGACGCCGGCGCGGGGCGCGTATCAGAGCGTGATAATGGCGATGAAGCCGGTTTCCTCTCGTCGGGGTAGACGCCAGTCCCATTCCAGTGTTTCGCGGTGTGGAGGCCGCCACGGCCATAGCCGCTATTGTTGGCGTCGTCCGGTAGGCCAGACGACAGATCCCCCGGCATCATCCGGCGGTAATCCGTCGGCGTTGCCACGGGGTAATACCAGGCCGTCAAGTAAACCTTGATGGGCGCTGATCCATTTGTCCACTGCGCGGAGTCCATGCGAATGGCAAGGCGGGATGGGTTATTTGCAGATTTCGCCGCTGACTCGGTAACTTCTCCAGCCAAGATGGCGCCCTGCGGAACTACTACGCCACCGACCAGGGTGGCGACTGCAAGTTTGGCTTGGACCTTGGTTCCAACGGGGGCTTTGCCGGCAGCCACTTTTTGCCGCATGATTACAGGAAACTCGAGCCCTGTCGACAAACTGCGCGCCGCGGGCGTCGTTTGACCGAGCAACACTTGGCTCAGCAACACGGCGGAGCCCAGAACGACAGTCAACACCGCGTGTCCCACGGCGATCGTTTTCGTAAACGTTGTGCTGGACATCTGCGTCCCCCTTTGGTTGACGGACCGGGACAGCACCCTCGAGCGCGGGGAAAATATGCCTTTAGGGAGCTCCCGGGGTTGACAGTCATTTTACTCGTTCGGGCCGAGTGTTCCATCCTTTTTCGCGCCCTTTGCGAAAAGAATCTCGGCGGCATCCGCGATCCACAACTCAAACTGCAACTTCCCAGCAGCCGCTCAAACCGGCGGGCGTACCCAGCACCACTTTCTATTCACACTAAGGTCAACTGTCGAGAACTAGCACTCAAAACCCGGTCAATGAGTGCTATGGCGATTGTTTAACAGTTATCGCGGTTTACTGCGGCTTAGTTCATCGGGGGATTTTCGCCGGCGCAGCCCAAGAAGGAGGCTCACCGCATAGGGAACAAGCGCAGCCAACAGTGAGAGGGCAAAAAGGTCAAACCAATAAGCGCCCAGAAATCCGACCGTCTGAACAAAGTCGTATCCACGGCGCAGACCGACCGCGATGAACGAGCCTATGATACCTAGGACAAGCACAAACCAGAGCACGGTCATCCATCGCGGCTCTGGATGTTTGGCCAACGTCCACACCTATGACCCGATTCCCGCTACTTGGCGGCCGCAGCCGGTTTCAGGACCGCGGTATTCCGCTCGTCCGCAGCGATCATGCGGTAGAACTTTTTCAGCTCGTCCATTTGGCTGACCGGGACGCTCAGTTCGTTGATTTCCAGGGCACGCGTGTAGTGCAAGACGTTCCCGCTCGCCTCGGTCTTGCTGTGATAGCTGCCAAAGCTGTAGTCCGCATCCGTCGGAGGCGGTAACTCGTCCACCTCATAGCCCGGCGGCAGCGCGATCTCGAAGCTGTCGGTATCGCGCAACGGCGCTTCGAATTCGATCGGGAACTTTCGCGGCTCCTTCGTCTCCAGCACGCTCCATGACTTGCTTCCCAGCACCCGCGGCCGCACCAGCAGCAGATTTCCCGCACTCTTTGTGTAGCTGTCGGACTCGAAAGAATAGTTGAAGCCGAAGGGCTGGTCGGTGCGATCGAGGTTGATCACGCTGGCTCGCACAATCTGAAAGGTGGGCAGCGATGCCGCCAGGAGGTTTTCGATCGGTTTGATCCGGTCCTCGTTCTTGGTTACCGTGCGCAATCGGCGGCGTTCCGACGAAGCTCGATCCCCCAGCCGCATTTCCTTGACATCGCCCTTCAACATTCCGTTGGCGTCGAGGGTCAGCTTGCCCACGCGCTGGATACTGTTCATCGCCGATGGCTGTTGCGGCAGCTCCACCAGTTCGCCACCTTCGGGCGTTACCAGCAAACCGTAATTGGCCTGCAGTTTTCCTCCAATCTGGCCAAAGGGCATCAAATCGTTGGTGGGATCGAAGAACAGAATCCTTCCCAGCCTGGGATGCTGCATCACGGCGATGAGCGACGGATCGTTTACGTTATCCGGCAACTTGATGGCGAGAATCACGTGGTTAAACCCGTTGTGAGCCGGTGACTCATGGGTGACCGAGCCCCGTTGCGTGTTGATCACCACGTGGTAGGAGTCCACGCCAATCTGGCGCAGCATGGTGCGCATCAACGTCGCTTTGTCTTTACAATCTCCGTACCGGTGCGAAAAAACATCCGGAGCGGCGTGCGGCTGCCAGCCACCGATACCCAGTTGGATTTCGACATAGCGAATGTCGTGCTGCACGAACTCGGCGATGGCTTGCATCTTCTGTAGCTGCGTGGTCTTCCCGGCCGTCAAACCGTTTACCTGTTGTTTGATCGGTTCCGACGCGTCCATCTGTCCACTGATCAGATTTCCGTACCAACTCCCCATGCCTTGCCAGTTCGCAAACTCGTTCTTCCGCGACGTCCCACCGGCTGGGAAAAATGACACGATCATCTGGCCTGACACACCACGCAGCGGCGGCATGTCGGGCTCATGCCTGATCCCTTTGACGTCGCTGACCACCCAGTGCGACACAGTGCCGCTCGCGTCGGTTGGCTTCATTTCGGGATAGGAAAGCCACGACGCCTTGTACTCCCAGCCGGGAGGAAGTTGCAGAGAGTAATGGCTCTCGCGCACGGGATCAGTTTCCTGGAAGTACCAAGTGTCTTGCAACCAGAAGGGCTGCTCTTCCACTTCGTACTCGAAGCCAATGATGTTGCCCGGATCGGGGGCCGGAATGTGCACGACTCTGTACTTTGTGTCCTCGATCAGATAACCGCCTTCGGCCGGCGCCGCAAAATCCGTTGCGTCCCCCTCCTTAACCTCGTAGGCCTTGCCTTGCGCCGGGATGCACCAGCCATGCAGACTTATGATTTTCCTCTGCGGATTGAAATAGACCTCTACCGTGCCGTGCGCCCGCCCTTCGGGCCGCAGAATCTTGTAAGCCTCGCGCACACTCTTCCTGACTTTATCGGCGGAGAGAACGGCCACATTCGTTTCGGAATACAGCAACACCGCGTCGGTCTTCTCGTCATAGGAGGGCAAACTGACGCCCACCAGTGCGCGCATCCACGGTGGAGCATCACTGGCCGCAGCTCGCGGCACGCTGGTCGCCGCACATAGCGCCACCCAAAAGAAACCCAGCAGCGCTCGACGGCTAGTTCTTTGCCTAGTTACTCGCATGGATTTTCCCTGGTTGCATAACAATCTGCACTCCATCGCAGGTCCTGACCGTCTGAAAGAAATTCCGCAATGACGCGTAGTACTGCTGCTCCAGCAGCAAAATGTCGATGGTTAATTTCCTCGTCAGCCGCAGTGTTCCCGGGCTCTGTTCAACTTTCAAGCTGTAAACGACCACTTTCGCATTGAGATCCTGCGGCGGGGGCACACCGCTCACCTGCCATCCCGGGGGAAGTTCGATGGTTACGTCATCCGCTTTCTCGTGCGGATACTCAAAATAGACCGGGTACACCCGGTTGGCATGTTCAAAGAGCGCTTTTTCACCCGCGGTAAAGATGGCGGCAGGAATCACCACTCGCCTGCCGGCACTTGATGCCCAGCCCGGAATCTTCAGGTTAAATTCTGCAACGAGCGGCGTTTCCGAACTGGTCCAGTCCGGCTTGTTGGTCAGTTCCGCCTCGGCGGGCACTGCGATTTGCGACGTCAGCCGCTGCTCCAGAAACTTCTTGCGCGCCACTTCGTCCGCGTGGCGCTCCTCAACACGGTGTTGCATGGCCACCAGCCCTGTGTAGGTGACGGTTATCTTCCCCTCCAAATCCCCCGTGTCGGAAAGTTTCAGCTTGCCAGTCCGCTCAATCCGCGACTCCGAGGCTTCCGGAAGCGTGGTCCGAATCCAGCTTCCGCCGTCCTTATCCAGCCGCAAGCCCGGCACCCCGGTTTCCGACCATTCCAGTAAGCCAAAGGGCGTGAAGGCGCCTCCGGGATCAAAATAGAGGTCTTTCCCATTCAGCTTGACGAGCACAACGTTGGAGTTCAATTTCGTGCTTTGCGTCGTCACCGGAGTGAAGAAATATTCGTTACGACTCGGAACCCAGCATCCGTAGGCTTCAAAACCCGCCGCTCGCACCAGGCCAAGGAACAACCAGGTCAGCTGCTGGCCATTACCATAGCCTCGCTTCCAGAGTTCCTCCACGTTTTCTACCGGCTTTTCTTTTGCGCGCTTTTCTTCCTGCTCGGTTTTCCGCAGCTCGTACGATTTGTTCCGGATCTGCTGCACCCGGTCATAGATCTTTCGGAGTTTTACGTCCTGCGAGTCGTTGGGCGAGACCATTTGCGACACCGCCTCCTCCATGGCCTTCCGCTTGCCGATGAAGCTCTCCAATTGCCCGTTCCGCTCCTTCCCGACGCGCTTCCAGAAACTGTCCTGCTCCTTCTCGGGGAGGCCCTCCTCATAGATGAAATCGACGCGCGACTTCAACTCATTCGGAGGAGGCATGTAGTCTTCCGTCTGGAACGCCGGAATGTTGTTCGCTTCCATCCGTATGATGTGGTCAGCCCCCTGTTTCGCCTCCGCGCCAGGAGGCAGGGCATGCCAAGCCCAGCGCAGGGTAAACGATTTGTAGGTCCCCGTGCTGGGCTTCAGCGAGAATTGCGCTTTCTTGGTGAACAGCTCATCGCTCAGGATCCAATGGGACTCGAAAAGGTAATACTCCTCGAAATCCACCTTATAGAAGTACTCGATGATGCCCCCAACCTGCACGTCCGAAAGAGTAAAAGTCTTGGCCAGAACCTTCAATCCCCTCCCCTTGACCAGTTCCTTTTCGAAAACCTTACCGTCGAAATTTACGATCGAGCCATCCGGCTTGATGGTCCGAGCCTTTACGTTCACCACCTCCTCGCGTCCCTTGAAGAATGGAATTTCGATATCGGCATGCTTCCGCCCCTCTTCGGTCAGGATCTTGATGCGAAAGTAATTGTCTTCGTGGGCAGAGTGGATGTTGTCATCCCGGTCCACCTGCCGGTACAAAATGATGGCGGGCGCTCCCGGCGCCAGCGGTTCGCTGGTCATCTTGAGCTCATCGGGTGAAACCGGCTGGAATCCCACACCCGCCTTGGCCTCTTGCGCTGCCAGGATCCAGACCGCAAGCCCGACCATCACCCACTTGCCTAACCGGACCATAGTCATCGTCATTTCTCCCGAGGTAAATGCAGGTTCAGGGATGTCAAGAAACAGGATTCGCTGCAGGGGAGAAACACGAACTCCAAGGGGACGGGTAGCGCTCTCCGCGGCGACTGCAATTCCGCCTCCTCCGAATTCCGGGCCCCCTTAGCCAGAATCCGACACTGAAGCGAACGCTTGAGTATAACCGAAGCGACCAGCCGGCAAGGGCAAAAACCACATGTGCGGGGGGATGAATGGCCGCTGTGCGGAGCGGCGAGATGCGGGCAGCGAAGTCAGGACGTGGTTTGCAGCATCCATCGCTGTCAGTCATCGGAGAGACGACAGTGGCACGCCAGCGTGGGCGTCACGCGCGGGGTGCTTGCGAACTCACTTGGCTGGAGCCTCCGGTTTAGCGGGCTGGGAAGGTGGCGCGGCTTTCAGCTTAGCCAAGGAATCATCCACGCGCTTCTTGAAGTCACCCTTGTCGTCGTGCTCAAATCCGCTATAGTTCGATCCGACTCGCATCTCACACTCTGTACCCTTCGATACCAGGGTGACGTGGTTGGTTCGCTGGAGGGCCGCTCCGGTAATGGTGACATGAGCGGCATGCTTCACTTTGTAGGCAGCAGTCATTTGAGCGTCGTCACTCTCGTCGACGCTGTAGTTCTCCGGATTGCTAAGGGTGTCTTTGACCGCGCTCCATACGTCGCTGCAAGGAACGGGATAGGTGCTCTTGTAGGTCTTGCCGAAGGCCGGCAGAGCAAGAACAAGCGACATCAAAGCCACAACCACGAGTCTCGTTTTCATAATGGCATTTCTCCGCGTACGGATGTGCTTCTCAGAGTGTCAAAACTGAACAGAAATCCACGTTTTCAAGACAAGAGAAAGATAGTCGCTCACAAATATTTCGTCAGTGCGTAAAGTCACATTGGCCGGTGACCAGCCTCTATACCTGGGTGCCGGATGCTACGCCTTGCCGCTGTCATGTGACTGATCCGATTGTTGACTTGATCGCATTATCGGGCTGAGAGCTTTATTCCGCCAGCAGCGGTGAAAGATAGTCGCTCACAAGTATTTCGTCAGTGCGTGAGAATTTGCCTAGCCCTGCCCGCTCCTCGGCCCCGCTCGCGCGCCCTCGGCGGTAGATAGTCAAACGATGTGTTTGTGTCGGCAGGGGAAGGAACGGGGCCCTTCACTCCGCAGGGACTTCACTTTGTTCCTGCTCCGCTCAGGATGACACTTTGGATTGAGTGGCTGACGGCTGAGAGCTGAGAGCTGATCTTTCCATAAGCATCGTCCAGCGCTCTCCCAAGTACGTCCATGTGGTCATGGCCAAATAGAAGGTCCCATCTGTTCTCTTGCGAGAGCTGTCTTGTCTTTAGGGTCTAAAGCCCGTGGGTGCGGAGCCGATAGCTGGGTTCATGTGGGAATCACATTGGGATGTGCGCCGCGTCACGAGGAGCGTCCCGGCGATGCCAGCGTTTCCCCGACATTCGTTCTCGGAGCCTGCCACGAAAGGAAAAACAAGGAATGACGGAACATGATTCTGCTCACGTTTTACTGGTGGCGGACAAGCCGGGGGACGCGGACCTAGTACGCTTGCGTCTTTTGGAGAGTAAGTGCAAGTTCCGTGTGAACTGCGTGACTCGGCTCTCCGACGCTCTGGCGTGTTTAGATGTGGAAACACCGTCGCTGGTGCTGCTCGACCCGAACCTTTCCGACAGCCACGGCGCTGAAAGCATCCGTCGGATCACGCAGAAGGCGCCGAACGTGCCGGTGGTGATCCTATCGGGGCAGGACGATGACGAACTGGCGATCAAAGCTGTCCGCCAAGGCGTTCAGGGCTGCCTATTCAAGAGCGACGTCACCTGCAAACATATGGAGCGTTCCATACGCTACGCGGTGGAACGGAAGGAGCTGATGCGCGCTCTGGAAGCGACGCGCAAGCAGCAACTGGAATTCAAAGACCAGTTTCTGTCCCATGTTTCGCACGAATTGCGCACGCCGCTGACTTGCATTTACCAGTACGTGACTCTTCTCCTGGATGGGTTGGCTGGGCCGCTGGCGCCGGACCAAACCGATCACCTGAAATCAGTCCTTAAGAGTACGCATCAGTTGCACGCCATGATCCGCGACTTGCTGGAAGCGACCCGCGCGGAGAGCGGCAAGCTGCGCATCGAACCGCGCTGCCTCGACATCCGCGAACTGGTGCAGCAGGCAGCCGCGATGATGCGGCCCGGAGCCGCCGAAAAGCACATTGGCCTGGAAGCGGTATTAGACCAGACCATCCCTCTCGTCCATGCCGATCCCGATCGCACTCTCGAGGTTCTGATCAACCTGATCGACAACGCCATCAAGTTCACCCCACCCGATGGGACGGTGACGGTGAAGGCCTCGATGGTGGAGACCGATCCGAGCTCCGTTTATCTGTCGGTCAACGACAGCGGCCGGGGCATTGCGCAAGAAGCCCTGCCGCAGGTTTTTGATCGTCTCTACCAGGACCCCAACGCGGTGGACGGCCACCGGACTGGGCTCGGTTTGGGACTGTACATTGCAAAAGAAATCGTCACGCGGCACGGCGGGAGGATGTGGGTGGCAAGCCAGCCCGAATGCGGCAGCACGTTCTCGTTCACTTTGCCGCTCTATTCCCTGGCCAAGCTCCTGCTTCCGGTGATCACGCACCAGGGGCGTTTGCGGCGGGATATTGTGCTGGTGCGGGTGGAGCTGACGCCGCTGTCCAAAGCACTGCGGGGAAGCTGGAAAGAAGTCTGCCAGCGATGTCTGGAGCGTTTGCGGCGGTGCATCTATGTGGACAAGGACCTGGTTCTTCCACCCGTGGAAACCAGCGGCGCCGGCGAAACATTTTTCGTGGTCGCCGCTACCGACATGGAGCGAGTCAACATCATGATGGACCGCATCCGAGACCAGGTTGGCGCGCTGCCGAAGTTGAAGGCCAGCGGCACCTTGCACGTGACGGCCGAGATCATTCCTGTCCCGCCCGCAGGCGACCCGAGGACCGTGGAACAACAAGTCTGGGGCGTTGCCGACTCTGTCACCGAAATTATTCAACAGGGCCTTCGGAGCAAAACAACACTGCAGTGAAGAGGAGAACAAAAATGCGCACGGAGAGATACAGCAAGGAGCAGCCCATGGAGCGAGCAAAGATTATGGTCGTGGATGACGATCCCGATCTCAGACAGGCCCTGAGTTTGCGCCTGCGCGCCAATCACTTCGATACCTTGAATGTTTGCGACGGTTATTCGGCCATTGCGATGGCTCTGAAGGAGCGCCCCCACCTGATCATTCTCGATCTCGGGCTGCCGGCCGGCGACGGATTTGCCGTGCTGAAAAACCTGCAACAGTATCCGGCGCTTTCGGACATCCCGGTGATCGTTCTCACCGCGCGCGACCCCGAGGCTAATGAAAAACGTACCCTCGAATCGGGCGCCTTCGCCTTTTTCCAGAAGCCGGCCGACAACGAGGAGTTGCTGGGAGTGATTCGCGCCTGCCTGCAGATGGGAGCAGGATGGGGTGGAGGTCAGCCCTCGTAGCCATCCGGGTGCTGGGCAGGGGACGGAAGGAGAGCGATATGTATGTCGACAACCGGGGGATGTTGGCCAGTTCCCGGGAGTACAACGTCCGGCGGCGGGAACCGCGCTATGTTTCCAGCATCCCCATCGCGTTGCAGCGCTTCTTGCGTTACGGACCGTTCGTCACTCGCGGTGTCAGCCTTGATATCAGCATGCGAGGAATGTCGGCTCTGGTCTGTGGCGCGCCGCGGGTGGGGGAAACGGTTGTGATCGCGCTGTCATTATCAGGCGCTCCGGTCGATATGCTGGCGACTGTCCGCCACAGCAGCGATGCCAGGTCTGGATTTGAGTTCTACCCTTTGTCTCCGATCAGCCAACAGGGAATTGAGGACTGGATACAGGAACTGAAAAAGCACGAAGAATCGCTGTTCCCCTATCCGTACGCGTATGCGGCCAGGGTTGGCAACGACTAAAAGAAGGAAGGGTGCGACGGCAGATCGCTCACTCCGCCAGCAGCGGCAGTCCCTGAATATTCCAGGAAATGTGGTGGACGGCGCTGTTGGTGGCGAGGATGGCGGACTTGCCGGGAGCGAAGGCCAGTCCGACCAAGCCCTGGCCGGAGACTTCGAGGTTGGCTTTCGCTTGGGGAGTGATCTTCACGATGCCGCGTTTTCCGGCGAGAGAAGCGGCGACATAGATATTGCCCTCGACATCAAGAGCCAGGCCTTGCGGACGTCCGAGACCGCGGTAGAACACGGAGACGGTTCCGTGGGGGTCGACTTTATAGACGCAGTCGAAGCTGGAAGTGCTGGGAGCGGTGACGAACATATCGCCGTGGAGACCGAAGGCGATGTGATAGGCGGAAACGCTTGGCTCGAGCGTCGCGAACACAAAAATCTGGCGGTCGCGAGCGATCTTGAAAATGGTTCCGCTGCGGTCGCCGACGTAGAGATTCTCCGCGGCATCGAAGGCAATGCCGGTGGCGATGCCCATGCCTTCGGCGTAGGTCGAGACCGTGCCGTTCGGCGCCACCTTGTAGACGGCCTCGTCATGGCGCGAAGAAACGTACATCTGGCCTTCGCGGTCGAAGGCAATCGCGGTGGCGTTCATCAGGTCGCTGAGAAACGGGGTGACGTTGTAGTTGGTGTCGATTTTGAAGATCGACACCGGAACTTTTTGCCCGCGCGATCCGGAGAAAGTCACATAGAGGTTGCCTTCGCGGTCGAGCGCGGGATTGGTGACGGGATGAAGATTGTCGGCCACGGGGACCGCGACCTTAATGGAGTGGGGATTGCTGACGTGTCCGACGGCGCCCGCCCCGTCCGTGCTCACGTTCGTGTTCACTGTGACCGGCCCCGACGCCGCTCCCTCCGGCACTCGGGCCACCAGGAAGTCGTCGGAACTGATTAACACGGAGCCTTCGATCTCGCCGAAGTGCACGCTGGGGCGGCGCAATTCTTGCGGACGCAGGCTTTTTCCGATGATACGAACCTCGCCTCCGGGCAAAGCGAAACTCGGCGCCACCGCTTCGATGTGCGGCTTGCCGTTGACGTTCTTTTTTCCCAGCAGGCGGTCGGAGATGCTCATGAGATTGTTCCGGCGGGAACCCGGTTACCTGATTAACGGTTACTTGGTTAGAAGTCCAAAGTGTAACAAGAGATGCATGAGGGCGAGCGCATAAAGTCCCGCTCCCAGGTCATCCACCACAATGCCTGTGCCCTCGGGCAGCCGCTCCAGTCGCCGAATCGGAAACGGCTTCCAAATATCGAAGACACGGAAGAGTATAAGGCCCACGAGAAAAGTTTTCCAAGCCAGCGGGACGGCGATGAGTGTAACCAATTGGCCCGCAACTTCATCGATGACGACGAATTGCGGGTCTTTCAGGCCGGAGGTGCGCGCCACCAGCGTGGCGGCGGGGATTCCGATGAGGGTCACAGCCGCCGCCGCGACGATGGTTGCCGAGGTGCGGCTCGCGACCGGGATCCGCGAACTGGCCAACGCCCACACAATCACTGTGGCTAACGATCCCCAGGTACCGGGACCGGGTTGGAGGCGTCCCGCGCCGAAGAAAGTTGCGACCAGCGTGGCCCAGAGCGGCGCGCGGGGGCGAGACGCCCCCGCGACAGCCGGCGGGACGCCGGCGCTACTTTCGCTGGGCGCTGGTGAGGGCTTGGATTTCACGGCGCGTCTTTATCCTTATCCTTCATCCTTGTCATTGTCATCGTCGAGGCTGTCTTCCCGGATTGCTTCGTCGGCATCGGTCACCGGCGACTTAATCACGTAGGCGCCGCTGGCCCACTTGCCGAGATCGATCAGGCGGCAGCGCTCACTGCAAAAAGGGAAGTCCGCGTCGGCAGACTTTACCGGCTTCTTGCAGATCGGGCAGCGGAGCTTGATGGGGCGCTTGCGCGGCATATTTAGTAGCCTGTAGCGATGGGGCTTGCCCCGTCTCAGACGCGGCAAGCCGCGTCTCTACTCAAACGATTTCCGCCACTAGATCATAATCGTGTGCTGCCGTGATGCGGCAGCGGTAAAACTCTCCTGCTTTCGGCTCGTTTCCTTCGGGATAATCGTTGACGAAGACTTTGCCGTCAATTTCCGGCGCGTGCATCGCCGTGCGGCCTTCGAGCAGCAGGTCGGACTCGGTCGACGCGCCTTCCAGCAGCAGATCGAATTCGCGCCCGATCAGCGATTTCTTCCTGGCCCGGCTGATCTTCTTTTGGATCGACATCAGCGATTTGCGGCGGCTCTCGATCTCGCGCGTGGAGAGCTTCTTGTCATGATCGAAGGCGACCGCACCTTCCTGGTCGGAGTAGCCGAAGGCGCCCATCCAGTCGAAGGCCGCGTCTTTTACGAAGGCGCACAGCTCATTGAATTCTTTTTCGGTTTCGCCGGGAAAGCCGACGATGAACGAAGTCCGTAAAGTGACGCCGGGAATTTCACGACGCATTTTCTCGATGGAGCGCAGGAACAAGTCGGCGCCGCCTCCACGCTTCATGCGCTTCAGAACGGTCGCCGAGGCGTGTTGCAGCGGTACGTCAATATACGAACAGATGTTGTCATGGGCGGCGATCGTCGCCAGCAGTCGCCCCGTGATTTTGTTGGGATACGCGTAGAGGAAGCGAATCCAGTGCAGGCCTTCAACGCCGGCGAGCTTTTCCAGCAGCAGAGCTAGGCCGTCTTTCAGCCCAAGGTCCTCGCCGTAGCAGGTGGTGTCCTGTCCGATGAGCGTGATTTCGCGGACTCCGGATTGCGCCAAACGCTCGGCTTCGGCGATTACGGATTCGAAACGCCGCGAGCGGAACTGTCCGCGAAGCTGGGGAATGATGCAGAAGCTGCAGGGATGATCGCAGCCTTCGGCGATTTTGATATAGGCCGTATATCCGGGTGTGGTCAGCACGCGGGGCGTGTGGTCGTCGTAAAGGTAGTTGGGTAGGTCGGCGACGGCGCCGTCCCAGGAATCGCGCGCGAAGCGGCCTTGTCCGCGGCGATGATCGCCCTCGGGGCGCGAGGTCGGCGTGGTCGAAGTCAGGATATTGAATGGCGACGGCTTTCGCGGCGTTTCCGCTACTCCGGCAGCGGCGAGAATTTTCTCCAATTCGCCGGTGCCGACGACCGCGTCCACTTCAGGAATGTTCTTTCGGATCTCATCGCGAAAACGCTCGACCAGGCAGCCGGCAACCACGAGGCGCTTCGCCTTGCCGCCCGACTTCTTGCCGTCCAACTTCCGTTTGTGACGGGCCATTTCGAGGATGGTATCGATGGATTCCTGTTGCGCGCTGCCGATAAATGAGCAGGTGTTCACCACGATGACGTCGGCTTCCTCCGCGTTGGGAGTAAGCTCGGCGCCAGCCTGGGCCAGCATGCCCATCATCACCTCGCTATCGACGAGGTTCTTGGGGCAGCCGAGGCTCACAAAACCTACCTTGGCCGGGGCAGTCGGCTCCGAAGTCGCGGATGTGATTTTTTTTACGGGCACTGGGACGATTGACGATAATGACCAGCGGGAAACGAAGCTAAACAATTCTAGCATCCTGCATGGCCGTGTTCGCACCCGCCGGACATCGGAACCCGAGCACCAAGGAGGATACCTTATGTTTCCGTCATCCGGGCGGCCCGTGCTAATCTTATGGACACAAAACTACATCCTCAATACTCCGGAGGAGAGATGCCGGCTAAACGTCTCGCAGTTCTAGTGGTGCCAGTTCTGGTGCTCGTTTCCAGCGCATTGGCGCAAGACTTCAATCGTGCGACACCAGAAAATGAGCTTTCGGTCACGGCGGGGCGAACCTTCGTCAGCACCCAGACGATCCAGAATCCGATTCCGGACAACCCCAATCCCCACATTCATTTCGGAAACGAGGTGAGCTTCGATGTGAATTACGCCCGCCTGCTCATGAGCCATAAGATATTAGGACTGTATGCGGAAGTGCCCGTAGCGATCTTTTATCATATGGACCTAAACACCTACGAGAACGAGATTCCCCATGACATCTCGGCGCTGTTCATGACTCCATCGGTGCGCTTGAACTTTTTTTTCCGGCCAGGGAGTCACCCCGTGGGTTAGCGCGGGCGGCGGCTACGGGCGATTCTGGAATTCCTCGAGTCTGGTTTGGGGCGGAACGAACCCTGGGCCGAGCGGCACCAATACCGGCGTAGTCCAGTTCGGAGCTGGACTGGATGTGTGGCCTTGGCATCGCTGGGGTGGTCGGATTGAAGCGCGGGATTTCTACTCCGGAGCTCCCGACCTGAACGTTGATACTGGGAGAAGCCGTCAGCACAACTACTACGTAGGAATCGGCGTTATCCACCGCTTCTAGGCAGGTGTGGCACATGTGGGGACGGGGCTCCGCCCCGTCCAAGCGGGGCGTAGCCCCGCTTCCACACAGTTCTGAAAATCGTGTTTAGCCGGCGGCGGCTCGGTTCGTGGTTTTTCTGGAATTTGCCGTCTCCGCGGCAGTGATGTCGCGGAAAAGCTCGGGCAAGCTTTGGGCGTCGTGCGCCGACTTGCCGAAACGTGCGGATTCGTAAGCTCGGGTAAACCGGGCGACTTTCTCCTGCAGTGCCGCTTCCTGAATGGCCGCGACAAAATCCAGCGGTGTTTCGGACGGCGACTTGCGCCAGCCGAGCCGTGCCATGCGGGCCACCATCCGGTCATACCAGAGGGCAGCGGATTCGCGCGGGGCCCGCTCCGGATGCGCCCGCAGATTGCGGTTATGCAACCCGCTGAGCATTCGCCGGAGATTGAGCAGCGCGATCAGGAGGGCCGCGAATGCGATGCTGCCGCCCAACCATTGCACCGGAAAATTGGTGAAGTGGTCGTGCGCGCGCCGTGCCGACCGCAGCAGGGCGCGATGCTGACGCTCAATCCACAGGCGAGCCTCTTCCAAGAACTGCCGGCTGCTGGTAGCCGCATCCTTTCCCAAAGTGCGTTGGTGGCCGATATCGTAGTTGATAATCCATTCGCGCCAAAAAGAAGCGGCCGCATCCACGTAGAGCTGCATCCGCGACCATCCGGTGCGCGTCGGCAGGCTTCCCGCGGGAGTCGGATCAAAGCTGATCCAACCGAATCCGGGGAAGAAAGCCTCGACCCACGAATGGGCGTCGCTGGCGCGCACCACATACTGGCCGGTGAGGTCATTGAATTCACCCCCGCGGAACCCGGTGACCATGCGCGACGGGATGCGCAAAGAGCGCAGCATCACCGCCATCGAACTGGCGAAATACTCGCAGTGACCTTGCTTCCTCTGGAACAGGAAATTGGCGAGCGGGTCCGGCGGCACACTGCCGGGCAGCTCCAGCGTGTAGCCGAAGTGCGTGGATAGATAGTGTTCCAATGCGATTGCCTTTTCATAATTACTGGGAGCCGCTGCGGTGATTTCTTCCGCCAACTGCGAAATGCGAATATCGAGCGGCGGCAGTTTCAGGTACTCGTCCATGCCAGCGAGCGGGGTGTTGGCCGCCAGACGAAGGTCGTCGCTGTCGATCTCGGGCAATTGCGACTCGGCTTCGTAGCGATTGATCGGGTTTTCGGCATCGAGATTGTAGACCGCTCCGCCGGCATCCGTACTCACCAGCCGGAAATTTCCTTTGAGACTCTGCGGCTGCCCGGCCAGAAAAAAGACGTTGGTTCCCAGCGGCTCCATCAGAACGCGATAACGAATGGATGGGCCCGCGACCGCCGCTGCTTCGCGCTCATCCACCAAAGGCGCCAGCCGATAGCTGCCATCGGGCGCCGGCCGCAGTTGGGTTTGGTCAAAGGAATTTGACCAGACCCTGCCGTCAAAAGCGCTCAGCGCAACCCCACGCCACTTCAAGTCGTAAGCGCCCTGGAGATCGTTATGGATCTCGATGTGCATGACGACCGCACTGGACTGCTGAATCTGGCCGATGCGGCCGAGTTGTACGCGATCGGTGAAGCCGGTGGAGACATCGCTGGCGGGCGTGTAGGCGCTCAGGTAGCGTGAGGAAACGCGGGGAAGTAAAAAGAAGATCAGAAAACTGCCGGCCAGAATCATCAGCATGAGCGCCGGAGCGATCGCCAGCAGCGAATAGGCCATGGGCCGCGCGGGATTCGGAACGCGCGGATCTTGCGCGTGCGTTGCTTCGGCGGCGACCGAGTGCCGCATTTCCATCAGAACAAAAGTGATGACCGCAACCAGCAGGAAGGCCGCAAAGGAAAACAGAAACACACTGCCGACAGTAAGCACGGCGGCGGTCAGCACCATCAAGAACGAAAGCACCGCGAGCATGTAGTGGTCGCGCGTCCGCTGCAACGAGAATAGCCTGACGACGATTAAGAAGAGCACGAGGTGAACGCTGGCTTTCAGGAAGCTGCGCGAAAGAAGGAGGTAGTCGGCGAGGTAGAGGAAGACGTAGATCAGCGTCAGCCAAGTGGTCCAGCGTTCCGGGATGGCAAACTCGCGCCGCGTCAGAAGTTGGTAGGCGCGGAGCGCCAGCCCCAGCCCCACCAGAACCACTGCCGGCAGATCGAGGCCGCCGGTCGAAGCCAGAGCGCCGAAGCCGGTGAGCACGAGGAGATAAAGCGCCACATTAAAGTAGCGCTCGATGGCGTGGGCCATGGTGGTTCTGCCCGGGTTGATGGAGGCGTCCGTCACGAGAAGATTCTATTGTTGGCGAAAGCGGCGCGGAAGGGAAGTGTCAGCGGTAACCGGATGAGCCAGGGGCCATGAAACCGCTGTCTCGCGGCCGGATTCTTGCTTCCGCGATTTGCATTTGTGTTTACAATACCTGCCCATGGACTACCTTCTGAAAACTGAACCGACGGTGTATTCCTTCGCGGATCTTGAGCGGGAGAAGACGACGATTTGGGATGGGGTGACGAATCCGGCGGCGGTGAAGCATCTGCGCGGGATGAAGCCGGGAGAGCGGCTGGTGATCTACCACACCGGGGACGAGAAGAGCGCGGTCGGGACGGCGTCGGTGGTGGCGGTGGATGCGAGCGATGCCAAGAATCCGCAGGTGAAGATCAAGGCTGGGAAGGCGATCGCGAAGGCGAAAACGCTGGCGGAAATCAAGGCGCGGGCGGCGTTTGCGGAGTCTCCGCTGGTGAGGCAGGGACGATTGAGTGTGGTGCCGCTGACGGCGGCGCAGTACGGGTGGCTGGTGGGGGAGTGAGCGGGGGCGGGAATGGCAGTCATGTGGTGCTAGCGAGACCCTGCCGAGCTTTGCTCGGCTTGGACGGGCGAGGCGCCCGTCCCCACACAAACCCTTAGGTCCTTACTACTCGCTCGGGGCAATCGGGTTCGGGGCAGGCGTAGGTTACGTGATTGCGCTGGCGGTCGAGGCTGACGATGAACATAGGGCGTCCGTGGCGCTCGCAGGTCGGCTGGTTGGGAGTGAGAGCAGGCGCGTCTCCGCGCTTGGGCGTGGTGTAGCCGAGGCGCTCGCCGAAGCAGCGGTGGCAGAACTTGTCGGTGCAGCGAAAGAATTCAATGGAGAAGTCGGCGTTGTAGGGAGCGATTGCGGGCTCCATGGTGCGGTAGTGCTGGTCGCAAAGGGGCAGGATGTCCGTCCGCATGCGAAGCGAGTTTAGCACTTTGA
>Ga0074045_10002321_pt1 | contig 17627 bp, 13 predicted proteins | sample BogForMeECP23OM2_FD_94442 | JGI IMG/M metagenome (GOLD analysis project Ga0074045, IMG submission 94442) | Bog forest soil microbial communities from Calvert Island, British Columbia, Canada - Bog Forest MetaG ECP23OM2 | ecosystem: Environmental > Terrestrial > Soil > Wetlands ...
CCCGTGTGCGGCTTCTCAGCCTACACCTGGATCACGCTGCACATCAGTTTTTCCAACGGCGAACGCGTCGGCTACGTGCAGAAGATCTCCCGCAAGGGCTGGGTCTGCAAAACCTGGGAAGGCGAACTGGCCATGGTCAACATGCCCGGCGCGGTATCCCAGATTTTCCTCTTCACCGTGCCCGACGATGCCGTCGCCCGCAGCATCATGGACGCCGCCGGCAAACGCGTCGCCCTGAGCTACGAGCAGCACCGCGGCGTGCCGTGCAAGTGTTTCGGCGAGACGGAGTTTTTCATCACCGGCGTGCGCATCCTGGGCCAATAATCACGCTGGCCTCAGGCCTCCAGGGCCGCCGGCTTGGGTTGCTCCACGAGGTACATTTCGCCCGGTCCCAAGCGGTCGTACCAGCTGAATTTCAGGATCAGTGAAGTCACCACGAACACCGCCAGCGACACCCACATCTCGCGCCAGTGCTGGATGGCCAGGTAGATGGGCCCGGTCACCAGGCTGGTCTGCCACACCAGTCCGACCACGATGTTGAACGTGTCGCGGCGGAAGTCGTGGTTGCGCTGGAAAGTCGGATCCTCGGCCCGGCATTTACGGTAAATCGGCTCCCAGAAGCCCCACGGCCGCACGCTGCGATAAAAGCTCATCAGCACGCCGTCTTCCTCGGGCTTGGTCGACAGGCAAACGATGACCGAGGCCGCCGAGCTGATCGCCAGAATCAAGAGAAAACCGAAAACGGGGTGGATGTTCACCGCCAGTTTGAGCACCGCGGCCACCGTGCCGGCGACCATTCCGGCGCAGAATCCGTAGCCGTTGAAGCGCCACCAGTGCCACTTCAGCACATTGGGCGCGACGAAGGCCGGGATCAGCGCCGAGACGATCCATTCGGTCACCTTGTGCACGTTGGACGTCGTCAGGCCGAAGACGATGCCCAGCAGCACCACCGCCGCCGACGTGATCCAGCCCAGCATCACCTGCCGCCGCGCCGTCGCCGTCGGGTTCAGGTAGCGCTTGTAAATGTCGTTGACCACGTACGCCGCGCCCGAGTTGACCGTCGAGACGAAGGTGCTCATGAAGGACGCCAACAGCGCGGCGATGAGGATGCCTTTCAACCCTACCGGCACGTATTTGTTTAAGACATTGGGCAGGATTTTTTCGAAATTCACCTGCGCGCCCATGGCCGCCAGGTCGGGGCTGAAGAAGACCAGACCCAGCACCGTGATGCCGGCAATCAGCAGAAATCGCGGGGCCAGCGAGACCATGGCCATCACCATATTCTCGAGCGCCGCCTCGCGCGGGCTGCGGGTCGACAGCACGTGCTGGATGGCGTAGTTGGGCGTCGGCCCGGCCATGCTCACCAGGACGCCCTTCAGCAGCAGCATGGCGGTGAAGAACATGAACAGCGAATAGCCGTCGCCGCCCGCCGACATCGGCCCATAGATGCGCGTGTTGAGCTGCGGCATCAGGTGGCTCCAGTCGAGCGTCAGCTTCCAGCCGAAAAACAGGTGGTCCCAGCCGGGCGGGACCTTGGCCATGATCTGCTCCGGCCGGATCAGAACGATCGAAACGATGACCACGCCGATCGCCGCGGTCACCTTCAGTCCGAACTGGATCAGGTCGTTCATGATCACGCTGTACATGCCGCCCACCACGCAGTACATCCCCGTCACCAGCAGCATGAGGGTGCCGTACCATTCGTCGGAGAAGTTCCACGGGAAAAAGGGCCGCGTGAACTCGCCGATGCCGCGAAAGGCGTAGCTCAGAAAGCCGACCACGTGCACCAGCGCGTAGGCCACCACGCTGATGTAGGCCAGCTCCGCGCCGCGGCTGTAGCCGAAGCGGGTGCGCATCCACTCCGCGCCGGTCAGCACGTTGGAGCGCCGCACCCACGTGCCCAGGTACATCATGCGGTAGATCACGCTGAACAGCGGCCACACCCACAGCAGCCAGGTCGCCTTCATGCCGTAGATGTAGAACATCATCACGAACCACATCGTGCCCGTGATGTCGACGCCGCTCGATCCGTGCGCCACTCCGATAATCCACCACGGCATGCTCTTCGAGGCCAGGAAATACGATTCGGCGTTCTTCGATGCGCGTGTGGCCGACCACCATCCGACCAGCGCCATCAGCAGCAGGTACAGGGCGATGATCGTCTGGTCTATGGGGTGCATGGCGGCTCTTTCCGGTCCGTTCTTTCAGTGCGCCGCGGCTACGCCGGGCAGCCCAGCAGATGATCGATCAGCTCCCGCAGCCCGCAAGTCGCGACGGCGCAAACCCTGTCGCCGCCGCCGTAATACACGAATAGCGTGCCGTCGATCACCACCGCGCCGCAGGGGAAGATCGCGCCGCGATAGAAGCCCTCGATCTCGTAATCCGCCTCGGGCTGCATGATCCAGTCGGGAGTGCGGTGCAGCACGCGGCACGGATCCTCGAGATCCAGCAGCAGCGCGCCGAGCCGGTAATGCTTGTCCTGGCCCACAGCGTGATAGATGGTGAGCCAGCCCTGCGGCGTTTTGATGGGCGGCGTGTTGATCCCCAGCTTAAACCGCTCCCAAGGATATTTGTTTTTGATCAGCAAACGGCTTATGCGGAACCCCAGCAGGTCGTCGGCGGTCGAAATCCAGGCGCACGCCTGTTCCGTGCCATACTCCGCCCCAACCCACTCCAGTGGCCGATGCAGCATCACATATTGACCGTTGATCTTCTCGGGAAACAGGATCACGTCGCGGTCGTCGAGCAGCGGATCGGTGAGCCATCCGGCGCGAATCCAGGTCTTGAAATCGCGCGTCATCGCCAGGCCGGTGAGCGTGGCGTTGATTTTGAGGTAGCGCGGAAAATCGGGCCCGCAATCGGGCGTGACGTAGCGCTCGCGGCCGCCCGGAATCCAGAATTGCCCATACGGGTAATGGCGTGCCGCGTAGGTCACGTAGAACCACTCGCCCATCCTGGTGATGCGCGGATCCTGGATGGTGGCGCCGTCGAAGCCCTCGACGCTGGGGCTCAGCACGGGCTGGTCGCTGACGCGCTCGAAGCGATATCCGTCGCTGCTGACGGCGAGCCCAAAATAGCACTTGTATTCCTGATGGGTCTCCGCCGCGCGATACAGCAGCAGCACCTGCCGTTTCTCTTCGTCGTAGTACGCGGCGGGGTTGAACACCGCCAGGTCTTCCCACGGATGGTCCGGGTGCGGCGACAGAATCGGATTGCCGGCGAAGCGCTGCAGCTTCATTTTCGATGTGCTCCCGTGGGGCTGGAATTGGATCAGGGAAGGCGTCCGCGCGATCCCGCCCGCTCGTCCACACAAACAGCCAGCATACTTCAGGCCGCCTGGCCGGGTATCTCCGCGCGCGCCGCGCCCGTGCGGCAGTAGCCTGGAAGCGAGGCCCGACGCACTATGAATCGCCGCCCCTTCGCCCGCTTCGCCTGGTTCTTCGTCGCCTATCTGGTGGCCGTGATTCTGTTCGGCGCGTGGGTCCGCATCAGCGGCTCGGGCAACGGCTGCGGCAGCCACTGGCCGGCCTGCAACGGGGCGGTGATCCCGCCGGCGCCGGGGACCGGGACGCTGATCGAATATACGCATCGCCTGATGAGCGGCCTGGCGGTGGTCTTCGCTCTGGCCGTGGTGATTTGGGCGCGCCGGTTCGGCCGCGCCGTCTTTCGCGCGGCGCTGCTGGCGCTGTTCTTCCCGATCGTCGAAGCGCTGCTGGGCGCGCTGCTGGTGAAAGCCCACCTGGTGGTGAACGACGCCTCGGTGGCGCGCGCGCTGGTGGTGGCTTTGCATCTCGTCAATACGCTGCTGCTCACCGCCTCGGCGGCGCTGACGGCCTGGCGCGCCCGCAGTCCGTCTGCGCCGGAAGACGCGGCGCCGGTGCCCGCTTCGCGGCTGCTGCTTGGGCTGGGGCTGGCTGCTTTGGCGCTGACATGCATGTCCGGCGCGGTGACCGCGCTGGGCGACACGGTGTTCCCGGCCAGGCCGGCGCTCGACGGCACGCTGCTGACGACCATCCGCGCCGACGCGTCGCCGGGGCAGCACTTCCTGGTCCGGCTGCGCATGCTGCATCCGCTGGTGGCCGTGGGCGCCGTAATGCTTGTCGCGGGCGTGCTGCTGCGCATCGTCACCGGACGCGTCAACGCCGGCCCGGCGCAGTGCCAACTGGCTGCGCTGGCCTTCGCCGCGGTGATCCTTCAAACCGGACTGGGTTTCGTCAACGTGCTGCTGGCGGCGCCCGGGTGGCTGCAGATCGTGCACCTGCTGCTGGCCCAGACGGTGTGGATCTCGACGTGGCTGGTGTTCCTGGCCGCGCGGCGCGCGTGAGGCCCGCGCGCGGCTGGACCGCGGGCGAATCGGCCAAAGGAGAAACCGGGCATGGCGTGGTAGCGTGAGAAGTAGCCATGGTGACTCTCATCAAGTGGGTATTGGTTCTTGGGCTCGGGATTGGCGGTGCAATCTTCCTGGCCCAGGGAATAGGTATCAGAACTTTTCTCGCGCAGTATGAGGCGTCGCAGACGCGCGACATCCTGGCCGGTTTGCTTTTCCTGGGGATCGGGTTTGCGATGGCCGCGTTCTGGAAAATTGAATCGCGCCCCAGCATCGGGGAGTTTGACGGCGAGTCACCGCGATCCCGAAAGATCGTGAAGGTCGAACGCAACCTCAAAGAGCCCAAGTAGGCCCCAGCAGGCAATGGCGCCGGGGCGGTCCGCCGCTTCACTGAGGGTGGCCCACTGCCGGAGATGCCCGACCCTCTGCTGAGCCCGATGGGCGGTGCTCCGGACCTGCGGTCCGCCAGAGGCTACGGTCCTCCGGCGGGGCTTTTCCTGCATCAGGCCCAGGCGTAGAATTGCAGGCAGGGGGTGGTCTCATGAGCGCGAGGTGTGTGCGGACCGCATTCCTTATCGCTGCTTGCTGCACCGTTTCCCTGTTCGCGCAGACGCCCGCCACGGTGACCGGGGAGAATTCGCATCACGGCCCGCGTCGGCGCGGCATCGTGCCCGCGGCCATGACGCCGTCGGAGCCGGCGGCACGCCAGGCGGCGCCCGAAGCGCGCCATCCGCGCCCCGAGGCGACCTCCAATGCGACAACCGGGCCCAACCTGGCCGTGGACCGAGCGGCCGGCCGCCACCCGATCAGCCCGTACGTTTACGGCATCAACAGCTATGGCCTGGACCAGCCCCGCACGATTCAGGCGCTGGGCCTGCCGATCACCCGCTGGGGCGGGGACGCGACGTCGGAGTACAACTGGCAGACCGATACGAGCAGCACCGGCTCCGACTGGTACTTCGAGATCTACCCGCAGAACACTTCGACGCCGGCATTCAATAAAGTCACATTCGCCAATTCCGCTTTCGACCTCTTTCACGCCAACAACCAGCTTTACGGCGCGCGCAGCATCGGCACGATCCCGCTGATGGGCTGGGTGGCCGGCAGCTTTGCCAGCTACCCCGAGTGCGGCTACAGCGTCAAGAAATACGGCGCGCAGCAGAAGACCGACCCGTACAACCCGGATTGCGGCAACGGGCTTACCACCGCCGGCGTCGCGATCACCACCAACGATCCGCACGACACCGACGTGACCGTGACTCCGAGCTACATGACCCAATGGGTCCAGCACGTCGTTGGCGTCTTCGGGCCGGCCGCGCGGAGCGGCGTCTCGATCTGGCAGATGGACAATGAACCGGTGTGGTGGAGCGGCGTTCACCAGAGCGTCCACCCGAACAACTCGACCTTTGACGAAATAACCAACGACGGCCTGGCCTATGCCGCCGCGGTCAAGGCGGGCGATCCCACGGCCGCCGTCTCCGGGCCGATTACGTCCGGCTGGTCGGACCTGTTTTTCTCGCGCACGGACATGCAGGACGGCTGGAACACCTCCCCGTACAACTATTGGGACAATCCGGCGGATCGGAACGCCAATGGCAAAGGCCTGGATTTCGTGGGGTACTACATGCAGCAGTTCGCCAACTACGAGCAACAGCACGGGCACCGGCTGCTGGACTATTTCGACATCCATGCTTACATGCCCGGCAGCGACCTTTCCGATAGCAACGGCAATGAAGATGTTTCCGACGCCGGCCGGGCCAGGAGGCTGCTATCCACCCGCCTCTACTGGGACAGCAGTCTGATCCCGTATACCGACCCAGAGCTCTCCTCGTGGCTCAACTACTCTTGGAACGGCTCAACTTATGTGCCTTACTCGCCTTGGAACGAGTACCTGCTGGGCAGCCAATGGAAGGAGTGCCTGTGCCTGATCCCGCGCATGAAGAACTGGGTCAACACTTACTACCCCGGAACGGGGCTTGGCATCACGGAATACTACTTGGGCGGGCAGGACGACATCAGCGGCGTGCTGACCATGGCCGATTTGCTGGGCATCTTCGGCAGCCAGGGGCTGGACTACGCGACATGGTGGCCGTTCCACACCGTCACCACCACGTCGCCCGGCGGCTTCTCCTTCCGCATCTACCGCAACTATGACGGCCACGGGCACGCGTTCGGAGAAATGGGCGTCTCGGCCACATCTACGGATCAGGACCAGTTGTCGATCTACGCCGCCCAGAGGACCGACAGCGCGCTGACGCTGATGGTCATCAACAAGACCACTGGCGCCCTGAGCACGTTCATCAGCCTCAACAACTTCGAGCCCGCCGGCCCGGTGCACGTGTTTCAATACAGCGCCTCCAACCTGGCCGCGATCATCCCGCAGGCTGACCTGGCCGCGACCGCCAGCGGATTCGCCGCCACCTTCCCGGGCTATTCGATGACCATGCTGGTGATCCCCGAATCGGGGAGCGTGCTGGAACGGACCCCTGTGGTGCCGCCGCCGGCGCGTAACGGCGCGCCGCGCGAAAGGGAGTGAGGCGCCGCGCGGGACAGCGGGTTTTCGGCGTCAAGAGACCGTGATTTTGCCACAACAACACCATAAAACTGCGCCACTCAGGGCCGGCGCGCGGCAGGCCCAGTTGATGGTTTATGTATTGTAAGCAAAGCGTTTATCGGGATTAGAACCGGTACTGCAGCGGGCGGGGAGAAGGCGCCCTGCTTCGTACTGAATATGTTGTAATCAAAGGAATTATTGAGATTGCCCGGCGTTCTGAGTTGGATGGTGAAACCACGCTATTTGTGCGCCGTCACCGGCGCCCCGGAGGAGCCTTCCGGGGCACGCCGCAAAGGCCAGAAGCACCCATGGGCGGCCATCTGTAGTAGAGTGTTGTTGAACTGTTCCAGTGAGGGCGAGTTGGTGTTGAGTCTCTATTATGCCCTTTATCCATAATGAGTTCCTGCTAGGCAACGCGGCCGCCCGGAAGCTCTATCACCACTGGGCCGAGGACGGGCCGATTCTGGACTACCACTGCCATCTCCCGCCGCGGGACATCGCCGAGAACCGGCGCTTCGCCAACCTGTTCGAGATCTGGCTGGAAGGCGACCACTACAAATGGCGGGCGATGCGCGCCAACGGCGTTCCGGAGAACCTGTGCAGCGGCGCGGGGGACCCTTACGACAAGTTCATGGCGTGGGCCAGCACGGTACCGAGCATACTTCGTAACCCGTTGTATCATTGGACTCATCTCGAACTGAAGCGGTACTTCGGGATCGACGACCTGCTGGACGAAACGACGGCGCCGCGCATCTGGGAGATTACGCAAGCCAAGCTGGCCGGCGACGAGCTGTCGGTGTGGGGCATCCTCAAGAAGTTCGATGTGCGCTGCGTGTGCACGAGCGACGATCCGGTGGACGATCTGCGCTGGCACTGGCAGTTGCAGAGCCTGGCTTGCCCGGCGACGGTGTTCCCGACCTTTCGGCCGGACAAGGCGCTGACGGTGCATATTCCGGAGGTCTTCAACGCCTGGACCGAAAAGCTGGGCGAGGCGGCGAACCTGGAAATCCGCACCTGGACCGATTTTCTGGAGGCGCTGCGCCGCCGGCACGATTTCTTTCACACGATGGGCTGCCGATTGTCGGACCACGGTCTGGCCTTCTGCCCGCCGATGGACGGGACGGAGGCGGAGGCGGCGACGGCGTTCCAGCGGGCGCGGCTGGGCGTGGCGGCCTCGAATGCGCAGCAGCAGCGTTACGCCGGTTTTCTGATGCGCTTTTTCGGCCGTCTGGACGCCGAGAAGGGCTGGACCAAGCAGTTGCACCTGGGCGCGCGGCGCGGCAACAGCACGCGCGGATTTCTGCAGGCCGGCCCGGACAGTGGTTTCGATTCGATCGGCGACTGGCCGCAGATCGATGCGCTGGGGGCCTACCTGGACGCGCTGGAGCGCGAGAACAGCCTGCCCAAAATGGTGCTCTATAACCTGAATCCAGGGGACTTTTACGCCTTTGCGACGATGGCCGGCAATTTCATGGGGGGGCGCACGGGCGAGGCTGCGGTAGCGGGCCGGATCCAGCTCGGCAGCGGGTGGTGGTTCCTGGATCAGAAGGAAGGCATCGAGGCACAGCTCAACGCCCTGTCGAACTGCGGGCTGCTGGCGCGCTTCATCGGCATGCTGACCGACTCGCGCAGCTTCATGTCGTTCCCGCGCCACGAGTACTTCCGGCGGGTGCTGGCCAACCTGCTGGGCCGGGACTTGGAACAGGGCCTGATTCCGGACCGCGAGGAACTGGTGGGCACGATGATTCGCGGCATCTGCTACTCCAACGCGCGCAGCTTTCTGGGATTGTCGATCTAGCGGCCTGTTTCTCACAGGGAAGCGCGCGCCGCGGCGCGGTTGCGGCAGTGCGGCGCGCATTGCTCCTGGGCGGACGACTGGAGTCCGCACGGCAGTCTTGGTTCCCGGACTTCGCATTCGGGGAAACCGCCGAGAGATGCAAGGTCCGTGCGCTTCCGGACCGGGAGAGCGAGCGTGGTCGTGTTCACAACCGTTCGGCAACGGGGAGGAGATCCAAATGGGGCCCAGCGTTAAGACCCTACCAAGCCGGTACCTGACGGTGGACCGTCGTCATTTCCTGCAAATGGGCGCCGCCGCGTTCACGCCGGGCGGGGCGCGGTCCCATGCCGGCGATGAGCCGGCTCCGGCCGAAAACGTCGGCCTGCCACCGAATCCATACCCGAAAAGCAAGGTCATCAAGGGGATCCGATGGCTCGGCGAACCCCTCCATGACCGCAATTACGGCGACACGTGGGGCTCTACGTGGTCAGACGACGATCTTGTCTACTCGGTCGGCGATGACACTTCCGGAACAGGCAAGGTCGGCTGGAATCTCTCCGTCTACAAGGTAGCGGGCATGCCTCCCAGCCATGTCGTGACGCGAGTCAACGAGATGCAGGAGTACGACAAGGCCGGGGCAGGGCATTGGTGGAAGGGCGCGGGCATGGCCTCGATCGACGGTGTCCTGTACATGGGAATCTACAGCCAGTCGATTCCCGGCCAGGGCTCCGCCACAAAGATCTCCTTCAATGCCGGCCATGCTTCGATCATCCTGTCAACCGATCACGGGAAGACTTGGAAGCCCACAGCCACCCTCGAAAGTCCTCTGTTCCCCGGCAAGGAGTTCCCCACGCCGTTCTTTGTACAGTACGGCAAAGATTATTCGGATGCCATGGACGAATACGTTTACCTCGTTTCAAACGACGGGGGCTGGAACAACTGGAACCGGATGATCCTGGCACGGGTTCCGCGCAGGATGATTGGGCAACTGAACCGATCCGACTGGGAGTTCTTCACGGGCACGGGAAGGCACAGCGTACCATTGTGGGGTCGCGATGTTCGCCAGGCCAAAGCTATTTTCGAGCACAAGGGCTATACCAGCATGACGGGCATGCAGTATGTCCCGGCAGTTCAGCGTTTCGTCCTGGGCCAGTGGGCGTACGTGGCGATGAAGGGAGGCGGCGACCGGACCGAGGCTTGTCCGGCAGCGCCGCCGTGGCACGGGGAAGCGAAGTACGAGACCGCGGACCAGACCATGCTGTGTTTGTATGAAGCTCCAAAGCCCTGGGGCCCGTGGCGGCTGTTTCATGCGCAACCCAAGTGGGGACCGGCATTCTACAACCCGAACTTCCCATCCAAGTGGTTCGAGAACAGTGGGCAACGGCTGTGGATCGTCGAGGGAGGCAATTACCGCGGTCCCGCCGGAGGATACAATTTCACGGTGCAGCAACTCGAATTGATCCTGTAGGCAAATGGGCGGCAATGATATGGTATGAAAACGACGGCAGAAGGCGCAGCGGCAGAGCCCGCCGCGCTGAGGAAACAGGGCAAGATGAGTGAACCTGACGTTCTGATCGTAGGAGCGGGACTGGCGGGCATCTGTTGCGCGCGGACGCTCCACCGGCACGGGGTCGCGGTGCGGATTCTGGAAGCCGCGGACGGCATCGGCGGGCGGGTGCGTAGCGATCGCCAGGAGGGGTTCATTCTGGATCGCGGGTTTCAGGTGTTGTTGACGGCCTATCCCGAGGCGCTGGAACAACTGGATTACGACGCGCTGGGATTGCGGGCGTTCTTTTCGGGCGCGACCATCCGCCACCACGGGCGGTTCCTGCGGTTCTCCGACCCGGCGCGCGAGACTGGAGGGCTGCTGAACAACCTGTTCCTGCCGATCGGGTCGCTGGCCGACAAGTACCGGCTGTGGAAGCTGCGCTACGACCTGGCGCACACGAGCATCGAGGAGATCTTCGAGGCGCCCGAGACCACCACGCTGCAGGCGCTGCGGCAGCGCGGCTTCTCGACGCGGATGGTGGAGACGCTGTTCAAACCGCTGGTGGGCGGCATGATGCTCGACGCCAAGCTCACGGCCTCTTCGCGATTGTCCGAATTCCTGTTCAAGATATTGACCGAAGGCGACGCGGCGCTGCCCGAGGAGGGGATCGGCGCGATCCCGGCGCAGCTGGCGAAGGAGCTGCCGGAGGGGTGTATTGGGTTGAATACGCGGGTGCAGTCGGCGAGCCCGAGGGAGGTGGTGCTGGCCTCGGGCGAGGCGCTGCGGGCCAAGGCGGTGGTGGTGGCCACGGAGGGAGCGGAGGCGGCGCGGCTGCTGGGCCTGGCGCACGCGATCAACTCGCGCAGCGTATCGGTGCTGTACTTCACGGCCCATGAGCCGCCGCTGGAAGAGCCGATCGTCGTGCTGAACGGGGGCAGCCGCGGGCCGGTGAGCATCCTGTGCGTGCCCAACCTGGTCCAGCCCAGCTACGCGCCGGTGGGAGAGTGGCTGATTTCGGCGACGGTGCTGGGATGGCCGACGAGCGACGACAAGCTGCTGATCAACACCGTGCGGGCGCAGTTGCGGCGCTGGTACGGGCTGATAGCGCAGGAGTGGCGGCTGCTGCGGCTGTACCGGATCCAGAACGCCCATCCGGTGATTTATCCGCTGGACTGGGAGCAGCCGCCGCGGCTGGAGGAGGGGATGTACTGCTGCGGCGACCACCGCGCCACGCCTTCGTTCCAGGGCGCGATGATGTCGGGGCGGCGGGCGGCGGAGGCGCTGCTGGGGGAGCTCGGCATCGAACTCCAGCCGGGCCCGGACCAGCCGGCCAACTCGGCCCACCGGCGCGGCCCGGCGGGGACGCCTAAAGAGGCCGAGGAGGACGACGACTGAGCGCGATTCGATCATGCCACGCGCCTTCCTGACGATAAGGTACGAGAGGCCCGTTGTGGCGCGGGCACTGCCTAGGAAACGCCTGGCATGGCGCTGCCGACGAGTCACGCCGTTCTACTTCTGTTGACAGGAGTGCTGTGCCTGCCGGGGCGGCGGACCCGGGTTGGGGAGTAATGGGGGTGTAACCCACGCCAGCCGCCGGGCGAACCTGTCTCAGCGCAGGACCACCGTGTCCTGGGAATCGGCTGCGCGGTGGATGGCGCCGACTTTGCCGTCGCGCAACTGGAAGTCCAGGTCACGGCCAGCGCGCGAGTAAAGGAGCGTTTCTCCGCCGGCGGTGGAGGAAGCGAATTTCATGGACGGCGGACCGAAGCGGCGCACGACCTCGGCATAGTCCATGCCTTCCTTGATACCCGCGGGATCCTCATAGGAGACGGCCGGGGCCGACGGCGCAGGAGACGCCGGCGCGAGGACCAGCGCGGCGGCGGGGTCCGCAGCGGAGGCGCGGGCGGAGCTGGCGCGCGCGGATGGAGCCGCGGCGGAGGGGCTTGCGCCGGGGGCGGAGTCGGTCAGAGGCTTGAGCGAGGGCGGCGCGGGCGTGGCTCCGTGGATCTTGCTGAGCTTATCCGCGGTGACCTGGCCCAAACGCCGGCCCGCCGCGGCCATGCCGGTAACCGTGGCCGTGCCCAGGCCGTATTCCACAATTGCCTGAGCGGCCAGTCCCGCGGGCAGGGCCAATAGGACGATTCCAAGGCGCAGAAACATGGGTTGCCTCTGCGGACAGTATAACCCGCGTTGTGTGCAACAGTGGCTTCAGTTTCCGGCTTCAATTTATTACTGAAGAGTATGGATTATTTCGGGGATCCGGGATACACTCTCAGGATGACGGGGCGGCGGCGGGGCGGAGCGCGCCCCTCGCGGCGTAAATCAACAAGTTCAAAGGGGATGTAGTTTCAACCATGACGAAACGATTACTGGCTGCCATGACCATGCTGTGCGCGGGCGTTACGGTGTCCGCTCAGCAGTTGCCCAAGTCCCTGACCTCAGTGGCCCTTTTCAGGGTGCCAGCGGGGCAGGAGAACGCTTTCGTAGAGAAGGGGAAAGGCCTCGAGCCCCTACTCGACAAACTGATGGCCGAGGGCGTGGTAAACGCCTATGGTATGGACGTTGACGTATTGCACGTGCCGGGGAACACGAACGTCGCGTTCTGGGTGGAGGTGCCTGACTTTGCCGCAATGGACAAGTTGGTGAAAGCGGAGGAGGGGTTCGAAAAGGAGCGTGCCGGCCTGATGCAGGAGCTGCGCGCCATGTCCGACCCGGCCACGCATCACGACCTGATCGTGGGCACGCGGGAGAGTAACGGCCGGAGCGTACCGGCGGGCAGCACGCCGATCAACGATTTCGACATGGTGCGGGTGAAGCAGGGGCGGATGGGCGAGTTCCTGGAGCTGTTCCGCAAGTATGACCAGCCGGTTCTCGACAAGCTGGTGGCGGACGGGGTCATTTACGCCTATGAGGTCGACACTGAAGCGGTGCATACGATGGAGCCAGGGCTGGTGTGGACGCTCGTGGTGCTACCGGATCTGGGCGCCAAGGACAAGGTGGAAGGGGCGTTTCTGACGGCTTACAAGAACATGCCGGCGGGCGAGCGCGCGATGGTGGAGAAGATGCACTACGACATGATCGTTGCCGGCTCGCACCGCGACGAACTTTCGGTCAGCCTGGTGTTCAAGATGAAGTAGGCGCCACAGGCGCTTTGCCGGAGCGCGCGCCGGCGCGACGGAGTAGTACTGAACCCCCTGGTACAAATGCGTTTGAAACTGGCCGAGGAAATACATATTCTGGCATTGGGAAGCGAAGATTGGGGGGATTCGACTCTGATCCGCTTTCTGACGGGGGGTTTGGTGATGCCGCAGCATCCAGGCCCCCCACGTTTTCATCGGGCGACGAAGGCCGGCTGAGAAACCCCGCTCAAGAGCCCAACCTGCAAGCTACGTTCCTGCTCTCCCTTCAGCCTGTGCGCCCGGGCGATGGCGGGCCTTGCCCGGATCCAAGACCGGCACTTTCGTCGATTCCGCCCCGAGCGGCGGGCCAAGACCCGGCGGTGGCACGGACGCGCGGCCAGCCGGAGCAGTTCCAGGACTAACCGATGCTGGTCCTGGGAGCTTTGATATCTGACATTTACAAAGGACTTGGACGATTCTGAAGAGGCGCAATGGGCGTTCGGGAAAAGTCGACAATGCCGGGTTGGCCCGGCAGCAATGAGACGGTCTTGAAGGAGGGACCGTTCGCGCCGGCGGCGGCCGTCTCTCTGACGCCCGCGGCAGAGGCCGGCAGCGTTTATTTCGAGTTCAAGTACAGGGGGCCCGGCCTCAGCGCCGGCGGGACAGTGACGACAATGCCGGTAGTCCCAGACGAGTACCTGATGACCGGGGTGAGCGGCCAACGGAACGTCGCTCCCATAACGGCCTTCCTATATCCGGCCAGCGGGGCGCCGGGCAGCTTGGTCTACATCTCCACGGGATCGAGCGTCGACAATCTGCTGTTCGAGGCGCAGGTCAACCGATCGTTCAGCGCTTGGATGGGATCAAACGACACGCACGGCAGGTTCGTTGATCAAACCGCCGACGGGGGGTTCAATCCCTTTACTACCAATGGCCTGACCTACGAATACAATCTGACGGCAGGCGGCTCCGATGATTCCATCCCGATGCAGTTCCCGGCCACTGAGGAGACGCCCGGACCCGCCAGTCTGGCGCTGGCTGGGGCCAACCTGGCGGGGTTAGCCAGACTGCTGAGACGGCGGTGCTGGCGGGGGCGGGCGCCGGCCAGGGGGCAGAATAGTAATGCTCACAGTCGAAAAATTTCCTAAAGCCCTTGCGCGGGCGACCGATACGGTAATAGAACTAAATAATTGTGGTCCTGGAACTTTTGGGATCTAGCAATCGCGGGCTGTTCGAGGTAGATTCTATGTTGGCAGCATGAATTGGAGCCGACCTGTCCGCCTGAGGTTGAGGCTCGAGGATGAAAAGGTCTAACCCGGGTGAACAAGCCACCCAAAGAGAAAAAGGAGAAATTGAGACATGTCTTTCTTGAAGAACTTCCTGAGCAACGAAGAAGGGCAGGACATGGTGGAATACACCCTGTTGCTGGCTTTCGTGGCTTTGGCCGCCGGCGCGGCCTACGTGGCCATTGGCGGCCAGGTCAGCGCCATTTGGAGCAAGGCCCAGGGCGACATCACCTCCGCTGACGCAGCCGCCCACTAATCGAACTTGTTTTCGCACGGGCAGGGCGAAGTCTTCGCCCTGCCAGGTCCCTTGCCCGGCTTCGTTTTCGGGTGATTCCGGAGAACGGAAATGGGTGCCAAGCCGTCACGGTATGGTCCCAGCGGGGCTGATGAGTGTTGGGTGGCACGGATAGTGCTGCGCAACTCGGCAGGTTCGTATCTCCGACCCGATTGGAACACCGTTGTGACGCGGTAAGGATCTTGCGGCGCCACCTATATGGGTAGCCTACGGGGCCTTCTCATTGCAGCGTGTGAGCGCTGCGGCGATGAGGCGGCGATCTTGATTCACAATCGTCGAATCCGGTTACAGATCAAAGACGACAATGATGGCCCTAGTATCTTTGGGTAGTGGTATCTGCGTGCAGTCTGGGATAAGCTCGAAACTGCGTCGTAATAAGGAAGCCGCCATCTCCCGGCCATGTGACAATGGTTGGAGACTGAGACGGCCGAACCGCTAAGGGCGGAGACCCGCCAAGAATGGGAGGAATCAAAAAATGTCATTTCTAAGGAACCTGCTAAGGAACGAAGAAGGGCAGGACATGGTGGAATACACCCTGTTGCTGGCTTTCGTGGCTTTGGCCGCCGGCGCCGCCTACGTCACAATTGGTGGCCAGGTCAGCGCTATCTGGAGCAAGGCCCAAGGCGACATCACGTCGGCTGACACGGCCGCGCAATAATCACGTTTCTTTTCGACTGTGGCAGGGTGTGTTGTCCGCTCTGCCAGCTCCGCTGCTCCGCCTGGCCCCTGTCAGTGCGGGGAAGGAGAAGGTGCGCCGCAACTCCGGTGCAGGATCGGCGTGTCCACGCGCGTCCAAGGTGGGCGGATCACGCGCCAGCCCGGTGGGAGGCGGCCGGGGCCGGGTGGGATGTATCGTCCTGGTCGAGCTTCTGACGGAACTCGGGGTCGAAGCGCGCGCTGGCCCAGTTCTGGGCGGCCTTAACCTGTTCGACGGTGAGCCCGGACGCGCGCTCCAGGCAGGCGTCGGCCAGGTCCGCGCCTTCAAAGTGGGCTTCGTAAAGGTAGGCGCCTTCCAGGTTGGCTTCGCACAACGTGGCCCGTTCCAGGTGCGCGGCCATGAGCATCGCGCGTTCCAGGTAGGCCTGGCTGAGGTTGGCGCCTTCCAGGTGGGCCCGGCGCAGATTCGCGGCTGTCAATTCGGCGCCTCGCAGGATCGCACCCTCCAGGTGCGCGCCGCCGAGCTCGGCCTTCTCCAGGCGGGCGTCCAGGAGGTTGCTGCGCTCCAGGTGCGCGGCCATCAGCTTGGCGCCCTCCATGCGCGTGGCCTGGAGATTGGCCGCTTCGAGGTTAGCCAGAATGAGGTAGGCCCCTTCCAGGCGAGCGTCGAGCAGATTGGCGTCCTCCAGATGGGCGTTCATGAGATAGGCCCGCTCCAGGCGCGCTTCCATCAGGTTGGCCCGTTCGAGGTGCGCGCCGCCGAGCTCGGCCCGATTGAGGTTGGCTTCCATCAGGTTGGCCCGTTCCAGATGCGCTCCGCGGAGGTCCGCGCCCTCCAGGCAGGACTGCGTGAAATTGGCGCGCTCCAGATGGGCGTCGCGGAAATTGGCCTTCTCGAGATGGGCCTGGGAGAGATCCGCGCCCTCGAGATTGGTCCCAGCGAGATTGAGCGCGCGGCCCGGCGGCTCGCGGCGGCCGCCGCGCTCGCGCCGGCCCAGCACCGTGAGAATGGCCTGCACGTCGATGCCTGGTGTCTTGGGCGCCGTGGTCTCGGCCGTGGCCGTCGTGGCGGGCTCATGGCCGTTGGGACCCGCGGCTGGCGCGGGAGAGGGAGCCGCAGTAAGCCGGCGGACGTAGGCCGACAGCACCTCCATCACCGTCCAATGGTCGCGCGGCGATTCGCGGGCGATTCTCTCGAGCGCGTATATGCCCCCCAACCGCACTGCGAGGTTAGGCTGGCCGCCCTCGGTCGCCGCGAGCTGCTCCACGGCCTGGGTGTAGCAGGACGTGAGGTGTCCCGCTGCGATCAGCCGCGCGTTCTGGTCCGCGACCAGGAGGCGGCGCCATGCAAAGTACAGGATGATGAGGCCGCATGCACCCAGGAACGTCTGCATGAGGGGTTTGCGGAACTCGTTCTCCAGTTGCAGGCGCTGCATTCTGTCAGCGGCGGATGCTGCCGGTCCGAGGAGTTCATTTACCTGCCGGTGAGGGATTTCGCGGAGGATCCAGATGGAGACCACGATCAGCGCCAGGGCGACCGTCGTGGTCACGACAGCTGAAGCCCGCTCCCGGAGAGGCGAAAAGTCGAGTGCGGCCAGACGCCGCTGAAGTCCTGAAAGGAAGTCTATAAGACGTGTTCTCATTGGGTTCTCCGACGCCTAGAAGGCGGTGGCAAGACTGCCTAAACCGCTCCCTGGAGCGGTCGTCGTTCATTTATTGTGTCGGCTTAGACTCTTATCGAAAAGAACCGCTACACCAAAGCGGTTTCCGAGCCTCTGATGCAGGCCGCGCGGGTAGGTGACAAACCAGCGCCCCCGACGGAACAACATCCGTTCTCCAACCTCCGAATTGTCCATGCGCCGCGGGCTTCGGGCGGCCGCGCCAGGTAGCCGGAGGCGGCCGGAACTGAAGTCTGCGCATGGAGAAAAGACTTCCTGGCGTAAGTTTACTATCATCTATTCCCTCTGGCATAGTTCTATTTCTATAAGCGGGGATAGATTGGGCGGCGGCGGGAAAAGCGGGGGCCGGGGGGGCGGGGATGGGAGCGGGTTAGAGGCGGGTGGAAGCTCCTTGCGGGTGGGTCGGGCGGCCTCCGTCAGCGCTTGCGGGGGATTTTCCACCCC
>Ga0074045_10002323_pt1 | contig 17619 bp, 14 predicted proteins | sample BogForMeECP23OM2_FD_94442 | JGI IMG/M metagenome (GOLD analysis project Ga0074045, IMG submission 94442) | Bog forest soil microbial communities from Calvert Island, British Columbia, Canada - Bog Forest MetaG ECP23OM2 | ecosystem: Environmental > Terrestrial > Soil > Wetlands ...
ATTGTTTTTTTATTCATTCTGGCGCTGTTCTTTTCCCTTTTTATTATTGGGTCCCTTATTAAAGACCGCCAGGGGGAGAAAAGGATAATCACCAGGGGAGACCGGGCCCCTGAGTTCCGCTTGCCGGCGCTGAATGGGTATTCTGTCAGCCTTTCTGATTTCAGGGGAAAAGTTGTGATGGTTCACTTCTGGGCCACCTGGTGCCCACCCTGCGTGGAGGAGATGCCGTTGCTTGACAAGCTTTACCATACTCTTCAAGGCAAGGAGTTCGAGTTGCTTGCTGTGAGTGTAGATGAAGATGGCGCAGGCGTCGTATCCACTTTTTTGAAAAAAAATAGTTTGAACATTCCCGTGCTACTGGATTCGGATAAAATGATTTCAGGGCTATATGGCACTTTTAAGTTTCCCGAGACGTACATTGTTGACCGCAGTGGCGTGGTTCGGTACAAGGCAATCGGACCGAGGGATTGGGGAAATCCCGGGAATATAAAGATCATACAGAATGTTCTTGATGCAAGATAACAGCATCATGCACGAGGCGGACACACGGAGCCATTGCATATGAACTGCGATGCTGGATGCAAGATAAACAATTGCAAACCGTGGAAGGGAAAACACTTCATCACCCTCAGTAGGGCGAGAGAAAAAAATGGAACTGCAGTATGAAAAAATATTTGTACATCGGACTGGGAATTGTCGTTTTCTTTGTCCTCATTATTGGTTTTTGGTTTGTTCATATTCTCTCCGGCCTGCCTGACGTTTCATCTCTGAAACACTACCGACCACTTCTTGCCGCCGAGGTTCTTGATAGAGACGGTCAGCTCTTGACCAACTATTATGACCGGAAGTTTCGGATATGGGTTCCCATATCTCGTATTCCCGACATCGTCATTCAAGCAGTCGTTACAGCGGAAGACGACACTTTTTTTGAACATACAGGGGTAAATTACAAAGCAACGTGGGATGCGTTGGTCCATGATGTAAAGAAACACCGTTTTGCGCGGGGCGGAAGCACGATTACGCAACAGATGGTCAAAAACGTTCTGCTTTCCAGAGAAAAGACAATCAACCGCAAGGTGCGTGAATATGTCCTGGCTGTGAAGGCGGAAGAGTTACTCACTAAGCGGCAGATACTAGAGATATATCTTAACGAGGTGGAGTGGGGAGAGAATATTTTCGGTATCGAGTCGGCAAGCCGCTTTTATCTAGACAAACATGTTGCCGAGCTTTCGACAGCAGAAGCTGCACTACTGGCGGGCATGCTCCCGAACCCGCATTATTTCAACCCGTACAAAAGGATGGAGAAAGCCAGGGAACGGCAGGAACGAATACTGTTCAACATGCAACAGGCTAAAATACTCACCGAGGAAGAATATGCTGCAGTTGTGGCTGCTCCCCTCACATTACGGCAGGAAGGGAAGGGAAAACTTTATATTCCCAGCCAGGGATCGGAGAACCACAGGCCTTGTTATGAACATGCGCTGGAACAGGCGCTCCTTGCGGTCTTTGGCGAGTATGACCTCTACCGAAGCGGAAGGACCATCAAGACCACACTGGACAGATCATTGCAGGCTGAACTGGGCCAAGAGAAGGGTCCTCATCATCAACCGGCTGTCGGGGCTGGTATTCCTGAGGAAGTGCTTGCGGTGATGCAGGGAGGCATAATCCGGGCTTTTGTCTGCGGCACAGATAGGGAACAAGAAGTCCACGAGATACTTGCCTCTCACTGGTTTCAGTTCAGAGGATATGAGGTAAGCAGGATTTCTCCACAGTCAATCAGTCGCGAGCAGATCATTCAGCCCGAGGATGATAAGGTGAAGTAATTTTGACTTCTTTCGGGTCTTTTCGAAAAGGTTCTACGGTTCCTCGCTCTGCGTTTAATCCTGTCTGGAATGTGTTTCGGAGTGATTGACCGTTTGTTTTTATAATTCCCGCCTGCACAAGAAGAACGTCGCAGGGACCGACATTTGTTTTATAGCCAAAAAAAAGTACATGCCCTCCTGAATTTCCTGCCGGGCTTTTCGAGTCTCCGGCTTTCCAGTGTCAGGCCAATACTTCTTCGCGGAGCCTGACCGAAACCACCCGCGAGCATCCCGGCTCTTCCATGGTGATGCCGTAAAGCGCGTCGGCTATTTCCATGGTGCGTTTGTTATGCGTGATGGTGATAAATTGAGAACGATGGCTCATTTCGCGGATAAGCCGGGTGAAGCGCGTCACGTTCGCTTCGTCGAGCGGGGCATCAATCTCATCCAGCATGCAGAAGGGGCTGGGCTTGACCAGGAAGGCCGCAAAGAGAAGTGCTATGGCCGTGAGTGCCCGCTCGCCGCCCGACAGAAGCGAAATTGCCTGAAATTTTTTGCCGCGCGGCTGGGCAATGATTTCGATGCCAGATTCCAAGATATCAGTCTCGTCCAGAACCACGAGTTCCGCCTTGCCACCCTCGAAGAGGAGGGAAAAAACCTCTTTGAACTTTTCATGAATGGCGTTGAATGCTTCGGTGAACAATTCCCTGGTCTCTCCGTCGAGTTTGGCGATCGTTGTATTGAGGTTGCTGACAGATTCATTAATGTCGTTCTGCTGGACCGATAGAAGATCGTACCGCTCCTTGAGTTCGTTATATTCATGGAGCGCATCCACGTTGATGGGACCCATCTGGTCGACCTTTTCGCGCAGTTCATCGAGCCTCAACTTGAATTCTTCCGCATTGATTTCGAACCTGCCGAGTTCCTGCACTACCGTTTCGAGCTCAGTATGATAAGTGCTCCAGATCCTGTCTTTCAGATGTTCGATCTTCATGCGGATTTCGGTGCGTCTGACTTCATTAGCCGAAAGTTTTTTCTGGGAAGACTCGACATCACGCCTGATCTCTCGGGCACGTTCTTCCGCGGCCTGGAGAACCTGCGTTTTTGCCGTATGAGTTTCCTGTTTTGATATGTACACGCTTCGCTTAGCTTCGAGAATTTCGATATGCCCCCTGATCTCGGCCTCGGCCTCGCTGATGGATGTTTTCAGCTCCATAAGCTTTGCCGCAATGGTTGCGAGCTCGGCTTCGCGCTTCGCAAGGCGGTCGATCATATCCGCTTCTGATTGTTTGAGCGCGGTGAGATTGCGGGCCACTGCTGTATGCTTCTCTTGCAATGCCGTGAGCTCCATCCTAATGTCGGTTATATCAACGCGTGCACTTTCAAGGTTTTCCTTTATTTGATAGAGCTCCACTTGGATGGATTCGATGCTGGCCTGTGCATTTGTGTGTCCGGCTTCGAGGTCGCGGAGCAATTCACTCGCTTTCTCGATCTCGGCATTCAGATCAAGGCGCAGTAACGCGCGCTCCGCGGCCTCCCTTTCGAGGTCTGTGGAGCGTTCCTTTGTTTTTCTGATTTCGTCCTTAAAGACAGCGCAGTCCTTATTTTTATTAACACCGTCTATTTCGAGGCTGTGGTTCAGGTGTGACAGTTCGGCTTCATGTTTTTTATCGGATTCGATGGCGGACTCAACGGCTTTTAGATCCACTTCGAGACCCGCAGCCACGGTTTTGAGTTGCGATACCTCATGCTCCAGGTCTTTAATCTCCCTTCGCTTAGTAAGCAAGCCGGTACCCCCAGCTTCGACTGTCCCGCCCGTTAGCGCGCCCCAAGGGTCGACAATTTCCCCAGCGAGCGTAACGATGGTCTTATGGATGCCGTTCTTGTGCCAAAGAGCAAGTGCCGTGTCCATGGTGTCCACGACCACCACGTTGCCGAGGAGATATTCAGCCACATGACTGTAATTCTCGTCGTAGCGTACAATGGTCATGGCTGAACCGATGACACCAGCAGTCCCGTTTTTTACAAATGGTTCCGGTTTGATGTCCCGAGGCGTTCTGGGGATAAAGGTGCTTCTCCCGCCGCTTTTTGCCTTGAGAAAGTTGATCGCTTTGAGCGAGTCATTTTGCGAATCCACCACCACGTTTTGGAGGCGGTCACCGAGCACGGCCTCGATGGCAACCTCATACTGAGGTTCGGTCTCGATCATGTCAGCCACCAATCCGTGGATCCGGCCGAGGCGGTCTTCTGCAGCGGCTTCTTTTTGTGCCGACATTACGGTCCGCACGCCTTTTTGATAACCTTCGAGTTTTTGCTCCAGTTCGAGCAATGAGCGAAGGCGTGAGCTTTGTCCTGCGAACATATTTCGGGTTGATCCCAGATCGGTCTCGATGGTTTTCTTCTTCGCAAGTGCCTCTTCCAGACAGGCGGCCACAGCAGATTGCTCTTCCTGCACCGTATTCCGGCGATTGACGATATCTGCCAGTTCCTGTTCTTTCGCAGCCAGAAGCGACGTTAGCTCCTCGAGATTTTTGAAAAGATCCTGTTTTTCTCTGATATCTCGGTCATTCTGCTCATCGATCTGGGTCAGGCGGGTCTGGAGATTGGCAATTTTGGTTTTTTTTGCCACCGACTCATTCATGGCGTTAAAAATACCGGTCCTGGTATCTTCTAGGGACAGCTCCTTTTCCTTGACTTCTCGGGCAAGAGATTCCAAAACAACGCTCTTTTCAGCGACCAGCACATTTTTTTCCTGGATGGCGGCAGAAAGCGCTCGGGATTCGTCGTCGTGCTGAATTTTCTGTCCGGCGATCCGGGACGTTTCCTGACGAAGATATTCCATGTCTGCGAGATCCCGGCCTCGATGTTCATTCAGCGAAGCGATCTGGCTTCTTGACAATTCTACGCGGTGCTCGGCGCGGCTCAGCGCGGACTCCGCCTCGTGGATATTGTTCTGGAGCGTTGTGAGCTCATGCTCGGCCGACAAGGCATCTGCCCGAGATTCTTCGATGACGGATTCGATTTTGCCAAGCGATGAATGAAGTTCGGTGACCTCTGCCTCAAGATGCTTGAATTCATCTGTTGCCGTGCCCCACTCAAGCCCGAGTTCCGAGTAGTCAACAGACGCCAGCCGGAAATCAACGTCCTTCATTTCCGCACGGAGTTTCTGGTATCGTTCGGCCTTTTTGGCTTGACGGTCGAGGGAGTTGACCTGACGCTTCACCTCGGTAATGATATCATTTACCCGGAGCTGGTTCTGCTTGGTTGATTCGAGCTTCGAGAGAGCCTCCTGCCGCCGGGCCTTGTACTTCATGACCCCGGCTACCTCTTCGAACAGAAACCGGCGGTCCTGCGGATTTGGAGAAAGGATCTGGTCCACGCGACCCTGCTCGATGATAGCATGCACCTTAGCGCCCACTCCGGCGTCTATCATGAGGTCTCGGATGTCCCTGAGGCGGCAGGGAATTTTATTGATGAGGTATTCGCTCTCGCCAGATCGGAAGAGACGACGCATGATCTCGATTTCACTATACTGCCCGAATCCGGAGGGCAAAGCGCCAGCGATGTTCGTGAGCGTGAGGGTCACTTCGGCCATGCCGAGGGGTTTCCTGCTTTCACTTCCGTTAAAGATAACATCTTCCATTTTGTCGCCACGGATTTGTTTGGCACTCTGCTCGCCGAGCACCCAACGGATGGCATCGGAAATGTTGCTCTTGCCGCAGCCATTTGGTCCCACGACGGCTGTGACGCCGGGTTGAAACACGACCGTAGTTTTGTCTGGGAATGACTTGAAACCGACCATTTCGATTGTTTTGAGTTGCATAAATCTCCTTGCTGGATCTAATCATGGTTGAAATATATATAGCAAATCGCACTTTTCGTTTGTTGGTGCGCAGAAATGGCGGCTCACCTAGATAGCTCTCAACTTAAATGGCTGAACTTATCCTGTGATCATTTGTGCTGGAGGGTATATATCATAAGCGCGTAGGTTTGTAAAGCGAAAAATAACAAGGTAAGGTATTGATTTTTGTGGCATATACAACATATTGTGGTCGTATGGCTATATTTCCCGTTGGTTCAACCGCTTTAGGCCTATTTTCAGAGGTAAAATCAGAGCAAGACAATTGACCGTTAGCACTGCGGTGAAAGATAAAAAGATGACCATCCATCCTCCCGGAGTAATGCTGCTGCCCAGAGCTTGGGCCGCGAAAATCCGGTATACCGGCCACGCTTCAAGCATGATCACGGTCCCGATAAACAGCATTGTCACCAGCATGTACACGATCCCTCCGAAACCAGTGGGGATTTGAGCAACATTTTCGTGTTTAAACTTCGGAAAAACTGCTCCCAAGCCCACGCCAAGAGCAGTGATGCCGAAGGTCATCATGAAAACCGTCGTGATGCCGAGGTACATCATAAATGGCAAAACCTTGAGCAGTCTGTTCGAAAGAATTGTCAGGATTTCGGCAAGCACGAGAAGCGGCAAAAGGCTGCTCCAAAATTTTGCCCAGAGAAAATCCTTGAGCGCCATAGGTGCAGAGCGAATGATCCAGAATGATGAGCCTTCGAGACTTACGGCTGGAAATACGAACCTTACAGCCACGGCAGAGGTCACAAACCCCACCATGCCAAGGTTCAGGAACGATATCACGTTCTGGAGAAAGAAGCTGGGCATGGCGGCGCGCTCAAGGGGCAAAAGCTTGAAGCTGTAGATGTACACGACCATGAGCGCAAGCAGGAGAAAAATCTGGGACCACTGGGAAGTGTCCCTGAAGAAGAGCTTTATGTCCTTCAGCATGATGGCGCGCATTTTACCCCGGAAGAGGGAGCTTACGCATCTAAAGAAGGTGTCCGCCGTGCGTGAACGTGAGATTGTTGCCTTCTTGCCTTCCTGGGAGCGCGTCCAGCCATTATAGTAAATTTTCCCACAGACCCAATCGCCGATCACAGTGCCTGCGAGAGCGGTGCTCCAGAGCATGAGCAGATAGAATACTGCTTCTCCCGTTGTCTTTCTCAGCAAGGGAGAAAGCGTTTCCGTGGCCCAGGTGCTCGGCAGGAGCGGTGATACGGGTGCACGCATGGCGGTTAAATACTGGACCAGAGACGGGAACGTGTCTGGATCAACGAGCTTTTCCGGCCTGAGCGTACGAAATAGAATGTACAGGACAACAAAAAAAAGAATCCCCAGAATCACGATAATGTCCTTGGCCCTGCGGGCAGGGAAAGCATTGACGAGCAGCATGGTTACAAGAATGCCGATGGACGCAGGTATCATCAAGAAGGGGATGATGGTGAGAAGCAGCCCCCCATAATATGCGAATGAGGCCTTGAATACCATGCCATAGGCAAGGAAAAACGGCAGGCTGTAAATAAGCGTCATCCACGACGAATCGATCAAGGTCTCGATATACTTTGCGCGATAGATATTTTCAATTTTAATGGGAGCGGAAAGCAGGATTTCCAGTTCTCCTGAAAGATAGTACGTCGAAAGCGAGGCGACGACATTGCTGAAAACCAGAATCGAAAAAAAGGTCAGGAGTATCATAGAGAGCAGTCGGAGTGCGAGCAGGTCCCCGAGGCCCTCGATGGTCCTGAAATAGGTGAGGACCTTGTACGACACGGTGTACAGAAAAGCCCAGAATCCCAGCCCCAAAAGGCTGAGCACTGCGGTTTTCAACCCGTCACCGGGGGCAAGACGAGTGAGACGATTTCGTATGGCGTTATATCGTGGGGTGAGAAGTAATAGCATGGATAATTACCGTAAATAACTAATTGAAGCACGCATTGACATGAGGATAATAATTACACGATAATCTTTTTAAAAATCGTATTTCGAAAAGACAAAGTTCTAATATTTATTTCAATTTCACTGTGTGGTCAAGTTATGATATGAAACAAATGGGTTGATATGATTATCGTTATCAACGCGTGCCGTAAAACCCCTGCCTTCAGGCATGGGGAGTGTCAAGCTTTGATTTGTTGGTCTATCGGTTTTCACCTTGACTGCTATAACATAACGGATATTGAGAAAGATATTATTGAACAATGTCCTATGTTTGATAAAATCATAAAAAGAAATATTCAGCCTTCTTCACAGCCAGAAAACAAAAACTAACATAGCGCACCACGATTTAAGACATGCTCATCATTTCCCTACTGCTATTCGCATTATTTTATTTAAAAAGAAGCGTGAGGCAGTAATTGGGCCGGGTACACCAACTACTGGGCCTTTTTAAACTGTTTCCTCTCCACCCGTTAGCCTGAGAAAGATCGGTTCCAAGTGGCTGTTTTCCATCCGAGCCACACGGCCGAGGTCTTCCACACTGCCTTCGGCGATGATCTTTCCCTGGTTGATGATGGCTAGGCGGGTGCACATTTGCTCGACAATTTCGAGAGTATGGGTGGACATAAACACGGTGACGCCTTTAGATGCGAGGTCCTTGAAGATGTCTTTTACAAGCCGAGCGCCGCGTGGGTCTAGACCGACCATGGGTTCGTCCACGACTAGAACCTTCGGATTATGCAAAAGCGCAGACGCCATTACCAAGCGCTGCTTCATGCCGTGCGAAAAGTTTTCGATCAATTCATTCCTCCAGTCGGGCAGTCCAAACAACTCAAGTAAATCATTGATCCGTATCTTTGAATCTTGCATCTCGTACAAGTCCGCCACAAAGCGCATGAATTCTACGGCTGTGAGTTTTTCGTATAAAAACGGCCTATCGGGAATAAAGCCGGTGATGAACTTCGCCTTAAGAGGTTCCTTCTGTACGTCATGGCCGTTGATAAGAATGCTGCCGCCCGAAGGCTGAAGTAGTCCGGCCATCAACTTGATCGTCGTGGTTTTGCCTGCGCCGTTCGGACCAAGAAATCCGAAAATCTCGCCGGAAGCCACTTCGAGATTGACGTTATTCACGGCAATAAGTTTGCCGTAGTTTTTGGTGAGGTTGATGAGTTTAATCATAATAACTTATTGACTTGCAAATCCCCGTAGCTTGCTACGCGGTTACATTATAGAGGGAAGAGCATGAGAAACCGCAGGTTTCTCATATGATAATTTCTCTCTAGATACCACGCAGCTTACTGCGTGGAGCTTCATCCACGGATGAACACTGATAACCACGGTGAAAAAGAGAGTTGCAAGATACACGAATCAAGCTAAAATCGTCATGCATTCTGCGTCATGCATCAGTCCATTCTGCAATTACTTATACTCCAACACTTCCACCTTCAGTTTACCCACCAGCTTCAGAATCTCCGACTGCCGGTCAAGATTTCCGCTGACAAAACGGATGTGCGTGGCATCGGCGGGAAACTGGTCAAACGTGGGGTCCACGGCCACCCATTCATTGACCCAGACTTCGGGCCATGCATGATAGTAAAAGCCGTCTTCCATGTACACGATTCCGGCGATCATGCGAGTGGGGATGCCTGCGGCGCGGGCCAACGCGGTGTACAACGCCGTGTGTTCATTGCAATCGCCCTCACGCTGGTTGAGCACTTCGAGAGCACTCGGAATGCTTACAACCGGTTTTTTCACCAGTGCGGTGTATACCCAGTCATTCAGTTTTTTTGCCGCTGTGCGCGCATCGAGTTCGCCAGAGAGAATTTTTATGCTTTGATCAATAATCCTTCTGTCATCGCTCTGGATAAGAGCATTCGGCCGCAGGTATTCCTTTAACTGCTTACCTGCATATGGCAATTGGTATGCTGAAGAATGGTCCTGCAATCGTATTTCTACTATATCACCGTTGAGTATTTGACGGTCGCCATTCAGCTGAAATCCATTGAGGGAGACTCCTTTGAGTCGGACCCGGAGATATTTTACCTGTGAGGAATCTTTTATTGCATTGGAAGGGATCATGGTCAGTGCGATGATGTCCACGGCAGGCCCTTTTTTATCGAGTTTTTTTGCCTCCTGAGGGCTTTCTTTCAGCAGCACATAACCCAGCGGGCTCTCTTCCTTCACAGTTTCCCCGTCTTGGGTGATCCACGAAGATGTTTCCATGCCTTGGAAGGTTTCATTCAGTTTATAGATAGTCTGTTCCTTGTCGCCCACTTTGATATGTTCACTTGATATAACCGTGATGAAGGCGTCTTCGGTGTTCATTGTGACGGGGTTGAACAAGGGGAAGCGGTATTTTTTCCCTGGCTCCAATCCGAGAAGAACGAGCGCAGGCTTGATGTTTGGAGAAAGATATGGAGGCTCCTTCAGCAGAATGCGTTCCGTGCGCGTCTGTCCGCCGGTTTCGATGTCCAAGACTAGTCTTTTACCGACGACCGCACCTTTAATCTTCATAGAAGAAGATTCTGATTCCATTGAGAAATAAAAATATTTCAGTAGGAAATTTTTTGTCGTATAGCTATTGATGACGGTTTTTACGCGTTGTACGGAACCAAGAACCAGGATGTAAAGCTGCGATTCCTCGTACAAGTGGTATGTTTCCTCCTCAGATACGATGCGGGTGTTAGCATATCCGATTTTTCTGTCCTGCTGATAGATACCGAACCATTCATCTCCAGTGCGGACGCCTTCTTCGGCGATGACATCGAGGGCAATGACCGTGGCCGGCCGGAGATAGATGCGCTCTATGAGGATGCCGAGCATCACAAGCCAGAAAACGAGAATTACGGTGTTAATGATTTTTTTGGGCATTCAGAAGAAGTCCGTATCATATTATAAAGAGTTTATTCTCTTTATAATTTCTTTGCTATGTTAACCGGTAACATGCATATTGTCAATTACGATTGCATCTCGATTGTATCTCGGCTTTCACAGCACGATTCAGTTCGTAGGCCAGAACATTCCATCCGGTAATGAACGTGCTGAAAAAACATGCAAGAACTTATTGAATAAAATTCTCAATCTATGATATAGTTAGTGCTACGACACCCTGATTTTATGGAAAGGAATATTTGATGAAGAAAACCGCGCTCGATATTTTTCGGGCTGCTCTTGATGCAGTCGATCCCTATGATGCGGTGCGTCGCCATACCAGCCGGATTATATCGGTTTATCGTGACGGAAAATATACCCGGCTTTATGCCGTGAGTATCGGCAAGGCTGCTTTTCCCATGATGCATGCTGCGGCCGACGACCTCGGTAATCGTATCGAAAGAGGTATTGTGCTGACTAAATACGGCCATGCTGAAAAGGGAGTGCTGCCCGGACACATAACCGTTCTTGAAGCCGGGCATCCCGTGCCTGATGAAAACGGCTTGTTCGCCGCGCACCAGATTCTCAGCATGCTCGACGAAACTGATGACCGCACCCTGGTCCTCTGCCTGCTGTCGGGGGGTGCCTCCGCTCTGCTTGTTGCGCCGTATGAGAGCATTACTCTCGCAGAGAAGCAACAAGTGACCCAGCTGCTTTTGAAGGCCGGCGCAAATATTTTTGAATTAAATACTGTTCGTAAACATGTGTCATGTGTGAAAGGCGGCCGGCTTGCCGAACGTGCTTATCCTGCACGGGTTGTTTCACTCATTCTCTCGGATGTGATCGGCGACCCGCTCGACGTCATCGCATCCGGTCCAACCGCTCCCGATGCATCGACCTATGGAGACGCTTTTGCGGTCATCAGGAAGTACGGGTTGGAAGACCGGGCACCCAAAGCGATCCTACAGTTGCTCCGCGATGGAGCAAACGGAGCAGTACCGGAAACACCGAAGCGGGACCATCCCATGTTCGCACGGGTCGAAAATACCATCATCGGCAGCAATCGCAAGGCGACCGAGGCCGCACAGAAACGGGCACAGGAGCTGGGGTTTGAGGCGACGATTCTCGGCTGCGAATTCCAGGGGGAGGCATCCGATGTCGGCAGAATGCTTGCGCAGAAGGCGCTCGCCGTGCGCCGTGAAATGACAGGGAACAATAATAAAAAAATCTGCCTGATCGCCGGCGGTGAAACGACGGTTAAAGTCAAAGGTAACGGGCTTGGGGGAAGAAATATGGAGATGGCCCTCGTTGTTGCACAGGAAATCGCAGGTTCAGATGGCATCACCTTCCTCTCTGCCGGCACGGATGGCACGGACGGGCCCACGGATGCGGCAGGCGCGGTTGTGAATGGAACAACGATCGCCGAGGCGCGTACCGCCGGACTTGATCCTGTTTCTTATCTCAGCAACAATGACTCATATAATTTTTTTAAACCCATCAATGGGTTGATCATTACCGGTCCAACGGGCACGAACGTGATGGATGTGCACATCGTTTTGATCACGGGCGGTGCATAGACAGACCATGTGAGGGAATTTGAAAGATCTCAGGGCAGTGGAACCACTCATGAAGGCCTTGCCTGAGGATGAGTCGTGTGTACAAAAAGTATGCTCTTGAGGCCTTCACTACATCCTCAGAGCCGGGCAGGTCTTTCAGGCGTTAACAACACCAGTCGGTGTTGCCTGAGAATCCTCTGGCTTTTGCCATGGGGAGTGTCAAACCAAAACCAAATGCGTAACGGCACGGTGGTTCGATGAATTAGAAAAGAAGAAAACAAAAGTAGACATGGGAAGGCACTACTACGAGGTGATGATTTTACGTTCAGTTCTGTATAACAATCATGAAGAACCGGTGGCCAAAGGAACGATGAAAAGGGAGAATATATGGCAAAAAACATTGTTTTTATTCAGGGGAGTCCCCGAAAAAACGGCAATACGCGCGCTATGGCGGCACTGGCCATGGAAGCAGCAAGGGAACAACATGCGCAAGTCACCGAAATTGATGCTACAACACTGGAGTTCAAGACTCCGGGCTGCACCGGCTGCCAGAAATGCCAGCAATCGGAAAAGTTCGAGTGCACTATCAAAGATCAGGTATCCCGGACTGTTGCCACACTTCCGGACTACGACGTGATTGTCATGGCCACTCCACTGTATTGGTGGAGTTTTTCGGCCCAGATTAAAATTCTCATCGACCGTGTCTATTCACTTATCAAGTTTTCGGAAAAGGGGGAGATCCGGACGCCGCTTTCCGGAAAAGTGATGGCGCTTATGGCAACCGGCGGAGGACCTCTTGAAAATAATCTGGAACTCCTGGAAAGTCAGTGGAAAAACCCCGCTGACATGCTCGGATGTCCATTCTTGTCATGCCTGTTTCCGAACGTAACTGGGGAAGCGGACGGCCTCAGGAACAATCTCCCCGCAGTCAAAAAGGCACAGGAATTCGGCAGAATATTGGTTTTAGCCAAATAAATCGGCAGGACTATGTTTCGCATTGTTGTATTGCGGATAAACTTCATGCAACTGGAAGCTCAAACTGCAAAAGATGAATATGAAAAAAGAATTTTCGCCGAAGACATAAGCAGTAGAGAGTTTCAGAAAATAGAAATTGGCTTTACTGCAGGTGTTAGCGGACTCGATATGCATTTCCACCAGCCAAGGCGGCCATTTACTATGACAATATTACCAATTTGAAGAATCTGATAATGTAAAAAATGCCTTCCGTCATTAGATGGAAGGCATTTTTTTTCAATTGATCGAACTAAATTCAGAGCGTTGCAGAAAAGATTCAAACAGCCTTCTGGCTTTCAAGGCTGCTGATCAATCCGGCTTCTATGTCAGTGCTGGAGCGTCCCTTGAAAAAAGGATCCATGGCGACAAATGCAAATTGAGAGCTTTTTTCTGCCAGCACGCTCTTGTCAGCGCCCAGCGCCATCACGGTTCCGCCTTTTTTCAGCCCCTTGGTAACGTCCATCGATGCAAAAAGGCTGTTGTCGAGAACGACCACGATGTCCGGTTTCGTATTATTGGCCGCGCGTTCCCTGATCGGCTCGGTATCTGTTCTAATGACAACGTTCATCGGTCCTCCGGGACGGAACGGGGCGAAAGCATTTGCCACCTGGACATGCTTGCCGTTTCCCATAGCCTTCTTGGCAATCGCTGATGCCAATTTTGCCATTGGTTGCCCGAATCGACCGTGTAGACGAATTTCCCGCATAATTATTTCGCCTCCTTGCGCCCAAAATGGCGATTGATGTCATTCTGAACGACCTTGATTTGTTCGGCAGACAGATTTTTGAACCGGCCCTGTGATAAAAGATATTCGGACACCGGAATGAAAGAAGGCTGGTGCGTCCTGGTTTTTTTGCCATTTTCCACTTCAAAGAGTTCCCAAAAGCCGCTTTCGACGGCTTTTCGTGCTGTAGCCACGGATTGGTCCGTAGGAATGTTCCAGCCACGGTAGCACGGCGCCAGAATATGAATGTAGGAAAATCCGTCTCGGGCAGCAGCTTTCTTGAATTTTTCCATGAGATCCTGAGGATGGGATATGGAGGCGCTTGCCACATACCCGACACCGTGCGCCACCATGATAGCGAGCATGTCTTTTTTGTTGGTCCCTTTTCCTTTCTGTTGATTACTTGTCATGGCATGCAGCGGGGTCTGGCTGCCGGTCTGGCCGCCGGTGTTCATATACATTTCATTGTCATAACAGACATGGATGATGGAATCGTTGCGTTCTGCAGCTCCCGACAGGGACTGGAAACCGATGTCGGCTGTTCCGGCGTCCCCCGCCCAGGACACAACATTCACGTCCTTGATCCCTTGTGCATCCAGCGAAGCGCGAATTCCCGCAGAAACCGCCGGTGCAATCTCGAACAGAGTGTGATAAAACGGGATGTTCCATGCCGTCCTCTGGTTCAGTCCGCTTAGCGTGGCCATACAGGAAGCCGGTATGGTAATAATAGTCCGGGAACCCAGAACTTTCATTGCCTGCCTTCCGGCAATTGCGGCCCCGCAGCCTCGGCAGCCGGCATTTCCAGGCCCGAACAAGTCTTGTTGTGGTAAATCTTTAATAGCTATCGTCACGAGCTTTCCTCCTTTTCCTACAAGCCAAACCATTCATAGGCTGTTTGCTGCTTCACCCGCTCTTCAGACAGACCGATCACCTGCCTTATTTCATCCGGTCTAACGTCGCGGCCGCCCAGGCCAACAATATAGTTTTTGATCGGGACCGACAAAGATCCATACAGCGCCGATTTGGTATCATTACCTAGGGCGCCGCCGGCCCCGAAAACAATGTTTTTATCAAGAACGGTCACCAATTTGACATTTTTCAACATCGCTCTCAGCGCTTCGGAAGGGAATGGACGGAAGGATCTGACTTTGATCATTCCCACCTTTTTCCCTTCGGCGCGCAACGCGTCGATAACGATACGACCGTCACCAGCCATTGAGCCCATGACGACAAGAGCATGCTCAGCATCGGTCATCTGATAGCCTTCAACAACGCCGCCCCAATCCCGGCCGAAATCACGTTTGAATTCCCCGGCGACAGTATTGATGGCGTCTAACGCCTGCTTCATCGCATCATTTTGGTGATATTTGTAATCCATGTAAAAATCCGGGCTGGTAACGGTATTTATCCCTTGGGGATTATTGATATCCAAGGTAGCCACCCGCTTAAAAGGCAAGAACGCATCCACTTCGGCCTGCTGGGGGATGTACACTTCTTCCTGGGTATGGGACTGAATGTAACCCTCATAATTGACCATTACGGGGAGTCGGCATGTTTCTGCAACCTTGAATGCGTGCAGGATCGTATCCAGAACCTCTTGGTTGTTTTCACAGAACAGCTGAATCCAGCCGCTGGCGTCTTGTGAAATTGCATCTCCCTGTTCCGGGAAACGGCTATGCGGTGCAGAAAGCGCCCGGTTGGCTACAGCCATTACCACCGGCTGGCGCAGTCCTGCCGTGTGGTACACGACTTCGGTCATGTACAGGAGGCCCTGCGAATTGGTCACGGTAAATGCCCTGCTTCCCGCCAATGATGCCCCGAGAGCAGCGGCCAAAGCGCTATGATCGCCTTCCACACGGATGAACCTGGTGTTCATTTCTCCGTCTTCGATGAACTTGCTCAGCCTTTCCATCGCAGGAAAAGCAGGGGTGATAGGATAGTACGCCAGTACCTCGATTTTTGCCAGCTTGGCGCCATATGCAGCAGCTTCGCTGCCTGTCAGTAACGATAGACTCATGATTTACCCTCCTTGAGGGGAAAGACGCCTCTATCTCCCGTAAACTCGGGAACCATGGCGATTGCTTTTTGCGGACATTCGATAGCGCAGGTGCCGCAGCCGTTGCATAAATTAAGACAGAGGGCTACCTTGCCTTTTTCCTGTTTCAATGCGCCTTCCGGACAGAATAATGTGCATACCAGACATTGATTGCATTTGTCGTTGATGGCCGGGTGCTGCTCGCGCCAGGCTATGCCTGAAGGAGCTTCGGCCATGCTGTTGGCTTTTGCTGATGGAACTATGGGTAGTTTCTTAACCAAAATAACTTCACCTCCTTTGAAATTTATGAATAAGCAATTGCAGCACGATCGGGTGCAGCAAAGTCTTAGTAATCGAATCGGTTCATCACTCCACGGAAACATCAAAAGGAATGGTGCCTTCCATGAGCGGCGGGACTATCGGGGGTTGACCGGTCTTCTTCAAGATCTGCTGCCCCTCTGCAGACAGCAGTAACCTGATAAAGCTGTCCGCTGTTTTAACATTCTTAGCGGTGCACGGAATGGTAACGACATTGCGTATTTTTTCGCTCAGGTTTACCTTTGCCGGGAAAGAAATAATATCTACGTCATCGGTAATCGTTACCGCCGACGACAAGTATACGACACCGGCGTCGGCTTTGCCGCTCTGAACCGACTGAAGAACGCTGGGAATGGTATCGGCCTTTGCTGCCCTGTCGATTATGTGCTGCGCTGCATCAGACTGGCCTTCTTCTGCAGTCGCCTTTTGAATGAATTCAATCGTGCGCTCGCTCGCCATATCTTTCTCACCGGTTACGCGCACGAATGCAACTTCGTTTTTGGCAAGATCAATCATATGCCTTATGCCGAAAGGGTTGCCTTTTTTTGTAATGACCACCAATTCATTGGCAGAGAATGCGATATACCAGGCCGCGGCTTCTTTGCCGTCAATACTTTTACCGATCATGCTCTTGACCACTTGGGGGTCGGAAGGGGTAAATATATCACAGGTGTCTCCCTTTAATATACGTTTGGCAAGCTCTTTGGAGCGGCCGGATGTGAGATGGACGGTGACATTAGGGTTTTTGACCTCAAACGCCTTTTGCAGTTCGCTCATCGGTCCGGCCAGGGAATCGGCATGGAAAAGTTCGATCACTAGTTGCATTAGCGGTCTCCCAACGTCTTGGTGATTGACGGCATCCACGATCAGTAAAAAAGGGGCAAGCCACTCGCTGTTGAGCGCAGCCGGCCGGTGTTGGCGGCCGACCCCCGGGGAACTGCAATTTCATTACATGCTATTTGTGGCGAACTACGACTCTTCCTTTTTCAACAACGGAGACTTCGGGGTCCAACCAGAATGCCCAGATGCATGCGCCGATAAGAAGCAAGGCCGCAGCCACAATAAAAGGCGCCACCCAGGACATATACGTGACCAGTATCCCAAAGACCAGTGGTGAAAGCGCGCCCCCGATGTTCCCGGCCATATTCATCATCCCCGATACTGTGCCGGAATATTCCCCGCCGACATCCATGGGCACGGCCCAGGAAGGACCGATGATACATTCAAGGAAGAACATAGCCCCTGTAAGACAGAACACTGCTGTATATGCATTCGTTGTGAGCGCGGCAGGAACGATAAATGACCCGCACCCAAGCATTCCCACTATTGCAATCAAGCGGCGGGAGAATTTAGTCTTTCCGGTCTTCACAAGCAATATATCGGTCAACCAACCGCCGACCGTGTCGCCGATAACGCCGGCAAAGAGAGGCAACGAGGCGAAAATACCCATCTTGACCAAGGTGAACCCGCGGTACTCGACCAGATAGGATGGAAGCCAGGACAGAAATATCCAGAGA
>Ga0074045_10002326_pt1 | contig 17603 bp, 14 predicted proteins | sample BogForMeECP23OM2_FD_94442 | JGI IMG/M metagenome (GOLD analysis project Ga0074045, IMG submission 94442) | Bog forest soil microbial communities from Calvert Island, British Columbia, Canada - Bog Forest MetaG ECP23OM2 | ecosystem: Environmental > Terrestrial > Soil > Wetlands ...
CCCATAATGCCTTCATGCTGGTAGCTCTCTTGTGCCAACTGGAACATTGTGCGGGTTTCTGGGTGGTTAAAGAACCGGACGTCTGTGTAACACGCACCGCACTGGGGCCCAAATCGCTCCAGGGCTTTGAACTGCCACTCGAGCTTGTCCTTCGCCCAGCGATCGTCCGAGTCCAGGAAAGCGACCCACTCTCCCCGCGCTTCGGCGATTCCCTTGTTCCGTGCCGCGCTCACACCCTGGTTGGGCTGGAAGTAATAGCGGATTCGATCGCCATAAACCTCCTCGAGGATCTTCCCGGTGTCGTCCGATGATCCGTCATCCACCACGATGACTTCGAGGTCGGTAACTGTCTGGGCCAGGACGCCTTCGATAGTGTCCCGGACCTTCGCGGCCCGATTATAGGTCGGAATAACGACGGATACCTTAGGATTCATGATGCTTTGACGCCGACGGCCTCTCGATCCTGGCCGGCCTCCCGCGATGCCCTGTGGGCGGCAATCGTTTCGCGATATGCATCGAGGAGCACTCGACCCGCGGCTGTCCACGTGACTCCCGGAGCGGCTTCGAGACCTGCGGTGCGGAGCCTTTCCAGCAGGGCCCGATCTTCATGCAGCATCGTGATGTGTTGAGTCAGGGCCATGACGTCTCCGACACGATGCATAAGTCCGGTTTCCATGTGCCTGCAAATCTCAGTGCAGGCCTCCGACGCGAGAGGAACGCATCCGCTGCCCATGGCCTCCGTAATCACTAGACCAAAACCTTCCTCAATGCTCGGGAGCACCAGGATGTCGCTTTTCCGCATCAGCTCCGGCACGTCGTTCCTGTGACCCAGGACTTTCACGCTCGGATGCGCGAGCATCGACCCTAGTTTCTCTTGGTAGGCCGGCAGAAATTCTCCGGCGATGAGAAAAGTCCCGTCTTTAGAGGCCGGGGACCGGAGCCATGCCTCGAGCGCGTAGTGCAGGCCCTTCCGCACCGCGCACACCCCCACAGACAGCATCGTCAATCCGCGCTTCGGGTCTCGCGGTTCGTTGCTGGGGTAGTACACGTTTTCGTCATATCCGTAGATGTGCCGCACTAATTGCTCCCGGGCATATCCTTTATCCAGGAAGGTTTTCACCACAAATTCCGAAGGACACAAGAGGCGCGTAGCCAGCCTGTATTCCTCCTCCTCTTTGCACAGCTTCTCCGCGTTGTAGGCGTGCTCATGATCCGGCGGCAGCGCGACCCCCAGGCGGTCGCACTCCTTCTGCACCACCTCCATGGCAAAACCTGTATGAGCGTTGCACCTTTCTAATACGGCGGGGATCCCCAGCCTAGCGGCCGTCTTAAGCGTTTGGAGCGCTCCCAGGGGCCAGGTGTGGATGATGTCGATCTGCCCCACCAATTTCTCGAGCCGACGGGCCACGATCTGATCGTGCCACGCGCACGCCCGCATTGTCCCGACGATCTTATACGGCAGGCGGAGTCTCCCTTTGGCCAGCGTAGGGGATACTTTTACGCCAGGGTGGACCGGCCGGGAAATGGAGGCCGGAAAGACCAGGACGTCGGCTCCAGCCGCCGCCAAGCCGTTCACCTGGTACAAAGCGGTAGTGCAGATCCGGTCCGCGCCCAGCCTGAGTGGAAAGCTGAACAGCACCCGGACGCGCTCGTTTCTGTCGCTCATTGTTTCTCCTTGGGGCCCGCTTCTGGCTCGTTACTATTTAGGGGGTCAGGGCTTCAGAGCCTGTGTAGGAGCTCAAGAATCGTCTCTTCAGCGCCAATGCGCCTTATCACGCTTCGAAAAACTTTGCCGTGCTTCTTTTATCTTGACTCGCTGAGCGGTAGATAAGTCTCCGCCGCGGCGGATGCGAACTGCTCCTGACCCGGCGGCTCCACGCTTCGGACCGTCGCCTGCCTTGCCTCGAAGGTTGCCACGGAAATGCAGGCCAGCAAAGGGAAAAAGCCCATCATCGCCTGAGCCGGATAGTTAATTCCGAAGGACGCCACCACATTGGCAAACAGGTCGGCACCCAGGCACCACAGGAGCCATTCCTGCCCGCGGTCCCCGTTCACCTGCTTTCTTGCCGTCCCGATCGCCCCGAAACTCCGCTTGAAAATCGCGATATAGAGGACCAGGGTCACGAGACCCCCCGTGAAAGCGGCAACAACAAACTGGTTGCAGAGATCCCACATGCCCCATCCCCAATCGTTGTAATGCTTGCATCCGAGAAGCCACCAGTCGCTGAAATGCCGGATGCAGCTGTCTACCAAAAAAAAGCGTTGCCAACTCGATGAGGATCCGGTAAGGTCTACGCGGGCAATTAGCGCCCAAACCGGGGCTTTCATGACCAGGTGCAGCGCCACCAGCGTGAGCGCGAGTCCCCAGCGAACGAGGCGCATTCGCTTGCGCAGAGGCCAAAAGCCAAGCCCCACGAGGCTCCCGCTAATGGCCATCCACGACGTGCTCGATCTCGACGTGATCACCATGGCCGTGGCCCCGGCAAGTCCCGCGAACGCGGCTATCCGGGACCTTCCTTCTGTGTACAGCCAGAGAAACAAGGGAATCAAAACGCCGGCGAACACGCCGGCATAGATACAGCCCATCACTCCCTCCGAACGTATCTTCCCGTCTCTTACCGTCACCGCGAGCGACATCCCTCCGAGGTAACCGAATACATTCCGGTGAGTAATCTGTTCGTTGATCATGCAGGCGCCTTGGATTACACAAACCGCGGCCAACACCCTGATCGTGCGCCGGATTGCCTCGCGGTCGGGGATTAGAGATCTCACTACCAGGTAGCCGCCCAGGGCGTCCAGGAAATCCCCCAAGTTATGGATGAGCGCATCCATTCTCATCCACTGGAGAGAAAGGATGGTCAGCACCGATATCGTCCAGAGCACCACCACCTGATCCACGGCGTTGAATCCCCCTGGGAACTTGCCTCGCGATGACGACCCTCGGGAAGTGGCGAATCGAGCCAATCCGGCCAAAATCAGGATGCGCAGCACCGTAAAGTGCAGGCTCCCCAGCACCACCACTTGTCCGACCGGGATCGTGAAAATAGCCAGAAGAAAAGGCGCAATAGCCGTCCTGCGCGGAAAAGCCAGGATCAGCACGATAGCGATCAGCATCCACACCGCCACCAGCGGATGCAGCAGCGTTTCAGTCGCTCCGCCTCCAAATCGAAGGTGTTGAGGTTCCATCTAGTTTTAGCCGGTGCCCTGATGATCAGAAGAGTGAGCTAACAGGGCTGCTGAAAAAGTGTTTTCCGGGCTCACTTCGGACAGAAAGTGGCTTGCAAGTACTTGAATCTTCGTTCGCCGTAATGATCAAAATTACCAAGTTGGTTCATTTTTCAGCAGCCTGCAAGGACTTGAGGGATTGTTCGCGCCTACCGTGGGAATCAAGAGGCAAGAACTCTCCCCTTAAACTAAGGAGGTTAACCAAAATCCCAGTGGCAATCACTTAACGACGGCGGTTAGACCCGTTGGCGGATTCAGCGAGGCCGCGTTCATGTACGCTCCCGCATTCCAGGCTACGCTTGATGGCCTCCCATTCGAGGTCCGCCCTGGAATAATCACCGTATGATTTGTGGAATTGTAGCCTACCGCAAGAGTTGTGTCATAAGCGAAGGCCGCACCGAAGGTTGAGACCTGCGAGGTCTCATTAGCGCCTAAGCCTACCGTGGGAGAACTGCCTGAACTCGGAGCGAATGGCCACGTCGCCGTGCATCCGCCAACCCCCGGTTCGCAATATCCGTTGCTGTTAGCCGAAGTCAGCGTTTCTAGACGACTGTGCCCTGGAGCGTTGTCGGTACAGGTGGCAGAAGCGCCGCCACAAATAGAAAGAGTCCCGCTATTGCTGCTGATGCAGTGCATGTTGGCATAGTAAGCGGTGTTCATGCTGCCGCCTATGTATCCATTGCCTACGCAGTAAGGACCATCAGTTGAAATCGTGTCGTTATAGTAGTAGAACGTCCCGCCATTGTTACCATCCCCTCCCGCCGTAACCATCGGAAAGTCGATGCCCGGCCAGTTATAATAAACATTGTTGTAGAAGTAGGTAACGCAAGTGGAACACGGTTCTGCATCCAGATAGGTCACCACGCAGCCGGGGGCAGAGCTGTCACGAATCACGTTGTTTGCGACAACCATCCCGGTAGGTGTACTCACTGCACCCTTGTTGTAGATGCCGTTGCAGTGAGCGCCGCTGGAGGCGCTGAAATCAATGTGTTCGATCAAGTTTCCCGTTAGGCTGTCGAACGGTCCATTGAGGCCGTTAAAGACGTATCGCACCACGTTGTTGTAGATGGATGCTCCACCTCCGTCAACCCCTACTCCTGTATAAACTCCTGCTAAGTAAGAATCGTATCCGTCTACGACATTATTGTGAATGGACGTGCCGACCATCTGAGTCGCGCCACCGCCAGTGTAGGTGTTAAAGAGTTGTACGTCATCTCCACCGGACCCGGTATCGCGATACCATCCATGCGCATAGCTGTTCTCAAGTTCAGCATGGGGCTGGCCAAGTTGCACCGCACTTACCGGGTAAGACCCGGTCGAAAGCATGTAGAGCCCGGTGAACTCAATATTATCGACCGTGACGTAAGTTCCCCAGACCTGGGTCTGTGCCCAACTCCCGCCAGCCGAGTTAGAGCACCCAGTCGCAGCCGCTGAACCGCCACACGTAAATATCGGACGCGCCCAACTGCTCCCAGAGTACCAAGACTGGTCCACGCCAATGTAGATTGGCGAGCTGGAGCTTCCATTCCATTGCCACACGATGCCAAGATCGGAAGCCGTCCAAGAATCGCCACCGCGCAGAATGAATCCTTCGCCCGCAGCGGGCTTGAGCGCAGCGCAGTTATTGGTACAACTTGGCATTCCAGGCAGATGGGCAAATGGGCCGTGACTCCCGCTTACAGTTTCCTGCGTGCCATCATAGGAACTGTCGGAGCCGATAGATTTCGAGACGTAATAGCAGCTTGTGACCCCGTAACTGGCAAGCGTGTTGAGGGAGGCCGAGTTTTCCATAGTATAAACGGCTCCGCTCGGGCAGGCTCCCCCTGCGGCGAAGCATGGAGCCGCGAAAAGCAGCAACAGAAATGTAAGACTTATTTTCCCCTTGAATGATGTGATGCCTACGTACAGCCAGGTTCTTCCTTTGGACGACACCATGTTCAATTCTCCGATTCGGCAAGCGCGCCGAGGCAAAATTTGCGGCCTGCTCGAAACCGGCGGGGGAGGCCACTGCTGCCAGTGTACGGAGGGTATTGGAGGAAGAACAAGTATCGGAAGTGCATGGCAAGATGTTTCGATAGCACGGTCGACTTATCCATTTGTTCACTTCTCGGCGGGTCTTCAGAAATCTCTGTAACCAACTGAACCCATGAGGATTAATCCTTCAAGCCCGCAAGTCTGGGATGCCGGCCCCTTCCCGGCCAGTCGTTGCAATAGATTGCTTCTTAAGCTCGCGGTTATATTCCACGGCCTGGTTTTGGTCCCAGTACACCAGGGTGCGCCGCAAAATCGTGCACTTTTTGGCCCAGCCCAGTCGACGAAATGGAGTCCTCCCCAAAGATGCTAACTGCGCCTGGTTCCATTCTGCCGCCTCGATGAACGCACGCCCCTGACACTCAGCTGCCAGGCTGCGAAGGATGTAGCTGACCAGCAACGGATTCACGCCCCGACCGCGATATTGAGGGAACACGTGGAAGTCGAAGAGATGTACATCGTCTTGCCCCAGAGGAAAGTAGTGGGGCTCGACCGTGTGCCCCTGCAGGGTCCAGCCATAGCCCGCCAGTCGGCCTTCGGACTTGATCAGCCACAGAGACGCCCTTTGCTCAAAGCGCTCTTTGATGTTGCGGCGTGCTAGCTCAGGATTCCAGAAACTGGTGATCTGCTGCAGGTCCTGCGGGCTGAGATCGGTTTGATTTTTGTGCCGTTCCACCTTCAGAAAACTCGGCGAATCTGCCGTCGACCAGCTGTGCGCGGAGAAGTCACAGTAAAAGAGGACCATGCGGCTTGAAAACAACACCCGTCTTGCCGCTAGGCCGATACGGCGAACTGTCGCCCGCAGGCCGTTGCGTTTGAAATAAGCAGTGAAGCGCGAGATGGAATGGGAAATGCTCATGGTGATGGGCGCCGAGCTGCCGCTCAGGCCTTGTGTCGAACGCTATCGGAGAACACCGCCCGCAGGCAGGCGCCGCTTACCTGTTTCCGCACATCGCCTTCTGCGCTTTGCTTCCCCCGCGCCAGGCCTGCGGCCTCGGCAACCGCGTAGCGAACCAGGTGGTGGAAAAGCATGATGCTCCGAATTCCCATCACGCCCCAGATGCCGTGATGTTTGCGCCAATAGTACAAAACCGACCGCTGTTGTGCGATCGCAAAGCGAACGGGATACGGGGCCGTGATTTTGCCCCGGTCATGAATTGCCCTGGCGCCAGGGAAAAAAACTACCTGCCATCCCGCCTTCCAGCAGCGCCGGCACCAATCCACGTCATCGCCATACATGAAGAGGTTTTCATCGAGCAGCCCCACCTGGTCAAAGGTTTCGCAGCGGATCATCGAGAAGCAGCCCACCAGAACTTCCACGGGCAGAGTCTGGTCGTGGGGGAAGTAGAACATGTGCTCGCCCGCGAAGAACCTGGAGTTTTTGAACGCAGTCGCCAGGCCGGTTGCCGAGCAAAAATTGTTCCACAGAGTGGGAAATCGCCGGCACGTGCTTTGTTGTGTCATGTCCGGGTTAAAGACGCGCGGGCCAACATTTCCCACCTTGGGATTCTGGTCGAGGAAGTCCGCCAGAGCGTCCAGACAGCCCGGAAACACAATTACGTCGGGATTCACCAGCGCGACATAGCGGCCCTGGCACTGGCGGATGGCCACGTTGTTGCCCTTCGCGAAGCCGAGATTTTCGTTGCTCCGAATGAGCTTGACATCGGGAAATCGAGCTTCGACCATTTCCGCGGTGGCGTCCGCCGAGGCATTGTCAACCACAATGACTTCCATGCTACGGCGTGGCGGCGCTTCTGCCAGGCTCTCCAGGCACAGTTCCAAATAGTGCTTGGCATTCCACGCGACGATGATAACTGAGATATCCATGAAGATTCTGCGGCGTATCTGTTGATCCACTACTTCCGGTTGCGTTCGAGCAATTCCACCAACAACCGCCTCTTGGAACAGACCCATGCGATTCTACGGCCACCAAAAGCCACGGCGGGCGCTGGATCGGCCACGGTCACTAGACCCACACCGCGTGCCTCACGCAGCCCTGATTCCAAGTCGTCAATTTCGTAACAGACGTGGTGCAATCCTCCCCCCTTCTTGAGGAAATTGCCGACCGGCGAGACCTCGCTGGCTGGCTCCACCAATTCGAAGACTGGATTCCGTGGATCGACGGGACTAAAGAAGGCCACTCGAACGCGCTGTATCGGATCATGGATAATCTCACCATCCCAACGCGCCGATATGGAGACAGCAAACTCGTCGGCAACGGCTGAAATTGAGGAAACCACAAAGCCCAGATGGTGCAGAATGGCATTCCCGCCGACTAAAGGTCCCACGCGATCGACCTGCGCGGAATCCTTCCCGCCCCGCTGTTCAATCGGCCCGTTTCGAGGCCACGTACCCTGTGCCATGATCTGGTCACCGCCTTGAATTTTCATGCCCGTCTCAGCCTGCAATTGAGGATGCCAGTTACTCGCAGGGGTTGAGACCCGAAGCGCGAGCAGCCGTTCTTGGACGCATTGCGCCGACATCCTAGCCCGTTGATTTGACGGAACGACTGAGGTGCAGAGCGCCCAAGCCGCGCACTGCACGGTGCGCAGCCAAGCTCGCCTTGACGATCGCCGAAGAGACAAGACTGTTGCACGCCGCAAATGGAGTTAATTGAGAAACGTCTACGCCGGACAATCCGCTCTTGAAGTGATACACCCCCGGGTTCCGCTCGGGATCGATGCCCCCCAGATCGTACGACCTGAAGCCGTTCTCCTTGAGCCATTGGATCAAGGTCCACTGCAGCAGGTAGGCGCCTTTCGCATTTAACCCGTCGTCGCTGGTCGCCCCGAGCAGATAAATCGCGGAATCACCCATCGCCGAGGCAACCAGTCCCGCCACTGGGAGACCATCTTGCTCGGAGATCAAGATCCGCATGCGATGGGATTTCGGCAGGTCTTCTTGCAGCCGCCCAAACTCCTCAACGTCCACCGTGGTCTCGAATGCTTTCCGTTTCCACATCTGGTTGTACATCCGGCAAAAAGTTCGGTATTCCTCGGTCCCATTTCCGGCCACGATCTTCAATCCGTTTTTTTCGGAGCGAGTGAGTTGGTTGCGCCATTTCTTGTCGAGATTCTTGCGCAATTCCTCAATCGGAGGTGCGAGATCAAGAACGAAAGTTCTATACACATTGGCCGAGGTCTGAGGCTCTTGCGCAAAACAGGAGAAGCCAGATTGAAATAACGCAGCCCGCGGCGACCCTACAAAGGCGTTCGGGAGGATCTGCAATAAGAGCCTTCGCTTACAGACGTATTCCTCTTGCAGGGCGCGAGCTATGCGCCAGGCGGCTTCGGCATCAAGCTCTCTTCCCCGGCGGTGACAAAGAGGGCCCCACCGCAGATACGCCATGCCGAAGTTGAATCTTGTCGGGCGAATGATCCTAAGCTGCGCCATCCCCAAGACTTCACCATTTCGCTTCAAGACCAAGTGGCTGAGGTTCTTTCTTCCCCAGCGCACCGCGCCGTACGACCACGTCTGATAGAGGTTGGCGTCATAGAAGAGATCGAGCATCGCCGACCATTCTTCAGGCGTTGCACGATCCACCTCGACTTGCCAAACCGGATCCAGCACCGGGTTCAATTCGGTCTCTCGACCCGCAGCGGCACTCTGGTCGCACACTTGTTGCACTTAGACCTCCGACGGCACAGATGCGCTCTCCGCGCTCGCCGCCGCCAAGAGTGCCTCCGCCGTCCGGCGAATGTAGCGCGTTCTCGGCGAGTAGGTTGGAGGCACGTGATAGCACCACAACTCACGGCCTTCCGACGCCCCGCCCATAGGACTGAAACCAAGGCTGGCATAGTGCCCGGCAACCATGCTGTTTTTCTTGGACGGGATATAGACGCCCACGATCTTGCTGATGCCACGCGCCTGGCACCGTTCGACCAGAGCATCGAACATAGCGAATTCCATCTCGCGCTTCAACACGCGACAGCTCATCAGCCAAAGGTCGAGTTGGATTGTCTCATCAGATACCTGCCCGATCAAGACCGACACCAGGCCGTTGTCTCCAAATTTGTCAGCCAGCCGCCCGTAAAGGGTGATAAAGGCTGGGTCCTGGGCAATCGCCTCGACTTCACCGCTCGTATACCGCCTGGTTGTGAGATTGAACTGGTTCGTCTTGTTGATCAACTGTGTGATTCGCTCCAGATAGACCGGAAGGAAAGCGCCGATCTCCGCCGTCATTTCGAGCGAGGCCAGGAACTCCTCGTAGTTAGAGAACCTGGCTTGGCAAGTGCTTCGCTGCGCATTTGAGCTGTAGTAGGTTGAGCGGCTGAGATCGTCTTGGACCACTTTGTCCACTTCGAAGTAGCGCTCGTGTTCGAGTACTTCTGCAAAACCGGAAACATCCGAGCCCACATTCGGCACCGCCACCTCCGGCAGTTGCTCCGCCACCAGAGCCCTCTCGGCCGGATTATCATCAATGAATACGATGCTATCAAGACCAATGTTGAGCTCCGTGGCGATCTCCCGGATGGTCTCAGGCTTCGGATTCCAGTTGGCTTTGAAGGCGCTGAAATCCTCCAGCTTCAGGACGCTGTCGGGATGCGAAAAACCCTCTTTGGCATTTTCAGCGTCGTTCTTCGAGCACACCGCGAGAATGACGCCTCGCCGCTTGAGACCTTTCACATATCGCTGGAAGTCTAGAAAGGCTTCGCCGACCGGGTGGTCTTTACCAAGAATCAGGTTGTGCAGGCCATCGTCTCCAATTACACCACCCCAAAGTGTGTTGTCTAAGTCCAGCACGAGGCATTTCTTGGATTTTCCGTAAACCGACTTAACGATAGCGGCAAGGTTATGAGCCAGGGACACAGTCGCCGTCGGGCTCAGTGCCATGTGAAAATTGTACCAATAGCTGTTGCGGAACCACGCGGCTTGGCCCACTTGTACCGAAAGGTAGAGGATGTCATTAATTAGGAAACGCGAGTGGCTGCGGGCATAACCCGCGAACTCGGCATTCAGCCTCAACACAAAGTTCACGCTCCCGAACGATTCGGAAGCCTCCAAATTCCCGAGTGGCCTGAGGCGCGGCAGGTCAAAGTTGTTCTGGATGATGAGTGCGCCAAGCTCCGCGTGGATCTTTTCCCACAAGGACTCGAACCGAGCCATTTCACGGCGGACTCGGCGTTCAACCTCGACCTCGGCTTCCAGTAACTCGGGGAATTCCGATATGTTGTGCCAGGTGGTGTGGAGAAAGACGATGTTGGGCTTGAAATTCCACAGATCGGGATTTTCGAACTCGACGTCCTCAGCGTAGCGGTTGTAACCCGATTCGTAGAACGCTGGTTCAATTCCTTGTGCCAAGAGAAACAGCTCTAGCATGCTCTTAACTTCAGTGGTCGTGGAACCGCCAAGAATTGCAATCCGCGTTGGCACGAGATTAGTTTGTTTGAGCAGCTCCTTCTTCAGCACCAGCCGCTTGCGCAGGATATCCCCCACCGCGATGGGGAATCTTAGAGCTTTCAGAACCTCCGATTGCAAGGTTGCTTCTGGTGCCATCGAAGCCTCCATACGATTGCCGCGGCTTGCCATCAAGAAGAACTACTTTCCGACTGGGCCAGCCGCAGAAGGTCAGCAACCGTGGAGCAGGTCACGATCTGGCCGGGAGAGACGTACACATCGTAGTTGGTCTCCGCCAGGGCAATGAAGGTGATCAGGGAGGTGGAGTCCCAGTTCGGCAGCTCCTCGAGTCTTTCGTGACCTCGAAGCGTCCCGGCAGGTAGGTCGAGAATCTCATCCATCTGTAAGAGGAATTCGTCGTGGGTCATGGGCATGGTTTCCTAATAACTTGTCGCAGGTCTAGCAAAAACTGAACTATTCTTACGCCTCGATATTTGCGCTTGGGAACTCTGCCCCGAAAGCCCGCACCTGCCTCGGAAGCGCATGGCCGCAAGGTGCTAAGTTTGCGGTACGAACAGCGAGTTCCGTATTGTGCGAAGACGGGGCAGGATCTCAATCTCCGAAAATAGTGCGCCGTCGCTGCCAGTCTTAATGCTAACCCTGTCAAGACGGAACCGGTCGGAACATGGTGGATTTATGCGGCTCTCGGAGAGAAAGACCGCCTCGTATCCCGAACGCCGAAGGTGCGCCACTAGGTCGGTGGTAAGGTCGGCTGAAGAGCCGTAGGGCACGCTGAATGAACGCACCTTCTTTCCTGAGACTGCCTCCAGCACCGCCTTGTTCCTGTCTATCTCCGCGGCGAAGTCCCCCGCCGACAAAGACCTACAGTTGGCGTGGGTGTAAGTATGGTTACCTATCTCGAAATTGAAAGTCGCCAGATCATGAAGCTGTTGGCTCGTCAGGTAAAGACCCGTCTCGGTCGCCAGTTCGCGCTCTTGGATCCGGGCGAGCTGAATCAGAGCCTCACAAAACATTTTCCTAGCCGACAACGATATAGCGGGGAGGAAGCGAGAGAAGACCTGCGCCAGCGAGCGCAGTTCGATGTCCTTGGTGCCACTAGCGACGCGAGCCGCAGCATTGATCGTGCCCAGTCCGCACACATTGGCCACGTAGCAGACAAGATTATCCAGCGCTAATCGCTGGTTATCGAGGCATGCGCCATTGACGAAGAAAATCGCCGGCACTCTAAACTTCGAGCAGAGCGGCGCCGCGAATTCGCTGACCGATGCATAGGCATCGTCAAAGGTTACCAGCACCGGCCGGGGTGGCAGCCGCCGCCTTTCTGAGTCCTCCAGAACTTCCTGCAAACTGACTGGAGTGTAATGTCGAACAAGAAACTTCAGCGCAGCCTCGAAATTTTTGTGCGTGATGGTACCGCCCAGTCCCCTTGTGAAAGAAGATTCCGTATCTGAAACATCATGAAAAAGCACGCATCGTAGAGAGTACCGAGGACCGAGAAAGCGAGCTATCCGGAAAGAACCGGGGGCGTACCAGAGGGTTCCACCCGCGAGACTTAGTGCGGCCCGCCGCCTGCCGGTGTGGCTTCCTGTCATTGTGAAAAGTGGCGACATTATCGAGCAACGATTTCGGCAGGGTCTATCGATCGCCCGCAGTTTTGGGCCTCTAGTTCAGCGTCACCTGTTCACGGTCGAGAAACATGCGATGCCATAATTCCAGAGCGACTAGCGAAAAAATCTCTTTGGAGTAAGTGCCGCGATCGCTGTTGGCATCCATAAGTCTTTCGACGGTGGCCTTCTGGAAGTATCCCCTCTCGATCGTCTTTCGGTCGGTCAGAATGGCTCGAATTTGATCTCTGAAATTGGTTCGCAGCCAGGATTCGTAGGGGACGGGGAAACCGGCTTTTCTCCGCTTCAAGATTCTGCCGGGGACCCGCTTTGACAAGGCTCTCTTCCATATGTATTTCAGAGTAAAGCCCTTCAGTTTGTAATGCGGCGGCAAAGAGGCGGCAAATTCCAAGAGCCGATGGTCCAGCAAAGGCACACGGAGTTCGAGTGAGTTGGCCATGGTCATCTTGTCGGCTTTGATGAGCAAATCATCCGGCAGCCAGGTTTTCGTGTCGATGTAGAGCATCTGGTCGAGGACGCTTTGGTTCTTCACTGTCGAAAACAACTTCCGGATTGGCTCAACCGTATATTCCTTGTCAATCGACTTCCCAAAGTCTGCCGAGTACAGTTCACCGATCCCGTTTCGGGAGTACCGGTACGGGGTTGACGTGCGGCTGTAGTAGTAGTCGGGAAACGTCGCGTTCACTAAAGGCGCGTACTTGGCTACTCTTGCCGAATGGACCCACGAATTGAGCTGGGAGAGTCCCCAGGACGCGGCGCCGTTGACGGCGGGCCAAACGTGTTTGAGACGTTCCAGCCAAATAATAGTGCGGTAATTGTTATAGCCGGCGAAAGCCTCGTCACCGCCCTCTCCGGAAAGGAGCACCTTCACATAGTTCCTTGCGAGCTTGGACACGTAGTACAGGGCGATGGCGGGTGGCTCACAGACAGGCTCTTCCATGTGCCAAACGTATCGAGGAAGGAACTCCGCAAAATCATTAGCGGTGATCGTCATCTCGTGATGCCGACTGCCGCAGGTTTCGGCGGCCAACCTGGCATAAGGTCTTTCGTCGGCAATGTTGGGATCGGAAAAGCCCACGGTGAAGCTGCTGATTTCCTTGTCCGTTCTCTCTGCGGCACAGCTCAGTACAGCGGTCGAGTCCACACCGCCGCTTAGAAGAACGCCAACGGGAACGTCTGCAATCATGTGCAGTTCAACCGTTTCGGCTAGCAGATTCGACAATTCGTTCTCCGCGTCCTTGAGGCTTGGGCGCTCGGAAGGCTTGAAGAACTCAAGATCCCAGTATTGTCGTATTTCTGCTTTGCCATCCTTAAACAGCAGATAGTGTCCTGGCGCGAGCTTACAGATCCCTTTTAGCAGTGTCTCTTCGCCTGGCACATAGAGGAAACTCAGGAACCGGTCAATAATCTCCGGGGCAAGCTCCCGGTTGATCGCAGGATCGGCCAGGATTGCCTTGATCTCAGAGGCGAACACGATGGCTTTATCCGTCAGCGAATAGTAGAGAGGTTTGATTCCCACCCGGTCTCTCGCCAAGATAAGTGCCTTTTCCTTTTCATCCCACAAAGCAAAGGCGAACATTCCGCGCAACTTCTCCAAGCATTGGGGACCCAGTTCCTCGTACAGATGCACGATCACCTCGGTGTCGGTCTGGGTCTTGAAAACATGCCCTTTACCCACGAGGAAGGCGCGCAGTTCGCGGTAGTTGTAGATTTCTCCGTTGAACACGATCCAAATCGTACCGTCCTCGTTGGAGAGTGGCTGGTGGCCGCTGCCAAGATCGATGATCGAGAGCCGCAGGTGACCCAGCCCCACACCGGGTGCTACGTAGAGTCCATCATCATCTGGACCGCGATGACGTATAGTGTCCATCATCGCTCGAATCAGACTGGGCTCAACGCTCGCGGCGTTTCGGTCGAGGTTCACTTTTCCACAAATTCCACACATGTCGATTCTCTAGCGTCCTAGGCCACAAGTCATTTCCAGATCGTCTCTAATCCGCAGAGGCGTCTCAGTTGCTGCGCGCGCAAGTAACCGATCAGACGTGCGTCATTCACACGGGGCACGTGATCGACGTAGCCTTTGACGAACCCGTAGCAGATTGCGAACGAGCCGATAAGGTAAGGTTTTTGGACGATCCTGTACAAGCAACTAACCGCAAGGAAGAGGGGGTGATATCCAGAGACATAGCAAGCCAGGCCGTGCTTCATGCGATCACGCAGCAGCCCGTCAGCAGATCCAGTGAGGCGGTGATGAAGAAGGCGAAGTTCCCCAAAGGTATTGCTCTTCCAGCCCAACATGTTCGCTTTAGCTTCATCGATCGTGTCCCATCCCGGCGCCGACCATAAACCGCCGATCGCTTCCCAACATGCCCTTCGATAAATTTTGGTTGCCCCTCTGACATGGAACTTGGGGTTTGCCTCAACTTTCAACTCTCCGTCAACCTCGTGACAGATAGCTCCCCCACCAATCCCAAGCTTAGGCTGCTCATTGAAGTGTTCAAAACATTTCTCAAAGTAATCCGGGGGCAGAGTCAGATCGCCGTCAAGCTTCACGACGAACTCCCAGTCATCATGGCGGAGTGCACTGTAACCATCATAAAATGCTTCTATGACGCCGCCGCCGGACTTGCGGAATCCCCGATTCGGCCGGTGGATCACGCGAATCCATGGAAACTGGGCCGCGTACTGATCGAGGATGTCGCCGGTTCTGTCGCCCGAACCGTCGTCAACAATGATCCACTCCGTGGGCGGGATCGTCTGGGACGTGACGGATCGGACAGTTGCTTCGACATGCCTCTCTTCGTCACGTACCGGAGTGATGACTACATACTTAACGTGATGAATCATGATTGTGATCGATGCAACATGATCATTGCGAATGCTTGTTTGGGCACGCTACCCGATATGTTTGTATAACACCCTACCAGCCGCAGCCAGCAAGCTGTCGGGGACACAGGCAAAAAAATACTTAACGATAGGGGCTTGCGCGGCCTTGCTGACAATTTGAGGGTGCCGCGAGGGAAATCTCAAGTAAGTCAGCATTGATCGAGTGGCACCCCAACGATCTTTGAATCTAATGAGTCCAGGATTGTCGCAATCGGAACGTCCCAGATCAAACTCAGAAAGCTGATCGTCCTTGGCTCCCTGGATCGCCTTCCAAAACAAGAGTTGTGTGCCCCCCAAGTGGCTGAATCTGGGATCTGAGCAACCATATTTGTAAACAAGAACGTGCTTATGGCGCAGGGTGAGAATGCTGGCGGTCGGACAACCATCTTTAGAGGCTACTCGAATCTTAACTTTGTCTCCTAGACAAGCAATCAGGTTGCGAAACCAAGCCACAGGTTGCGGCGGCAATCCATGCCTCCGCCGTGTCACCAACAGAAGGTGATAGAACTTGGATAACAATGAGTCTGACCTTCCCTCCTCATACGTGAGGCTCGCTTGCGCGGCGCGCCGAATTTTCCTCTGCACGCAATCCTTGTGGAAATTCCGGAAAATGTCATCCAAGCTCGGGCGCAAGTCCAGTCTATGGAGGAAGAAAACCTTGCTTCTCTCAAGCGCCTCGCAGTCGGGCAAGGCTGAGCCGCCTGCCCTGATTTCTATATACTTCCACTTTTCGCGGTCGAGGCTTTCTCGCAAAGAAGCTACTATGTCGGTTAGCTGTTCTGAACTTTCCACCAGTGGAGTGCAGTGATCGGAGAATGGCAGCGACACCAGGCGGCGCCCGCTGAACCAACTGGAAATCTGACAAAAGGGAGAACCATTTGTTAATGGACCCCCTGGGGGTGAGGTGGTAAAGGCAACCGGTTCGTAACCGTATGTTCGTCGCAACGCTTCAAGCCACTCCGGCGTATGAAAGATAGAGGCTGCGGGATGCTTCTCCAGCAATTCTCCCCAGCGCTCATCCTCTATGGGATCAATCTTGTAAACGGCCATGTTGAACCGCGGTCGCCGATCTAGCCTGGATCGCTGTAGAGCCGTTTCGCGCGTGGGCGTAGAGAAGCCAACCTAATTCATAGGGGCGACACTCGAACAGGATCTCGGCTGCGCCCAAGTTCTGCTCTTTTCCCAACAGAGTGCGAATGCGGGCGGCATAGGATGTCGACTTCGCGGGGTGAATGCATCTCCATATGACCCCCGCAGCAGCATTCTCCAGATCTTGCTGCAGTTCATTGGCTCCGCTAATCCACCCCAGTCCTTTGTAGATTTGCTCGCCGAAGTCGGCGTTGCATGTATCCTGCAATGCAAATAGCGCCATCGGAGCCATGCCGTGCTGATGCACCGAATACACGGGATAGCGCCCGACTACGCGTCCGGTCACCGAGTCGTAATGCCACCACCACTGGCCGAGTGGACCTTGCAGTTTGCAAATCGCGCGGGCGCACTGGAGAGCATTCTGCGAGGCCTCTTTCCGTTCATAAACCCGAGCAAAATGCGCCATCGCGTAAACCGGGTAGACCTGATCGGCAAAACTGCCTAGCCGGCCTCGTACTAATCCGGCTAACGAACTCCACCTACCAATGTGTCCAAAGATGCCATGAGCACCCTGGTTGGTCCGCAGAAACCCGTAGGTCTCGTTTGCCAAGCGTGCGAGCGCCGGCGGCTGCTTCAGGCCGGTTCCGCTGGCGTGGGCAAGACCGGCCAGGAACCACGACAACTCCATCGTAGGCCGACCACGCGCATCCGGATACCGTTCGAAAACCCGCCCCAGGTCGAACCTCGCATAGAACCGCGTCAAGTGTTCCGGAGAGGAAAGCGCGCAAAGCCAAAGTAGCAGACCCAGGTCCCCTATGTTGTCCAGCCATGCCGTATCGCTGAGGAGATGATCGAGCGTGGTAGGAATATTGAGAGCGGACTGAAAACCGGCAGACTCAGCGCGTAACAGACCCAACAAGGTCATGATGGTATAACGCTGGGAGATTCCTTCCCTGACCAAGCCTTGCGAAGTCTGTCTGAGCCGATAGCAGAAGAATCCTTTCTCTGGATCGAACATCGGCTTCAGTCCCCGAATTGCCGCTTCCATCAACTGGGAAACCCGAGAGTCATCCCGCGCGGTTGCTAGAGTGCTTGACATTTTTCTGGATATGTTCGCTTCAGAATTGTGGTGATGTGCTGCATGATCGTGTACAGAGTCGTGTTCGCATGCTTCTGTACGGTGGAAGAATGGTTTCGTTTCTTCAAGATCAGCTTGTTTCCAATGTCTTCCAAATTCTCTATCAGTGTCAGACGTTCCACGGAAGCGAGATATCGGTCGACGGCCCCGATCTTCCCGCGGAAGATGCTGTACACAGGAACCCCGAGCGCCGCTGCTTCTCGATTCATCGTGCCACCGCCGCTGATCACCAAGTCGGAGTGCCAGATAAG
>Ga0074045_10002327_pt1 | contig 17599 bp, 11 predicted proteins | sample BogForMeECP23OM2_FD_94442 | JGI IMG/M metagenome (GOLD analysis project Ga0074045, IMG submission 94442) | Bog forest soil microbial communities from Calvert Island, British Columbia, Canada - Bog Forest MetaG ECP23OM2 | ecosystem: Environmental > Terrestrial > Soil > Wetlands ...
CATTTCTGCTGACCTCGCAAACCGCCCGGGTCAATCTATGGAAGCAGTCTCAAGCGCGAGAAAATATGACGTGATCGTCATCGGCGGAGGCCACAACGGCCTCACCAACGCCGCCTATCTGGCGAAAGCCGGAAAGAAAGTCCTTGTGCTCGAGCGGCGCCACGTCCTCGGTGGCGCGGCCTGCACGGAAGAAGTGTTCCCCGGTTTCAAATTTTCCGTTTGCTCCTATGTAGTCTCACTGCTCCGGCCCGAAATTATTCGCGATCTCGACTTGCCCCGTCATGGTCTAGAGATTCTTCCGCTCGATGGCACCTTCACCCCCATGCCCAACGGCGACTATCTCTGGCGCGTGAACGACCACGGCAAGACGCACCGTGAAATCGCCCGCCATTCGCGCCTTGACGCCGAAGCCTACGACGAATTCGGCAAAGCGATGCAGGCCATGTGCCGCTTCGTCAAACCGATCCTCAGCATGATTCCGCCCGACCCTTCCACCCTGAACCCGCGCGAACTGATGAAGCTGCTCTTCATCGGCCGCCGTTTCCAAGGTATGCCGAGCGAAGACAAGTACAACCAGGTTCAGCTCATGACCATGAGCGCCGTTGACTTCCTCGATCAGTGGTTTGAAACCGATGTGCTGAAGGCGACCATGTCGGCCTCGGGAATTATCGGGACGTTCCTCGGCGTGCGCTCTCCCGGCACAGCCTACGTGCTGCTTCATCACTACATGGGCGAAATTGACGGCGCATTCCGCGCCTGGGGATTCGCACGCGGCGGCACCGGCGCCATCTCGAACGCCATTGCCGGCGCGGCCCGCGAAGCCGGCGTCGAGATTCGCACCGAAGCTGCCATCGCGCAAATTCTTGTCAAGAACGGTCGCGCCTACGGCGTGGCGCTCGCAAACGGCGATGAAATTCATGCCGATGTGGTTTCGTCCAGCGTCGATCCTCGGCTCACGTTCACGAAGATGATCGAGCCCGGCAACCTGCCCGATGAATTCATGGAAGGCGTGAAGCGCTACAAGTTCCGTGGCTCGTCCGGCAAGGTGAATATGGCGCTCGACCGCTTGCCCGAATTCAAATGTCTGCCCGGGGTGGGAGCGCACTTGCGCGGCGCAATGTCCATCTCACCCTGCGTCGAGTACATGGAGAAGGCCTACGACGAGGCGAAATACGGCCACTGGTCGTCGCGTCCCTATATTGACATGGTGATCCCCACGCTCACCGACACGTCACTCGCGCCTCCGGGCAAGCACATCCTTTCCTGCTTTGTACAATACGCCCCCTACAAGCTCGCTCCCGGGCTCGACTGGGATACGGAAAAGGAAAAGTTCGGCGACAACGTCGTCAACACGATCGCCGAGTATGCTCCCAACATCAAAGACATCATCCTGCACCGCCAGGTTGTTACACCGCTCGATCTCGAGCGCGAATGGGGCTTGAGCGAGGGCAATATTTTCCAGGGCGAACTTTCACTCGAGCAATTGTTCTTCCTGCGCCCAGTAGCTGGCTGGGCGCAATTCCGCTCGCCCATCAAGAATCTCTACATGTGCGGATCGGCCACGCATCCCGGTGGAGGCATCATGGGCGCGCCCGGCCGTTTAGCCGCGCTCGAAATTCTGAAAGATGGAAAGGCGGCTTGATGTTCGGGAAAATGTGCAGAGAGACGCCCCCAGCGATATCCCAAGAAAGGTCCACGGAAAGGATGCCGTTCTAGACGCATGCCCGAAACGCGCGACATCATCATCGTCGGTGGCGGACACAACGGCCTGGTCACGGCCTTCTACCTCGCCAAGGCCGGGCTCAAACCGCTGGTGCTCGAACGTCGTTCGCAAGTGGGCGGCGCCGCAATTACCGAGGAATTTCATCCCGGGTTCCGCTGCTCTACACTCGCGCATGCAGCAGGACCATTGCGCGCCGATGTCACCCGCGACATGCAACTGGAACGTCATGGCTTGAAGCTAATCACGCCCGATGTAAGCACCGTCTCTCTACTTCCTGATGGGCGCGCGCTTGTGCTGTACTCCGATCCGAAAAAAGCCACGGCTGAAATTACGGGATGGTCCACAAAAGATGCCGCCGCCTACGGAGACTTCGCCGTAGCCCTCGGTAAAATCGGCAAGGTCATCGGCGAAGCGCTCGTCCTCACTCCTCCAAATATCGACCATCCCTCCAGCGGCGATCTCTGGGGAATGCTGAAGACCGGCCGCTCCATCCGCAACCTCGGCAAGAAGGACCTGTATCGCGTTCTGCGTTGGGGACCAATGGCCGTCGCCGATCTCGTCGCGGAATTCTTCGAGACCGAGCCTCTGCGCGCCACCATCGCCGCCCGAGGTATCTTCGGAACCTTTCTCGGCCCGTGGTCCGCAGGCAGCGCTCTCGTTCTCTTGTTGCGCGCCGCAGCCGATCCCTCGCCAGCGGGGAGCGTTCAATTCCCCATGGGAGGCGCGGGCGCCATCACCTCTGCCATGGCTGCTGCCGCCAAAGAAGCAGGCGTAGAAATTCGCACCGATGCCGCGGTTTCCGAAATCTGCGTGAAAGATGGCGTCGCTACTGGAGTCGTGCTCACTTCCGGCGAGGAAATTGCCGCCAAGGCGATTGTCTCGAACGCCGACCCCAAACGCACGCTGATGCGGCTGGTGGACCCCATCCACCTGCCGCCCGACTTCGTGCAGAAGATCAAGAACTACCGCGCGCTGGGCACGGTGGCAAAAGTCAATCTCGCGCTCTCCGCCCTTCCCGAATTCACAGCGCTCAAGTCAAAGGGCAATGGCAACCTGCTGTGCGGCCGGATTCAGATCAGCCCCGAGATTGACTACCTCGAACGCGCCTTCGATGAATCGAAATATGGGAATTTCTCGCGTAAGCCGTACCTCGAAATCACCCTCCCCTCTCTCGCCGATCCGTCGCTCGCTCCGGCAGGCCAGCATGTCATGTCCATCTACATGCAGTACGCTCCCTACAGGTTGAAGAATGAAGATTGGGAGAACCAGCGCACCGCGCTTGGCGAAACGGTGGTTAAGACAATCGCGCAGTTCGCTCCGAATCTGCCGCAGACTATTCTGCGCCACCAGATCATCACGCCCAAGGATCTAGAAGAAACCTACGGCCTCACCGGCGGCCACATTTTCCATGGAGAGTTGGCGCTGGATCAATTTTTCACCATGCGCCCGCTGCTTGATTGGGCACGCTACAAAACGCCAATCGAGCGGCTCTTCTTGTGCGGCAGCGGCACGCATCCTGGCACAGGATTGACAGGCGGCTCAGGCGCAAATGCCGCGCGGGAAATTCTGAAGGCGCTGAAAAAATAGCACGTAGATTTCTCCGTGCCCCTCCGTGTACCCCGTGGTTCAAGCACTTCTTTTTTGACCACACGGCACACCAAGAAACATCGGCGAACCACTACACTTGCTTGTACATCAATGCACAATTCCGCCATCCTTCTCGTCTCCTGCCCCGATCGCAAAGGCATTGTCGCCACGATCTCCGATTTCATTTTCCGGCATAACGGAAACATAATGTCCAACGACGAACACGGCGACGAAGAATCGAATCTCTTCCTCACCCGAGTCGAGTTCGACGTCGCGAACTTCCACTTGAATCTCGCTGAGTTCGGCGAGTACTTTGCTCCGATCGCCCGCGATTTCCAGATGGATTGGCGTCTGGCTCGTTCCACCGACCGCCCGCGCATCGCGATCTTTGTTTCCAGGTACGATCATTGCCTGCAGGACTTGCTCTACCGTCATCAAAGCGGGGAACTGCAATGCGAAATTCCGCTGATTATCTCTAATCATGCCGACAATCAGCGCATCGCCGACTTTTACCGCGTTCCCTATTTCTTCCTCCCAGTCACAAAAGAAACCAAACGCGAAGTGGAGCAGAAGCAGCTCGCCTTGGTCCGCGAGCACAGCTGCAACCTCGTCGTGCTCGCCCGCTACATGCAGGTTCTCTCCAACGAGTTCATTGCAACCTGGGGCTCACAAAACCTCATCAACATTCACCACTCCTTCCTCCCCGCTTTCATCGGAGCCAAGCCCTACCATCAAGCCTTCCAACGAGGAGTCAAGCTGATAGGCGCCACCGCTCACTACGTTACGCAAGTGCTCGACGATGGCCCCATCATCGAACAGGATGTCGCCCGCATCCATCGCCGCGACACAGTGGAAGATCTGGTCCAGAAGGGGCGCGATATCGAAAAGGTTGTACTTTCGCGTGCAGTCCGCTGGCACGTCGAGAACCGCGTTCTCCTCTATGGCAATAAAACGGTCGTGTTTCAATAACGCGGCGATTGAAACTCCCCTGCAATCGCACCGACCGGAACCACGCCCGTCGACCGCCGCGTAGTAGTGCCGTGACTTCCGTAACCACGTGATTAATTGCGCCGCCCCCAACTTTCGGCTTTACTTTAAGGGACGACTGTCTGTCCGACGGCGATCGGTTTCGAAGGAGCAAAATTTGATTGAGGATCCCAAGTGGGAACTCGCTCTGCTGGCCACCGTGCAAGCCTTTTACCAGCGGATTTTGAGCGAGCAACTCGGCGGACAGCTCCCTGCCCCGGCCGAATTGGCTCCCGACGCCATCAGTCACACTGAGGACGTGCAATCCACGCTTCGGCAAATGCATCTTTGGATCCAGCTTCTCGACATGGCCGTCACTCCTGCCATGCTTCGGCTCGGTTTGACTTCCGACCTCGATCCCGAAGTGGCAGAGGCGTTGCTGCGCTACTTCGCTCGCCATCGCGACGACTCCGCTTCCAATCGCGACAAGACCGACCTCGTCGCCACTTTCCTCTTCCGTCACCCGCGCGTCCCGGGGCAGTGGGAGCATCGCGGCTATGGACTGGACGGCTCCATTCCTCTGTCGCCATTTGAAATTGCTTTGCTTGAGATTCTTTCCGAGTCCGATGTGCCGGTTCTTCCCGAAGAGCACGTGCAGTCGTTGCGCGAATTTAGTCCGTTACTCGACCAGGCCAATCGCTTTCAGGATTTCTCCACGCTTATGGACTCCGGCATCATTTCCCGGGTTCGCGAATTGAAGGCCGCGCTCGGCGAATCCGTCTATCATCCCGGCGTTCTGGCTACGCTGGCTCCTTACAATGCCGCGTTCGGCGACCGCTTCCACGCGCAGTTTGTAGCTGCCGCGGAGGAGATCAAGAATTTTGCCCGCCAGCTCGCGGAACTGGGCGGCAGCATTCTAAGCACGGTCGACGGCGTCGAAGTCACGGTTGACCATGTCGCAGCTTTGAATGAGGAAGACCTGCTGAAGACTGACTATGCCGCAGCTCTGGAAAAATTCCGCCGCGTCTCACGCCTGAAAAAAGAGTTGGAGCGCAGGCCGCCCATCCGCCGTTCGAAGCCTGCATCAGCACCCAATACATCGCGGCCCGCGCATGCTGTCGGCGCGGGAGGTGCAGCGGCCGCTCCCGCCCTTGAGGCCAGCTACGTTCCTGCCGCCATCACCCCGCAGGCGCTCTCGGTCGAAGAAGCCAAACTCCGCCGCGTGGAAGAATCGATTCGCGTCTTCGTGCGCGTGGCCGATCCGAAGTTCCGTCAGATTGTTCCGATGCGCTATTTCAACCTGATGCTGAGCCCGGCCGAGATTGCGGCCTATACTGCCGACTATCTCGAACAGGCGAGCCCACAGGCTGATGCCGCCCGCATGACACTGCGCATCGTGGCCATGACCGCTCGCATGATAACGGAGATGGAAGAACTCAAGCGGTCTCCGCGCGCCAGTACCATCTGGAAGCTCCATGCCGATTTGTTAGCGGTCCTTTTCGATCTCGCGAAACGCATGCCTGAAGCGCTGGATCGCCTCACGCTCAGCACCGACCAATTGCCGACTCCCCAGGACAGCAACGCAGACCCACACGCTTCGCTCGAAAAACTCCGTGTGCGCTCGATTGAAGTTGAGAAGCTTGTTTTCGGCGGGTAGCAGACTCCCTTAACCCGATCTCGCATGAAACAAGAAAGGGACGGACTTTCGCCCGTCCCCAAAATCAGCTTTTCGAACACCTAGTGAATGTCGAACTGCTCCTGGTGAAGCGCCGGATCAGACTTCACAATAATCGTCTTCTTCGCCAGCTCTTCCATTTCGTTGAGCAGACGTGCATTGTTTGTCTTGAGCGCCTTGGCAACGTCAGGGTTCACCCGCAACATCACGTCGCTGTGCTCCAGGTGCTGCGAAATTTTGCGCATCTCCACATAGATTTCGTTGCACACCGTATTCACTGCCTTCACGAAACCGGTGGCCTGGCAATACGGACACGGCGAACCGATCGTGCGCTCGAGCGATTGCTTGACGCGCTTGCGGGTAATTGCCACCAGACCAAAATCGTTGAACTGGAGCACTTTTGACGGCGCCCTGTCTCCGCGCAGAGCCTCTTCCAGCGCCTGCATCACTTTCTGCCGGTTGCGGCGCTCGTCCATGTCGATGAAGTCAATGATGATGATCCCGCCCAGGTCGCGCAGCCGTATCTGCCGCACAATCTCGCGGATCGCATCCACGTTCGTCTTCACGATCGTATCTTCCAGCCGCGACGTCTTGCCCACGTACTTCCCGATGTTCACGTCGATCGCCACCAGCGCCTCGGTTTGGTTGATCACAATGTAGCCGCCGCTCTTCAGCCAGACTTTCGACTTCAGCGCCTTGTTGATTTCCTCGTTCAGCCCGAACTGCTCGAACAGCGGCGTCTCCTTCGTGTACAGCTTCACGCGCTTCACCAGCGCCGGCTGAAACCGGTTGGCAAATCGCAGGATCCGCTCGTATTCCGTCTCGGCGTCAACCCAGATCACCGAGAAATCCGAACTCACCTGATCGCGGAGCACGCGCTCCACCACGTTCAGGTCGTGGTAAATCAACGCCGGAGGCTTGCTCGCTTCCGAACGTGATTTGATTTCATTCCACAGGTTCTTGAGAAAGCGAATGTCGGCCCGCAGTTCCTCGTCAGATGCGCCCGCCGCCGCCGTGCGCACGATGAAGCCGCCGCCTCCGTTCTCGCGCTCGCTCTGAATAATGTGCTTCAGCCGCTGCCGTTCGTCCTCGGATGAAATCTTGCGCGACACGCCCGTGTGGTTCACGGTCGGCATAAAAACCAGAAACCGCCCGGGAAGCGCGATATGGCTGGTGATGCGCGCACCCTTCTTGCCGATCGGCTCCTTGGCAATCTGGACAAGTATTTCCTGCCCTTCTTTCAGCAGTTCGCTGATCTGGGGCACGACTGTATTCTCGCGGCTGCGAAAACGCCGGCGCTGACCGCCGCGTCGTCCGCCACGGCGCTGCCGGTCAAAGTCCGGAGCGCGGCGCGCTCTTTGCAACAACCTTGCTTCCGGCGCCAGCGCGCGAACTTCCGCGCTCGCATCCACCGTGCCCTCGCCGATTGCCTCAGCTTCCAGCATCGCCTCCGCTTCCGCCTGCGCTTCTTCGAGCTCCAGTTCTTCCGCCTCCCGCTCTTCGGCTTCCAAAACCGACTCGGAAACTTCGCCGTTCTCGCCGGCTTCGGCAGCCTCGCCCGCGGGAGTTGTCTCCGCCGCAGCCGTTAGCAATTCGGCTCCAGGCGCGTGGGTTTCTTCTTCTACTTCTTCGAAGCCGTCGTCCTCCTCAGTGTCGTCTCCATAGGCCGCCAGATCCGCCTCTTCTTCTTCGATCTCTTGCTCTTCGACGTGGCCGCGGCTCGCATCGTATCGGACCTCTGTCCGCGTCTCTTCCGGTGCCGACGTCTCCTCAGGAGCCCCTAGAGCAGCTGCGAAGTCGGCTTCGTGCGGAAGCACGATTTCCGCTGTTTCCTCCTCATTCCGCTCTGTTACGGCTTCGGTCTCCACCGAAGACCTAAGTTCTGCGACCGCCGGTGTCGCCATTTCCGATGCGCCCGTCGCCTCGTGCGCTTCCGTCTGGGCAACGTGCTCATGTTGTTCGTGCAGTGGTTCTGAGACTGCCGCAGCGAACATGGGCTCGTCCTCGGGAAAATTCGCCGCGATTGCCGGTTCGGCCGGTAGCTCCGCCGCACCCTCTCCCGCCGCAACCGCGCTCTGCGCCTGCCGCTGATACTTGGAGATGGATTCGCCAGGCAGGATAATCGGTTGATATCCGGGCGGCGGTCCGTAGTCATAGTCGCGCCCCGGGCGACTCGTCGAAGCCGGACGCTGCAAGCGCGAGCTACCACGCTCAAAGCGTCCCCCGCGATCAGATCGCTGCTCGCCGCGCTGATCGGTTCGCGAGTCGGTTCTCTGGTCGCTTCTTTGCTCGGTTCGAGAGTCCGGTCTCTGCTCAGTTCGAGCTTCGCCGCGATCAGACGCCGCCGGACGTCCGTGGTCCCCGATCTCCGGGCGACGTCCGCGACGACGCCGGCGTCCCCGGAAGTCGCGGCTGTCGCGCGTTGCCTCAATGGCGCTCCCCGGCTCCGCTCCGCCTGACTCGCGCCCGTTGCCCTCATCGACGGCGTTCCCAGGTTCAACCGGCGTCGCCTCCGCGCCCGCCGCTACCGCTTCGGCCCGCCGCGGTTGCCCGCCACCGTTCACCGGACGATTCGCCGGGATCGCTTCATCCAGGTCCTCATCCTGTTGTTCCAGATCCATGAAATCGGAGACATACAGAAACGCGTCGCGCTCCAGTCCGATATCCACAAAGGCCGACTGCATGCCTGGCAGCACGCGCGTTACGCGGCCTTTATATATCGATCCCGCTAAGGTGTATTCGTTTTCTCGTTCGAGGTAAATTTCCGCTAATTGATCGTCTTCCGTGATTCCAACTTTGGTCTCATGGGGTGTGGCCGATACAAACAATTCTTTGTTCATTGCTACTCCGGTTGTTGCTCACCGGACGAGAAGCAAAAGACCAACGGAAGAATTGAGGGCGTTCAGCGTCGCTCCGGGTAGGAACGAGCGAGATCCCGACGCTCGCGTCGGGAACTGCATTGCAGTGAATCTTGTTTAAATATCTGCACTGATCGCGTTGAGCCGCTCTGTCAGGCCTGTGGCCACTCCCAAGGGGGCCGTTCCCCGCCTGACCGGCTTCAATCCTGTCCGGCTTCCACTTCTGCGCCGGTTATCTGCCCTCCTTTTTCGCGAGGGCCTTCGTAATCTTGTTCCTTGCTAATCTTGTCGCTTGGCGCCGTTTTCGAGGGCGCCCATCCTCTGCCGACCGTCTCAGTTCACGAAGCGGCGCATCCGGACATTCATTACCATCCCCAGCGCCAGAAACATGAAAAGAACGGAAGACCCACCGTAACTCATCAACGGCAAAGGTATTCCGGTGACGGGCATGAACCCGACCACCATGCCGACGTTGACCAGGATGTGAAAGCTAAGCACAGCCACCACACCCATTACCAGAAATGCCCCGGCGCGGTCGGGCGCCGTTTGCGCATTCTGCGTCAAACGCATCAACACAATAAAGTATAACAGCAGGAGCCCCAAAGCTCCTACAAACCCATGTTCCTCAGCAAATGCGGCGAAAATGAAGTCCGTTTGCGGCACCGGGAGAAACGACAGATGGGTCTGCGACCCCTGCTTGCTTCCCCAGATTCCGCCCGAACCCACCGCGATAAGAGATTGATTCACTTGATACCCGGAGCCCTGACGATCTGCATCCGGGTCTCGAAAACTTGATAAACGCTCTTTCTGATATGGCTTCAATATTTTTATCCACGCCACCGGAAGCAGCAGTCCGAGGATCAGCAACACGACCAGCGCCTGTTTCCAGCGTAATCCCCCTAGAAACAAGCCCATGATCGCGATCGGCAAGTACGTCAAAGCTGTGCCAAGATCCGGTTGCTTTAGCACCAACAGCATTGGGAACCCCACGATCGCGCCCGCTTTCATAAAATCGGGCCACGACAATTCCCGCTGCTGCAGATCCGCAAAATATTTCGCCACTGCCAGAATCAAAATCAACTTCACCCATTCCGACGGCTGAAAATGCGCCCCTCCCGGCATCTTGATCCAACGCTTCGCGCCAAGATATTTCTGCCCGAAGAGAAGAACCGTAATCAGGGATGCCAGCGCCACGATATACATCCAGTGGACTTGTCCCAGCAACGCCTGGTAATTGAGCAAGCTGACCAGGAACATCGCGCCCACTCCCCCAAGAACCCAGTAGATTTGTTTGATATGGGCGCCCGCGAACTTGGTGTGCTCGGTCGCGCTGTGGATCTGCACCACGCCCAGCGCGCAGATCGCCAGCACGAAGCCCATTAGGACCCAGTCGAAATCTCGGTAGGAAACGTAGCGCGACATCGATTCAGTCGCCCACCCCGGAACTCATAGGCAAGAACTCACTGACAGGGATCCGTAGGGCAAGCCGGGCTGACCGGGGGCTCACTTCGCAGCCACACCCACAGTCCGACCCCGCCAATTACAGCCGTCCCGCCATAAACGGCCCACGACGAACTCATGATTCCGCCTTTTGCCGCCGTTGCGGTGCCTGTGCCGCGCCGCCGCTTTTTCTTCTTTTTCTCGGTGTCGCTGGTATCGTCCCGTGTCGTCTGCTGGCCTTGGGTCACGGTCGTCGTACCCTGAGTGTCCTGCACCGTAACATCGCCTTTGTTCGCCGCAATCTGTACCTGCCCATCGACATCGATGACCTGAAACTCGGTCCAGGCAGCCCCCGCCGGCTTAACCGTTACATCGCCGGCGCGCGCCGCCATCCCACGCGATGTCGTTACCCGTACACCGCCGTGTTCGACCTCGATCGCGGGTCCCTCAAATTTCACCAGCGAGTCGGCCATCACCATTACGCTCGATCCGTTGCTTTGAATGCTCGCCGTCGAATCCGAACGCGTTTGCAGCATGTCGCCCGAAAACATAGCCACTGTTTTCGGCACCGTGCTGCCGTTCACCCAGGCCGAGCCGCTCGTATACAACATTGCCGACGGAGATTCCCCAGCCAGCATATGCGCCGGGAACACTACCGCCAGCAAACAGCTCATCACTGAGCGCAGCACCGAGTGCGACATGTGTTTCGAGGAGATGGACATTTTTGAATTTTGAGTTATGTTACTCGCGCAATGGGTTGCAGGTCAATGTGACTGTTTTCCTTTGTACACTCCCGAGTAACTACCGCAGCTTCTTCCCATCCCTGCTCGCCGACAGTAGGGCCTGAGGGTCGAGCTACCAGCATCTCCCCCTCTACCCTTTCGACGCAAAGTCGCATCCACCGGTTGGCATCAAGACGTCCGGCAATCTTCACCTTCAGATAATTTTCCGTCAGCGCTTCGGTAAAATCGTCCCCGCCCGCCTGCAGCGTGATCGCTTCCACTTCCGTTCCTACCAACGACCGCAGGAATGCCTGTTTCTTCGCCGAGCCAATCTCGCGCAACACGCCGTTTCTTTCTCGCGCTATGCCAACGGGCACCTGCCCCGGTTGGTCAGTTGCCGGAGTCCCCGGACGCGCCGAATATGTGAACACGTGCAGGTACGTAAAAGGCAGCTCCTCTATCGTTCTCCTCGTTTCGTCAAATTCCGCTGCACTCTCACCCGGGAAACCCACCATCACGTCAGCCCCGATCGCCGCCCGCGGCATCGCATTCCGGATCTTGAGAATTTTTTCCCGATAGTGCCAGGGCCGGTACTTCCGGTGCATGCGCCGCAGCACAGCATCGCTCCCCGATTGCATCGGCACGTGCGCGTGCTTCGCAATCCGCGGAGACAATGCCACCAAATCGATCAGCTCATCGCTCCAATCCATCGGCTCGACCGAACTGATGCGGAGTTTTTCAAGAGCAGTGTGGTCGAGAATGGCTCGAATCAGCTCAACCAGTCGTTGGTCGTTGGTCGTTCGTCGTTCGCGATTCGACTCTAGCTGCTGAGATTCTTCTCTCCCAGCAACCAGCGGCCGCCGACCAACGACTGACTGAGAACTGACAACCGAGAACTGAGACCTGCCTTCCAGATCCCGCCCCCACCGCCCCAGGTTGATCCCCGAAATCACCACTTCGCGATAGCCCGCCTCGACCAGCGTCCGCACTTCGGTTATTACGCGTTTTGCGGGCAGCGACCGGCTTTGTCCCCTCACATACGGAATCACACAGAAAGAGCACCGGTTATCGCATCCATCCTGCACTTTCAGGTTGGGACGCGTGCGCTCATTCGCCGCTTCAAACACCGGCGCGGCCATCAACTCCGTGTGGGCAAAAATATTCCCCACCACGATGTTGCCCAGAGGCTCCAATTTCTTTGGCTGCCCCACCCTTTCGCGTTCTTTGAGAAGGGGTGGGAATTGTCCCCACTCCCCTGAGAGGTCCTCGATCGGAACAAACCCGCCAGACGCGAAAGGCGTCGTCGCAATTTCCGCCGCTTGGTGCTTGTGCGAATTTCCCACCACCCAAGTCACACCCGGCATTGCGGCCAGTTCTGCGGGAGCCCGCTGCGCGTAACATCCCGTCACCAGAATCCGGCAATTTGGGTTGACCCGCTGCAGCCGGCGGATCGAGGCACGCGCATCTTTATCCGCACCTTCGGTCACCGTGCAAGTGTTGAGCACCACGATTTCCGCGTCACGCGCCGCGCCAGCCCGCTCCAGCCCTCGCTCCAGAAACTGGCGCTCCAGAGCCGCGCCGTCGGCTTGGGTCGCTCGACAGCCAAAATTTTCTATGTAGAACCGCGCCACTCTCCTATACTAACCGAGTGGATGGCGCCGGCAGTGTTCGGCAGACTGTCCGCAGTTCCCGCTCGCACGCCGCATCTCGACTTCCAGAGAGGTGCAAAATGAAACGGCGCATTCTTCTCGTCGACGACGATATGGCCGTCCTTCTGACCCTCAAGGCGGTTCTGGAACTCCATGGATTCGAAGTAGAAACGGCAGCAAGCACCGCCCAGGCGTTCGCTCGCCTGGAGTCCGCCGCCTATCACATGGTAATCAGCGATCTACGAATGGAAACCGAACAGGCCGGAATGGAAGTGATTCGCGCCGCTCGCCGCCAGAGCTACGATCCCGCCACCGCCTTGCTGACGGCCTATCCCCCGTCGAGCGAGCACCTCAATGGCGAACAAGGAACCGACGGGCAACCGGACTCGATGCTCGTAAAGCCTCTCGGCACTAACGATCTAGTCCGCCAGATCGAGGCCCTGCTCATCCGCCACGCCGACCGCCAGCAGCTTCGTCAACGCAATACATCGGCGCAGCCGCAATTGCGCCGCCGCTCCGCCGGTTGAATGGCGGCGGGACTCTCAATTTAGCTCGAGTAATTGATCAGGCGCTCGCGGCGCGCCGCGCGTGCTGAAAACACTCGCGACACAGTACCGGCCGTCCCTGCGTCGGACGGAACGGCACCGTCGTCTCCTTACCGCACTGCGAACAGTTGGTCCGCGTCTCTGTCTTCGCGTACGAATGCCCCTGAGACCCGGATCCCAGCACGGCAACCCGCTTGGTTTTGCAGTTCTTGCAACGTTTGGGTTCGTTTTTGAACTGCTTATCGTGAAAAAACAACTGTTCCCCGGCTGTGAACACGAACTCTGTGCCACAATCCACGCACTTCAAAATCCTGTCTTGGAATTCCATTGGAAGAGGCGCTCCCATTCCCCGTCGCTCCTGCACAACACGCGAGACCCGGGGGAAAGGATTCCGGTTCACTTCGTAGGCAGGAGACGTATGTCCCCCTCGTGCTGACCCATGGACTCGGCCCGCCATGCGATGTGCACCGCATGGATTACTGTTTGACGCCTTGCACTACGGAACATTCGATCGAAGAGGAAGGACCGCCCCCTCACGTAACGGCCCCTTCCCTGTTTTGCCTAGTCTTGCTCTTTGCGAGCTTTCTTGCGACTGCGCTTCCGCGCCAGCGCTTCCTTCACGCGCTTTCTCTCGCCGGGTTTCAGGTAGAACGAGTGACGTTTTACTTCCTTGATTATGTCCTCGGTTTGTACCTTCCGCTTAAACCTGCGAAGTGCGTTTTCGAGGGATTCCCCCTCTTGAAGTCGTACTTCAGCCAATGTGACCGCACCTCCCTACTTGCCCGGACGGGACAGTTAGTTATGGCAAGCCTTCCCCTAATAAGTCAAGGGGAATATGCATGAAATTTCCTCCTGCCCTAGAAATTCAGCCGCATCGACATTTGCATCTGCCGCGGCGCATATGCATTGGTCGTTTTCATAAAGTTCGCAGGTTGCTGATAATAAGCCGGATAGGACAGCCCGCCCAAAGGGGACTGCGTGTACTTGATGAACTGGCCGGCCGAATTGTAAAAGCCATTATCGGAAATGCTGTACCGCTTGTTATCGCGATTGAAAAGGTTGAACGCTTCCCCGGTAAGCTCCAGCCGCAGATGTCCGCCCAGCTTAATCCTCCTCCCCATCCGCATATCCATGGTCGCGTAGTCGGGCCCGAGAAACGCATTTCGGCCGTAACCTGCGAGCCGATCGTTGTCCGTGTTCCCGTCCTGATTCGGATCCCCTGAAACCGTCGCATTCGCCGGACGCCCGGACCCATACGTCATCACTCCGGAAATCTTCCAATGCTTGAGCATCGCGGGCAGAACTCCGTGCTCCCCGTCAAACCGGTGCGGTTCTTCCACAACCACAATCGTCAGCCGGTGCCGCTGATCGGTCACGCTGTTCCCTCGCTCGCTGTTCGCCGCGTACGAATTCTGCACGGTGGCTGGCTGGCCCGCGACCAGCGCGTCCTGGCCGTCGTCGATCGAATGCGCCCATGTATACCCCAACCGGAAATATAGGCCGCGCGACATCCTCTTCTGCAGCGAGACGGTCAACCCGTGATAAACGCTCGAAGCCGCGCTCTCAAACTGATCAATCGCTCCCAGTTGAGGAATCGGACGATTCAAAATAAAGCACGGCGAATAGGGACAACCGGAGCCAGTCTGCGTTGAAAACGACTCCACCTTGTAAAACGCATTCTGAAATATCGTTCCCGTCGCATCGTAAATTGGATAGCTGTAAAACGTCGGCGGCGGCAGATTCACATCCCGCGCCCGGATCATGTCTACTCCGTGCACATACAGATATGACAGTTCTCCGGTGAAGCCGTCGGCAAACTCCCGTTCCAGCCGCAAGCTGCCCTGCTCCGCTCTCGGCGTCTTGAAGTTCGGGCCAAACGCCGCCACTTCATTCGTAGCGTACTGCTGCCACGACGCCGGCAGCGTGCATCGAACCGGCCCCCGCGGACAATTCACGGCCACATTCGGGTACGTCGGGAAAACCTGGTGCTGGTCATAGTCCGTGTTATCAAGCGACAGGAACTGATCCGTGATCCCGTTGTCATTGATGACCGCTGACTGATAAATCTGCGGAAGGCGCACATAGAAGACCCCAAATCCAGCGCGCACCACAACTGGCCGACGGTCGCCGATCGCATAGGCCAGCCCGACTCGCGGCGCAAGGTTCTTATTCGGCTCCGGCATCCAACCGGCCAGCGGCCACAGTGGAGTGCTTGCCATTTTCGGCATGACGAAGGTCTGCAGGTCATAACGCACCCCTAGGCTTACCGACAAGCGCCGCGTCAGCCGCACTGTGTCCTGCAGGAATGCCGCGTAATCGCTGCTGTCCGGATGCGACACGGGATTGCCAAAATTCTGCACGTAGTAGCGCGGCAAGTTAGCCGAGGGCCCAGTCCAGTTCCCAGCGTCAAAATTCCAACTTGGCATGACCGTGTGCGCATACGCCCGCAGCGGGGTCAACTCCAAATTACTCCCGCAAGTTGACGTTGGCGTGAACTGCCACGCATCCACGCAAATGTAGTCGAAGATGTACTCGCCGCTGTAGAGCGACGGAAAGTAGTTGTAATCCCACGTCCGCATCGCGTCGCCGCCGAATTTCCACTCGTGCCGGCCGCGCGTCACGCTCATGGTCTCGGCCAAGTGCAGCCGGTGCTCCCGCGTCTGCCGCGGCAGAATCGACGACTGGCCCATATCGTCGAGCCAGTTGTAGATCTCTGCCTTCGGCGTCGTCGTGTTCGGGAAGGACTGCTCCAGGTCGCGGGAAAACTGCGCCCGCAGATGGCTCGTCCAGCGCGGCGTAAGGCTGCTCAACAGTGAAATCGACGCGCTCTCCGTCGTCACGTCTTCTTCCCCATTCCCGCTGAGCGCATCGTTGGTGATCGGGCTCGAAGGCTGAAAGAACACGTTGTTCGTCCCGTAGTAGCGCGATGTACTCAACCGCGCAGAAAGCAGTTCATGCGTGCTCAGCACCCGATCGAGCTTCAAGAATCCAGCGTTCCCCAGCAGTTTCGAATGGAACGTGCCTCCCTGAGTCGAAAGCTGCGCTGCCGCTGAAGGTACGTTCGGTGCAACACATGGGGGCCCTCCCAAACTAGCGGGCGGACAACCGGGCACAATCGCCTGATCGCACGCCGATCCGCCGATAGCCGGACTGACGCAGTCCGTCAACTTCTCGTAATCCCCTGGAAACACCGGCACTACCGTCGTCGAGCCGTTCAGAAACTCCACCACCATCGGCACGTGATAGATGTGCTGGTCGTATCCGGCAAAGAAGAAGGTCTTGTTGCGCTCGATCGGCCCGCCGATCGTCGCTCCAAACTGGTGCTGTATGTTGATCGGATTCACGCCGGCAAACGGCGGCGCTGCGCTTCCAAGCGAACTGTCGCGCAGGTAATAAAAGGTGCTTCCGTGCCAACTGTTCGATCCCGACTTGGTCACCACGTTGACGACCGCACCGCCCGAACGTCCGGACTCCGCTCCATAGCTGTTCGACGAGACGCGGAACTCCGCGACCACTTCGTCCGAAAACTGATAGGGCGAGCGATACCGCCCGCGCGCCTGCGCGAAGAATCCGTTGTTGTTGTCCGCTCCATCCACCAGGTAGCTCGTGTTGTATCCGCGAATCCCGCCATAAGACAGGTCGCCATTCGCTCCCGAACTCAGCCCGCGCGGATCCTGCGTCACTCCCGGCGTTAGCAGCAGCAGATCGGTAAATCGACGCCCGTTCAGCGGGATACTCGAGATTGCCTTCTCATCAAGCACCGACGAAACCGCGGTCGGACTCGTCTCCACTCGCGGCGGCGCACCTGACACCGTAACGGTCTCCTTCGGTCCTGCTACCGTCAGCTTGAACATCAACTGCCGCGCTGCGCCTACTTCTACCCGAATCACGGGAGAAATCTGCGGCGACATTCCTTCCGCCTCCGCGCGCGCCGAGTAATTCCCAGGCGGCAACAGATTCATCACAAACCGGCCTGCGACATCGGTGGCCGTGTGATAACGCACTCCAGTCTCAACGCAGATGGCGACGATATCCGCGTTCGTGACGACCGCGCCTTGCGCATCGAGCACGCTGCCGCGCAGCGCGCCTGTTGACGCGTCTTGCGCCCAGGCGACCGCAAGGCCGACTATTGCAAGCGCGAGAATGCCTGGCGCGAAACTCAGTGGAAACAGGAATATTCGGAAGAATGCAAAGCGGGAAATCTTACAGATAGAAGCCTGAACGATCCGGCTGTAGCGGCGCATGCGAATCCCCTCGTGTCCGAGACTCGGAATCGGAGGGGATTCCAGAAATCCTAATGTCTGTATAGCAAACCGCGCTGCCGCAGAAAGTGACCAGCGCACGCGAAAACTGTTCGGTTTCCTTCAGCCATTTCTGTGAGGGTGAAATTCCTTTTATGGACCGGCTCAGGAATGGCCGATCTCGTGAGACCCC
>Ga0074045_10002329_pt1 | contig 17594 bp, 15 predicted proteins | sample BogForMeECP23OM2_FD_94442 | JGI IMG/M metagenome (GOLD analysis project Ga0074045, IMG submission 94442) | Bog forest soil microbial communities from Calvert Island, British Columbia, Canada - Bog Forest MetaG ECP23OM2 | ecosystem: Environmental > Terrestrial > Soil > Wetlands ...
GTTCATCATCGCCTACAACGCGATCGGAACGTTCATCATCCTCAAGGTGATCTCGATCTTCGTGCCGCTGCGCATGGATGACGCGCAACTGGCGGTCGGCGATGACGCGGTTCACGGCGAGACGGCCTATGCGATCACCGTGGGGGAAGCCGCCGAATAGTCGGCCCTCGCCTGGGTGGCGGTAACCCCATGCAAACGACAGTGCGGCAGCCGGGCGGCTGCCGCACTGCAAGTACAATCAGACGTCGTAGTAGAGGAAGAATTCGTAGGGGTGCGGGCGCAGCCGCATCTCGTCGACTTCGCGGGTGCGCTTGTAGGAGAGATGGGTGTCGACCACGTCCGGGGTGAACACGTCGCCCTTCAACAGAAAGCCGTGGTCGCCTTCGAGCGCGTTCAAGGCTTCCTCGAGCGAGCCCGGAGCGGACGGCACCTTGGCCAGTTCCTCGGGCGGCAGGTCATAGAGGTTCTTGTCGATCGGCTCGCCGGGATGGAGCCGGTTCTGCACGCCGTCGAGGCCGGCCATCAGCATCGCGGCAAACGCCAGATAGGGATTGCACGAGGGGTCCGGACAGCGGAACTCGACGCGCTTGGCCTTGGGGCTCGGCGAATACATCGGGATGCGGCAGGCGGCCGAGCGGTTGCGCTGCGAATAGCCGAGATTGACCGGCGCCTCAAAGCCCGGCACCAGCCGGCGGTAGGAGTTGACCGTCGGCGCGCAGATCGCCAGCAAGGCCGGCGCGTGCTTCAAGAGCCCGCCGATGTAGTGGCGCATCATCTCGCTCGACCCGGCATAGCCGTCGCCGGCAAACAATGGCCGCTCGCCCTGCCAGATGCTCGAATGAACGTGCATGCCCGAGCCGTTGTCGCCAAACAGCGGCTTGGGCATGAAGGTCGCGGTCATGCCGCGTTTCTTCGCCACGTTCTTGACCACGTATTTGAAGATCATCACGTTGTCGGCCATCCGTGTGAGCGGCGCAAAGCGCATGTCGATCTCACCCTGGCCGCCGGTGGCGACCTCGTGGTGGTGCGCCTCGACCGGGATGCCGAGCGCTTCGAGGGTCAAGACCATCTCGGTGCGCGCATCCTGCAGCACATCGGCCGGCGGCACCGGGAAATAGCCCTCCTTGGGGCGTAGGATGTGGCCCAGACCCGGGCCTTCCCGGCGTGCCGCGGCCCAGTTCGCCTCGACTGCGTCGATCTCGTAATAGCCGTAATTGGTGCTCTGGTCGTAGCGCACCTCGTTGAACACGAAATGCTCGAGTTCCGGCCCGAAATAGGCGGTATCGCCGATCCGCGTCTGCTTGAGATAAGCCTCGGCCTTCTGCGCGATGTGCCGCGCGTCGCGGCTATAACTCTGCCCGGTGACCGGATCGCGGATGTTGCAGATCAGCACCAGGGTCGGCGCCTCGGTGAACGGGTCCAGGAACGCCGAGGTCGGGTCGGGGATGACCAGCATGTCGCTTTCCTGGATCTCCTGAAACCCGCGGATCGAGGACCCGTCGAACCCCACCCCGTCCTCGAAGCTGTCGCCGTCGAGCGCGCTCGGCGGCACCGAAAAATGCTGCCACAGCCCCGGCACATCGGTGAACCGCAGGTCGATCATCGCGATCTTGTCGTGCTTGATCGCCTTGAGGACATCCTCGGGCGTCTTGCAATTGTACGTCATCACCACTCCCCTAAGTCGAGATAAAGGCCGAGCCACCGTGGCTCGATGCATTCAGAGCAGGCCGCGCGCGGCAGAGCCCAGAATGTGCCGTTTTGAGCACACCAAGCCGACAGCGGCGACCGGCCGCCGCGGCTAGATCGCGTCCGGGCCGCGCTCGCCGGTGCGGATGCGGATCGCCTCATCGATCGTCGTGACAAAGATCTTGCCGTCCCCGATCCGGCCGGTATGTGCGGCCCGTTGGATCGCTTCGACCGCACGCTCGACCAGCGCCTCCTCCATCACGACCTCGATCTTCACCTTCGGCAGAAAATCGACCACGTACTCGGCTCCGCGATAGAGCTCGGTGTGGCCCTTCTGGCGACCGAAGCCCTTGGCCTCGGTGACGGTGATACCCTTGATGCCGACTTCGTGAAGCGCCTCCTTCACCTCGTCGAGCTTGAAGGGTTTGATGATCGCCTCGATCTTTTTCATCGAATTCTCATCTCTCTCAACCCGAGGCACCGGCCTCGGCGCTATTCTAGCATAACCCATGCCACCCTATTTCGCGATGACGGAAGCGATCGCGCCTCAATCGATCTGCCTAATTTTTATTCATCTGGCGAAATCTCCCGCCGGCAGATTACCGAGAAGCTTGCGGATCCGCTCGATCGCCTCCGCGATCGCCTCGCGGCTGTTGGCATAAGAAAACCGCAAATAGCCTTCGCCGAACTCACCGAAGCTCGTGCCGGGGACCGTCGCGACCCCGGCCTCTTCGAGAAGCATGCCTTGCAACCTGCGGGCATCCAATCCGGTCCCCGTCACGTTGGGGAAGGTATAAAAGGCGCCGCCGGGCAGAGCGCAGCGAAACCCGGGGAGGCCATTGAGGGCGGCGACGATCATCGCGCGTCGCTCGGCGAAGGCGGCGACCATGCGGTGGACCGGCTCGCGCGGGCCCTCCAGTGCGGCGATCCCAGCGAATTGGGCGGCCGCGTTGACGCAGGAATGGCAGTTGATCGCGAGCCGCTCCGCCGGGCCGAACAACGTCTTGGGCCAGACCCCGTAACCCAGCCGCCAACCGGTCATCGCATAGGTCTTGCTCCAGCCGTCGAGCAGGATCACCCGGTCGCGGATCGAAGGGTAGCCGAGGAGGCTTGTATGCTCGGCGCCGTCGTAGAGGATCTCGCCATAGATCTCGTCGCTGAGCACGGCGACCTGCGGGTGCCGCTCGAGCCCGGCGACGAGCCGGTCGAGCTCCCGACGCGGCACGACGCCGCCTGTCGGGTTGGCCGGGCTGTTGATGATCAGGAGCCGCGTCCGCGGGGTGATCTTGTCCAGCACCTCCTCGGCGCTGAACGAGAAGCCGGCGCTTTCGTGAAGCGGGATCGGCACCGGTGTCGCGCCGGAGAACCGGATCACGCTCTCGTAGATCGGGAAGCTCGGGTTCGGGCATAGGATCTCGACCCCCGGCTCGCCGAACATCAGGATCGCGAAAAACATCGTGACTTTGCCGCCCGGCACGACGAGCACGAGATCGGGGGAGACCTCGACCCGGTGACGGCGGAAGAGGTCGGCCGCCACCGCGGCACGCAACGGGGGGATGCCGTTTGCCGGCGTATATCCGTGATGGCCGTCGGCGAGCGCCTTGCGGCCGGCCTCGACGATGTGCTCAGGGGTCGGGAAATCCGGCTGGCCGATCCCGAGATTGATGATCGAGCGGCCCTGCGCGGCGAGCGCATTGGCCCGCGCCAGCACCTCGAACGCGGTCTCGGTCCCGAGAACCCCCATGCGTCCGGCCATCCGCAACATTTCATTTCCTCCCTGGCGATTGCGCGCGCCGAGACTAACGCGGCCAACGCGGCATGGCGATCGAGAACCGGCCACGGCTGAGCCCAACGTCATTCCCCTGAGCTCAGGGGAAAAAACCCGTTTCAGCCCCCAGAAAACCCCCTCTCAATGGCACAAATCTATTGTTTATCAATATCTTGGGTACGTATGGCCGCGCCTGTCGGCAGCGGAATTTGAGGGGCTCGGCAGCGGATCGGCAGCGGATCGGCAGAGGAATTGGGCAAACCGTGGGGGAACGCGGTCGGGATGCCCCTGACTAGGCCGTCCCCGCACACTACACATGGTGCAAGCCCGCTCATCGGCAAGCGCGGCGTCGGCCTCCGCGATCAACTTCGCGCTTCGGGCCGCCGATGGTTGTCGAGAATTCCCTTGAGCCGCTGTGGCGTGACCGGAAGCTGGGTGACCGCACCGGGGATGCCCACGGCCTCGTCGATCGCGGCGGCGATCGCCGCGCCGACACCGTTGACCCCGGCCTCGCCCGCACCCTTGAGCCCGAGCGGGTTGAGCGGGCTCGGCGCGTCCTCGGTAATCATGACCTCGAGCGGCGGGGTTTCGCGAGCGGTCGGCATCAGATAGTCGGCGAGGGTGACAGAGATCGGCTGACCTCTCGGGTCGTAGTTGAATTCTTCGAGAAGCGCGCCGCCCACCCCCTGGGCGAACCCGCCGGCGATCTGGCCCTCGATCAGCATCGGGTTGACCGCCCGCCCGATGTCGTAGGCGGTCAGATACCGCTCGATCGCGACCCCGCCGGTTTCGCGGTCGACCCGGACCACGGCGACATGGACCCCGTAGGGGTAGTTCATGTGTTCGGTCGTGTACCGCCCCTCGGCCGAGAGACCGCTCGGACAATTTTGCGCAATCTCCCCCAGCGCCATCGAGGGTCCATCGGTCATGCCGCCGCGGATTACCTTCCCGTCAATCAGGTCGAGGGCGCTGACGGGTAGCTGCATCAGCTCCGAGGCTATTTCGAGCGCCCTTACCCGAAGGTTCCCCGCCGCGATATGGGTCGCCGAGCCGGTCAGCACCGTCGCGCGTGATGCATGCGCCCCGACACCGTGCTCGATCCGGTCGGTCTGCCCGTGAACGACCCGCACCCCGCGGTAGTCGACACCCAACGCGTCGGCCGCGATCTGCGCCATCACCGTCTCGAAACCTTGCCCGACCGAGGCGCCGCCGGTGACGACTTCGACAGTGCCGGCAGTGTCGACCGAGATCGTGACCCGGTCGAAGGGACCCAGACCGCTCTTCTCGACAAAGATGGCGAGACCGGCCCCGACCGCCTCGCCGGCGGTCCGACGCTGTCGCAGCGCCGCCTGCAGCGCATCCCATCCGACGGCGGCCAGTGCCTTATCGAGCAGCCCGGCATAATCGCCCGAATCATAGATAATCTCGTCGCCGATCGCGTCGAGCGGGCGCTGATAGGGCATCTCGGCGGCAGCGATCAGGTTGCGTCGCCGCACCTCAACCCGGTCGATCCCGAGCCTCGCGGCGACCGCGTCCAACAGCCGTTCACGCACAAAGGTGCTCTCGTAGCGTCCCGGCGCGCGATAGGTAGCCGCCGGGGTCTTGTTGGTCAGGCGGACGTGCCCGGTGACACGGTAGGCCGGGACGCGGTAGGGCCCGGGCAGCATGCCGGCCGTCAAATCCGCGACGCGTGTGCCGTGGGTGCGCAAATAGGCGCCCTGGTCGTGGAAGAATTCGTCGTCGATCGCCAGGATATGGCCCTCCCGATCGACGGCGGCGCGGACACGGTGGCGTTGTTGCCGGGAGTGGTTGGCGGCCATCAGATGCTCGCGCCGGTCCTCGATCCATTTGACCGGGCGGCCGAGGCGCAGCGCGGCGAGGGAAACCAGTACGTCCTCCGGATAGAGCTCGCCGCGAATGCCGAAGCCGCCGCCGACATGCCCTTCGTGGAGATGCACCGAGGCGGAGCTGCGCCCGAGCGTGCGGGCGAGCAGGTCGCGGGTGACGTGCGGGATCTTGGCGGCGCCGTAGAGCTCGACCACATCGCACGCCGAATCGTAGCGGGCGAGCGCCCCGCGGGTCTCCAGCGGGACGCCGGAATGACGTCCGATGGCGAGATCCAGCTCGATGACCGCGTGCGCGGCGGCGAAGCCCGCCTCGATGTCGCCATAGCCCTTGCGGATGATGTCGGCCTCGCTGCCGCGGCCGGGTGTCAGCTCACCCGGGGGGTCTTCGGCGGCCAATAGGACGGGCAATTCCTCGACGGCGACAACGACGAGATCGGCCGCATCCTCGGCCAGATAGGCACTCTCCGCGAAGACGGCCGCGACCGGTTCTCCGACATAGCAGACCCGCTCCTGCGCCAGCACCGGCTGCAGATAGGGCATCAGCCGAGCGACGTCGGCTTGGCGCGTCCCGATCCCCTCGCGCATACCGATCGGCGGAAGCCCCGCGATCTCCTGCGATGTCCATACCGCGACGACACCCGGCGCCGCCGCTGCTGCGGCGGTATCGATCGCGACAATCCTGCCGTGTGCATAGGCAGAGCGCACGATCCGCATGTGCAGCTGGTGCGGTAACGAAAGATCGGCGGCGAAACACCCCTTGCCGGTCAGCAGCGGCGGATCTTCGAGCCGCAATACCGACCGGCCGACGACCCTCGGCTCGAACGGTGCTGCTGGATACGCGCTTGCCGCCATGTCATGCTCCGCCCGACCCGACGCCAACCCCGGAGCCAGCGATGATCGACCTATACGCCATGGGAAGCCCGAACGTCGTCAAGATCTATATCGCCATCGAGGAGATGGGGCTGCCCTATACCGTGCATCCCGTCGACGTCTTTGGCGAAGAGCAGTTCAAGCCGGAGTTCCTGAAGCTCAACCCGAACGCCAAGGTGCCGGTCATCACGGACCATGACGGGCCGGGCGGCAAGCCTTGCACGCTCTTCGAATCGGGGGCGATCCTGCTCTATCTTGCGGAGAAGACCGGACAGTTTCTGCCCAAAACCTCTCTGCGGATCGACGAGGCGATATCGGATCGAACTGCGGCGTTCACCCACGCTACGATGATAGAATACGACGACCCGCATCGAGCAGCATATCGCTGACCCACGCCCCTTGCATCACGTCCAGTTGCATCGTGCGCCCAGCGTGCCGGATGCGACTTGTGATTTCCTGCATGGTCTTGACGACTTCCGGATGGTCGGGCTGGCCGGGATAGCCAAGACTTTGGGCAAAATCGTTTGGGCCAATGCTGTATAGGTCGATGCCCGGGACCGAGAGAATGGCGTCGAGGTTTTCCAGCACGGCGACATCTTCCAGCAAAGCGCATACCAGCATCTGTTCGTTTGCCTCACGGTAGTACCCCGCCTTGTCTGCAATCCCGGCATTGTAGTCGGTGCCCCGGTTTGCCCCGAATGACCGCTCACCGAGCGGACCGAAGTAGCAAGCACGCACGAGCTGGCGGGCGTCCACCTCCGTGGCGATGTGTGGGCCCAATATGCCCATGATCCCACGATCGAGATAGCGCAGGATGGTTGATGAGCCGATATCCGGCACCCTGGCGATCGTTGTCACCTTATGGCGTTCGGCGGTCCTGCAGAGGTCCTCGAGCTGATCCAGGCCGAACGGCCCATGCTCGCCATCGATGAAGACGAAATCGAAGTCGAGCTTCTCCAGAATGTCGATCACCCATGGGGATGGGAAGGAAAGGTTGTAGCCGTAAGCCTTGCGTCCGGCACGCATGGCGGCTTTGACTCGGTTGGGTTGCTTCATCGTATGTCCTCATATGTGCGGCGACTGCGATCTGACGTCCCATCCTGCCGGTGTTTGGCCCGTTGGTAGCGGCCGAACTCTGCACCGGGAGAAGCCAGTCCTCCAAGGTGCGATGCAAAGCGCCGACCGGCAACGGCCCCTAATGCGTCGAAACCGGGCATTCACGTCAGCGTGTTATTGGGCAGATCGGTCGCGTCCGGATCAATCCGAAGTCGTAGGCTCGTTCGGCGTGGTGGTCGATTGCCTGGGCGGATACTCGCCAGTCGTAAATCCGAAAGCGCGAGTTTTCGGATCACAATAGATCGTGAAGTCGGTCAACGGCTCGTTATCATTCAGCCGTGAACGGATCGTTTTGGGCGTCTCGTAGCTGTGCGCGTATTCGTCCGCCACATGGCGGATCAGGGCGAACAGATTCAGGCCCCGGTCTATAAGTGGCGTCAATTCTGCCCATGGAATCAGGCGAGGCCAACCACCGTTCCGTCGCCGAAGTCGTAATCCATCGGGCCAAATGATGTAGTCGGCATGGGCGACGGCGTTTCTGACATCTGGATCGAAGGCATCCCGGAATACGTCGGCCAGTTGGGAGAGACCAAGTTCAGTGGCATGGCCGATCAAATCTTTCATGATCCGATTTGCATTTGGCGCGATGACCTCGCCTGTCTTCCGATGACGCTCTACAAGGTCCTGGAAGGGCATGATGTTGTTCCCTCGGCCCTCGATCGTGAGCAGCATAGCCTTTGGGATTTCATAGAATCCGGCTCCTTCGGCGACATGCGCGTAAAAAGCCAGGATCACGCGAACCCGAACCGGCGACTGCGGCATAGATCGAACAAGTTCACTGAACTCGTCATAGGCGCGCACCGATTCATGAGCAGTGCTCCAACCAGCGTCTTGCGCGCCACGGAATTCCGGCATCAATGCCATTGCAAAGTGGAGTTCCTGTGCAGCCTGCGCTCGGTCGAATAGGTCTCGGAAAGACCTCTCCGCCTTCTCGAAAAATTCGGTGTTGTCGGTGGGCATAATTGAGCCTACCTACCCGGTTCGCGGTGGAGATCGAGAGCGAGGTCACCGTGGCGCTTGGAGGCGAACCAGACTTCCGCGTCTGGGAAATGAGCGACCGCGTCGACAGCCTTTCGTTTCTCTTCATCGGACATGGCGAGGCCCAGGTAGATCGCCCGGATGCATTCCGGAGTGATCGGTATCTTGTATGTGCTCCCGGTCTCGGTCTCGCTGCGCCACATGATCCGCCACTCGTTCTCGGCTCGCCACACGTCGCTTTTGATCACGGATAGCTGCCGGTAATATCTATCCAACGAGGTCTCATCGGGTTTCCGTTTGCGTCGAGCATCAACCTCATTCGACTCCCTCAGAAACTGGAATACATCCTCGGCGGAAATTGCCCTGAAAGATCGCGAGTATTCCATCTGCACCCACGGTTGCTCACCGATAAGCGGGGCATTGCGTTCAGAATGGTGATGGTTCAGCACAGCATCAGCGAGTGCAGCGGGGTCGTACTCGATGGCCAGCCCGCGATGTCCGTCCCCGTAGTGGCCCCACATGTACAGATTGTCCTTCGGGTGCATCGTCTCGGTCGGGGCGCTCGTGCACAGCACGAACGTATCTGTGCGAAGGCGAGTCATGTAGCGCCGCAGGTCTCGCTCGGTCTTGCCCCAACTTTGCGCCGTAACGTGGACCCTGAACCATCCCAGGTCGCGCGGGTGATGAGCCCGAACGTATTTGAGAAGGTCGATGTAGTTGCCAAATTCAGTCTCAAAGAACCCGTACGGATCGAACGGATCGTTCAGTAGCGTGACCCTGACGAGGGCGACGTGTTGGTTGTTCAGCACGTCGAGCCCGAAAGACGTATTGCCGTAAAACCTGGTCAAGCCAGTGGGTGGGGTTATCATCTGTGCCTCGACACTGGATCGAGGCGCTCAAAGCCAGTGGGCGACGCTGTACCCGGACCTTCGACGACAGGTTGTGCGTCAAACTCTTTTGTCAAGCAGCGAACGGAACGCCCGCCGATCCCACTCATAGCGCCGCCGCGATCGGGCTGCTGAAGGACCGTTTCGGGGCAAATCCCGTCAAATATCGACCATCGGAAGGACAGCATCGCGCCGATTCCGGCGCGCCGCCCGCCTGGGCTTCTCCGGCGCGATGATCAGCGAGTATCCACTCGAGCACCGGCGCTAGGACGCATCCGAGTACGAGCCGTTCTGGACCGCCGCCGCGGGACTCGGCCTGCCGCTGAGCCTACACACGGCGACGCGACGGCAGGGCAGGATCCGCGGGGCCAGCGACAAGACGCTGCGCGACGCCAGCAGCAGCGACAAAGGCGTTCTATCCGGCGCTGTCGCTGTGCGATCTGATCTTCTCCGGCGTCTTCGAGCGTCACCCCCGCCCCACGCTGGCGATCGTGGAGTTCGAGCTGGTGTGGGCGCCGCACCTGCTCTCGATGATGGACTACACCTACCGCGAGCGCCACGGCGAGGCGAACTACCGGTTCAAGAGCCTGCCCTCGCGAAGGCGGGGACGGCATGCTCCCGAGCGACTTCTTCCACCGCAACGTGGTGCTGAGCTTCCAGGAGGACGCCATCGGCATTCGCTTGCGAGACGTCATCGGCATCGACAACATGATGTGGAGCTCGGACTATCCGCACAGCGAGTCGACGTTTCCCCAATCGCGGAAAATCCTGGCGGAATCCTTGCCGGGGTGCCGGCCGACGAACAGGCCAAGCCTGCCCCGGACCACGATCCGGGGATCGCCGGCGGCAACACCGCACGGGTGTACAATTTCGACGTGGCGAGGCTGACCGTCCCTGCTTGAAGAGCCAAACTCTCTGCGGATCGACGAGCTCGGCGTGCCCGTGCTGTTCACGGAGGCCGCGCGCTTCCAGTCCTGGCTCGACGCGGAGGCGGCCCTGGTCGAGCTGACCATCATTCCCGCCGAAATGCCGGATTCGAGCATCCAAGGAATGCGAATCGGCCTATGTTTTCGCCGATCGTTAATTTCCGCTTCGGGGCAACTGCGGGCTATACCGGCTCCTGAGGTACACCGGCGAGGTCCGACCCCGCGGCAAACCCTTCTGCCATCGGTTGCAGAGCGCCGAAACCGGCCGTTCTTTGGGTGTCGCCAATCGGCCCATAATAGCTGGCGGAACGGGATCCCATCCGAAAGAATAGTTGAACATTCTCTGGCTTGTGTTACTATTTTGGCTTTCTGAAGGGGGCAGCGCGAATGATGAGCGTGCGCACTCTGAGTAAGGACGATTGGGCAAAGTACGCCTTGTTGGTCATCTACGCGTGGGACATGTGCGATCTGAACCAAGATCCCGCATCAAACGACCTGGACCTCCGCATCTTGGCGGACGGTTGGAGGGCTGTTGGCATCATCAGTGGGAAGGATAATGTCCTCGCGACGGCACCCAGCGCCCGGCAAGGAATACCTCCACAGAATGCGGGCCTCAGACAATCCGTGGTCCGCCCTGGGGCTGATATTCGGCGGTACGGGTATCTCGCGGTGAACGCTGCTGGCGATACGTATGTGGCGGTTATCAGAGGCACTGATGGTGCCGAGGAGTGGATCGATAATTGCGTGTTCATCGCCGAGCAGCGAGCACAATTTCCCGGCCGCGTCGAAGCCGGCTTCACCGATATCTACCTTTCGATGGAATACCGCCCGCTCGCTGGTGGACCAACCTTACCCCTTGCCGATGGCATCAAGGTCGCGGTCGGTGAAGCCGATGTGCTAGTTCTGGGGCATAGCCTCGGTTCGACGCTGGCTGAATGCTTGGCCTATCAGCTTGCCGCTGCTAATTCGCTTGGAGCAGCGCACGTCGGGGCGATCATGTACGCCTCTCCGAAACTCGGCGATCATGATTTCGTGGACGCATTCGACTCCCAAGTAACGAACTATACTGTCATCAACTTTGAGCACGACGTGGTGCCGCGGGTTCCGCCGTTCGATATCACCCATTTCGACTTGTACCGCCCACTCCCATTCGTCTACGCGATCACTGATGAAACAGCGCTCGCGAGCGTGAACCCTCTCGACAAGGCTTGCTGCCATCATCTGATCGATTATATCGCGATGCTATCACCGGCCGTCTTCACTCAGTCCATTCCAGCGTGGACTCCCGACGAAAAACAGTGCGCGAAATGCTTGCTGACCCCGGCCGATCTTGTAGATTTAGCAGCTCAGGCTCTCGCCGCTCAGGCGGCTGCCGCGCCGCCTTAAGCAAACCCAAGCGTTCTCATTTCCCACTCAGTCGACAACCCAACTCATAGCAACTTGCGGCACCGCGTGTTCCGATTGCAGCAATACGATTTTGTGATAACTCCGCACTCGAGCCGTTGCGCCCAACAACTGCCCCTCGGTTGTTTCGCGCTGAGAGCGGCTATTTGTGCGATATGGTTGAACTTCGAGCGTCAAAGGGGTATAAGAACGATCATAGAAAATCTCTTGTAGGCTGTGCGAATTGCACACTACCAGGGGCAAGCGTCTGTTAAAGCTGCGGTTACCGATGATCGGCGTCGTTCTTTGTCTGAGCGCCTGCGCCGCTGCACCTCCGCCCCCGCCGCCGCCCGCACCACCGCCCTTCCCCAATATATGCAATCTGCCTGGATGTAAGGGGCTGCCGCAATGCGTTGATATATGCCCTGAGAAATGAAATGGCTCCGCACTAGTATCAATTGGCTAGGGGAACATGGAGATCGAGTCACCACGTATTTGGCCGTGGTGTCGGCGATCGGAGCGGCGCTGGGGTTTTTGATCGAAACGCATAATAAAAGTGAGGAGGAGCGAACCGTTCATACGCTAGAGTATGTTGATAAATTTCAGTCGCCGGAAATTCATAAAAGTTATGAAAAACTCGATTCTATATTGCAGGATGGCTATAACAAATTATGGACAGAACAGGGTTTGGCGATAAACAACGTAATAAGTACCATGGTAAGAGACCACGTGGCTGAGCCAGATGTAAGACAATTGTTGTATTTCTATTCTTTGGTTTCTATATGCACAGTGAACCATGTATGCGATCGCCAGCTTGCGTGTTCAGTATTTGATGAGCCAGTTGATTCATTCCGTCGCGATTTTTATGTTATATTAAAAAAATACGAGAAGCGATGGGGCGTAGATGCCAGCAAAGCTCTTCTCGAGTTGCATTCTTATTTCAAAGATGGCCTATTGGCTCGTTTGTGGGACCACCTTGCGGCGAGCAACCCCGAAAGCAACAGCCGCGACCGTTGAGGCTTTGCAACGGGCAGTAGCCAACCCATGGACGCGGATCTGCGCGGCCCTACGCAGCTTCAATAAGCTTCGCTGCTTCTCACACCGCCGCTAGCTGGCCCATAATCACGTCTTCATTCTTGATCGCGACCATAAAAAATTAGTTTGGCACCCAGACGGCGGCCCTGATCTCGCCGAATTTACGCGCGATATTGCACCAGGAGGCGCCGGCGTCCTCACTGACGTACACCTCACCGAACAGGCTAAACGCCACAATGCGGTTGGCGGGCTCCCTCAGGCTCGCCCGCGAGCCGCCGACGCGCCATCTCGCAAGCGCCAGGCAACTCGAATAGAGTGCCGTGCAGCGCCACGTGCCGTCGCAGGACGGCGAGCAAGAACGAGCCGGTCCCGCCTCCAATATCGAGCAGCCGGCGATGCCGCGAAAAGTCGTAATTGGCCGCCAGTGCCGCTGCCGTCGTCGCGGAAAAGGCTTCGACCCCGGCCGAAAAGATCTGCTGTTCCTCGGTGCTGAATTGGCCGAACTTCGCCCGCCCTGTGCCGGCGCGCACCGCTTCTTCCAGAGCAAGCCAGCCTGGGTAGCTGATGCGGTTCCAGAAGCGCAGCATCGGCCGCAGGTCAGGGCCGGGCTGTCCGGCGAGAAAGGCCGCCGCGGCCTCGCTGTTGCGATAGCGCTCGCCATCACGCTCCAAGAGGCCGACGCTTACCATCGCGTCGGCGCTGATGCCCGCGGTGCGCCGCGGGATGCTACATGTAGCGGCGAGTTCGTCGAGCGTTGCCGGACCCTGCGCGAGACCAGTGAACAATCCGATTTCGCTAGCGACAAACAAATGCTTCGCAGCCATGAAGCCCATGGCGATCCCCATGATCGGATCGGGTGTGACCTCAGCCATTACGTGCCTCCCCTTAGACGGAATACGGCGGGTCCTGGTCGTAACCCAGCGCAGATTGCGCAAACAGCTGCCTCAATGTCTACTTGGGCCGAAGCGACCAGTTACTCGCCGTCGCACTAACGGCGGGAACGGCGCATCCGCGTCGTTGATCCGCCGACTGCGGAGGGACAGTCCTGCCGCGTGTCAAGGAATGAAGCCGGTCGACGCTTTCTCAAAACGGTGGGGGACTCGTCGTGACGCCTTCTGACGGAGCTGGTAGAGTGTCCCTTTTCAGGGGGGCCGTCGTGGCGGAAGAGCGCGTTGAGAGGCGGTTAGCAGCGGTCTTCTGCGCCGATGTCGCCGCGTATTCGCGCCTCATGGGCTCGGACGAGGAAGGGACGCTCGCGGCCCTCAAGAGCCATCGCCGAGAGCTGATTGACCCGCTGATCACCCAGCACCAGGGGCGCATCGTCAAGACGACCGGTGACGGGATGCTGATCGAGTTCGCCTCGGTCGTCGACGCCGTGCGTTGCGCCGTGGTCGTGCAGCAGGGGATGGAGGACCGTAACGCCAACATCCCCGAAGGCCAGCGCATCCGCTTTCGCATCGGCATCAATCTCGGCGACATCATCATCGACGAAGGCGACATCTTCGGTGACGGCGTCAACGTCGCCGCCCGGCTTGAGGCGCTGGCCGAGCCCGGCGAGATCTGCGTCAGCGCCTCGGTGCGCGAGCAGGTCGGCGAAAAGCTGCCGATCGGGTTCGCGGATAGGGGCGAGCACGCGGTCAAGAACATCACGCGGCCAGTGCATGTTTATCGCATCGACAAGCGCGCCGAAGTGCGCACGACAGCGGAGAATGATCCGGCAACGGGGCTGCTCTCGCTACCTGACCGACCGTCGATCGCGGTGTTGCCGTTCCAGAACATGAGCGGAGATGCCGAGCAGGATTATTTTGTCGACGGCATGGTTGAGGACATCATCACCGGCCTGTCGCGCATCAAATGGTTGTTCGTGATCGCGCGAAATTCGAGCTTCGCTTACAAGGGCCAATCTCCAGACATTCGCCAGGTCGGACGCGAGCTCGGGGTGCGCTATGTGCTCGAAGGCAGCGTGCGCAAGGCGGCAGCCCGCGTCCGCATCACTGGCCAGCTGGTCGAAGCGGACACCGGCCGGCATATCTGGGCCGAGCGCTATGACCGCGCGATCGACGATGTTTTCGCCCTGCAAGACGAGATCACGCTGAGTGTAGTCGGCGCTATCGAGCCGACCCTGCGCCAAGCCGAGATCGAACGCGTCAGGCGCAAGCGCCCGGAGCATCTGGACGCCTACGACCTCGTGCTGCGCGCCTGGCCCTCCGCGCTCACCGGAATGCCGGAAGGTGCTCGCGAGGCGCTGCCGCTCTTGGAGCTCGCCCTGGCCGCAGAGCCCGACTACGCGCTGGCGCACGGTTATGCCGCGTGGTGCCACGAAAACCTGTTCGTGCGGGCCGGGAGATGCGAAGAGGACCGCCAGGGTGCCATCCGCCATGCCAATGCCGCACTCGCCCATGGACGCGACGATGCGATGGCGCTGACACTCGGAGGCTTCAACATCGGCATGGTCGAGCACGACCGGGCGACGGCGCGAGACGCGTTCGAGGCTGCGATCGCGTTGAGCCCGTCCACTGCGTTCACTTACATGCTGGGCGGCGTCGTGCTCGGGCTCGCCGGTGACGCGGAGCGCGCGATCGAATGGGGTGAGAAAGCGTTGCGCCTGAGCCCCCTCGACCCATTGAGCTGGAACTCGTGGAACGCGGTCTACCTCGGAAATTTCCGGCTGAACCGTTACCAAGAATCGGCCAATGCGATCCGCAAGGCGATCCAATGGAACCCCGGCTTTAGTATAGGCTACATGTTTCTGGCAGGGGTCTTGGAGCGGCTCGGCCGGATCGATGAGGCAAAGGCGGCCGCCGCGCGTGTCCTCGCGCTACAGCCTGGTTTCAGCATCGGCGGATGGCGCGCGGCACTCGATCCGGTGCCGGCGATCGCTGTGCCTCTGAGCGACGCTCTGCGCGCAGCCGGTCTGCCGGAATAGCAAGGCAGCACATCGAAGACGCCAGTCCTGGGTCGAGGTCGATTAGTGCCTCATGCGCCCGTCACTGGCGTCTACCGTGAGAACATTGCGGTCGCGATCGGGCGCGCTTATGCGGCGACTCAAAGCCCCGCTTAAGGAGTCTGGTCTTGGTCGATGGAAAAGTTGCCGAGGGCACGGTCGATCCGACGACCGCTAAGTCGGAGGCGAATGCCCATGCCCATCGGAGTGCCGTCGATCGTCCGGTTACGGCGCACTGCCGCCGCCCGCCGCCAGGCTGAAACCCTCCTGGAGCGTCCGGTTCCGCGATCATGTGACCGAATGTTACGCCGCGTAGCGGCCGCGACCGAAGAGGCGGTCCTTGGCTCCCTCGGCGGCCCTGTCGAACGCCGTCGTCTTCGCCTGTACGTCGTCGACCGCCGCTGCTTCAACGACAGGCCGCGAAGCCTTCACGGAAGTTGCCGCTCTTGATCGAGAAGGCGCATGAGCTGGCGCTTGACGACCAGGGGTGCGACTCGGACGGCGCGGCGGCGCAGGCGCGTTTGCTTGCCGAATTGGAACAGGAGCACGGTGCGCGTGTCACCGCCAACGACACCCGCCCGACCCAAAATCTTGTGTCCCACGCCGGCAAGGGGAAGAACGAGATGGTAAGTAATCCTGGCTGCAAAAGCTCGTCCAAAATCGAGGATAGCCGTTTGGCCGTGCTTCTTTCACTCAAATGTTAAGGTTGGTATTTACCAAATACCTGAAACGATTCGTCGTAATGGGGTTTATGCGACTTTGACTCACGCCCCCGGACGCGAAAAAACACCACATATTGATTTAGCCAATCGGTGCAACGAAGACGGCGAGCCTAACTGCGCAATCCTAGAATCATATCGTGGTCAACGATGCCCTTCTGCTCTGCCGTCTTTAATAGTCGTTCGCGCGCCTCATCTGTCGCCAAATTTTTCTTCGGCCACAACCCTTCAAATTGGCGCGAGTTAACGATCAAACTATCGTAGCTAAAAATATGTGCTACGCGTTGCTGCGGCTGAGTTTGTAGCTTTCCATCGATTACCTCCGCTCCGCCTCGTGGTATAACGATAGCACGCCATAGACTGTGTGAATCTGGAACCATGTGCAACGCTATGAGACGCCATGCTTCCTGTGGTATCGGTTCGTAAGAAATACTGGCAGGTGGCCGCCCACGCACTTCCAGCTTTCCGTCCATTGCGGCATCGACGACAAGAGAGGCGGCTATTTGCATTACCTGTTTGTCACTTCCTTCTTTGTCGATGGCTCTATTTTCATTAGCGAGCAACTGGGCAGAGAACCATTTTCCCCAAGCAGAAGCCCATGCCATCATTATAATCGCTGAGCCCAGTTCCGTATCCGTCGAAGAGAGGTATCGGTCGGCCTCTTCCGACTCTTGCTTATCGCTTTTAGCGAGAACATCCGGTATTTGGAGCGTCCCGCGCTGACCGCGCTCGATAACCTCATAAAGTCTTGCGCGATGCGCCTTGACCTCAGCAATGGTGTAATTCTTGTGTTGACTTGTGATTGAATCGTATAGGGTGTGATGACGCAAACACAGCCATGCAAGATTATCCTCGGCTCCGTTAGCAGGGTTTTTGTCAAGATGGGCTATTTGACCCTCCTTCTCCTTCCAGTCTCCATCGATGTAGGCACAAAGCGGACACCGGCGTAAGCTCTTAGTTAAGACGGCTGTTTCATTTTTCGGAGGCACCGGTTTCCGAACCCGCTTCGTCGTACCTTTTGCCATTGAGTCTGCTCCGCCCGCGCAGTCGCAGCTTGCCTTAGCACTGCGCGCGAGTCCCCAAACGTTCAGAAGGTGATCGTACGCCCGCGCTTAAGCCTTAGGGTAAGTCTACCGCCCCTCGTAGTGGAATTGCTTTTCTAGCCCTCCCTTGGCAATGGGGTTTACCATCTTTCTCGCGCTGCGTCGTGCCATAGAAATCAACTTCCAGAAAATCGCGAAGTCCTCCTTAGAGCACCACGGTTGAATGTCGTTCCCGCCCCCACCACTCCGCAACGGCGTGATTTTTTCATAAGGTCTGCTATGCGTCGTTTTCGGCGTGTCCCCTTCGGGGCCGGGCGCTAAGGCGCGGAGCGCCCCGAGCCGCACACCGTGGCCATCCGGTGACGCTCCCTCACGGTTTGCATTAATCAAGA
>Ga0074045_10002330_pt1 | contig 17591 bp, 15 predicted proteins | sample BogForMeECP23OM2_FD_94442 | JGI IMG/M metagenome (GOLD analysis project Ga0074045, IMG submission 94442) | Bog forest soil microbial communities from Calvert Island, British Columbia, Canada - Bog Forest MetaG ECP23OM2 | ecosystem: Environmental > Terrestrial > Soil > Wetlands ...
AAGTCCGTACCATATTCCTGATATAAAGGGGGTTACCGCCAAGGACCCTCAGGAATTTAAGCACTATCTTCTTATCGCACTTTATTTCGAGCTTATCGCAATAAGACTTAAATAAAGAATAGGCGATGTCCTCAGGAAGTTGACTCAGGAACATTCTCTCCGCCTTGCCCCTGAACGAGTTGTCGGCAAAAATGGTCTCCAGAACTCCCTCGGGCGAGCCTGTCAGCACATGCGGACAAAGATAGGTCTTCATCGAGCTCTCGAAGAGACTTATCAGCCCGGGGACATCACCCGGACTTGTTTCGTAGAGCTGGGTCGCCATATGGAAATCATCAAGCATAATGAATACCGGTCTTCCGCTTTTGCGGGCCGCGGTGACGGGGGCCGAAATAGCTGCAAGTATCTGGCCGTGGAGATCGCCGCTTTTTACCTGTTCCTGAAAATCCTCGATAAGATCGATCATCCATTCGACCCTCAGGGAAGCAATCACCGGAATAAGCCGTGTCAGAGACGTGCCCATTTCATCAATAAAAGAGGGGTCTTTCTTCAGATACGCAAGATATTGTCTGACAAAACGTGTAAAATAGTCTTTTGCAAAATGGGCTGCCTTCAATGTCCCCCTCTGGAACAGGTAATAAAAGGGGACAATATTTTTTCCCTCCAGGAAAATAATGCGGTAGGCCTGCTTTATAAGTTCAGTCTTACCTATACCACGTGCGCCTTCGAGCAGGATATTGCCTGCAATGGCATTTTCGCTGAAGCCGGTAAAGCGCTTTAAATAACCCAGATCACTTTCCCTGCCGTAAAAATCTTTTATTGGGATGGTATTAAACGGCACTCCCATGCCCCCCAGCCTGTTCGGAGGACAGCATAATATATGAGATAAGGCTCGTGTTCATAATGCATTATTATAACAGATTCAAAATACGATTTATCCGGAAAATATATGCATGGGAGCGCCCTCCAATCCCGACAATTGAAGATATCTGATCAAATTGAGTAATATATTCAGTAACAACGTACTTGTGCAATGGAGGATAGCGGTGAGAGGCTTGAGAAAAAAGTGCAACGGGCCTGTTCAACTAGAGCCGTCCCGTTATATACTCTGAATCTTATGCAAATGGACCCGAAAAACTCAATTTACATAATATTGGGCGGAATGTTAGGGGCCGCTGTGGCCGGCCTGTTTATATTAATAGTTTATTTTTTTTCTGACTTCCGGAAACAAAAAGCTTACAGGAACAGGATATTAAAACGTCTTGACACCGCAGATATGATGCTGCGGGAAAATATGACCATGGATGCGCTATCGATATATAATGAACTGCTGCTCAATCTGCCGAAACAGCTCCAGCCGGAACTGTATGCCCATATAAAGCAGAGCGAAGGGAATTGCTATTATGCGATATCACTTGTGAGAAGCAAGCCGGAAAACCTGGTTAAGGCAATCCAGTCCTACGAAGAGGCGTTGCGCTATGACAATTACCAAAAAAAACCAGGATTGTATCTTTCTATTCAGGCCCGGCTCGGCGATGCGTACCTGAAAATATCGGAATCCTACAATAGAGAAGAATTCCTGACCAAGGCGATACGCTCATTAAAGGAAGTGCTCAGGCTGTATACGCCTGACACCGATCCCGTCAATTACGCCTCGATACAATACAAGCTTGGGTCGTCATACAAGGCCTTTGCGGAATCCCAAAAGAATGAAGACATCATTCTCAGTGCGATCAATGCATTTAACGAGTCGTTGAAAATTTACACCCTCGAGACATATCCTATCAATTATGCAGAGACGCAAAATAGCTTGGGCGGTCTTTTTCTTATGGCTGCGGAAGTACTTAACCGGGAAGACAATCTCGCCCTGGCCATCGAGGCATTCTCCAAGGCCCTCAAGATATACACTTTCGGAAAATACAATGCTGAATTTGCTGCGGCCCAAAAAAAAATGGGCCAGGCCTATTTTTTACTCACCCTGACACGCCGCGAAGAAACGGTCTTTATCAACGCTATCGATGCCTTTCATCAGGCTCTGAAAGTTTACAGCAGTGAGACCTCCCCCTCGGAATATGTCGAAATACAAAACAGCATTGGGACCATCTACAAGGAACTTTCTAAGCTGTCCGCCGAAGGTGACAACCTGCAGAAAGCGATTGCCGCTTTCGACGAGGCTCTTAAAGTATGCACTTTTGAGGAGAACCCTGCCGAATATGCTGCCGTGCAGAACAATATGGGAGATGCCTGTCTTATGTTTTCCGAAACCGATGCCAGCGAGGCTATTCTCGAAAAATGCATACACGCTTACCATGAAACCCTCAAGGTGAATACAATCCGCCATGACCCTTCCAACTTCGCCGCGGTACAGTACCGCCTCGGAAATGCCCACAGGAATATCTCAAAATGCAAGGACAAAGAGGACAACCTGAACAAGGCGGCCGGGGCCTATAAAGAAGCGCTGAAGGTATATACTGCCGAGGACTATCCTCTGGAACACAGGGAGGTGTATTTAGTGCTGGAGAAAATCAGAAGGACGCTGTCTTAGCAATTAGGGCTAATGCACAAGTTATTTATTCGCAGGCCCTTCCTCTCCTTTGATCACTTTTTCGGCCAGAGTCTTGTCGGCCTGCGGCACCAGAAGCCTGATCTCGCCGATCTTGCCTATGTTGACCGGGAAAGGGCTTACTTTCGAAGACCGCAACGCAACCGGTATCCCGCCGCTTTCCAGAAGGTCCTTGACTATCTCCGCCTCAACGGGATCGTAAGTAACCAGCACATCCACCCACTCTTCACTCATCCTGGTCCTCTATCTCTAAAGGCAATAAAATATAATCATCGCCTTCCCTGACAACCTTGAAACCGAATTCGTTGACCGCATCCGTCAAGGGCCTGCCGAGTATCAGGTCCAGCGCCTCGCCGGGCAGATTGAACTTCTCCTGAAGAAAGGGACGCATATATGTATCGTACTGAAGCATATCCATAATCTCTTCAACGGCATCTTCATCCTCTCCGGCAAGCCGTTCAAAGGCGCCGGAAATTCTCTTGTACGAGCACTTTTCTTCGTGCCTCCCGATAATTTCCAGGAGCATATCAACACCATTAAAAAGTTCCTTTCTTCCAAGTGCGTTCTTTTCAAGTCCCCCGTAAAGGTCCGATGGCCGCCAGCATTCGTATTGCCTGCATTGAGACGGCCTGTTTTCGTATATGCCGCATCCATCATCGTTATAAAAGAGGCAAACTGAACCCCGCTCTTTGCACCGTATCTTGATCAGTTCCATAAATGACTCATAAATCTGGCCGTCACTGTTGGAGCGCACCAGCTCACCCTCTCTGATGGTAATAGTATTGCCGCAGGAAAGCACTCCTGAGACGAAAAGAGCGAGGTCTTCCTTCAGCAATGAAGGGCTTGAACCGGTACAGCACTTGCCGCACCGTATACAGCCAGTCCGCTTCTCCATATGCATTTTCTGAGGCTTACAATTATGTTCCATATTCCAATCTCCTTTATTTTCTAAAAATATTGTCAAAAATTAACCACAGCCAAAAGTGACGGACTCTCAAAAAGTCTGGAAAGAAGTATTTTCGTCATTCCCGTGCCTAAGGCACCTACTGTTGGTGCTTAAGAGCACCTACTTTTGGTGCTTAGAGCACCTACTTTTGGTGCTTAGAGCACCTACTTTTGGTACTGTTGGTGAAAACGGGAATCCAGTTTTTTCAGGTAGTTACTTACGCTCTGGATACCCGCCTTCGCGGGCATGACGACTTTTTGCGAGACCGTCAAAAGTACCAACAGAAGGCGCCTTTGGCTGTGGTTTAATTGCTCACTGTTTACTGTTTGCCCGTGGTTCTACCGCCTCGGCTATAAGTTCTACAATGTGTTTAATATTCCGGCCCTTTATACTGCTTCTTAACTGGAGGATACAATTCGGGCAGGAAGTGACAATCATATCGGCCTCCTTATACCCCTCCATCCTCTTATCGAGAAGACCCCTGGAGATATCCGGATATAATACTCTGAATGTGCCGCCAAATCCACAGCATCCCTTTTCTGAATCAATGGGGTTGACCCCTAATAACCTGAGGAGCGCTCTCGGCTCATCATGTAAGCCCAGACTGTAGATAGCGTGACAGGGGTCGTGATAGGCCACACGCAACGAATTCCTGCCGATATCTTTCTTTATTTCAGGCCAGACTCCGGTGAAAAACCGGGTAACCTCCATCGCGTTCTCCACGCCGTCGCCGAGCAGTCTCTTGTATTCATCCCTGATAAAATAAACGCAGGTCGGACAAACTCCGATAACAGCTTCCACGCTCATTTTATTGAATACTTTCATGTTTCTCTCTGCCAGTTCTGCGGCATCCTCCTCGAAACCAAGCCCGAGCAGCGGAGCGCCGCAACAGACTTCTCCCTTAGGAAGAACGACATCATAGTTCATGCTGTTTAAAATATTTATAAGCGAGTTCCCGATATGAGGGTAGAGAAAATTCACGGTACAGCCTGCAAACAGTGCAACCCTCCCCCTCGGCTTCGCCACCTTGAACAGAGACATGCCGTCTCTGAGAGCAGGGCCTGAAATATTTATGCCCATTTCATTCAACATTCTGAAATGCCGGAGTTTATGGACCGGCAGTATTTCCCCCAGGCCCTCAAGAAATTTCAGCACTTTAAAGCCGATGGATGCCCGTTTGAAAGCAAGCTTGGCGGCCATACCGAGAAACCTTCTTCTGTGGCCCGATATCCTGAGACCCTTTCTCCCTTCGTATATGGCATCGGTAATCCTTATCCCGAGGGGGCAAAGCGTATTGCAGGCCCCGCAGAGCATACAACTGAAGATCCTTTCGTCAAGTATTTCGGATGGTCCAAGTTCTCCCTCCAGAAATTTTTTGAGCAGGACCACACGCCCCCGGGCGCTCATCCCCTCGGTTACATCCTCGCCATATGTTGGGCACAAGGCCTTGCAATTGCCGCACCGAACACACTGTTCCAGTGACAAAACACTATTCATTAAGCTTCCCGCTCCTGAAACCCTCAAGGTCAATGCTTACATACTTAAAGCCCAGCTCTTTAAGCTGCTGAACAACAAACTCCCTCATCTCTTTATCAAGAAACCTGGGCAATTCCGCAGCGTCAACCTCAATCTTCGCCATATCATTATAGCTCCTCACTCTTAGGTCGCCAAAACCAAGCCCTTTAATAAATGATTCGGCGGCCCCGACCCTCTTTAGTGCGTCCTTAGTAATCGGGATCCCATAAGGGAAACGCGATGAAAGGCAGGGCGAAGCCGGTTTGGACCATGTCGGGAGCCCCATCTCTTTTGAAAGCTCCCGTATTTCATTCTTTGATAATCCTGCTTCCAAAAGCGGACTCCTCACTCCATGCCTTGCGGCAGCCTGCCTGCCTGGTCGCCAGTCCGAAAGGTCGTCATAATTACTGCCGTCAACAACAAACCGGTATTTTTCAGCACGGGCCATTACGGCGAGTCTTGAAAACAGTTCGTCCTTGCAGTAAAAACACCGGTCTTTGGGGTTGCGAGTGAAATCAGGATTGGACAGTTCATCGGTCGTGATCACTCTATGCATGACATCGATTGTTTTTGCCAAAGCAACAGCGCTTTCCAATTCAGCGCCGGGCATGGTTTCAGAATATGCGGTCACAGCAAGCGTGCAAATGCCGGACTCCTTCATGGCCTTAAGAAGAAAAGTGCTGTCGACGCCGCCTGAGAAAGCCAGCACAGCGGATTCGATTTCATACAGGATAGACAACAATTTTTGATATTTCATTAAAGTATGGTGATTTCGTAATTCTCCTGGTGAAACCGTAAGTCCTCTTTGATGATGAGCTGAATACCATAAATATTTTCAATTTCCTCGATGCCCTGACGCTCTTCGTAGGAAAGGATTTCGGCAACAGCAGGATTACCTTTGATCACCGCCACTGTGCCGCGAGAGAGATTCATTTTCCTCACTTTTCTGAATATCTCATACGTGACCGTCCGCGCCGATTTTACGAACCCCCTGCCTTCACAATACGGGCACTGTTCACACAGTACGCGTCCAAGACTCTCACGCACCCGTTTTCTTGTCATTTGGATGATGCCGAGTTCGGAAATATTGTAAATAGTATTTTTTGCCCTGTCTTTTTTCATCGCTTCCAGAAAAGCCTTGGAAACCTTTTCCCTGTTCTCCAACTTTTCCATATCAATGAAATCGGTGATTATAATGCCGCCAAGGTTCCTTAGCCTGATCTGGTATGAAATTTCCTTTACCGCCTCGAGGTTGGTTTTCAAAATTGTATCTTCAAGATTTTCTTTACCTACGAACTTTCCCGTATTGACATCAATAACAGTCATAGCCTCGGCCTGGTCAATAACGATATAGCCTCCTGATTTGAGCCATACCCTCCTGCCGAGCGCCCTTGAAATATCAAGCTCCAGGCCGAAGGCATCGAACATCGGCTCCCGTCCTTCATATAGTTCTATCTTATCCATGAGGCGCGGGAAATAAGTCCTGGCGAATTCTTTCAAACGCTCGTATTCCTCAGCAGAGTCTATTACGAGCCTTTCTACATTATGGCTCATAAAATCACGAACACTCCTGAATACCAGGTCCAGATCACTATACAGAAGACTGGGCGCAGAAACTTTCTCTTTCTTTTTTTGAATGCTGTCCCAAAGCAGGATCAAAAACTCGAGATCTCGCCTGATCTCATCGGGGGTGGCATCCTCACATGCAGTCCTCATGATCAACCCAAACCCCTTGGGTTTGATCTCAGCCGCAATGTCTTTCAGCGAGGCCCGGACCTGTTCATTCTCAATACGCCGTGAGATACCGACATGTTCCACATTCGGCATAAGCACCACATACCTTCCCGGCAGCGTGACATATGAAGTGACCCGAGCGCCTTTGGTGCCGAGAGGGTCTTTTGATACCTGGACCAGGAGTTCCTGTCCTTCCTGTATCAATTCCTCAATAGACAGCGCTTCCGCTTTGTATTCGTTTGCAGCATACAAGTCATGATATTCAGACTCGCCGTAAAGAAATGCAGCATAATAATCTTCCGTATCCCTCCTTATGTCAGCCACATAGAGAAAAGCGGCCTTTTCAAGGCCCAGATCAATAAACGACGACTGCATCCCGGGCAAAATTTTCAGGACCTTGCCTTTGTATATGTTTCCCACAAGACTCGTGTCTCTCTTTCTTTCTATATACTGCTCAACAACCTGCCCTCCCTCAAGAAGGGCCACCCTGCTTTCCTCTCTTGTAACGTTAATTACCAGTTCCGATGTCATTGGCACTTCGCTCCTCAACCTTTCCCCGCTTTCATAGCGGCTCTACCCAGCCGTTGTTCCATCCATAAAGCGCAGTCCTTATAATATCCATTTCTCTGAAGTTTCCACCGAAAAGCGCTTCGGCAATTTCCCCGATCCTTGCCTTTATTGGACCCTGGTCTGTAAGCATCAGGCTTATATCCCTGTAGCCGCAATCATCCCCGGCTTCCCCATCAATACCGCCCCTAAAAATCTCCGTTTTTTCGGGGACCACCATACCAACTCGTTCAATGCACGGGGCTACGTCAATTTCTTTCTCGTCTCTCCGGACAATAAGCGAGGGGCGTTCCCTGCTGTCAGCAGAAGAGAAAGACGTTTCCATGAAGGCCTTCGCCCTTCCGTCCCTAATAGCCTCTGCCCTGACACCTTTAATAGTATATGCATAACGGGTGATAAAAGTGCTAAGAGAAAGCTCATTGTACGTTATTATCGCCATTTTGCCTATCCTGATCTCTTCAGGCATAGACCTGTTTATCTCTCCCTGATAAAATTTTATATCAAAAGGACTGAAAACCTCCATGTCAAAATACTCCCGTTCGCCGGCAACGCCAACGCTGAGGGACGGGCCGAAAGCAACCAGGGGTACAGGATGGAATCCTTTTGAAAAGTCAAACCGGACGCCGGCTCTCCTCAGGCCTCGAAGCACTGCGGTTGCCAGTTCAAGATGAGACAGGTAACGCAGCCTTCCCATTTTTGTGAATTGGACCCTGACCCGTATTCTTGGAAGCGGCGAAACGACATTGACGTCTCTTTGTGTCTCCGTGCCCCCGTGTCCCCGTGTCTCCGGCTCTCCGTTGCATTGTAAGCCGCATGCGGAGCACGCCTCCCTGCAGCCGGGGGTCCTAACTTCCGCCAGGGCGTGCTCGTATTCTCTGTAAAGAAAATCTTTCTTTATCCCGATGTCTATGGCGTCCCACGGAAGCCGTTCATCTCTTTCAAAACTCCTTTCGGAGTAAGCTGCGCCATCTATGCCTGTCTTGTCCATTGCATCAGACCAGGCGGAAAAATTGAAATGCTCAGACCAGCCGTCAAGCCGGCATCCGGCCCCCCATGCCTTCTCAATCAGCTGAGACAATTTTTCATCACCCCGGGCAAATACCGCTTCCACAAAACTCATCCGTTCGTCATGACCCTTGAACTTGAGCTTCCGGCTGCTCAACGATTCTTTCAGGTAGCGCAACTTCCTCCTCATCTCATCAAGGCTTATCTGTCCATACCACTGAAACGGAGTGTGGGCCTTTGGCACAAAAGGTGAGACGGTAACGCCGATATTCACGAATTTGCCTGTATTCTTTTTAGCGATCTTCATTGCAGCTCCAGCCATTGCTCCTATTGCTTCTATATCTTCATCCTGCTCAGTGGGAAGCCCAGCCATAAAGTAAAGCTTGAGCGTATGCCATCCTTCTTCAAACAGCGCTTTAAGCGCCCTCTCATAATCATCATCGGTAAAATCTTTGTTGATGACACCCCGCAAACGCTCGGTAGCAGCTTCCGGGGCGATCGTAAAGCCTGTCTTCCTTACTGAGCGTATTTCCTTAAGAACAGACCGGTCAATGGCCTTGACCCGTAAAGACGGCAGTGAAAGGGCAATCCTTGCGCCCCCGAACTTCCTGTTGAATTCTTTTATTACCGGCAACAGGCAGGTATAGTCACCGGCGCTCAACGAGGTGAGCGAGACCTCTTCATAGCCAGTATTTGCCAACGATTCCCCGGCAATCCTTAATACCGTCTCCGGGCTGCGTTCCCTCAAGGGGCGGTAAATCATTCCGGCCTGGCAGAATCTGCATCCCATAGGGCATCCGCGTGAAACCTCAATAGAAATCCTGTCATGAACAATTGAGGTATAAGGGACCACGGGTTTTACCGGATAAGCTGCCGCGTCAAGGTCGCCGATAAATTGTCTGCGTATCCTATGTTCAGGGCCGTGTATAAGCGGTACATAGAAACCGTCAAGCGCTGCTATTTCCCGCAATACGGTCTCGCGCCTTTCGTCCCCATCCATTTTCCACCGATGCAGTAAATGTGCCAGTTCGACTACGGCAGTCTCTCCATCACCAATAAGAAATGCATCAATAAACGGGCTCATCGGCGCCGGGTTGACAGTGCACGGCCCACCGGCTACAACAAGCGGCAGGCGCCCTTTTACCTCCATTCTCTCTGCCGTACGGAGCGGGATGCCGCCGAGAGCAAGCATATTCAACACAGTTGTATACGACAGCTCATACTGCAAGCTGAATCCCACTACGTCGAACTGCCTGATCGGAAAGCGTGATTCAAGGGCGGAAAGCAGCAGTGACGAGTTCCTCATATACGCCTCAAGATCAGGCCACGGTGCAAAACACCGCTCTGCAGATGCGAAGGTCAGTTTATTGATAATGTCATACAGTATTTTCAATCCCAGATGCGACATGCCGACTTCGTAAGTGTCAGGGAATGCCAACACAAACCGCGCCGCGGCTTTGCCGACCCCTTCTCCAGCTTTTGCATCAAGAGACCTGGGAGGTTCTATTGCATTGTACTCGCTGTTTATATAACGGCTCGGCTTTTGGAAAGAAGAAAGAGTCACTATTTAAAATACCATCTGAGGGTAAGTTAGGGCAAGAAACCAGGACATACGGCCGGGTGGTCCGGAGCAATAACAAACTGACCCACCGGCGGATACATAGTCATTTCTAGTTGTTGTCTGTGCTGTGTTAAAATAAGGGTTATGAACAGATATGTATTCTATTCTGCGCTATTACATATAATGCTCCTTATACTGGTCTTATTCATAATTCGTCCTAAAGTGGTGAAGAAGCCTGAGCCTTTTGTTGCAACGATCATCACTCCCGAAGAGCTGCAGCCCAAAGCGCCCGTTCATGTGCCGCATGCAAAAGAGCGCTCTCCAGCACCTCGGCTTCCAAAAAATTTGCCTCCTCCGGAAAAGTTCTCGGCAACTCCTTCATCCCATGCACCGGCAAAATCCCGTGTAAAAAGTGCGGAGCCTTCAGCAAACAACCGCAGTGCCGGCGCCGGCGCCTCTCAACGCAGCACCGTTGAACCCACGCGCAGTCAGGAACCGGGCACGACACAGGAACTCATAAAAGGGAGGGAAAGCGGAAACTCTTATCAGGAGGGTCAGGGCATCCCTTCTGCCAGAACAACCCGGGAAAAACTTTTCGACAAATCTGTCATTGCCGGCTTAACTCCGAATAAGAGTGACGATAATGGCATTACCTTCGATACAAAGGAATACAAATATTACGGGTATATGCAGCGTCTGAAAGAGAAGATCGAAGGGATATGGCAATTTCCGGCTGAAGCTGCGCAAAGAAGACTTAACGGTGACGTCTATATACGATTTACAATTAATAAAGACGGAAAACTCAGTGCGGTGGAACTTGTGCACACTTCGGGATATAAAGTCCTCGACGATGGCGCGATAAGGGCCTTAAGAGACGCCGATCCTTACTGGCCGCTTCCCGATAGCTGGAACATGGATAAACTGACCATTACCGGGCATTTTGTTTACTACTTCAACAACACATATGTACGGTAACGTATGGCAGAGGGTAGGGTAAATGAGGTCACAAGTTAGGGCACGTATATCTTAAATCTGTCATGCCCGAAGTTCTTTATAGGGCATCAAGTGCATTAGCATTCTGGATTCCAGCCTGCGCCAACAGTACCAACATACCAACAACAGCAGGCGCTCTAAGCGGGTGCTCTTAGGCACGGGAAGACAATCAATGTGGCCTTATTTATGAACTCCTTAGCATGTTACTTTGTTATAATTATTATATGAAATGCAGATTATTTTTGAGAGTGGGAGACATGGTCATCCATACCCAATATTCCCTGTGGGGATCCGGCGAGGTTGTTGAAGAAAAACACTCGGAATTGCCAGGAGGATTTTCCCTTGTGAGGATCCTCTTTGAAGACGGAGTGGAACGTTCCTTTATAAATGACCTCAACGATGAACTCTGCTGTTACTTCACCGGCATCAGGTTTATTGATAAATTCTCACCGTGGAATACTTAGTATTATTCTATTACTTTCGGTGTAATAAATATAAGCAGTTCGTCTGAAGTAACCGTCTTGGTATTATGCTTGAACAGCGCTCCCAGAATAGGTATCCTGGAAAGGCCGGGGACGTTGTTCACACTTTCCTGCTCAGTGCTTGTCAGGATTCCGCCCATAACAACTGTCTCTCCGTCCTTTATAAGGACCTGAGTCGATGCCTCGTTTTTAGTTATTGTCGGCGTGCCGTTAACGGTCTGAGAAAAATCTGCTGCATTCTTAGTCGCGTCTATGGTCAGCATAACGCTCTTGTCAGGGCCGACCTGAGGTGTGACAGTCAGGGTAAGGGCTGCATCAATAAACTGAATGCTGGGGCCTGTGTTGGCGGAAGAAACTTGATACGGAATGCTTTGCCCCTGCGTGATCATGGCCTTTCCATTATCCACTGTCATAATCTTTGGATTAGAAATAATCCTGCCCCTGCCGCTCGATTCCAGCGCCGATATTCTCAAGTCCAGCCCGAGGGTCCTCGCGGCATTTAGATAGCCCAGAGTAAAAGCTCCCGTGGGAGCACCCGAAGTGGGGACACTGACAAGTGTGGGGAAATAGGGGGTTGTGGAAGTGCCTGTAGGGGTAGAAGTGACTACGTTGCCCCCACTAATTCCCGTACTTCCCGAAGAAGCAGAACCAAGCGCATTAAAGGACGAATTCCTGCCGACACCCCAGGTTCCTCCCCACTCGACCCCGAGTTCATAGTCATAATTCTTTGAAACCTCAACAATCCTGGCCTCGATAAGTACCTGCGGGGTCGGTTTATCGAGCGCCGCTATAAGCTTCTGAACTTTATCGAGCTTCGAAGAAACGTCCTTCACAATTATAGAGCGCGTCCTGGGATCAGTGCTGATGTTTTCCTTCGCAACTATATTTGCATTTACAATAGCGTCCTTGACTTTATCAACATTGGCGTTATTAACCGGAAAGACCTTTGGCTGGATATTCAGCAATTCCTGAGCTTCGGAGTTCTTATGCTCCTCCTGAAATGTATTTTTCGTCACAACCCTGATAACATTGCCGTCGACAATCGTTTCAAGACCGAAGGTCTTCAGGATTATATCCAGTGCCTGCTCCCAAGGCACATTCAAAAGCTTCATGGTAATCTTCTTTCCCTTAACATCATCCGGATTGATGATAATATTGCATCCTGTCATATCATAATTCAAAATCCCGATAATCGCCGAAAGATCCGCATCCTGCACATCAAAAGAAACAGGCTGTTTCTTTACGTCGCCCAGGCAGGGGGTATTCCCAGTTGTTTGGGCCTTCCTTACCGCACCGTTTTGAGAGGCCGCGTCGGCATCCGGTCCATCATCTTTATCATCTTCTACGGCAGCAGGGTCTGTTTCAGAAATTCCAGTCTCATCATCAGCGGCACTCTCCTTAATTTCGGCAGCAGACTTCCGATCGCCGTTCATTGAGAGGACGAGAACAGTGTCCTTAAGTTCAGGAGTTATATTTGCCGGGAACTGCAATAATATATTAAAGCGCGCTGCGGTGGCCGGTTTCAGAATTTGAACAGGCTCAATTTCGGTCACTCCGGCACGGTCCGGAAAAATCTTGTCCACAAATTTGCCGAGACGCGCCCCTTCTAGATCTACAGTGACCCTGAAAGGGTCGTCCGGCCGGTAAAGCTCATATTTAATCGGCGCATCGGCTTTAATCTGTATCGCATTATCAAGCACCTCTATGCCTGTAATTTCCGCCTCTTTTATTGCAGCATATGATGTAATGGATGATACTGGCGCAATTAATAACAATAAAACAAAACATAGCGGAGCTATAAAATTTCTGTTCTTTATCTTCATCACTATTCCTCCCGATGGAGTTTTAAAACGGTATAACCTGGTTTAACGCTTCCCCTGTAATCCTTTAAAAACTCTTTAATCATAACAGAATCCTTCATTATTTTATCCACTTTCCCGCCATGTATTCCAATAGTTGTTCCCACTCTGAGCATAAAACTCTTGCCGTCCGGCCCGGAAACCAATGCATAAAATCCCGGCTTGCTCCATAAAACTGCCGTCAACTTGAATTCGTTGACACCATAATTCTCAAGGGGAACCCCCCCCTTCTTTCTCTCGGCATCCACTTTTACAATCAATGTCGTAAACGGGTCCCTCCTGCCTTTCGCATTATATTCGTAAGCAATCGGCGAGACTGCCTTTTCATCAACCTTCTGCAGTGCTCCCGCAGCGGACGTGCCAGGTCTCTTAGTTTCTACTCCGGCCTGGACAGTTTTAGCCGTCTCGCGAGTCTTGGGAAGCTGGGGCAAAGGCCTGCCGGCCGGAGTCAGCGAGGCCACCAGCGGCGTTCTGGTCTCATTATCAGGTTTCCCCTTAAAATACATATTATACACTACAGCCGAAGCTGAAATAATAATAGCTATGCCTGCAATGGATAGTATCAATGGAAGCCGTTTTTTCATGTCTTTTTGGCCTTCTTCTGCAACGCTTCCCTTTCTTTTTCCGGGATAAGAGAATACGTTGTCAACGTATAGCTGACATTGAGCCCGGTCATGCCGCGGGGGAACATTTTCAGGTCCCCTGTCCTCATTGTGATATTCGATATATTAACGATACGGTTAATCGCAGTTATGTTGGCGAAAAACTGACCGAACTGATGGTACGCTCCGCTCATTTCCACGTTAACCGGAATCTCATAGACTTCATTGCTCGGAAGAACGATCTTAATCCCCGGCCTCCATGAGACCACCCGCAATCCGGATTTCACGCCGAGGTCAGATACCTGTTTCAGCAGACCTGAAACCTCCCGCTCTTCGGGCAGCTGCATCTGCAATACCATGAGTTTGTCGCTAAGCCGCTTATTTTCGACCTGCAGTTCCGTAAGCTTTGACGAGTTCTTATGGAGGACGCCGATTTGCTCCGTCTGCTTGCCGACCTCTTCAGTCAGATTGCCTCTCTCCTCAAAGGAAGGCGCGACAAGAAAATAAACGGTGAGCGCAATAATCAATACAGGGGGAATAACGAGCAGTATATTTTTTTTGAGCGGCGGCAAGACTTCGATCTTTGAACTGATACCGGCCAAAGTTGCTTTCAGATCCATAGGCGGCACTATACCTTCACCTTGAAATTGGCCTTGAACCGGTAAACCCGGACTTTATCTATCTCAGCTTCCCTCGATTCTTCCAGGTAAACATCGGCCAGATCTGCCGACCTCTTCAAATTATCCATAAAAGAGACAATATCGATATTGGAAAATGCGGTCCCTTCAAGACTGACAGTGCTCTCTTTAAAAAAAAGGGCGTTCAGCCAGACCCCGTCCGGAATAAGCTGCCCCACTTCATCCAGGACCCGGACAGGGACTGATTGATTTTTTCTCAATGTTTCTATCAGCGTGCTCCGCTGTTTAAATTCCTTATTCAGTTTGTCAATTTTATTTATTTCATTAATCTTTTTTGTGAGGGTCCCGATAACCGCCTTATTCGCCTCGTTTTGGTCTCTCAATTGCGCTACTTTGCCTTTTACCCATACCGTCACAGAACCGGAAACTACCAATGCGGCAAGGTTGACCGCTATAAGTGCTAGGACCACGTTTTGCGGCCCTACGTTTCTTCTTTTTTTTCGCTTTTCGATTAAAAGATTTATTCTTATCATGGCTTGTCCCCGGCACGCCTCAGTGCAAGTCCCAACGCTACCGCGGCCATCGGCGCAATCTTCCCGATATTAGCGGGACCGAGCTTTTCAGGTATTTTTATATTCTTAAAGGGATCGGCCAATTCCACCTGCATGCCGAGTTTTTCGGCCATAAGCTCAGGAAACTTCTTTATAAGGGCCGCCCCGCCGCTCAGAATGACTTCGCCGACTTCTTCTTCGGCAACGCTGCTCCTGAAATACTCAAAAGACCGGTATATCTCAGTATAAATTTCATCTGAGGCTCCGGCGAGGGCCGCCTCCGCATTTTCAGGTGATACGCCGGCAATAGATTGCCCCAGTTTCAACCTCTCGGCATCCTCCAGTGAAATATCCAGGTCCCTCTGCAACATCTCAGTATGATAGTTGCTGCCCATTGCGCTGTCTCTTGTAAACACCAGGCGGCCATTGTGAAGCACGTTTATATTTGTTTTGCTGGCCCCGACATTGACCAGGGCAATATTCTTCTTCCCTGCGCTATCGTAGTTCAGTTCATACATGTTGCTCAATGCAAAAGCATCTACATCCAGGATAAGGGGCGCAAGGCCGGCCATATCAACCGCTTCTGCATACTCGGCAATCACATTCTTCTTGGCCGCAACAAGAAGTACGTCCATCTGGCCGGCTTCATCCGGGTTAACGCCCTGGATCTCAAAGTCAATATTCACATCATTAATATCGAAAGGTATATACTGCTCCGCCTCGCTTTTAATAGAAACTCCGAGTTCTTCCGCTGTCATTACAGGCATCCCTATTTTCTTTATGATGACCGACGAATGTCCCGACACTCCGATGACTGCATCTCCACCTTTTACTCCGGCGAGTTTCAAAACCTCCCGTATGGAAGCTGCCAGCCTGTTCTTGTCGGTAATAATGCCATCGACAATAAGCTCCCGGTCCAGCCGCAGCATGCTAATAAAAGAGAGTTCATACCCTTCTGTTGCATCATTGAGCTGGACAGCCTTGATATAGCTTGAACCTATATCAAGGCCTATAGGGTTTCTCTTTTTTAAAAACATCAATCACCTTATCAATTTTATATTTGTCATATTATACAAAATATCATTAAATTCTCAAATTATTATACTTGGCCACATAATTTCAAGCAAGTATTGTGCCTGATATCACCCCCTATAGAGGATTATTCAGCACCCCCGAAAAAACCTCTTTGCATGATACTATTTGATCTTTTCCAATTCTCTGTCCTAACAGATACAACATTCTTTGCGTCACAAATTTGACATTTCCCCGGGGCAACAGTCAATATGACCCGTATACAAAAAAAATCATTATCTATTAAAATAAATCGAATCAGTCCGGATTATTTTGGGTGGATCCGGATAGAAACACAAATTTATTAAATGGAGCACTAAACATGACAGATGATAATTTTCATGTAGGGTTAAAACTGTCACTTGAGGTTAATAAAAGTTACGACCGGATTGATATGTTTGTGGCTGGATGGGTCAAGGGAGCGTTTGTTCTTGCAACGAGTCCTCAATTAAGAAATCTGGAACTATCTTCTAATGATGATTGTATTATCAGATTTCTAAAAGAGGGAATTGCTTTTGGTTTTCAGACGGCCATGTTAGTGAAGCAACAATATCCCCTCCCATTGATTTTTCTAAAGTACCCTGAAAATGTAATAAGCATGCCGTTTAGAAAAACGAAGCGGGTCAAAACCAATATTCAAGCGAAATTAATGAAACAGAAAGGTGAAAAAGAATTTATTACTGATGATGCAAGAATTGTTGACATAAGCGAAACTGGCTGTTTGTTGGAAATATCTGCTTCAAAATTTAATGAGACGTATGTAAATAGTTCTTATTTCCTGACCTTTATGATATTGGATAAAAGCCTTGAAATTGATTGTTTAGTGAGAGGTCACAAAATATGGAAGGGTAATTATCTGCTGGGTTCAGAGTTCTTCAATCTCAGCCAGGACACACAAGAACTGTTAAAATCTTTTGTAAGCATGTTCACCGAAAAAGAGGACCAAGCCTGACATCAGGAATCTGCGAAACCGACCTCATTTCAACTATTAAACATTCAACATTTCTCTCTTATGCCGGACTGTCGAGTTTGATAAACAGTTCCTTCAGCTGCTTTGGTTCGACTGTTGAGGGAGCGCCGCTCAGAAGACATATCGCTTTCTGGGTTTTTGGAAATGCTATCACATCACGTATCGATTGAGCTCCGACCATCAGCATTAACAGCCTGTCCAGTCCCAACGCGATGCCGCCGTGAGGAGGCGCCCCATAGTCAAGGGCCTCGAGAAGAAAGCCGAATTTTATTCGGGCCTCTTCTCCGGAGATGCCCAGAAGTTCAAATATTTTGTTCTGCACCTCGCGCCTGTGGATACGGATGCTGCCGCCGCCGATTTCGCAGCCGTTCAGAACAATGTCATATGCCTTGGCCCTGAACGATGCCGCAAGCTCCCGCTCATTGCCGCCGGCGGCAACGATACTGCTGATATCATCATCCACCGGCGAGGTGAAGGGATGGTGAATGGCGACAAAACGTTTTTCGTCTTCGTCCCACTCCAGGAGGGGGAAATCAA
>Ga0074045_10002331_pt1 | contig 17588 bp, 17 predicted proteins | sample BogForMeECP23OM2_FD_94442 | JGI IMG/M metagenome (GOLD analysis project Ga0074045, IMG submission 94442) | Bog forest soil microbial communities from Calvert Island, British Columbia, Canada - Bog Forest MetaG ECP23OM2 | ecosystem: Environmental > Terrestrial > Soil > Wetlands ...
CGCGCGTGTGAGCCCGTATTCAGGCAAAAGCGTGATGGCCTGAAACAGGGCACTCCCCAGATCGTCGTAAAAGTACCGGGGCGGGAGGCTCTTTTGTCTTTTTGTCAGTCCATCTAGAACGTCGAGAGCGAACGGCGCAAGTTCGCGCTGTAGGGCTATTTGCATGGTTGTCTCTTTAGTTCTCTACGCAGCGGAACGTGGCATACACGTAGGGGTAGTCCGGGCGGAACCAGTTTCGGAACGAGCGACGCAGCAGCCGGGCTGCCGTCCGAGGCGAGCCGCCCTTCAAAACGAAGTGCTGGTCGTCAAAGAAGTTAGCTGAGTAGCCCGGATAATGAGGCGAGGCAGCGAAGCCCGAGAACGGTCTGAATTTGGTGCTGGTCCATTCCCAGCCATTACCCACCATTTGGCGGATGCCGAACGCGCTCTCATTGCCCGGCGTGGCGGCGACCGGCTCGGGATCCCAGCGTTTGAAGTCGAAGTTGCCGAGGTTGGGATTCGGCGGGCTATTGCCCCAGGGGTACTGACGGCTGCACGGGGAGTGGGTGCCGAAGGCGGCGCGATGGAACTGCTGTTCGGAGGGCAAATCCTTACCAAGCCACGCAGCGTAAGCCTGCGCCTCACGCAGGGTCACGTAAACCGGCCAATCCAGCGGGAGAGGGACCGATTCAAACATCCCGCGGTAATGCAGCGTATCGCCCGAGCGCAGCCAGAAGGCCGGCAACGGCGCTCCGTCGCTCACAAACCGGAGATACTCACCGTTGGTCACTTTAAACTGCTGCATCCGAAATGCCGGTGTGACCGGCCGATGTTCGTCGTATTCGTTGTCCCAGCCGAAAGAACCGTCTCGAGCTTTTCCCAAGACGGCCTCGCCCCCTTCTACCGTGCACCAGTCGTCATTCAACGGCGTGGCATGGACGCCGGTGAGCGGCGTCGATGGCTGTTGCTGGACCTTGGTCGTGTGGGGAAAGTTGTGGAACATGTACGCCAAGGTTTCCAGATGCATCAAGCGATGTTCCAGCGCCATGTAGATTGCGTCGCCGGGCGCTTCTTCCAGGTACCGATCCACCGCTTGGCGCGCCTGCCTCACGTAGTCTCTTACGCGATCCACGGCGGGCCAATCGGAAGGTAGGTCTACCGGCAGGTGATTCGAATCGGGATCGATACCGGCCTGAAAGAGGGCGTCGAGGGCCGGTTCGCGCGATGTGACACCAACGCCTTCGCGGCAAATCTGAATGAAATCGAAGGCGTCCAGGTGGCCGAGATAGAAGATTACGCGATGGCGTTCGGCAATCGGCCGTTCGTAGAGAAACTGCGGAAGCAGGATCTCGAAGAGGCGGTCGCTTTCCTCGCGCGCCAGCGACAATTCCTGGCGTGCGCTGTTGATCTCACTAGACCGCTGGTTGTCAATGGTGACGGAAGCCGGCATGGAAAACTCAGTCTCTGGTTACAAGAAGTGCGCTCTGTATTGCAAAACGGTTACGGGAATTACCGGTTCAAAAACTACACCCGCCTGTAGTACCGACTTTAGATGCCGTAGTACTCCAGATTGTTGCAGAGCAACGCGGGGGTATGAATCGCTTTGATATCGTAGTGTACTTCCACTAGCACTATGCCGTATTCTGTACAACCGCTGAAAGAATTACTAGTCCGTCCGGCGATCCCCTCGTCCTTGGGCCGCCTGCTCGAACTTGGTTACAACCTGGTTTGGAGCTGGGATCACTACATCCGCGCTCTATTCCGCCGGCTGGATCCTGTCCTCTGGAAGGAATGTAACCATAATCCTATCAAGATGCTAGGCATGCTCCCGCAAGCGGCGCTTGACGCCGCCGCCTCGGATGCGCGGTATCTGGCGATCTATGACAAAGCCTGCAGGCGTGTTGACGAATACATGGCGCGGAAGGAGCACAAACCGGGCGATCCGGCCATTGCTTATTTCTCGATGGAGTACGGCCTGCTCGACTGCATGCAGATCTACTCGGGCGGTCTGGGCGTATTGTCCGGCGACCACATGAAGGCGGCCAGTGACTCCGCGATTCCACTTGTGGGTGTGGGCCTGCTCTACCAAAAGGGATATTTGCAACAGTCGCTCAATCCGGATGGCTGGCAGCAGGAAAGAACTCCGCTCAATGATTTCTACACGCTTCCGGTCCGTCCCTGTCTAGATAAGGCCGGCAACGAGATTGTAGTCAGTGTGCTGCTGCCTGGCGGCGAAACGTGGATTAAGGTCTGGCACATCGATATCGGGCGAGTGACACTGTATCTGCTCGACACCAACATCCCGCTGAACCAATCGGCGGAGTATCGCGAGATCACCGATCAACTCTACGGCGGCGACTATCACAAACGCATTCGTCAAGAGATTGTACTGGGTATTGGCGGGTTACGGGCGCTCGAGCGAGTGGGCTTCGAACCGACCGTGTGCCACATGAACGAAGGGCATTCGGCCTTCTTGGGAATTGAGCGGGCCCGGGTGTTGATGCAGGATCACGGGCTGACGTTTGAGCAGGCTCTGGAGGCGACCCGGGTTAGTAATGTTTTCACGACACATACTTCGGTGCCGGCCGGAATCGATCTGTTCGACTCGGGCGTGATGTTCGATTACTTCGGAAAGTATGTGGAGCAGGCAGGGATCCCATTTGAGAAGCTGTTGCGGTTGGGAATGAAGAATACCAATGACCCGGCAGAGCGATTCTCGATGGCGGTGCTTGCGCTAAAGACATCGGCTTTTCGCAATGCTGTGAGCGTGCTTCATCGCAAAGTCTCCCAGGAGATGTTCCAGGATCTGTGGCCGAAGCTTCCCGCCGCTGAAGTGCCCGTGACCTCGATCACCAATGGCGTACATACGCCGAGTTGGGTGAATGGCGATCTGGCGAGGCTCTATGACCAGTACCTGCAGCCTGATTGGCGTGAGCAACTGGAAGACGGCAAGGTTTGGCGCCTGGTGCATGAGATTCCTTCTCAGGAACTGTGGGAAGTGCATCGGAAGCGCAAGCGCCGCACGGTTGCCTTCATCCGGGAGCGGGCCCGTGCTGCGGCCATCCTGCGCAAGGCGCCCGCGGCGGAGATCCAGCGGATGTCGGAAGTGCTCGATCCGGAAGCGTTTACGATTGGTTTCGCACGCCGCTTTGCGACCTATAAGCGAGCAACCCTGCTGCTCCGCGACGTGGCGCGCCTCAAGAAGATTTTGAACAATCCGGACATGCCGGTTCAAATTGTCATCGCCGGGAAAGCGCACCCGAAGGACAATCCCGGGAAAACTTTCATTCGCGAGATCGTGAATCTGTCGCGCGACCCGGATATCTCGCGGCGGCTGGTCTTTGTGGAGGACTACGGCATCCAGGTAGCTCGCGAGATGGTCCAAAGCGTCGATGTCTGGCTGAACAACCCGCAACGGGGAGAGGAGGCGTGCGGCACCAGCGGAATGAAGGCGTCCATGAATGGCGTGCTCAACCTCAGCGTGTTGGACGGCTGGTTTGACGAGGCGTACGAGCACTCCGGAGGATGGGCTATCGGGAATCGCGAACCATATTCGGAAGGCCAGGACGAGATTCACGCCAGTGCCATCTACTCGACGCTTGAGAACGAGATTGTTCCCTTGTATTACGAACATCGCGATCAAGGTGTGCCCGTCGAATGGGTGCGCCGCATGAAGACTTGCATAGCGCATATCACGCCGCAGTTTAGTGCCGGTCGCATGGTAGCCGAGTATATGTCGAACTTGTACGTGCCTGCGCACAAGGAGTGGACTAAATCCTCGGCCAAAGATTTTGCGGTAGCTCGTCAGAAGACGGTGTGGGAGGCTCGAATCCAGGAGGCCTGGAGTAAGGTGAGGTTCCTGGAGGTGAGCGCCGGGGTCGACCAGACCATCTTGAACGGGTCGCTGCTCCCGTTGCGAGCGGTGGCGGATTTGGGTGGGTTGCAGCCCGAAGAAGTACGAGTCGAGGCCATTATCGGTCGAATCGGAGTAACTGGCCAACTGGAGGATTCGAAGACTGTGTCATTGGAGGCCGTCGAACAGAACGGCGGGGCGTATGTATTTGCCAGCCAGTATCAAATCCGCGAGACGGGCCGGCTCGGCTTTTCGATGCGCATCAGTCCGAACCATTTTGAGAATCCCCTTACGCGCCCGTGTAACGCGCCCCTGAAGTGGGTGTCCGAATAGCGCATAGACGGTCTGGTGTTTGGTATAACACCCTGGTCGAGATCCGGGCCAGGAGGGAAATCTTAGGATTCTACTGGCACAATCAACCAATTCATGGTACATAGTTACTAGGTGCAAGCGGAGCCAGACGTCAGTTGGCCTCCCGAATTTGGGTTCCGTATCCTCTAAGGAGTTCCAGCGCCTTCCTCGAGCCAAGTCGATTCGTCTGGAACTGCATCTGATTTACGCCTGTGACCAGCCTCAAACCCCGATCAACCGTTTCGCGACTGCGTCACCTTTTTTTGTAATCTCAAGGAGCCGATCAACGACGATGGACGGAGATCGCAGATATAAACAGCGCGGGTACCAAGAGTCCGACCGAAATGACTCATACCGGTCCGACCGCCCTAAGCAGCAAGGCCCTCGGCCGCCTCTCGATGTCACGGGACCCAAGCTTCCTCGCCTCGTTCAAAATGTGGTTGCGTCGCGCTGTTATAGCTGCGCAATGGCGCTACCGGCAGACGCTGATTTTCGGGGGAATTGCCCAAAGTGTGGCATTGCGCTGCATTGCTGTAAGCAGTGCGCTCACTTTGAGCCCTCGACACGATTCCAGTGTTTGAAACCAATCCCAGAGCGCATCCCTGTGAAGGACGCGGCCAATCAATGTAGCCTCTTCTCGCCCAGAGTGACCGTCGCCCGGGACGGGATTCCCAGCGGGAACGGCACGAACGGAATGCGTCCGGACACGTCGGCGCAAGTCACGCCGCGAACTGCCACGGATGCTCGTGCGGCCTTCAATAATCTGTTTAAGAAGTAATCCAGGCTGTCTAAACCAGAGCAATTGTCGCGCCTTCGCTATTGGTGTCTCCATCGATGCGGGCGCCTCTTACCTGGAGTGATCGCGCTCCTTGGGCCACCGGCCCCCTCATTCACGGAAGCTCCGCCGGCCTGCCCGCTAAGCTGTTAGATGCATGGGAGCTACGAGAATCAAGAGAGCATCGAAGCAGGAACTATCGGAGAAGACGCGCCGTCAAGGGGCGATTCCGTGTGTTGTGCTGCTTGTGCTGGGAATTATCGGGCTGAGCCTCATATTCTTCTTCGCTCTGCGCTCGGGAATCTAACAGGTGAGAATGCACATGAGAATTGACGGACGCGCCGCGAATCAGCTCCGCTCGTTGAAGATCGCGACGGACTATCTGATGACGGCCGAAGGTTCGGTGCTAATCGACGTAGGTAACACACGCGTACTATGCGCCGCCACGGTTGAAGATGGTGTGCCACCCTTCCTTCGCAACACTGGCAGAGGGTGGGTGACGGCGGAGTATTCCATGCTGCCAAGGGCTACGGGAACCAGGACCATACGCGAGGTCACCAAGGGCAAGCCGTCCGGCCGCACCCACGAGATCCAGCGGCTAATTGGGCGGTCGTTGCGAGCCGCCATGGACCTGGAAGCACTGGGTGAGCGCAGCGTCATTGTTGATTGCGATGTCATTCAGGCTGACGGCGGAACAAGAACGGCCGCCATTACAGGAGCCTGGGTGGCGCTGGCGATGGCTATGGAAACCCTGGTGCGTTACAAAGCCCTGCCGAAGTCGCCGCTGCTCGATTCCGTTGCCGCGACCAGCGTGGGGATTCTGGCCGGCGTGCCGCTGCTTGATCTTTGTTATGAAGAGGACTCACGCGCGGAAGTAGATATGAACGTGGTGATGACGGGTAGCGGCCGGTTCGTTGAAATCCAGGCAACAGCTGAGAAATCCAGCTTTGACGATGCTCAAATGGCGGCGCTGCTGGCCCTGGCCAGGCAAGGCATCGCGGAGTTAACCTCGCAGCAGAAGCAAGTTCTGAGCCGGCCGACGGCATAGACCGAGGACATGACGATCTACGCCGCCACGAGCAATGCGGGCAAGCTGCGGGAAATGCTTTTGGCCTGCTCAGAAGTGGGTGTGACGGGAGTCGACATTGGCCCACTGCCGGGTCTGCGCGACCTTCTTGCTCCGCCGGAGGGCGGCACTACTTTCGAGGAAAATGCGCGGCTGAAGGCGATCTACTACTCGCAGTACTCCGACCAAGCAGTGCTGTCGGAAGACTCCGGACTCGAGGTGGAGGCGCTGGTCGGAGCCCCCGGCGTTTTCTCCGCCCGCTATGCCGGCGAATCAACTACGGACTCGGAAAACAACGCGCGACTACTCGCGGAACTGAAGGGCATTTCCGACCGCAGGGCTCGCTTTGTCTCAGTGATCGCTCTGGCTCGCCAAGGCCGGGTGTTGAAGGTGGCACGGGGGACCGTGGAAGGCCAAATCCTTGACGCGCCGCGCGGAAATGAGGGGTTTGGATACGATCCGTTGTTCTTCTATCCGGGGTTCGGGTGTGCCTTCGGAGAGGTGCCGGCGGACCGCAAGTTTCAGGTGAGCCATCGCGGGAATGCCCTACGGCTGCTGTTCCGTAATCTCGATCTGGCAACCTAGAGTCGTCCGCATGGGGTGCAGGACTACCCCTTACAAGGCGCACGTGCCTGGCTCCGTCCGATAAGATACGGTCATGCACTCCCATCTCCTTCATAACGGCGAAATCCATGGGACAAGCGAAAAGCTGGTCTCCCCCGGTCAAGTCGGATTCATGAACGGTTGGGGCGTGTTTACCACCATCCGCGTATATGACGGCGTGTTGTTTGCCCATCAACGACACTATGATCGGATGAAGCGGGATGCCTTGCGCTTGCACGTGCCGCTGGACATCAGCGCCCACGAATTGGAGGAGATGCTGCTCCGTCTTGTGGAAGCCAACCAAGTCGCCAACGCGACCCTGCGAGTGGCGATCATCAGGAATAAAGGCGGTCTGTTTGAAGGGCCCGATATCGAACGGGCTGCCGATATTGTAGCGTTTACAGCTGACCTCAATCCCTGGGGTGACGGCGTGCGCCTCATGTACATGCCACAGGGTCGCCATGCAGCTTCCGAGTTTGCCGGCGCAAAAGTTACCTCTTGGTCGCAGAATCTGGTTTGGAATGAAGAGGCGCACCAGCGTGGTTTCGACGAGGTGGTATTGCTGAACGAGTTTGGACAGGTGAGCGAATGCACTTCGGCCAATGTATTTATCGTTCGCGGAAACCAGGTTTGGACTCCCCCGGTTGCAACTTCAGGCTGTCTGGCCGGCGTCACCCGTGCCGTGCTGCTGGAGGAGATCCGGGTTGAGGGGCTTCAGGTGGAAGAGCATGATTTTCTGCCCGTCGATCTGGAGACCGCCGATCAAGTATTCATCACCTCGACAACCCGGGACCTTCTGCCGGTGCTGGAGATGGATGGCCGCGTGCTGAACCAGGCAGGGGAAAAGTTTGGTCGCTTGAAGAACGGGTTTCTCGCTTATCAGATGAAGTATGCGGCTTTGCATCGGAAAGTGGAAACGGTTGTTACGTGAACATACCGAGCCTGGAGTGCCCAAATTGCAGCAGTAAGCAGATTCGTCGAGCGCGTTACCAGAACTGGGGGGAGCGGCTGCGCGGGATACTGGGTGTTCACCCCTTTCGCTGCCGGAAATGCACTCACCGATTCCTGGTAAGCATCTGGCTGTTTGGAAAGCTGAGGTATGCCAAGTGCCCCCGCTGTTTGCGGCTCGAACTTACTACTTGGTCGCGCCGCTATTACAAAGTCGGTTTCATGAAGAATTTTCTGGTCGTCTTCGGCGCTCAGAAATACCGCTGTCCCGCTTGCCGGTGCAACTTCGTGAGTTTTCGTCCCAGGAAAGCCATAGCGAAATCCGCGGAACAGCCCGAAACTATCCCCGGCATGGGTCTAACTCGGGCCGATGTTGGCGATGACGCTGTCCAGCCCAGACTCCCGCGCGAAGAGGTCCCGCGCGAAGATACTCCGCAAACAGCGAGGCTGGATGGAGAACCCTCCGAACCGGGTGACCCGCCCGATCAGACTTCAGCGTCTCAAATAGCCGAGCCCGCGGCCATCCATTTTAATCCGGCATCGCCCAAGGAGGGAAGCACGCCGGAATCGGCCCCGGAAGAACAAGCGCAAGCTGAACCATTGAAAGGGAAGTCAAGAGTTCGAAGCTCCGCGCTGAGGAGAACAGCCCGCAAGAAGACCGCCAATAAGACCTTGACGGAGCAGGCGCCGCAGCAAGCCAGCGATCTCTTAAACGGGTAGGCTGGCCGCTCGTTCTCGGGTTACCCGAGACAACGCCATTAGACAACCTAGTTGCTCGCCGATGGTGCTCAGCATTTCCATGTCACTTCCCGTGTGGCTATGTGCCAGACGATGTTGCACGTTAATGACGCCTACCACCTTTCCTTGCGACATGATCGGCGCCGAAAGAAACGCTTCGAAGGTATCTTCAGGCAAATCCTTGAAGAACTTAAAGCGTGGATCGTTGTAACTCTCCCGGGAAATCGCCAGCAGACGCCGTTCACGAGCCACCCATCCAGTTAGACCCTCGTTCAGTTTAAGGCGCACTTTGCCGAGGTTTTCACGGGTGGGCGCGTTCGAAGCGAAGAGGACCAGTTCGTTATCTTCAACCAGGTAAATGAGGCACGAATCGCAGGTCATGAACTCGCATACCAATTCGACGACGTGCTCCAGGATGTCCTCAAGACTCATATCGCGAGTCATCAATCGGCTCACGCGCTGGAATAGGCGAAGTTGCTGTTCTGCCCGCTCCAGACGAAGTTCCAGCTCCCGGACTTTTGACACCGCCCTAATTATCCCAAATCCTAAGCGACTCCTCGGGGCGAAAAAGAATTTGTCGTCATTTGCTCGCCAGTCTCGTCTTCTAACCTGAAGTAGTACTATAAAATGCATCGTTCGAGGAGGCGACTGTTCCCATGTGGAGCAAACGGAAAGACGAGGAAATCCCGCCGAAGCCGATTCAACCCGCGCCGCCGGCAGCAGACCCCCTAAGGAGAGAACCGAGTACCATGTCAAGCCCGACCAGAAGTTTCGATCCCGAGCCAGCTCAGCGTGGCGGTAGCGCGGCCACCTTGGGAAAGAATGTGACCGTGAAGGGACAGATATTCAGCCGTGAAGATCTGACCGTCGACGGCGAGGTGGACGGAACCATCGAGTGCCATGAGCATCGCCTAACCATCGGACCCAATGCCCGGGTCCAAGCGGGCCTCAAGGCTCGAGAGGTCGTGATTTACGGCTCCATTCAAGGTAACGTCGAAGCCGCTGACAAAATCGACATTAAGAAAGAAGCGAAGCTGGTGGGAGACATCAAGACCACGCGCATCATGATTGAGGACGGCGCCTACTTCAAGGGGAGCATCGACATCACGAAGGGCGCGCAGCCGCAGCCGGCTCGGCCAGCGGTGCCTGCGCCGGCTCCCGCCCTGGGTCAAGCAACGCCTCCCCCAGCACCGGTGGTGCCAACAACGAAGTAAGATCTTGAGAGGGGGACCTCGAAGCGGCTCAGGCTGATAGGGCTTCCTCTTCTTGAGACCAGCGGGGTGACACTCCTTGTGGGACCGATTCCGGAAGACATCCAACGATCCTGCCTCCTCTGAGCGAACGTCTGGTCTGGGGAATCGGGTGGCGGGCTCCAATCTGTCACGCCCACCTTCCCGCAAAGATGCCCCCGTACAGTTCAGCAGGCACAGCAGCGGGTTCGAGCAGTTTGTCAGCGTCCTACAAAGCCCGGAGACATTGTCGGTCCTCGACTTGGCCGGCGCCAGCCAAGCCAATATCAGCTTCATCACCAATCTCGGTCATCGACTGTCCTCGGATGACGTTTTGGCCACCATCGAGCAGTGCTTCGGCAAAGGCGACGACCTGGAGTCGCAACAGGACCCCGTCAAGTGCCAGCGGTTTCTTGACCAGTCACTGAACTTCCCGGACCAGAGTTTTGATGCCGCGCTGGTATGGGATGCGCTGCAATTCCTGACATCTCCTCTGCTCGAACAAACGGTCGACCGCTTGTTGCGGGTGATGCGGCCGGGCGGGCTGATACTTGCCTTCTTCAACGCCGATCAAAAGGCTTCCCAGATCCCCGTCCATCACTACCGAATTCAGGATCAGAAGACGCTTCTGCTAACTCCGCGAGGCGACTTCCGTCAAGTTCAGTACTTCAACAATCGGGCCCTCGAACGGATGTTTGAAAAAGCGCATTCGGTGAAGTTCTTCCTCACGCGCGATCACCTCCGGGAGGTGATTATACGCCGCTGAGCATCACGGGACGACGGTCTTTTCGACATCGCCCGAATGGTAGCCAGTGCCGGAATCGTAGACACCCTTCCAGTCGAACCGTCGGATGCGCACCAGATCAGTGAGTGCCCTCGCTGTAGCGGCGGCGGTCACTTTCGTGCCTTCCACGTTCGCCCAAGCCACCGGCAGTTCGAGCACTTTCAAACCCATTCGTTGGGCCAGGTACAGATCCTCCACATCGAAACTGAATCCATCCAGGACTTGCCGCGAGAAGATGGCTTCTGCTGCGTCGGCGCGATACAGCTTGAAACCGCACTGGGTATCGGCGAAGGGCAGGCCCGTGATAACTCTCATTACCCAGTTGAAGAAACGCCCGCCCGTTTCGCGAAACCAGCTTTGGTGCTTAGCTACCAGCTTGCGATTGATTGCCCGGGAGCCGATTACCACGGCTGCGTTCTGCTCGCAGGCAGCTTTCCACAGCCGGTCGAGTTCTTCGATGGGTGTCGAGAGGTCCGCGTCGGTCATCAGTCGCCAGTCGCCCGCCGCCTTCAACATGCCGTGCCGGACAGCGTAGCCTTTGCCCCGGTTTCCGGGATTGCTCAGCAAGCGGAAGCGGGGGTCACTCCTGCCCAACTCTTCAACGAGCCCCGCAGTACCATCAGAAGAGCCGTCATCGACTACCAGCACCTCGGCCTGTTGTCCCTGGCTGGAATGATCGAGAAAGGAAGCCAGACGGCCCAGAGTTTCGGGCAATCGGGCCCTTTCGTTGTAGGCCGGTACAACAATAGAGAGCACGGGCAAATCACAGTGTACCTGCTTGCAAGATGGAATTGCCTGCTGGGCCACGCCCAACCAGGTTCATAATGCTGCAGTTTCAGGGAGTTCTCATTGGCATTAGAAGATGACTTACTGAGTCAACGCGCAGAGCGCGCTTCTCAGATTGAAAAGCTCGGATTCCGCGCGTATGGCCAGGCATTCGAGTTCACACACACGATTCCGCAGGTGCTCGACCAATTTGGCGACAAATCGGCCGAGCATCTCGCAACACCGGTGAAGGTCCGTATCGCGGGCCGGATTCTCACGCTCAGGAGAATGGGTAAGGCGGGCTTCGCCCACCTCCAGCAGAACGGGCTGCGCTTGCAGGTTTACATCAAGAAGGATGCGTTGAGCGAGCGCGATTATGAACTCTACCAGCTCCTTGATCTGGGTGACATCATCGGCGTTGAAGGATACCTGTTCCGGACCCGCACCGGCGAGCTGAGCGTTCACGTCGACAAGCTCTTCTTCCTCTCGAAAATCCTGCTCCCGCTGCCCGAGAAGTGGCACGGCCTCGAAGATGTGGAAACACGCTACCGGCAACGCTACCTGGACCTCATCTCAAATCCGGATGTACGGAAGACCTTCGTCACACGCGCCAGGATCATCGGCGCGCTGCGCCGCGAGCTCGAAAACCGGGGGTTTGTCGAGGTGGAAACGCCAATGATGCAGCCTCTGTATGGCGGCGCGGCGGCACGGCCATTCATCACACATCACAATACGCTCGATTTAGATCTCTATTTGAGGATCGCTCCCGAGCTGTATCTGAAACGCCTCGTTGTCGGTGGTCTCGAACGCGTTTATGAAATCAACCGCAACTTCAGGAATGAAGGTATCTCGACCCATCACAATCCGGAATTCACGATGCTCGAGTTCTATCAGGCCTATACCGACTACCGCGGACTGATGGATCTGACCTGTGAGCTGCTTTTTGCCGCCGCCGTGGAGGCCACTGGATCGGCGCTAGTAACATACCAGGGCCGCCAGCTGGACTTTTCAAATGTTCGCCGCTACAGCATGCGGGAAGCCGTGGCCGAGTTCTGGCCGCATAGCCCCAAGCCGACGCCGGCGCAGGTCGCTGATCCGGTTTGGCTACGGGAACATTCGAGCCGGGATACGCCCGGCGAAGCTTTGATGGAGTTGTTTGAAAGGTATGTCTAGGAACAGCTCTTCGAGCCCACCATCGTTTATGACTACCCGGTGGAAAACTCGCCTCTTTCAAAACAGAAGCCCGAAGACCCCGCGTTTGTCGAACGATTCGAGGTCTACGCGGCTTCCATGGAGATCGGCAACGCCTACACCGAGTTGAACGATCCGCAGGAACAACGCAAACGGTTCGAGATGCAACTCGCTCAGAAAGAGAGTGGCAATGAAGAAGCGCACGTTATGGATGAAGACTATGTCCGCGCGCTTTGCTACGGAATGCCTCCCACCGGCGGCGAGGGCATCGGCATCGACCGGCTGACAATGATTCTCACCGACTCGCGGTCAATACGCGACGTTATTCTGTTTCCGCTGTTGCGGCCGGAAGGAGAGATCGGGATCGCCGCCAAGCTGCGGAGCCTCACCGACTAAATGAATCGCTTCGAATGGCTGGTCGCGTTTCGGTATCTCAGTGCTAAGCGTCGGCAGACCGTCATTTCGGTGATTACCGTCATCTCCGTTCTCGGGATTGCCGCCGGCGTGGCGGCTCTGATCGTCGCGCTTGCCATCAACAACGGGTTTCGAAGCACATTGCAGAGCAGCCTCCTCAGCGCCACGGCGCACGTCAACGTCCTGGAGCGGGAACCGCTCTACGGCATCGAAAACTGGCAGCGCTTGGTGCCGCAATTGAGCCGTATTCCCCACGTGGTTTCCGTAACGCCGGGCTTGTATGGCCAGGTCGCCATCAAGGGCCCCCAGCTTGGCTCCGGGGCTGTTTTGAAAGGGATTCCCATCGAGCCGGGTTCAAACTCATCGGAGCTGCTAAGACATCTCAAGCAAGGTTCGGTTTCGGGTCTCGATCCGGGGTCGCACCCGCCCGGCATTATCGTTGGATCGAAGCTTGCTCAACAGACAGGCTTGATGCTGAACAGCCCGGTGACCGTCATCAGCTATCAGGGCAAGCTGACTCCGCTCGGACCGATGCCGAGTGCTTTTCGCTTTAGGGTCGTTGGCATCTTCGAATCAGGCTTGTACGAACTGGATTCTACCTGGGCCGTCTGCTCGCTGGCTGATGCGCAGCGCGTGCTGGATCTGAGCGACACGGTCAACACCATCGAGCTGAGACTCGACGATCTGTTTACGGCTCCCGCCGTGGCACGGGCGGCGGAGGCCATCACCGGCCGGAAGTTGCTGGCCTCTACTTGGATGGAACAGAACCGGTCTTTGCTGAACGCGTTGCGGCTTGAAAAGACCGTCAGCCTCATCACGGTTGGATTGATCGAGCTGGTTGCGGCACTGAACATTCTCGTCGTGTTGGTGATGCTGGTTATGGAGAAGACTCGTGATGTGGCCATCCTGATGTCAATGGGCGCCCGCACCCGGCAGATCCGGCGCATATTCGTCTTGCAGGGTTTGATCATCGGCGCTCTAGGGTGTCTGATCGGTCTCGCGGTTGGCTATTCCTCCTGTGCGTTGCTCGATCACTTCCGCTGGCTTCGACTCGACGAGGAGATCTATGCCATCAGCTACGTCCCGTTCCAGAGCCGCTGGACGGATGGGCTTTGGGTGGCGGGCGGCGCAATTCTCGTCAGTTTACTGGCCACGCTTCATCCCGCTGGCACCGCCGCCAGAATCATGCCGGCTGAGGCCTTGCGCTATGAGTGAACAGATGCTGCTTTTTGGCGTTGCAGGTGCCAGACGCCGATGAACGTCGTGATCGACGCTACGGTACTGCTCGTCGAAAGCGCCGGCGTTAAGACATACATCTGGCAATGGCTCCAGGCCCTGCAGAGTCTGCCCGGAAACAACCGTTTTACCGGCTTTCCCTTCTTCAACGGCTTGCCGCCTCTTCGGCATGATGGTTCGGTCTTGTCTCCGCTGGCGACATTTCCGCGTCTCATCACCTCGCATTTTGCCGGTCGCGTCCCGTCTATTTTCGAAGCCTGCATCCGAGATGCCGATGTGTTTCATATATCGAGTGTGGGGGGCCACCGGCCGCGTAAGGCTCGCTTGACAGCAACAATTCACGACCTAACCGCCTGGCGATTTCCGGAGGTGCACACGAAGAGCAATCGGAAGGTTGATGAGAGATTCTTTACTCAGACTGTCCCGGTTGCCGACAAGCTCATCGCCGTCTCTGAGAACACCAGGCGGGACGCAATCGAATTCCTCGGCATTTCGCCGAACCGCATCGTAACCATATACTCCGGCGTGGCTCCCGAATACTTTCAGGCCGGCCCCACGCAAGCCCGTCAATCGGCTGCCGCGTTCCACCTCAACCGTCCCTACGTGCTTTGTGTGGGCACGATCGAACCTCGAAAAAACTTGGACCGGCTGCTCGATGCATGGCAGGGTTTGCCGGACGATGTGCGCGCGAGCTTTGACCTTGTCTTGGCCGGACCAGTTGGCTGGGCGCCTAAGGAAACCGTCGTCCGCCTCAGAAAACCGCCAACCGGGATTCGTTATCTCGGCTATGTGGCAGAAGAATGGCTGCCCGGTTTGACCGCCGGTGCATGCTGCCTGGCGTATCCTTCGCTGTACGAAGGCTTTGGTTTCCCCGTGGCCCAAGCGCTGGCCGCTGGAGTACCTGTCGTCACGTCAAACACATCGAGCCTTCCGGAAGTGGTTGGACCGGCGGCACTCCTGGTCGACCCACGGAGCGTTTCCGCGATTCGCCGTGCTCTTTTAGATCTACTGACCTCACCAACGACCGCCGCACGGCTGAGATCGGAGGCCCGCAAACAGGCTACGCGCTACACCTGGGAGCGCTGTGCTGCTCAGTCCTTGGCCTTCTTTGAGTCCGTTGCGGGCGCGGTCTGAGCGCCACCGGCCGCCGTGCATGAGAAATCCCAAACCCGCAAGTTCAGTTCGCCGTTTGTGTACTGTACCAGCGCATACTCGCCTGCCTCGAGCGGCTTCGCGGGCCAGATCTTGAATAACCCCGGCAGCATTTCACGCTGATACGTCTCTACCTGCTTCTGCTCTTCGTAGTTCTCCTTGGTCACGGGAACGATACTGACATTCTCCACAATGCGCTGGCCCTTCTTGGGGGTGAGCCGGATAATGCCAAAGTCCTCACGCTGATCAAGACGAATGTAGAACTCCGGCTCCGCCGAATCCACCGTGAAGCTCGCGTGCTCCCCTTTGACCAGCACCGTGGCTTTGCCTGCGACCATGGGGACGGGCACGACCATCTGCAGTGCCTTTCGCTTGTTGCTCGTTTCCACGCGCCAGTCCGCTAACGGTATGGCCTTGATTTGTCCGCTTTCGACGAAGTAGACACCAGCGTCGGCGGGAATCTGTGATAGCTCTTTCCGTTGGGCCCGGATTGCTTTCTCTTCGGCATTCTCGAACACCGATTGTTCCTTTGCCGCCAGCTCGATCTTGGCCAGTTCCCGCTTCGTCTTCTCGAGATCCACCAGTTCCGTCGGAATCTCTTCCCAGTCGCCGCGCTCGGTGCTGAAGTAGCGGACACGGTCCTCCAACACCTGGTATTCACGGACCATGTGGTAGTCGCCGTCTTTCAAATACAACTTGAACGTGGCGCCGAACGCCAGCCATGCCGAGACCAGTAATAACAGCAATGCCTTCACTGACCACGATTCTACTGCCAAACCAGCAAGCGAGAGCATTTCGCGGCACCGCGGGCAACGTAACATGGAGCACATGAGATATCGAAAGCTGGGCAGAACCAATCTGGAAGTCAGCGAAATCGGCTACGGCGCTTGGGGCATCGGCGGCAAGCAGTGGTTAGGCGGCGAAGATCAGGCTTCGCTTGCGGCTTTGCATCGCTCGTTCGAACTGGGATTGAATCTGATTGATACGGCCCTTGCCTACGGCGACGGCCACAGTGAGCGACTGGTGGGTCATGCCGTTCGATCCGCACCGCATCGGATTTATGTGGCGACCAAGATTCCTCCGAAGAATCGGATCTGGCCGGCAACGCCAACCACGCCAATCGCCGACGTCTTTCCGCCCGAATACATTGTCTACTCAACGGAGGAGAGTCTTCGCAACTTGAAGATGGAACAGTTGGACCTCCAGCAGTTTCACGTCTGGACGGATGCCTGGGCCCATACCGAGGAATGGCGGCGGGCGATCGAGGATCTGAAAGAAAGCGGAAAGATCCGCTTCGTGGGGATCTCGATTACCGAGCATGAGCCCGATTCCGCGCTTGAAACGCTTCATGCTGGTCTGATTGATGTCGTACAGGTCATCTACAACGTCTTTGACCAGACCCCGGAAGCCCACCTTTTTCCGCTGTGTCAGGAACTCGACCTGGGTGTACTAGCGAGGGTACCCCTGGATGAAGGTGGGCTGACCGGGGCTATTACGGAACAAACCAAGTTTGAACCTGGGGAGTTTCGTGAGTTCTACTTCCGCGGCGATCGCAAACGGCAGGTGGTGGAACACGTCGAAGCATTGAAGCGGGACTTGGAGGGCGTGCCGGGTGCGCTACCTGAGATTGCGTTGCGCTTCTGCCTGACACACCCGGCTGTCTCCAGCGTCATTCCCGGCATGCGGCGTGTCAGCACCGTGGAAAGCAGCTGCGGCGTCTCGGACCAAGTTAAACTGTCTCCCGCTGTGATCGCGATTCTGAAGAAGCATGCCTGGTACCGCAGTTTCTACCAATAGCAGCCTCTCTTACGGTGCCTGCCTCTGAAAGATCCGGAACTGAAAAGCGTCGAGCGAAATCGCCGGCAAAGCTGTCTGCGCGGCGGGGAAAAGGCCGAATTCCACCTCTTTCCAGTTCCCGGGAGCGGCTTCCACCGTGCCCCGAAACGGCGTGCTCGACAGGTTCACCGCAATCAGGAATTCATCGCCGCCGGATCGCCGCAGATAACTGACCACGTGCGCTTCACCCGAGTTGTGGATCCAGATCAATTCACCCTGCTGCAGCGCCGGGTTCTGTTTGCGCAAAGGAATCATCACCGCATAGAACTTCTGGAACTGCGGCCGGCGCTCGGACATCTGCCAAAGCACCTTCAGCGGCTCAAACAGCGCAGGACCGCCGGACTCGGTGGAATCTCCAACCTCCATGCCGTTATAGAGAACGGGCACGCCATCCAGCGTAAACATGAGCGCCGACGCGGCCAAGGCGCCCGGAAGACCATACCGGGCGATGGCGCGCTCCTCATCGTGGTCGTCGGAGACGCGCATATGCAACGCCCCTTTCGGGAATACCGCGCGTTGCTGGTCCAGAATGGCGCGCACCGCCGTCGCGGATTCGCCATGCACAATGACGTTGTTCAAAGTAGCCATCAGAGGCCAGGCGTAGTCGATGTCGAACGCGCTTCGTAGGAGTTCCGGCTTGGATGCCTCGGCCAGCATCATCATGTCCG
>Ga0074045_10002332_pt1 | contig 17587 bp, 16 predicted proteins | sample BogForMeECP23OM2_FD_94442 | JGI IMG/M metagenome (GOLD analysis project Ga0074045, IMG submission 94442) | Bog forest soil microbial communities from Calvert Island, British Columbia, Canada - Bog Forest MetaG ECP23OM2 | ecosystem: Environmental > Terrestrial > Soil > Wetlands ...
CCCGACGCCCATCCGGTGCGCCGAAGCCAGCTGTCGCGCGGAGCAACCGAGGTTACGCGCAAGCTGCAGCACGCCGGCTTCAAGGCCTTCATCGTCGGCGGCGCAGTGCGTGATCTGCTGCTCGGGCTCGTGCCGAAGGATTTCGACATTGCCACCGACGCCACGCCCGAGCAGGTGAAGCCGCTGTTTCGCCGCGCCTTCATCATCGGCCGGCGCTTTCGGCTGGTGCACGTACTCGCCGGGCCGGAAACAATCGAGGTCTCGACCTTTCGTGGTCGCCAGACTGGGGATGACGCCGCCGACGAGCATGGCCGGCTGCTGCACGACAACGTTTTCGGCGAACAGGCGGAGGACGCAGTGCGGCGCGATTTCACGATCAACGCGCTCTACTTCGACCCGGCGACCGAGAGCGTGTGGGACTACGTCGGCGGCGTGCACGACATCAAGACGAGGAAGCTGCGCCTCATCGGCGACCCGGCGACCCGGTATCGCGAGGACCCGGTGCGCATGCTGCGCGCGGTGCGCCTCGCCTCCAAGCTGGGCATCGACATCGAGAAGAAGACCGCGGCGCCGATTCCGGCGCTGGCGCCGCTGATCAACAATGTCCCTCCGTCACGTCTGTTCGACGAGATGGAGAAGCTGCTGCTGTCCGGCCATGCGGTCGAGTCGCTGAAGAGCCTGCGCCAGCACGGCTTGCACCACGGCGTGCTGCCCCTGCTCGAAGTGATCCTGGAACAACCGCTGGGCTCGCGCTTCATCGAGCTCGCCTTCGCCAACACCGACGAACGCGTTCGCGCCGGCAAGCCCGTGACCCCCGCCTTCCTGTTCGCGACCCTGCTCTGGCACGAGGTGCTGGCAAGCTGGAATGCGGCCAAGGCCAATGGCGAGCGGCCGATCCCGGCCCTGTTCGCGGCAATGGACCGGGTGCTCGCGCAACAGGCGGAGCGACTGGCGATACCGCGGCGCTTCGAGGCGACAATCAAGGAGATCTGGGTTCTGCAGCCACGCTTTGAGCAGCGCGCCGGTCAGCGCCCGTTCCGGCTGCTCGAGCATCCGCGGTTCCGCGCCGCGTACGATTTCATGTGGCTGCGCGGCCACAGCGGCGAAATCCCGGTCGAACTCGTCGATTGGTGGGAGCGCTTCCAGAGCGCCGACAGTGCCGAGCGCGAGCGCATGCTCCGCCCGGACGAAGCACCGCGGAAACGGCGCCGCTCCCGTGGCCGCAAGCGCAAAGAGCCGGCGGCCGGCGCAGCCGACCCGCCGTCTCCGGCCGAACAGTGAATCTCGCAAAGCCCCATGAGTAGCTTCGCGTACGTCGGGCTCGGCAGCAACCTGGGCCATCCCCGCCGCCGCCTGGCGCGCGCGCTGACCGAACTGGCGCGACTGCCGCGCTCGCGGCTCGTCGCGGCGTCGCCCAACTATGTGAGCGCGCCGGTCGGGACCAGCGAACCGCAACCGGACTACGTCAACGCCGTCGCGGCGCTGCGCACTGCCCTTGCGCCCGGCGCCGTGCTGCACCATCTGCACGCCATCGAGCATCGTCAGGGCCGCAGACGGCGGCACAACGGGCGCAACGCGCCGCGCCTGCTGGATCTCGATTTGCTGCTGTTTGGCCGGCGCCGGCTGACTCTGTCCCGGCTGGTCGTGCCGCATCCGCGCATGCACGAGCGCGCCTTCGTGTTGCGCCCGCTGCTCGACATCGCGCCGGCAGCGACCATACCCGGCCGCGGCGCAGCGCGGCAGTTGCTGCGCCGCGTGCGCAAGCAACGCATCGCGCGCACCAGACACGCATTCTGGCGTTAAGCCGGCGCCGCCGCCATGGATCTCGAGAAGTGCCGCTACGTCGTCGTCGAGGGGCCCATCGGCGCGGGCAAGACGAGCCTCGCCCGAGCCCTCGCCTCGTACCTCGATGGCGACGCCCTGCTCGAGGCGCCGGAGGAGAATCCCTTCCTGGGGCGCTTCTACGCGGACATGCCGCGCTTCGCCCTGCCGACGCAACTCAACTTCCTGTTCCAGCGCGTCGACCAGGTCCGGGACCTCGCCCAACTCGACCTGTTTCGGCGCCCGACGGTAGCAGACTTCCTTTTCGACAAGGATCCGCTTTTCGCGCGCCTCAACCTGAGCGACGAGGAGTTCGCACTCTACGAAAAGGTGTATACGCACCTCAAGCCCCAGACGCCGACCCCGGACCTCGTCATCTACCTCCAGGCCCCGGTCAGCACCCTGATCGAGCGCGTGCACAAGCGCGGCATCGACTACGAGCGCAGCATCCCGGAACATTACCTGGCGCGGCTGGCCGACGCCTACAGCCGATACTTCTACCAGTACGAGGACGCACCGCTGCTGATCGTCAACAGCGAGCGCCTCAACTTCGTCGAACAGGCGGATCACTTCGAGTTGCTGCTTTCGCACATCGAGGGATTGCGCGGAAGACGTGAGTTCTTCAACTTGGGGGCACAATGACATCAACCACGGCTAAGCGCACGGTTCCCGGCCTCGTTGCAATGGCTCGCCAGGGCGAGAAAATCGCGATGCTCACCTGCTACGACGCGAGCTTCGCCACCCTGCTCGACCGAGCCGGGGTTGACGCGCTGCTGGTCGGCGACTCGCTGGGCATGGTCATCGGCGGCCACGCCTCGACGTTGCCGGTGACGCTCGACGACATGATCTACCACACCCGCTGCGTGGCCGCCGGCGCGCGCTCGGCACTGATCATCGCCGACCTGTCGTTCGGCAGCTACCAGGCGAGCCCGGCGCAGGCGTACGCCAGCGCCGCCAGGCTGATGGCGGCCGGCGCGCACATGGTCAAGCTCGAGGGCGGGGCCTGGGCCGCGCCGAGCGTGGAGTTCCTGGTCGCTCGCGGCATCCCGGTGTGCGGGCACCTCGGCCTGCAGCCGCAGTCCCTGCATCGCTTCGGCGGCTACAAGATTCAGGGCAAGACCGAAACCTCGGCCGAGGCGCTGCGTGAGGATATGGGCGCGCTCGCACAGGCCGGCGTCGAGCTGGTGGTGCTGGAACTGGTGCCGGCCGCCCTGGCCACGGCGCTGACCGCCGCAACCACCGTAGCCACGATCGGCATTGGCGCCGGGCCGGGGTGCAGCGGCCAGGTCCTCGTACTGTACGATATGCTCGGCATCTACCCCGGTAAGCCGGCACGCTTCGTACGCAATTTCATGACCGGCTCCGACAGCGTCGAAGCTGCGGTCGCGGCCTACGTCGGTGCAGTCAAGAGCGGCTCCTTCCCGGGACCGGAGCACTGCGTCTGACCCATGGACATCGTAACCACCGCCGCAGAGCTGCACCCGAGATTCGCCGACGCCGGCAAGGTCGCATTCGTGCCGACGATGGGCAACTTGCATCAGGGGCATCTCCAGCTCATGCGCATTGCGCGCGAGCATGGCGATGCCGTCGTGGCCAGCATTTTCGTCAACCGCCTGCAGTTCGGCCCGGACGAAGACTTCGACCGCTACCCGCGCACCTTCGATGCCGACTGCGCCGCCCTGCAGCGCGAAGGCGTCGACGTGCTGTTCGCTCCGCAGGACCAGGAAATGTACCCCACGCCGCAGGTCTACCGCGTGACTCCGCCGCCGCTGGCCGAGGACCTGGAGGGCGCCTCACGGCCCGGGTTCTTTCATGGCGTGTGCACGGTCGTGCTGAAACTCTTCAACCTCGTGCGCCCCGATGTCGCTGTATTCGGCAAGAAGGACCGGCAGCAGCTCAAGATCGTGCGCGGTATGGTGCAGCAGTTCAACCTGCCGATCCGCATCGTGCCCGCGGAGACCGTCCGCGCCGAGGACGGCCTCGCCCTGGCGTCGCGCAACAGCTATCTCTCGCCGCAGGAGCGCCTCGAGGCGCCACGCCTCTACCGCACGCTGTCGTGGGTGGCCGACCAGATCGTCGGCGGCCGCCACGACTACGCCAACCTGGAAGCTGCAGCCCGCGCCGACTTGTCGCGGCACGGATGGAAGGTCGATTACGTGGCGATTCGCCATGGACTCGCCCTGCGAATTCCGCATCCGGAAGGCTACGACCATCCGAATCTGCTGATCGTCCTCGGCGCCGCGATGCTGGGAACGACGCGCCTGATCGACAACGTCGACGTGGTCCAGGGCGCAAGCGAGGACTGAGCCGGGCATAGCGCCGGCAAGCGAAGCAGCAGCTAGGCAGCGCGCAGCGCGTCGACGATCTTCAGCCGCGCGGCGCGCACCGCGGGGAGGAATCCGCCGACGAAACCCATCGCCAGCGCAAAGAGCAGCGCGGCGGCTACGATTCCGGGGGTGAGCACGAAGCGGAAGGCGACTTCGGCAAAAGTCTGAAAATTGGTGGTTGAAATCGACAGCGCCTGCATGAACGCCGCGCAGGCGAGCCCGATGGCGCCGCCGAGAAGGCCCAGCAGCAGGGATTCGGCCAGAAACGCGACCAGGATCGAGCCACGCGAGAAGCCGAGCGCGCGCAGGGTACCGATCTCCGCAGTGCGGCTGGCGACGCTGGCGTACATGGTGATCATCGCGCCGATGATGGCGCCAATGGAAAATATCACCGAAATCGTTGTCCCGAGGTAGCTTATGAACTTCGCCAGCGCTTCGGATTGATCGGCATAAAACCGGGTCTCGCGCTTGGCCTCGAGCGTCAGGCGCGGGTCGGATTCGATGCTCTGCTTCACCGCGTCGAAGCGCTCGCTGTCGGCCAGCTTGAACACCAGCGCCGAATAGCTGGTCCGCCGGAACGCCTGCAGCATCTGCTCCGCGTCGCCCCAGATTTCCGAATCGAACCCTGTCCGCCCGGCGTCGAAAACGCCGACCACGGTCCAGTCACGCGAGGCGAAGCGCAGCGTCTCCCCGAGCGCCGCCCCGCGGAAGCCGGTGGCGATCGAGCGTCCGGCGATGACTTCCGCCGTCCCGGGCCGGAACATGCGTCCTTCGACGATCTGCGCCTGCGGCCGCAGCGCCAGGCCATTGGCCGTGACGCCGCGGATGACGACATTCGACGGCTTCCCAGAGTCCCGCTTGGGCAGATTGATCAGAACGACCGGCTCTTTCGATACCAGGCGCTGCCCGTCCTGGCCGAGCGCCACATCCGGCAGGCTTTCGACCACCCCCGCCTGCATGCGGTCGATCGCGCTCTGCACTTCCGTCTGGGAGCCGCGCCGGATCACGATCACGTTATCGTCCTGGCCGGTCGCGATGAGCGTCGCTTCGAGTCCGGCCGCAAGCATCAGGACCGTGGCGAAGACGTAGACGACCAGTGCCATGCCTCCCGCCGTCAATGCCGTAGTCAGGCGACGCGCGAACAGGTTGCGCGCGACGTAGATGAAGGGAACGCGCATCGGCAGCACTCACGCCACGGCGCGCAGGCCATCGACCACAGGCGTTCGTGCGGCATGCCAGGCCGGAAACACCGCGGCGACGATGCCGATCAGCAGCGCGGCTCCCAGCTGCATTGCGATCGTCTGGTCGCTGATGTAGAAGATCGGAAAAAACGTGCCAAGGGATTCGCGGAACGCATTGGCGATCGGGAAGGTGACCGCAATGCCGGCGCCGCCGCCGAGCAGGGCGATGAGCACCGATTCGCAGACGATGAGCAGCGCGACAAAGCCGCCGCCGAAGCCCAGCGCCTTGAGCGTCGCGTGCTCGGCGCCCCTTTCGCGCGCGGTCATCGCCATGGTATTGGCCATCACTGCCATGATGATGACGATGACCACGAACGACACGGCCTGGATCGCCAGCAGGATCGCCTCCGACATCGCCACAAAGCCGAGCTGAAAGGCGTTTTCGGTCTCGGTCAGCGTCTCCGCCAGGGAATTCTTGAACGTCGCGTCGATGGCCTGCGATACGGCGGCCGCCTCATCCGGGTCCTTGAGCTGCTCGATGAGCACGCCGACCTGCTCGCCGCGCTTCGGAAAGCGCTGCTTGAGCGTCTCGTTGAGATAGCTCCAATGGAACAGCATCTGCGATTCCGCGGTCGACTTCGTTGCGCCGTCGTAGATGCCGCGCAGGTTGAACGTCCAGGTCCCCGGGAAGATTGTGCCGCGCAGCGGGATCTGGTCACCGACCTTCCAGCCGTAGAGGTCGGCGAGCTTGCGCCCGACGATCGCGCCCTGGCGATCGCCGAAAAACGCCTTCTTCTGCTCGTCCGAGAGCACGAACTCCGGGTAGATCTCGAGATAGCTCGGCGCGTCGACGGCGAACTGGGGGAAGAAATTGCGTTCGCTTATGTACACGCCGCCGAACCAGTTCGCCCACGAAACCGCCGCCACTCCGGAAACCTGTCGGATCCGGTCGGCATAGGTCAGCGGCAGGGCAAATACCAGCGACACCGCATTGCGCGTCACGAGGCGGGCGCTCGAGCTCGCGTTGGCGCCCGCGTACCACGCATCGATAACCGTGCGCAGCAGCCCGAAGGCGCTGATCGCGACCACGATGCCGGCGACCGTGAGCGCCGTGCGCAGCTTATGGCGCAGGGCGTTCTTGAGTACGAAACGGAGGAAAAACATGGCCGGAATCCAGGCCAAGCTTAACCCACGGTCCGATAGGGCGCCATGCAGCGAGGCATGGAAGTTGCTTTTGCCCTGGTGCTACCGGCCTGGGGGCCGGATGGAGGCAAGTCAGGATCATGCACGCCACCGAGCGCAACGACCGATCGAGGACCGCCTTGCTGAACGGCGCACCGGACCGCATGCTCGTCGCTGCGGCGCTGGCGTTGGTGTTCGCAACTCTCATCGCGTCCTCCACGGCGCACGCCCTGATGCTCGGCGAGGCCAGCGCGCAATCGGCATTGGGCTCGCCGCTGCGCGTCGTCATCCCGATCACCGCCGGGGGAGATGAATTGCTGCAGCCGGGCTGCTTCAGCGTCGGGCCGGCGCCGGGCGAGGGCTCGGCATCGCTGGTGACGGCAAGCGTCAATCTTGAACGCGCGGCGGCGCCAAGGCTCGTCGTGACCACGGCCAATGCCGTCAATGAACCGGCGATCCGCTTCAGCGTCCACGCCGGATGCGAAGGCTCGACCGAGCGCGCCTACGTTCTATTGCTCGAGCCGTCGGAATCGGCCGGCGCGGAGAGCGCAACGATGAGGCAGGCGGAGCGCGAACCCAGACAGGAGCGCGCACCCCGGCCCGCCGCCACGCGGCGCACTCCGGCCGGCCCTGCCCTTGCCCAGGTACAGATGCCACGCCTGATCGAGGTGGCCGAGAGGGGACCGGCGGTGGCCGTGACGGCACCCGAGCCGGCAGCCGAGCCGGCGGTCCATGAACTCGCCGTGCCGGCCGCGGCGCCCGGCCCCTCGCCGTTCCGCCAGGTCGCGGCGGCGACGCAGGCCTCAACGCTGCCTGCGCTGGCGCCCCTGCCCCCGCGTGCGCAGCCGGTGGCGCCAAGCAAGACCGGCGGCTCGTACAGCGACTGGTACCTTGTCGCCGTCGGACTTGCGATGGCCGGCGTGATCGCGCTCATCGCCCTGCTCACCGGCCGGCGCCGCACGCCGCGCGCGCCGGAGTGGACGCGCAATCCCACCTTCCTAGACACTCGATCGTTCACCGAGCTCTCCGCCGGGGCGGTCACGCTTCCGCATACCCGTTCGCAGGCCGGGGCGACCACGACCCGGGGACGGACTGCGAGCGCGAAACCGAAGTCCACCACCCTTTCCAGGCCCGCGGGACCCAGCTCGCAGTCGAGCCGGCCGACCCCGACCCAGATTGACCCGTCGGCGATCGACACGCTGCTCGACGCCATCGACTCCGACTTCGTCGAGGAGAGGGCCGTCAGGGAGGCGTGGGCAGCAGCCCGCAGCGACGTCGAACGCGAGCTCGACGGCAACGCGATTCTCCAGGCAATCGAGGCAGCCGAGCGCGACCTGCATCTGGCGCCGCCGGCGCCGGCGCAGGCGGCGATCGAGCGCGCGCTCGAAGACGATCTGCTGCAGCCACAGCGACGGCACTAGAGAAAACCGGCCTCTGTGCGGCCCCGGCGGGCGGTCGCCGGCCAGGACTTCGAGCTGCCGCCATTCAGTCGGCCAGCACGCCCTTTTCGAGATGCACGATCCGCCGCGCCCTTGCCGCGGCCTTGGGGTCGTGGGTCACCAGCACGATTGTCTTGCCCAGGTCGCGATTGAGGCGTTCGAGCAGGTCGAGGATTTCTTCGCCAGTCGCGCGATCGAGGTCACCGGTCGGCTCGTCGGCGACGATCAGCGTCGGATCGGTGATCAGCGCCCGCGCGATCGCCACGCGCTGCTGCTGGCCGCCGGAGAGCTCTCCGGGATAATGCTGCGCACGATCGGTCAGGCCGACCAGCGCCAAGGCGACGGCAACCCGCTCCCGTCTCTCGCGCCGCGACAGCGCCGTGAGCAGCAGCGGCAGCTCGACGTTCTCGAACGCCGTCAGGACCGGCATCAAGTTGTAGAACTGGAAGATGAAGCCGACGTGCACAGCGCGCCAGGCGGCAAGATCGGCTTCTGGCAGGCCGGCGATATCGACTCCGTCGACCCTGATCGTTCCGCCGTTGGCCTTGTCGATGCCGGCAATGAGGTTGAGCAGCGTGCTCTTGCCCGACCCTGAGGGCCCCATCAGCGCCACGTAGTCGCCGCGGCGAACGTCGAGATCGATATCGAGGAGCACCGGAATGATCTGGTCGCCGCGCTGATAGTACTTGGTCAGGTTGCGAATTTCGACCAGTGGCGCCCGGCCGGCTTCGCTGTCGACTCGCGCACCGGACGCCGGGGATGGCGCGAGATCACCGGCAGTCGAGCCCTGGCTCATTCACTTGGCGGCGGGCTTGACCAGCACACCGCCGGTCAGATCGGCCGCCGGTCGCAGCACCGCCTTCTCCCCGCTCTTCACGTCGCCTGCGATCGCCGTAACGTCTCCGATCCTGCGCCCCGGCAGCACCGGAACCTCGACGGTCCTGCTGTCGCGCAGCACGTATAGCACCGTCTTGCCATCGCGCTGTGCCAGCGCGTCGGGGTTCACCGCGAGCAGGGGCTGCTGCTCTTCGGCGCTCACCGCCTGCGACAGGAACGACACCTTGGCGCTCATTTCCGGCAGCACGCGCGGATCGATGGCATCAAAGCGCACTTTGGTCATCACCGTTGCCTTGGCGCGATCGACGGTCGGCACGATGCGCGACACGCTGCCGCGGAAGCGCGAATCGGGAAGGGCGTCCAGCGTGATCTCCGCGGGCTGGCCCACGGTGATCTTCGACAGGCTCGCTTCGGAGACATCGGCTTCAACTTCCAGCGTCCTCATGTCGGCCATGTTGACCACCGCGCCCTTGGAGTCGGCGGCGGAGGAAAACGGCGTCACCATGTCGCCGACGTCGGCGCTCTTCGACAATATGATGCCGTCGAAAGGCGCGCGAATCAGCGTGTAATCGACCGCAACCTGGGCGTTGCTGGCGTTGGCTTCGGCGAAAGCCAGCCCCGCCTTCCCGCTCGCCACGCCGGCCACTGCGCGATCGGCGCGCGCGGTGGCCTGATCGAGTGCCGATTCCGACAAGAATTTCTTCGCCACGAGATCGCGCGTGCGCTTGAGCGAAGCTTCCGCGTCGCGATCCTCTGCCTGCGCCTGTTCCAGAGCCGCCTGCGCGACCTTGACGTTGGCGAGCGCGGCGGCAAGTTGCGCGTTGACATCGCGCGCATCGAGGCGGGCGATTATCTCGCCGGCCTTGACCCGCGTGCCTTCGGCAACGCCGAGCCACTCCAGCCGCCCGGATGCCTTCGATGCGATGGCAGCCTTGCGCTGCGCGACGACGTAGCCGGTCGAATTGAGCACCACGAACTGCTGCGACGGGAAGGTCGTGACGATCGGCGTTGCCTGGACCGCGACCGGGTGCGGCTGCAGAGCGAGCCAGGCGCCGCCAGCGACGAGCGCGACGGCAATGGCACCGAGCCATATCCACCTGCGACGACGACGCACGCGCACCGGCGCGAGTGAGCGGTCGATTTTGAGCTTGGAGAGTTCGTCGACGGACAAGTAAGCGTTGCGACGTCGTGTACGCAGGCCGGAATTATAGCCGACGCCCTCCTTCAGCCTCCCTCAATTGCCGGCGCTTCGACCAGTTCGCCGCCGCTCCGGCTGGCAAGCCATGCGCGCACCGAAACGATGGCCAGCCCGACTCCGATGAAGGCGATGCCGAGCCACTCCATGGCCGTCAGCCTCTCCCCGAACACGAACATCGAGGAAACCAGCGCCAATACCGGAATCGCGAACATGTTGAGGGCCGCCGTGCCCGCGGGTAACCAAACCAGAATCGCGGTCCACAGGATGAAGCCGAGGGCGGTGGCGATGACCCCCGAGTAGAGCAGGGTGCCGACGTAGACGCCGTTCCATCGCCCGGGCGGCAATGGATAGCCGAGCGCGAACAGGCAGATGGGAAGGATTCCCGCGGCCATCTGCCAGGCGATCAGGTTGAGCATGTCCAGGCGGTGTCGGCGCTGGAAATACTTGGTGGCCACCGAGCCTGCCGCCCAACCGAATCCGGACAATGCGGCCCACAGCTTCGGTTCGAGGTCGCCCTCCCAGTTCCAGGGCTCCACTACCAGCACCAAGCCGGCGAGCGCGCAGCCGACCGCAAGCCATTGGCTGCCGCGCACGCGCTCGTGCAGCACCGGCCAGGCCATGAGCATCGTCCAGAACGGCATGGTGAACACGAGCACAGCGGTGCGTCCTGCACCGCCGCCGGCCAGGGCCATCGTCGTCGCCCCGAAGTTGATCGTCGTCTGGAAAAACCCGGTGACGATGACCGCCGTCCACGATTCCGGCTTGAGCGGACGCCGCTGCCACAGCAGCACCGAGAACAGCAGCGCAATCGCAATCAGGGTGCGTTCGATGTTGAAGTCGACCGGGTGCGCGTATTGCAGACCAAACTTCATCGCAATCCAGTTCATCCCCCAGATGAGCGTGAGCAGGACCAGCGCGCCGTACGCGGCGCGCCTCGAAGCGATGCCGAACAGCCGGCGCATCACGAGGCCAGAAACGGCTCGATGATCGCCGCCACAGCCTCCGGCCGGTCGAGATGCAGCATGTGCCCCGCCGCTTCGACGATCATGAGCTCGCCGTGCGGCACCTGCCTGATCCGGGCACGAATGCCTTCCAAGGTGTCGGTCGCAGCTTCCCCCTCCGGGTGCGCGCCGAGCCATTTCGGAATGAAGGATTCGCGCGCTGCGACCCACAGCACGGGCGCGCTGATCTGCCGCCAGATCGCGGCCACTTCCTCCATCAGGTAGACGGTTGGAAAGGGCAGCTTGTGCCGCGGATCGGAGTTCAACCGCGCGCTGCCATCGGCCTCGGTCCGTGCCCAGTGACCGGCGAGAAATTCCGCCTTGTCGCGGGACAACCGCGGGTTGTTGCTCTGCAGCTGATCGGCCACCGCGGCGAGATTCGGGTACGGACGGAAGCCGGGCGGATTCTTGAGCGCGTCGAGCCACTTGGCGATCTTCGCCGGGGCGACGGCGGGCGATTCGGCGGGAATGCCGAAGCCTTCGAGCGACACCACGCGTGCGACGCGCTGCGGCCGTGCACCGGCGTAGAGCATCACCACGTTGCCGCCCAGGCTGTGCCCGATCAGTCGCGTCGGCTCGTCGGGGGCAAAGTGGTCAAGCAGCGCGTCGAGATCGGCGACGTAGTCTGCAAACCAGTAGCCGTCTGCCGCCCATGCCGTGAGGCCGAACCCGCGCCAGTCGGGAGCGATCACGAGCCACTCGCGCTGCAGGGCGTCGACGAGAAATTGAAACGACGCCCCGACGTCCATCCAGCCGTGCAGCATGAAAAGCTTCGGGGCATCCGGGTCGCCCCAGGTGCGCACGTGGTAGGCGAGGCCGCGAACAGGGATGGTGAGCGACGCGGACGGTCTCATCTGCGCGCTAGGGCGCCTTGCACAGCGCGCGGCCGTCCATCCAGCCGGTCCGATATTGCCCGTCGCTCTTGAAGCGGCCCGCATCCTTGCGCTCGGCGCCTGAAGCGCTGGCGCAGCCGTCCGCATAGCCTTGCCGGTATTCCAGCGGAAATCCCTGCAGGTTGACATTCGCCGGCGGGTTCGGATTGCCCTGCGGTTGGGACGGCGTTGGCGTGCCGTAGGGCGTGGCAGGAGGCCCAACCGTGGCACAGCCGGAGGCGAGGATTATCAACGACATGAATCCATACCGGGCGAGGCAGGCACAAGTCATGAATTAAGGCCAACCAAATGGCGGGATATTCGGCAGAAAAACTGCGTGCCAAAGCGAGTAAAATTGTACCTTATGAGCGCGCTCGACTTCCGGCCCGGTTCAGCCGCTGCGGCTGGGGCGCCGAGCGGCCCGAAATCGCCCGTGTTGTCGACGCCCTCTCCACTGTCGCTCGCGAGGCCGGGCGGCGCCGAGTCCCGGACGGGCTTCGTTCACCTCCGCCTGCACAGCGAGTACTCGATCGTCGACGGCACGTTGCGCATTGACGACGCGGTGGCGGCCGCGGTCGCCGACAAGATGCCCGCGCTCGCCCTCACCGATCTGGCCAACGTCTTTGGCCTGGTCAAGTTCTACACTGCCGCGCGCAGAGCCGGGGTCAAGCCGATCGTCGGGTGCGACGTGTGGATCACCCACGATACCGAACGCGACGCGCCGTATCGCCTGCTTCTCCTGTGCCAGTCTCGCGACGGCTATCTCAAGCTCACCGATTGGCTGACCCGCGCCTATCGCGGCAACCAGCACCGCGGCCGGGCGGAGATGCGGCGCGAATGGTTCGCCGAGGGCACGCAGGGCCTGATCGCGCTCTCCGGCTTTGCCGGCGGCGATGTCGGTGTTGGCCTTGCTCAGGGCAATTACGAGGGCGCGGCACGAGCCGCAAGCGCGTGGGCCAAGCTCTTCCCCGACCGCTATTACCTCGAAATACAGCGTGCCGGCCGTGTCGATGATGATGCTCTGACGGCGTCCACGGTGCGCCTCGCCGCCGAGCTCGATATCCCCGTCGTCGCCACGCACCCGGTGCAATTCCTGCGCCGCGATGAATTCCGGGCGCACGAGGCGCGCGTATGCATCGCGGAGGGCCACACCCTAGCCGACGCCCGCCGGCCGAGGCGCTTTACCGCCGACCAGTATTTCATGGCGCAGGAAGAAATGGCCCGGCGCTATGCCGACCTTCCCTCGGCGCTAGCCAACAGCGTGGCCATTGCCCAGCGCTGCAATCTGGCGATCCCGCTGGGCAAGAACTACCTGCCCGACTTTCCGATCCCGGCCGGCGTGACCATCGAGCAACACCTCAAGAACGAGGCGACCTCGGGCCTGGAAAAGCGCCTTGCGCTGCTCTACCCCGATTCGAGCGAGCGCGACGCGAAGCGGGCGGAGTATCTCGCGCGCCTCGATTTCGAGGCCCGGACGATAATCCAGATGGGCTACCCCGGCTACTTCCTGATCGTTGCCGACTTCATCAACTGGGCGAAGCAGAACGGCGTCCCGGTCGGGCCGGGGCGCGGGTCGGGCGCGGGCTCGCTGGTCGCGTACGCGCTCGGGATCACCGACCTCGACCCGCTGCGCTATGCGCTGCTCTTCGAGCGCTTTCTCAACCCCGAGCGCGTGTCGATGCCGGACTTCGACATCGACTTCTGCCAGGACGGCCGCGACCGAGTCATCGAGTACGTGAAGAAGAAATATGGCGCCGAATCGGTGTCCCAGATCGTGACCTTCGGCACGCTGCAGGCGCGCGCGGTCGTCCGCGACGTCGGCCGCGTGCTCGATCTGCCGTACAGCTTCTGCGACGGCATCGCCAAGCTCATTCCCTTCCAGCCGGGACGCACGGTGACGCTGAAGCGTCGGCCCCCGGGAGAAGCGGCGGCCAGTGTCGTCTACGCGCGCGAGGTCGAGCCACAGCTAAACGAGCGCGAGGCTGCGGAGGAGGAAGTTCGCGAGCTGCTGGCCCTGGCTGAGCAGCTCGAAGGCCTGCCGCGCAACGTCGGCATGCACGCCGGCGGCGTGCTCATTGCCCCGGGCAAGCTCACCGATTTCTGCCCCCTGTACACGCAGGCCGGAACCGATGCGCCCGTGTCGCAGTTCGACAAGGATGACGTCGAGCAGGTGGGGCTGGTCAAGTTCGACTTCCTGGGGCTGACCACGCTTACCATCCTGGACTGGACGCTGCGCTTCGTGAAGATGCTCGACCCGGCATCGGCCCTGACGCTGGAGCTGCTGCCGCTCGATGACAGGGGCGCGTTCGACACCTTCAAGAGCGGCAGCACCGTGGGGGTGTTCCAATTCGAATCCCGAGGCATGCGCGAGCTGCTGTTGCAGGCGCCGCCAAAGCGCTTTGACGATATCGTCGCGCTGGTCGCGCTGTTCCGTCCGGGGCCGATGGAACTGATACCCGACTACGTTCGCCGCAAGCAGGGCCTCGAGCGGGTCGATTTCTACGATTCGCGCCTCGAACCCATCCTGGCTCCGACCTACGGGGTGATGGTCTATCAGGAACAGGTCATGCAAATCGCCCAGGTGATCGGGGGCTACACGCTGGGCGCCGCAGACCTGCTGCGCCGGGCGATGGGCAAGAAGCTGCCGGAAGAGATGGCCAAGCACCGCTTCGTGTTCATTGACGGGGCGGAAAGAAACGGCCTGTCGAAAGCCCGCGCGACCCAACTCTTCGACTTGATGGAGAAATTCGCCGGCTACGGCTTCAACAAGTCCCATGCGGCCGCTTATGCGCTGATTGCATACCAGACCGCGTACTTGAAGGCGCATCATCCGGCGGCATTCATCGCCGCCAACCTGTCGCTGCTGATGGACGACACCGAAAAGGTTCGTCATTTCCGCGACGAGGCAAAGGCTTGCGGACTCGTCGTGCTGCCGCCGGACATCAATGCGTCGAACTATCGCTTCGAACCGGTCGACGACAAGAACATCCGCTACGGCCTGGGCGGCATCAAGGGAACCGGGCAGAGCGCCATCGAGGCCATCGTCGAGGCGCGCCAGGGCGGACCCTTTGTCGATCTCTTCGACTTCTGCAGCCGTGTCGACAAGCGCCTGGTCAACCGGCGCGTGATCGAGGCCTTGATCCGTGCCGGCGCTCTCGATGCAATCGAACCGCGACGCGCGAGCCTGTTGGCCACGGTAGGTATAGCCCTCGAGCATGCCGAAAGATCCGAGCGTTCCGCCTCTCAGGTTTCGCTGTTCGATCAGGGTGACGAGCCCGCCGCCGCGAGGCCGAGACTGATCGATGCGCGGGAGTGGACCGACAGCGAGCGACTGACCAATGAGAAGGCGAGCCTTGGCTTCTACCTGTCCGGCCATCCATACAACGAACACGCGGCCGAGCTCTCCTCGCTCGTCCACGTCGCGCTCGGCGCAATCAAGCCCACTCAGGTGCCCGTGCGCATTGCCGGCGTGGTCACGACGCTGCGCATCCAGACCTCGCGCCGCGGCAAGATGGCGTTCGTCACGCTCGACGACGGCAAGGATCCGACCGAGATCGTCGTCTACAACGAAACGCTCGATACGCACCGCCACCTGTTGCGCGAGGACGCGCTGCTCGTCGCCGAAGTGCGTGTCCAGCAACGCATGAACGAGGAAGGACAGATGCAGGGGCTGCGCATCATCGCCGACGGGCTCTACGACCTGCCTGGCGCGCGGCGCAGGTTTGCCCGGGGGCTGAAGCTGTGCTGCAACGGTTCCGGTTCGGCCGATCGTCTTCTCGCGCTGCTCGAGCCGTACAAGAGCGGGCAGTGCCCTATCATCATCGACTATCGCAATCATGCCGCCGGCGGCGAGATCGAGCTGCCCGAAGCCTGGCGTGTGAATCTCGACGAACCGCTGCTGGCGCAGCTGCGTGCCTGGCTGGCGCCGGAAAACGTCAGAGTCGTGTATTAGGCCAGCCTGACCCGCTCGCGCCCGCTGCACCAATGCCCCAGTCAATGCTGCCATGAACGAACTTTGCGAGCATTTCAGTGACATTCGACCGGTGACCCCGCGCGCGGGCGGTTGCGAAGAGTGCATCGCGGCCGGGGAGTCGTGGAACGAGCTTCGCGTGTGCTTGTCCTGCGGCCACGTCGGATGCTGCGAGGATTCCGAGCACCGGCACGCACTGGCGCATTTCCAGGCCACGGGTCATCCGCTGATCGCATCCGTGGAACGCGGCGAGACCTGGAGCTGGTGCTACGAGCATCGCCGCTACTATGAGCTGACGCCCCAGATGAGGCCGAAGAGGCGCTCGGCGCTATCCGGGCTCCTGCGACGGGTCCTCGGTCGCTAAGCGAGGCCGCCTTGGATCTCGGGCTGAGAGGCAAGCGCGCGCTGGTGACCGGTTCGACGGCCGGCATCGGGCTCGCCGCCGCGCGCGCCCTGGCGAGCGAGGGCGCCGAGGTAACCGTGAACGGGCGAACCGAGGGGCGCGTCGCCGATGCCGTGAACCGCCTGCGTGGCGAACTGCCCGGAGCAAGCGTCGCCGGAGTTGCCGTCGATCTCAGTACCGGCGACGGTTGCCGGGACCTGATTCGCCGCCTCCCGGACGTCGACGTGCTGGTCAACAATCTAGGCATCTTTGAGCCCAAACCGTTCGACCAGATCACCGACGCGGACTGGCTGCGCTTCTTCGAGACCAACGTGCTCAGCGGCATCCGCCTGGCACGCCATTACGTAACCGCCATGCGCTCGCGCAATTGGGGGCGCATCGTCTTCGTCTCCAGCGAGTCGGGGCTCCAGATCCCGACCGAGATGATCCATTACGGCATGACGAAGACCGCGCAACTGGCGGTATCGCGCGGCCTCGCCGAAACCCTCGCCGGCACGGGGGTCACGGTAAACAGCGTGCTCCCGGGGCCGACCGCCTCCGAGGGAGTGGGTCAATTCATTGCCAGCATGGCCGCGCAGCGCGGCTCGGATGCCGCCACGATCGAGCGGGAGTTCTTCGCGACCGCCCGTCCCTCGTCGCTATTGCGGCGCTTTGCCAGCCCGGAGGAGGTGGCCGCCATGATCGCCTACGTCTGCAGCACCCAGGCGTCGGCGACAACCGGCGCCGCGCTGCGCGTCGACGGCGGCGTGGTGCGGGCGATCGCGTGAACGTCGTCGGGCAGTGGCTTCGGCCGGAAGGCCGATGGCCCCGCCGCCAAGCGCCGGCACGCCCAATACCCACCCCGGCACCCGGGCGCAGCGCTTTAGACCAGGCGGCTGGCGCGGGCGGCTCCGCTCCCCTCGTGGCAAAATGTCCAGCGGTCGGGTTACGATCCTCCAATTCTCCGCGCCAAGGGGTTTTCGAGGACTGCAAGCTTAGGAGGCGGCATGAGCAAGCGATTCCTGGTCGCGTGGATCATCATCTTCCTGGCATGGATGGTCGGCAGCTTTCTGGTTCATGCCGTGCTGCTGAACGAGGATTACATGCAGCTGCCCAACCTGTTCCGGCCGGAGGCGGACGCAGAGCGATACTTTCCGCTGATGATCCTCGCCCATGCCATCCTGGCCGGCGCGTTGGTGTGGATCTATGCGCAAGGCGTACGGGCCAAACCCTGGCTGGCACAGGGTGTTCGCTTCGTCGCCGCGCTCTACCGCGAGCCCGAGCGAGCGTGAGCCCTGCTGCCGTGCGCACGGCGATCAACCTCACGCCAACGAGCGGGTTGCGCCGCCGGAGGGCCGCTCCCGACGCCGCGTTGCG
>Ga0074045_10002335_pt1 | contig 17585 bp, 16 predicted proteins | sample BogForMeECP23OM2_FD_94442 | JGI IMG/M metagenome (GOLD analysis project Ga0074045, IMG submission 94442) | Bog forest soil microbial communities from Calvert Island, British Columbia, Canada - Bog Forest MetaG ECP23OM2 | ecosystem: Environmental > Terrestrial > Soil > Wetlands ...
GACGGATCACAGCATACATCTGGCCAAGGCGGATATATCGGCGCAGTCGTACCTGTCCTACATCTCGGGCAGAGACAAGCCGGATGAAGATCGGTTCCGCGCAGCGGAAGTGACACTATGACAGCTGAAAGGAAGCTTCTAGGGCGCAGCGGATGCGGGGATAAGATAAGCATCGGGTGGAGGGTCAGGGAAGGAAAAAAGAAGGACCGCGAGCCGATCGCCGAATGCATCGAAAGGCTAGGCAGTATCCTGAAAGCTACGACCGCGTTCGAGACGACCGGGAAGCTAAGTTATGATTATCTCGAGGACACGACAACGAGCTGCTCCGCTGCCGAGTTGGGCGGTGGGTTCATGAGGCTCGTGTGCATGGAAAGCGGGATAAATGCCGTTGAATTGCTGCAGCCCATATACGATTTATGCGCCTGGCTCTCCCATCCGCAGATCTGGTATGACCGGGTCGAACCAACGTTCCCGAAGGGGGAATATGCCATAGAAGAGGCCAGGGCGGTGTTCCCGACCGACAAGTCAGACGCGTTCTTCGGAGCGCATAACCGGGAATTCGCCGGAGCCTACTATCCCAGCTATGACAAGGTCCTCGGGATCATAAAGAGACTCACGCCGCTCGGGACTGATGAGAATCTGGATATAAAGGATATGCTCAAGGTGGATGCGTACTACGCATTCAAGAATACGAGAAGGACAGAAGAGCTTGCGAACTGGCTGCTCGCGCAGGACCGGATGGCAGCGAGGGCCATCCTGTACATGAGGGACAATCCCTGGACTAATACCGGCTGGGACCGCTGGCTGGACATATCAGGGCCGCTGGAGATGCCGGATGGCTATCATTCCATCTATGAGCTGGGCAGGCTGGATGGAGTCGACAGGTTCCACCTCCTAGTCTCGGTGCTGGGAATGCTGAAGGCGGATGACCGGCTGCACGTGGTCAGGGCCGAGATACCGGTGGAACTCTACCTCAACGGCGTGATGACCTGGTCCAAGCACAGGCCGGGCGACGATTGAGCAGAAGCTGGTCGGTATTAAGAAAAAAATACGGGCCTGGTGAGATTTGATCTCACGACACACGGATTTCACCTTTTAGGAAAAGATTTCCTTCAGATAAGAGTCCGTCGCTCTACCAAGCTGAGCTACAGGCCCACGTGGATTGGACTGTGTTTAGAAAACAATATAAAATCATGAGCCCAGCGAGTCGATGGCGTATTGGCTGCCTGTGACCGTTATCCGCAGGGTGCCGTTGTCGTAGTTGTCGTACCATTTGATATTGTTCTGCGACATGTTCAGGAGCCTTTCGAACGGCGCCCTGGACCCGCCATTGGCAGCGGATTCATCCGCGCTCCCGCTTATCACGACCACCTGTGGCTTTGCGGTATTGAGGAATATGCCCATGTTCGCGGTTCCTGAGCCGACCCCGTAATACGGGGCTTCCAGCACCGTGGTGTTGATGAGGCCCGGATACTCGTTGATCAGGTTCCCTTGGGCGCCAGTCTGTATGTCCGATGTCAGCAGCATGGAGAACCCGTCTTGCGAGAGCCGGATGACCATGGCATCATTGTTGACGTCCTGGAACAGCCTGTTCGGGTTCGGGTTGAGCACCGTGAAATTTATCCCATCATACGAGTTGCTGTAGCCTTGGTCAGCGATGACGACCTGCTTGGTGATGTTCGTCATCCTGCCCGCTATTCCGGCGTATTCGGTATCGCCTAAGGTCTCACCCGGCCACCAATAGCTCTGTATCTGGAAATTATCAGCGATCGCGTCGATGCCACCGTAACGGCGCGGATCCCCGGTGGTCGAGACCAGCACGGCGATATTGTTGACCCCCTTGGATTTGAGGAAATCGACCACTTTGCCGGATTCCTTCGCAGGCCCGGCATCCACGAGCATGTTGAAGTCCCCTTTCTTGATCAATATCGCATCGCCCTGAGAGGTATCCCCCACGTAGATGAGATAGATGCCCAAGGGTTGCGTCGGGTCATAAGTGTATTGGATCGAGTTGTTCGGCGCCGTAGGGACGGTGTTGTTCTGAACGCTGTTGTTCTGCTCGGCGCTCTGGTTCGTCTGGTTGTTGATGATGATGGTTACCGGGCCGGTTCCGTTGGTTGTGTTGGCCGGAGCGGTCGTATTGGTCTGATTCGAAACCGGAGTACGACCTCCGCATCCTAATATCAGCATGAACACGACAATCGCGAGTATAGGAACCAGTTTCATAGCGTCACCCTGCTCTCACGGACCGCTTTCCGCAGATGCGATTCGCATTCGCTGGTTTTAATCCTTTCCTGCTTGCCGTCATTCCTGTACCTTATAGTCACGGTACCGTCCTCGAGCGTCTGGTAATCGACCGTCAGGCAATACGGGATGCCTATCTCGTCGGCGCGCGCGTATCTGCGGCCTATGCTCCCGCTCTCGCGGTAATCCGCATCGAGCCCGACCGAGCGCAGGATGCCTGTGAGCTCCAACGCCTTCTCCCCCATGCCGTCCTTCTTCATTAGCGGGAAGACAGCGACGTGGTAAGGGGCTATGCACGGCGGGACGTCGAACCATTCCCATTCCTTGCCGCTCCCGAGTTTCCACTCCCCTTTCTCATCCTTCTCGTCCTTGTCCCGGAAGCAGTGCTCGAGCAGGCAGTAGAAGAGCCTGTCCACTCCCATCGAGAGCTCGAACACATGCGGCATGACCTTCTTCTTCTCCTCCTCGACGAAAACGCTGAGGTCCTGGCCGCTGTGCTTGGTATGGGAAGCCAGATCGAAATCCGTGCGGTACGCGTTCCCGATCGTCTCGATGCTTCCGAACGAGGTCTCGACCTCCATGTCTATGTTGGCCCGAGAATAATGCGGTATCTCCGCGGAATCCAGCACCCTGAAGACCATCTTGCCAGGGGGGATGCCGACCTTCCTGTAGAATTCCCATTCGCGGGCCATGAAATACGCCATTATCTCGTTGGCCGCGAGTTTTTTCTGAACAATCTCGTCGGCGCTCATCTCGCTCGTCTGGCCTTTGACGCCCATCCTCATCCGCGAATCCTTGATAGCGGAAAATCCATCGAATTCCCCGTGGGTCGGGTTGAAGAAATACTCGAGTTCCATCTGCGTGAACTCCCTCATCCTGATGAGCCCTTTCCTGGGGGATATCTCGTTCCTGAAGCTTTTGCCCACCTGACCGACCGCAAGCGGCAGCCGTGTGCCGTGGTTCCGGAATATCCTGGGGAATGCCGTGAATATGCCTTGGGCCGTCTCAGGCCTGCAGTACGCGGGCGATCTCTCTCCTCCTATGCCCGTCTGGAACATCAGATTGAACATGAACGCGTTACCGAACTCCCCGCCGCATTTGGGGCATTTCAGCTCCTTCTCCTTGATTGTCTTATCCAAAGAGTCGAGCTTCCCATCCCATTTCTCGCCATGGAGGTCGTAGTGCTTCTCAGCCACGAAGCTGTCCGCGCGGATGCGCGTCTTGCATTTGCCGCACTCTATGACGGGGTCCGCGAAGCTGCCTACATGGCCTGAAGCGACCAGCACCGGCTCGGGGGTGATTATGCTCGTCTCCACCTCGTGGAAACCCTCGTTCTTGATGAACGTCTCTCGCCAGAGGTTCTCTATCTTCTTCTTTATGAGGACGCCGACCGGGCCGTACTCGTAGAATCCCGCGATGTTGCCGTACGGCTCGTTGCTCGGGAAGAAGAACGATCGTTTCAGCGCTAGCTCGAATATCTTCTCATGTATAGGGACTTGCATAAGGTTGAGATTATACGGGCGGTATTAAAGCGCTTTTTATCTGCAGAACAACGCCATGCCGATTGCGCCGAGCAAAGCGATGAATGCTGCGGAGATGAACGCGGCCGGGGCTCCGAAAGCGGCCCATATCGCACCGGCCACGATGCTCGCAGGTAGGTAGGCCACTCCGACCGCGGTGTTGTACGCCCCGAGCGCGATTCCGCGCTTCTCCTCTTTCGCGATGTCCGTTATGTACGCTTTGTTCACCGAATCATCGATGGCCACGAATACCCCATATATGATAAATAAGCCTGCCAGCTGCAGGTACGATCCTGCGAGGGTGAATCCTAAGCAGACGAGGGCGTAAAGGACGAACGATCCCGCGATCACGCCCTTGCGCCCGATTTTGTCTGATAGCATGCCTGCGGGTATGGACGCGAGGGCGTAGGCGATGTTGTATATCAGGTAGAGTATGATTATGGAGTCCTCCGCGATCTTCAGGTCCGACGCCCTCACTATGAAGAACGCGAAGCTGAAGTAAGAGAGCGAGAAGAGTATCGACACTTTCAAGTAGACCATGTACTCCGGCGGCATCTCGCGCAGCGCCTGCCAGAACGGGGTCCTGGTTTTCGGGGCGACCGCGGTTTCCGGCTTCGGCTCCCTAACGAAGAGGTATAGAACGGCTACCGAAAGGAACGCAGGGATGATGGCCAGGAAGAACACGGTCCGGTATGCGGATTCGCTCTGGCCTATGAGGATGAAGATGATGAGCGCCAGCGTCGGGCCGACAACCGCCCCGGCGGTGTCCATCGCGCGGTGTATGCCGAACGCCTTGCCCCTCTGATCCGGAGGGGAATCGGATGCTATGATGGCATCGCGCGGCGATGTCCTTATGCCCTTGCCTACCCGCTCCAGCGCTCGGGCGACGAAGATGAAGGGCCACGAGTTCGCGATCGCTATGAATATCTTCATGAAGGAGGACAATCCATAGCCGAGCTCCACGAGCTGCTTCCTGTTCCCGGTCCGGTCCGCCCAATAGCCGGAGAAAATCTCCACGATGCTCGCTATGCTGTCTGCGGTCCCCTCTATCAGGCCGAGGATCACCGTGCTGGCCCCTAGGAACGTGGTGATGAAGACCGGCAAGATGGGAAAAATCATTTCGCTCGACACGTCCGTCAGGAAACTTACTATCCCGAGCGCGAAGACGCTCGCCCCTATCTTTCCAGTCGGCTTCTCTTCGTTGGCCATCAACTTCCTCTCGCACCTACCAGTTAAAATCCTTTCATCCTCATCTGTCTCTTGATACTCATGGATGTCGACAAGAACGTTCTCCGAAAGGAATTCTCCGCTGATTGGGAGAAGCACTACAAGATAAAGGCGCTCATCGACCGCGGCTACATCAGGCAGAAGTGCGGCAAATGCGGAAGGATGTTCTGGAGCAAGCAGAAGCGCGACCTGTGCGGCGACCCCTCGTGCATCGGCTACCAGTTCATCGGAAATACGCCCGTGAAGAAGAAACTCGATTACATCGGCACCTGGAAGACGATAGAGAAGTATTTCACGAGCACGGGCCACGGCTATGTCAAGCCGTATCCGACCGTTGCAAGGTGGCGCGATGATTTGTATTTCACGATAGCTTCGATAAACGATTTCCAGCCCTATGTCGTGAACGGAGAGCTCGACCCTCCGGCAAACCCCCTCATAGTCCCGCAGCCATGCATCCGATTCCCGGATATCAGCAACGTCGGAGTGAGCGGCAGGCATTACACGAATTTCGTCATGGTCGGCCAGCATGCTTTCAACACGAAAAAAACCGGATTGTTCTACTGGAAGGACGAAGCGCTCACCCATGATATAAATTACATGAATGCCCTGGGCATCCCCGAGGAAGAGATCATTTTCCAGGAGGATGTATGGGCAGGCGGAGGGAACTTCGGCCCGTGCATAGAGTACTTCTGCCGCGGGCTGGAGCTCGGCAACTGCGTCTTCATGCAGTACGAGACGACCCCTACCGGAAACCGCGAGCTCGCCACCAAAGTCATCGATATGGGCGCGGGCCTGAGCAGGCTCGCATGGATAACCTCCGGAGAGCCGACGAGCTACGAGGTCGTCTTCGGCCCGGTGATAGACGAGATGAAGAGAAAGGCCAACGTGAAGATAGACAAGGACCTTTTCGTCAGATTCGCCAAGATATCCGGTAGCCTGAACGAGGACGAGGTGCCGGACCTGGAGAAAGAGAAGGAGCGCATAGCAGGGGTCTTGGGGATAAGCAAGAAGGAGCTCTTCGATACTCTCGAACCATTGCAGGCGCTCTACGCTTCAGCGGACCATATGTGCACATTGCTCTTCACTGTGACAGACGGCATGCTGCCGAGCAATTCAGGCGGAGGATACAACCTGAGGATGCTTCTCCGGCGCGTGTTCGGTTTCCAGCAGCGCTTCGGCTACGATCTGGATTATGCGAAGATAATCCAAGGCCACGCGGACCATCTCGAATACATCTTCCCGCATCTCAAATACGGGGTCAACACCACCCTGGATGTCATCGCCGAGGAGGAGAAACGCTACAAGGCGACGAAAGAGAAGGCCCAGAGCGTGGTATTGAACCTGGTGAAGAAAGCAAATAGCGGACCGCAGCATAGGACTCCGGGTTCCACGAATAAAGAACGGGTTGTTTCTGGAGGGAAGATAACCGTAACTGACCTCGTCACGCTCTACCGGAGCAACGGCATCCCGCTGGACGCCGTGATAAACGTCGCCAATGAGAACGGCGTGGAAGTGGAGGTGCCGGGCAACTTCTACCAGCTGGTGCGCGCTGCCGATGGCGAGGAGAATGTAGTCGATAATGCTCCTCAGGTGAAAGCGCTATCCTCGGACCTCGCCACGATCGAGAGGACGAAACCGCTCTACTATTCGCGAGAGAAAAAATTCAGCGCCACGGTGCTGGCTGTCGTGGCCGGGAAGTACATCGTCCTGGACCAGACCGCTTTCTATCCGGAAGGCGGTGGCCAGGTCTCCGACACAGGGACCTTAGGCGGCGTGCCAGTCACGCTCGTGACGAAGCAGGCGGGCATCGCTCTCCATTGGATGAAAGACACCTCCGGTTTCAAGATAGGGCAGAAGGCCGAGGGCGAGATCGATCTCGCGAGGCGGACGGCGATCGCGCGCCACCACACCGCGGCGCACATGCTGAACGCCGCCTGCCGCGAGATCCTGGGCCCGCATATCTGGCAAGGCGGCTCGCACAAGGACGAGGAGAAGGCGCATCTCGATGTCACGCACTACAAGAAGATAACCTCGGAGGAGCTCGCAGCGATAGAGCAGAAGGTGAACGAGTATATCATGCGCGATCTGCCGATAGTGACCGAAGTCCTTGCTAGGAACGTAGCAGAGGCCAAATACGGCTTCAGGCTCTACCAAGGCGGCGCGGTCCCTGGGAAGGAGCTGCGCGTGGTGAGCGTCGGTGACATCGACAGCGAAGCCTGCGGAGGCACGCACCACATGCTCTCGAAGACGGGGGAGATCGGCTGCTTCAAGGTCGTCAAGCGCGAGAGCGTCCAGGACGGCATCGAGCGCATAACCTACAAATGCGGCTCCGTGGCAATCGCATACATGCAGGAGCGCGAGCGGATGCTCAAGGAGGCCGCGGATGTCGTCTCCGTCCCTGAAGGGGAGCTCAAGCGGACGGTAGAAAAATTCTTCGATGAGTGGAAATCGCAGCGCAAAAAGATCGAGGAGCTGACAGAGCTACTCGTCCATGAGGAAGCCAAAGAACTATTATCCGAATCTGAAGGGAAACCCGTGATGAAGGTTCTCGACTTGGATGACGCATCCCTGCGCAAGCTCGCTACTAAGGTAGCTGAAAGCGAGCGTTCGGCAGCCTGTTTACTGAATAAAACCGGCACGATAGTCTGCGGAACCGGTAAATCTTCCGGCCAGAGCGCGAAAGCAATGCTGGACAAGGCTCTTGCCGCGCTAGGCGGCTCGGGTGGTGGGAACGAGAGAATCGCACAGGGCAAGGCGAAGAAGGTAGGCGTGGTCGGGCTCTGAGCGAAATAAATCTTTTTATAAATTCTCCCCACAATATTATATTTAAAGAAACAGGTGGGTCGGCTGGAAAAACGCAAACTGTCTTGGGAGAGCTATCGTGGTGCCAGGTCGATCCCTGGCCTTACCACCAGTTCGGTCGCGAAGATGATTCTCGGAGACCATTCGTTTGCGGTTCCTGATTTCCGGAAAGCGAAGCCAGAGCCGGACAGGATAAAAAAAGCCCCTTATCATATCCTGCTTAATATAGTGCAATCGGATGGCTCGCCAGGCCATTCATCAGTCGGGTGGTGCAAGGACTCTTGCTTCAGCATCACAATAGGCAATCGTGAGGGTTCAGATTATCGTGTAGAGGGCGAAAATGTCGCGAAGGATCAAGCCCGAATCGATATGACCGAGTCGGGTTGCCATATAACACACCTCGGTTCATCCCATGGCACTTTCGTCAATGGGGAGAAGGTCCACAAGCGCATTCTCAGGGAAGGCAACAGGATAACGGTAGGATCCGTGACGTTCGAGGTAACTATAGTAAAATATGGAATCAATACGCCGATTCCGGATCCGTTCGCGCATAAATATTCTATCGCTCTAGGCAGTCTTGATCGCCGCGGCTCGATCCTCGATACGATATTGCAGGTATTCCAATTCGATGAACCGGTCATCAAAGTAGGTAGACTCCCGAGTTCACATCTCCGCGCAGTACACGATTCGGTTTCGAGGATGCATGCCGTCTTGGAAAAGACTGAAGAAGGTTGGATGGTAATAGACCTAGGTTCCACTCAAGGCACCCGTGTCAACGGAGAGAGGATCAACAAATGCCTACTCAAGAAAGGCAACACGGTAAAATTCGGAGACGTGCCGTACGAGGTATTGGAGATAAATGAAACCGTTGCATCTGCGCCTGCTCCGCATGTTGCTGCGCCACCAACTATGGCCGAGGGATCCTTGCAGCCTTTGCCATCTATTCCTGCAGCCCCTCCAGTTGAAGATGAATGCCACCTGTCGGTACGCGCTCCAATAAACACGAGCAGATTCTCGATTGGGCTTTCCGAAATTAAATCGGACGGCTCGAGATTCGAGGATATCACGGTATATGGTTCTGAACGAGTCATCAAAGTGGGCAAGCTCATGAGTTCGCATGCTTACATCGATCACGAATCGGTTTCGAGGATGCACGCGGTCATAGAAATGAATGGTTCCGAATGCGTATTAATCGACCTCGGTTCCACCCGCGGCACTTATATCAACGGAGAGCAAATCGCCAAATGCGTGCTCAAGCAAGGCGACAAGATAAAGTTCGGGGATGTATCGTTCGAGGTAACGCAGATAACTTATTGAATCGATTCAAGCTTTGAACAGCAACTTCGGCTTCTCCAGGAACGTGAACTTCTCAGGCGCCTCTTCTACTTCGGTCAGGATGTCCTTGCACGAGAACCCGTATCTCGCGTTCAACTCCTTCGCGCTGATCCTGTCGCTCACCCTCACTATATAATTGCCGTTCTGCTCGATATCGCCGTCTTTGAGCAGGTAGAACGCGGCGCCGTGGTTCTCATCATATTCATCGTACATCGATTCGAACCGGTCATAGACGAGATTCGAGAGTATCAGCGGTTCGTTCCCGTCATTGACCGTCACGTGGCCATAGCCAGGAGGCAGGAGAAGCACTTCGCCTTCCTTAGCTTTCACTATAAGCGCGTCCACGGTGCCGTTCTTGTTCTTCTTCTGGAGTATGAAGACCGCGCTTCCCCGCACGACCTGGTATATCTCGGGGTAAGCCATCCCGTCCTCGCTCCCGGGGTGGTAGTGCCCGTGCGTTTTGGGCAGCTCTTCCCCGAAAGGCGTGGGCGGTATTATCGTGATATCGAAGCGCATCGCTCCGCTCTGGTGGACCTTCCGATACATGTAATAAGCGTCCATGTTGCCGAGCCCTTCGGAATAGTTCCGCAGGGTCTTCCTCATCTCGCGCAGGGTCCGAGTGGTGCGCTGATGCTGCGCGCCGTTCACGAAAAGGTTGACGCCTACCAACTCTATCTTCGCGGGAGTCTCATATAATACCATGGCCATTCTCCACAACCCCCTTCATCCTTCCGAACTCGCCGCGCGTGGCGAGCGGTTTCTTGACTCTTATCTTCTGTTTCTCGAATTTATAAATGAGAAGCTTGAGGAAAATCAGGAATTGCGTGTTCTTCTGCTTCCTCGCATCGAATTCCTTCTCCACCTTGCGCATCGTCTTGAGAGACGCCATCAGGTAGGAAAGGTCGATGAACCCGTTGCCGTTCCACTGGCGGATCTCCTCGTACATCAGCATCCGTATCAAGCCGAGCTGGGCGCGCAGCTTCTTGGAGGCCGCGTCATTCCCTTCTATGCCGCTGCTTATCGACTTCAGGGTATGCGCCAGCGTCTCCCATTCTGCTTCGGCAAGGCTATCGCTTATGCTGATGGGAGGAGAACCCATGAGGTTAGAATTGGTGCATTAATCTTATTAATCCGTCTGTGATTTTCCGTGCTTCGGATTGGATGGTGTTTGATTTGCAGGGTCATACCTGCGCTCATGACGTTGGGGTATCCCTTACCTGGGCATAAGCACAACTTTTTAAATAATCTGACACAAATACCAGTGTATGCAAGATTATACGAGCCGCTACGATGGTTCATCCGCGCGCGACAAACGACTCAATGGCAAAAGGATAGCCAGGATGTGGCCGGATTTCGTGAACATAGAGAAAAGGATGGGAAAAGAGGTCCCGTTCCTGGAAAGCCATCTATCAAGGCCGAATTCCATGGTTTTCGATGCCTGCCTCGGCTGCGGAGCGACCACAATCGGGCTGAGGCTTAAGAAAGTCGCGAATGTTCTTTCGAACGAGATAGACCCCAACATGCTTGACGTCGCGGTTTCGGAAGCCCGGACAAGAGACGTGCGGATAAAAGCGCTTTCATACGACTGGAGGGACATCCCGCCGCATCTGCATGGTCTGTTCAATATGGTCACGTGCCTGGGAAACTCTCTCACTTTGGTTTTCGAGAGGGAAGGGCGCCTCAGGACGCTCCGGAACTTCGCATCTCTGCTTGACCCGAAAGGAGCGCTAGTCATCGATGAGCGGAATTATCCCAGCATACTCGAAGGGAGGTTCAACCCCAGCGGCGACTACGTCTATTGCGGGCTCGACAAGGTGGCCTGCAGGCTCGTGAGGGCATCTCCCGGATCGGTCGTCATGGAGTACAAGCACCTGAAGACGGGGGACATCGCGCAGCTCGAGATGTATCCGTTCAAAAGTGGCGAGCTCATCGGCCTCCTGAGGGAAGCGGGATTCAGTCGGATCGATACATTCGGGGATTACAAAGAGGCCTATGACTTCAGGGATGTCGAGTTCATCACGTATGTGGCGCGTAAATGAGAAAAAATTCCATTGAGAAAAATAAAATAGCCCCGATCGGATTCGAACCGATGTCAAAAGGTCCAGAGCCTTCTATCCTTGACCACTAGACGACGGGGCTAATTAGCAACAACACTTTATCTCCCAAAGTGATTTAAAGTTACGGGACTGCCGAGCAAACGAAGCCGGCCATTCCATTGAACTCATTGCATCTTCATTGCTGCGACCCCTATCAAGCCTATGATGAGGGCGCTGCCGCAGCAACCCGAGCTGGATGAACCGCCGGAGCAACTGTCCGTGCACGACAGGTAATCGCTGTATGCCGAAGTGCCTGGGTCGAGATCGCAGGTGTTATCCCCGCTGACCTATCCCCCGCCGTTGTTTATGCAGCAGTTTTGTTGGCATCCCGTCCCTGCGGCATGGACGAGCCCCGCCCCAATGATCATCAGCAGCACGATTATCCCAGGAAGCTTCATGCAACCAATCTAAGACTAAAGGAATAAATCCCTTTCTCAATCCTGTCTGGCCGGCGCTTCGCATGGTGCGCTAAACGCCCAAATGCCCGATTCTGTTACAAACATATAAATAGTGCGAAACTTGCAGTCTGCATACCAAAGAAGGTGTCAATGATGGTGAACGGCAGGGATTTGCTTCATAAGTCTTCGTGATCCCCAGCCCTGCGGACCTTATTCTATAATCCATCATAAGCATTGAGTTCCAGCCTCAGCGAGAATCTCCATCGTTCTTTTCCCGTTTAGTAAAAGCCATAAAAAATAACGAGGTGTGAAATATGAAACAAGGCAGGGATTTACTTCATCCGGAAGGATAGGTTGGTCATAGCGGTACCGAACAAAGGGAGGGTGAAGGGGCCGTCATTCGATCTCCTGGAAGAGGTCGGCATAATGGCCAATATGGCGGACGAGCGCAGGCTCATCCTCCCGACGTCGAGGCAAGGCGTGAGCGTGCTGCTTGTGCGCTCGATGGACATACCGCTGATGGTGGAGCGCGGGGCAGCCGATATCGGGATAGCTGGACAGGATGCGATAGCCGAGCGGGGCTCCAAAGTGGAAGAGCTCGTAGTTCTCGATTTCGGATCCTGCAAAGTAGCTTTGGCAGCTCCGAGAGGTGTCAAGACCCCCAGACGCATCGCCACCGCGCTGCCGCGCATCACCGAAAGATACTGCAAAGGGAGACGCCTCAAGGCCGATATCGTGGAGCTTCAGGGCGCGCTCGAATCTGCGCCGATGCTCGGCATATCCGATTCGATAGTCGACCAGGTCGCGACCGGGACGACGCTGAGGGAGAACAAGCTCCGAATCCTGGACGTGATAATGGAAACAAGAATATTCCTGATCGGGAATCCGGTTTCCGTGAAAGAGAAAGCGTCTGAAATAAGCCAGATCTCTCTATGCGTGGGCGGCGTCCTAGAGGCAAAAAAACGGATGTATATGCGGCTGAATGCTGCGACCGATGCGATACGCGATAGGGTGTCCGGAATCCTGCCTGCGATGAAAAGCCCTGATATCAGCGACCTAGTGGGCGGCGGCTATGTGCTTGCGGCTGCAGTGCCTAAGAAAGGGATCGAGGATCTGGTAGTCCGGCTCAAAGCGGCGGGCGCTTCCGACATAATCGTGGAATCGCTCAGGATGATAATCCCGTGAGGTGATGATGATGAGAAAACTACGGCAGCCCAGAGAGATAAAACGTCCTGACCCGGCGAAGGTCTTCGGGAGGAGGGACATCGATTCTATACTGAAGCAGTCCGGCCCGAGCGCTCTAGCGATGCAATTCGAGACGGCCGCGATACGGGAGCGCCAGCGGAATCCGGACCCTTCCTCATACACGTCCAAGCTCCTTGGAGATCCGAGGAAAATAAGGAAAAAAATCATAGAGGAGGCTGTGGAGCTGATAACTGCGCGCGGGGAGAATATAATCTGGGAGGCGGCGGATCTGCTCTATTTCGTCCAGCTCTACCTAGTGAACCGGGGAGTGGAAATCGAGGATGTGCTCGGCGAGATCATGCGGCGCAGGATGAGCGAAAAGAAGAACGAGCGCTACAGCTCCATCCCGAAGTGATTACCCTCTAAAACCTTGCTCCAGAATAGAAATGGATACTCATGTCGACCAAACTCACTCCGAAAGGCATGCGGGACATAGGGCCCGAGGAGATGTTCGTCCGCGAAGAGGTAATAAGCAAAATCAGGACGACCTTCCAGTCCTACGGCTACCGGCCAATAGAGACGCCTGCGATGGAATATCTGGAGACGATGCGGGCCAAGGCGGGGCAGGAAGTCGATAAGCAGATCTTCGTCATCGACGGAGATGAATACGGCCTGCGTTTCGATTTGACCGTTCCGCTCGCGCGCTTCGCGGCGTCCGCGGATGTGCCAAAGCCGTTCAAGCGCTATGCGATAGATGTCGTCTGGAGGAAGGAGGAGCCCCAGCGCGGCCGCTTCAGGGAGTTCTATCAGGCGGATGCCGACATAATCGGGAGCGGTTCCATGCGATGCGAAGCAGAACTGATTTCGCTCGCCCGCGATGTCTGCATCGCATTCGGATTCGACAAACCGAAAATCATGCTGAACAACAGGAAGATACTGGACGGCATAGCGGCGAGCCTCGGAGTCGGAGGCGAAGAGCGCGCAGAAATGTTCCGCGTACTAGATAAACTCGACAAGATCGGAGAAGAGGAAGTCGAGAAACTGCTGCGCGAGATATTGGGGAAGAAGGCGGACCCGCTCATAAAAGTGATTTGGGCCAAAGGCGGAAATGAAGAGAAGCTCGATATAGCGGCCAAATACAGCGAAGAGGGAGTCAAGGAGATGAAGGAGATCCTCGCATTATGCGAGTTCCCGATCGAGTTCGACCTTTTCCTGGTCCGCGGCCTAGGCTATTACACCGGGCCGGTCTACGAGATAAAGCTGAGCGATGATATCGGTACAGTGATGGCCGGAGGCCGCTACGATAACCTACTTGGAGTGTATGGTCAGCCATCCCCGGCGGTGGGCATCTCGGTCGGTATAGAGCGCTTGATAACCTTGATCGGTGAGCAGAAGAAGGGCGGAACTAAAAAGACCGACACGGCCGTTTTCGTCGCTGCCGTCAACCCAGAATTCTATTCATACGCATCGGAGGTCGCCGCGAAGCTTCGCGCATCATCCATAATGGCGGAGACAGACCTGAACGAGCGCAATTTGAGGAAGCAGTTCGATTACGCGAACTCATTGTCCATACCCTTCGTCGCCATAGTCGGCGAGCGCGAGAAACGAGAGAAAAAACTCACGCTGCGCGACATGAAGAGCGGGAAAGAGGAGAGCCTGAAGATGGAGGACGCGGTTGAAAGACTTCGTTCGATAAAATGAACGATGGTTCAATTTGAACGATGGAGATTGGAAAATGACCCTCGAAATACGTTCCATGATAGTGAGAGACAAGCAGGCCTTCATGCAGAAGGACGGCATGATGCGCCTGATAGGCAAGCCCATAGATGTCGCGAAGAAATGGAAGGAGCAGGGCTGCAAGCTAATCCATATAATCGATTCCGATGCGCAGAAAGGCATGCCGACCAATCTCGACATATACGACAATCTAACCTATTTCGTGAATGTGCAGGTGGAGTGCGCTCCCGTGCCGGCTATCTTCACCAAGCTCCTGACGCTCAAATGCCGGATAGTGCTCCCACCTTCCGCCGGAGCTTCCATAGCCGCGATGGCCGAGAAGAAGCTCCTTGTCGCGAAAATAGCTTCCGGTTCTTCTGTGAAAGACGCTGAGCTCGCCCCGTTCCATGACGTAATACTAGAGGATGCTGACGACGCGTCAGTGGAAAGATTCGATTCTCTGGGGAAGCGGGTCATAATCTACGAGAAGGATAAGGGCAAGCTGAAAAGCATGAAAAAGGTATGGGGCGTCATTTCGACTTCTTGATTATCTTGCTCTTGGCCTGGGCGAGCTTGGCGGCTAAGGAGAGCTTGGCCGCGGCGATGTCCCTTTCCGTCTTGCTTTTAGGAGCAGCGACTTTCGCCACCGGTTTCGCGATGCTTCTTGCGACCGGAGCGATCCTGGCTTTCTGCGCTTCGGGCGCTGGAGGCGCTCTAGGAGCCGGACCAGGTGGCATCATGATCCTGCGCATGGGTTTGGGCTCCTCAAGTTCCATCTCGATCCTTGGTTGCGGAACCGATCTGGGGGCAGGTTCTTTAGGGGCAGGCCGCTTCATCGGCGCTCCAAGGGTGAATCCCTCCGAACCGATGATGGCCGGGTGCGGCTTCATGGAATGCGCGACGCCTTTCATCTTGAGCACTTCTATGAAACGCTGCCTCTCTCCCTTCTCCTCGTCGAAGCGGTAAGAGATGTCTATCCAGCCGTCGGTGAATTTCTCTATCCCATAGTTAGATGTCGGCATCTCCCAGCCCGCCTCGGGCGTGGTGTCTTCGGATAAGATGAGTGTTGTCGTCTCCCATTTCCTGACGTTTTCGATGAATTTGAGGAAGCCCTTCTTCCGCTCGTCTTCGGTATGGAACTGGAGCGCGATCGGCATGACCGAATCTATGACCACGCGCTTGGCGCCCACGCTGTTTATCAGCTCAGCCACCGCGGTGGACTGGCCGAGTATCTGGTCGACCTCATGGACAGGGTAATCCAGGAAAACGAGCTTCCGCTCTGTTTCTGCTTTCGCTATATCCCATACATAGCCGCTCATGTGGAACATGAATTCCTGCCTGTTCTCCTCGATGCAGATGTAGAGGCCGACCTCATCGCTCTCATAGGCGCCGTTATACAGGAACTGGAGCCCGAATGTGCTCTTGCCGCTCCCAGAAGGCCCTCCGACCGCGACAATGGAATTCTGCAGGAACCCCCCGCCGAGGATCTCATCCAGGCCCGGGATGCCGCTTTTGACGAATTTCCTTTCCATCCATTCACCCCTTATTGTCTTTTTTATTGAGGATTTCCTTTCCCATGTCCGCTCTCCTCTTGAGGTTCTCCTTCATCTGGGCCAGCTCTTCGGGATTCGCGACCTTCGTGAGGATATATCTCTTGTATTCCGCCGTGGTGGCCGACATATTCCCGAGAAGGTTGTGCACCTCGCTCAGCGGCAGCCTGATCTCGTCAGGCCTGAGTATCTCGGTGCTGAAAGGGCTGTTCGTCATGCAAATGGCAGCGAGCGTGGTGAAATCAACAGTGAGGATCTTGACGGTCACCGAAGTGGTCCAATTCATATTCTTCTCGCCGCCTACCGGCTCGTTTATCTCGCCGAGGGCATATACCACGCCCTGTCTGGCGATCAGGGTATTGATGAATCCGGTCCCGAGCTCCTGCACCATCTCCTTGGTGGCCGCATGCACATCGAAGTACATCAAGGCCAGCACACCGCCGTTGGCGATTGTCTCTTTAGTGACTTTCTCGACATCCATATCAAACACTCTGCCTTGCTCCAGTACGGAGCGTTTTCCAAATAATCGCAATCTGCTTATTTCCAGAATATCCTTTAATAATACCCCCCAGCCATTCTTTCTATAGGTGCTAATCATGATTGCATGGAAAAACGAGAGGCAAGGACGCCCCAGACGACCCCAAAGCGAAGGTGCTCCGCAGAGAGAAAGCGGTCAAAGAAGCCCGGCAAGTTCTGATCAAGGAAACCCGCGGCCATCCTACAATCGCGAAAGGAGATACCCTCCACGTGAAGGAAGGGGCGGTGAAAGATACACTCCAAGCGAAGGCGCTCCACGGCGTGAAGGCGGTGAACGGAGATACCCTCCGCGTGAAGGGGAAAGGAGATATCCACGCGAAGGAAGCCCTCCAGGGGGCGAGAGAAGATATCCTCCACGTGAAGGTTTCCAGAGGAATGAAAGTGGAGATGCAGGGCGGGAAGCGAATCGGCCCTACGCGACCGGTGAAAGGAGATACCCTCCACGCCAGGTGGATCGCCGAGAAGGCGGTTTCCGCGGGCGCCCCAGGGAAGGCGGATACTCGCGGCCTCAGATCCCGAACGATCGGGGCGGATACGACCGCGCCATGAAGCGCGAGAGATTCATGAGCCGCTCCAAGGAAAGCGTCATGGAAGCGCTGAGAAGCAGGGACATGCTTCTCGCCAGCGTGACCAAGGCCCAGGACGACCTGGACAAGACAATCAACCTACTCGGCGAGAGGCTCGAGGACTGGTACGGGATCTATTTCCCGGAGCTGCGCGCGGAGGACAAGCTCAAATACGCGGAGGTCTCGCTCGTGATAGACCGGGAGAATTTCGACGAGGCCACAGTGCTCGCGATACTCGGTCCCAAGGCGGCGGCCGGGCTTTCCGAGGCCTCCAAGAAGAGCCTCGGCGCGAAAATCTCGCCGAAGGATCTCGACCAATGCAAATCGCTGGCCAGGACCGTCGTCTCGCTCGATACGCTCCGCAGGGAATACGGCACGTACCAGAAGGAGATCGCGCTCGAATTATGCA
>Ga0074045_10002336_pt1 | contig 17584 bp, 13 predicted proteins | sample BogForMeECP23OM2_FD_94442 | JGI IMG/M metagenome (GOLD analysis project Ga0074045, IMG submission 94442) | Bog forest soil microbial communities from Calvert Island, British Columbia, Canada - Bog Forest MetaG ECP23OM2 | ecosystem: Environmental > Terrestrial > Soil > Wetlands ...
CGACTGCACCACGATCGGCGCGCCCCCGCCCACCTGCACGCGGCCCACTTTCACCCCGTACGTTTTCTTTCGCGGATGCCGCAGACCGTTCGCGTCAAAACCCGATATTTGGTTCAACATATCCTTCTATTTTAGCAGTCCAGCGGCTTTTTGTGTCGCCTCTGGTGTTGCAGGGCGTCGGAGCTCACCCGCCGGAGCGTCTGGAGGCGGCCATGCAAGCCTGCCATGACATCGTCCGAGGCCTTTCGCCTCCCGTTACCGACGATTTTGCTCTTCCGCCGCATTTATTTGATGTAGACTTCCTGCACACTCTAGAGGTTTCGCCGAAGAATCCCGCGCGATGTGCGGTTGCTTCGCGTGGCTCGTTGCAAACCGCCGTGCCGGAACCAGGTTCCCACCGCTATCCGCACGCGATTAAACCGGCTTTCGCCGAAACTGGATCTTGGACAGGAGATTTCCCCCCATGAAAATCTCGCTTCTCTTGGGATTTTTGTTTTTCTTCATCGCTCTTCCTGCTGGAGCGCAGGAAACCGCCTTGGTTTCCGGTAAGGTCTCGCCGGTAGTAGAGTCTCGCTTCTTCTTCCCCCACAATTGGATTCGCGGCTACACCGATTTTGACGTCGCGCCTCCGCACAATGAGCCGGACCTGGGCCGCTGCGTATTTCCGCAACCGCCCGATGCCGGTGGAAGCAATTCCGGTTGTACCGCCTACGCTCGCTACCTCATCAGCGGATACCTCGAGATTCAGCCCATCGGCCGCACTTTCGCTCGCCACCTTTTTTTCTTCTTTGAGCCGACGTTTTCTTTTGGCAGGAATATTCCCCAGGTGAGCTACCTCGCTTCAATGGAACCCATGGGATTTGACCGTTCCATCGGCTTTGCGTTCCAATTGCCAAAAGGTTTCCAGTTTCGCGTCACACAGCATCAGTTCGACTATCTCGGTCGCTATTCCAAGTACCTCGGTCCCGCTGACCTGCGCACCAACGGACCGTATGGGCTCTATACTACGGTCGGCGTCCGCTGGTCTTTTGGGGGTTATTCGCAGGCGGGAAAAACGTACTGAAATCGCTTCAGCGGCTCGCCATGAAGTTGCTTAATTCCGCGAACGACACCGCTTTCTCGAGGAATGTGAACGTTCCTTGGTCTTTCATTTCTTTTGCCGCATTCCAGAACCCTCCCATCGCTGCGCGATGTAACGCGGAACCTGTGCTGATGCGCCGCACCCCGGCTAGCGCCAGTTCAGCCACGGAACGGCCTGCGGCTCCGACCAGCGCGTTTACCGGTCGCGGCGCCACGGCCGTGCAAACCGTCTGAATGGCCTCCAAGCTGGGCAATCCCGGAGCGTAAACAACGTCGGCTCCGGCCTCCGCGAAGGCTTGCAACCTTCCGATCGTGTCGTCCAGGTCCTCTCTACCGTGCAGAAAGTTCTCCGCCCGCGCGGTCAGCGTGAATGGAAACGGCAATGCGCGCACCGCTTCGACCGCCGCCCTCACTCGCTCTACCGCATGCTCGCGATCGTAAATCGGCCGCCGTTCGTCGCCCGTCGCGTCTTCGATTGACCCGCCCACCAGACCCGCCGCTGCCCCCAGCCTGATCGCTTCTGCGGCCACTTCCGGAGCGTCCCCAAAACCGTTCTCCAAATCCGCCGAGACCGGCAGATCGCTTGCCCCGACGATCTCTCGTATATGCGCCAGCACTTCTTCGCGCGCTATTAGGCCCTGGCCGTCGCGCCGCCCCAATGAAAACGCTAATCCCGCGCTCGTCGTCGCCAACGCCTCAAACCCCAGCGTCGTCAGCATCCGTGCCGTTCCGGCGTCCCAGGGGTTGGGAATCAAAAACGCGCCCGGCCCCTCGTGGAGCTTCCGAAATTTCTTTGCCTTTTCGCTTTGACTTACGCTCATATGCGGCCGATCCCCAGTTTGTATTTTGATTTCCAGCACAGGAGGGTACTACAGTGCGGCGCACTTTCGCTTTCACAAATGCCGCTTCAACTTCATCGCTCCGACCCGTGTCTTTGTTCGTTTCCACGGACTCTTGCAGGATAGGTCCCGGCCAGAAAATCTCTACAGCATGAAAACTACGCTCCTGCCGACTGTGCCCTGTCGAGCATCCGGTTGCTCAACCGCTCAAACTCCGCCACCAGTCCTTCGGCCTCTTGTCCTGCCAGTGTTGCCACGTCAATTTCGGTAATCAACAGAATCGATGTCGCCATATCGGCGCTGCATTCCAGACAATATTTCTCGCATCTTCCCGGTAGCTCCTCCAACTCCGTTCCTCGTCCACACACGCTGCACTGCACCATCGAATTTGAATTCTGTTCGCTGCCCTTTGGCCCGCATAACATGTGCTGTTCCTCCCCCTGGCTCCCGCTCGCGCGAAGTCCAGTTCGCGACAACCACTCTAGGGTAAGGAAAAGTCTCTCAAGGAATCCTGAGCACTCTATTAGGAATGTGTAAGCCCAAGAGTTTCCTGTGCAGGCGGAGGGTGAATCCATAACTTAAAGTGCATCAATGAGTTAAGCGGTGGCGGGTTAGTTCTAGCGCTTTACCATGTCCCGATGCGGACTACTGCCTCGGTCGCAATCAAAAGCCCATTCTGAGGATGAATTCCCGCGATATTGTCGATCCAGGTGTGGTTGTATTCGACGTTGATGATTCGCCACGCGAAGGGCCTCGTAATCCTCAGATCCAGTCCTCCGCCCCCCGAGAGCATCGGGCCGTCCACCGCCCACTCCATCGACCAATCACTCCGCACTGGGTAATGCCTCAGCGTGCCGTTGCCGTCGTTCCATTCCTTCAATAGCTGTTTTTTCAGCGCCTCGTTGTCGATCTCGTACGTCACCTTTCTCCCGCCGAATTTCACCTGCGCGTAAGGGGAGAACCGGTGCGCCGCTCGCGGAGTCCACCGTAACCCACCCGAATAAGAGAGGGAATCCGCGCTCATATTGTAGGCCGGCTGGTGCATGATCAGGCAGCCATTCACCTCTGCCACGACTTGCAGCACCGGACTGATGCGGGCTGCTCCCGTTCCTCCTCCTCCAATGCAACTCCCGCCCCCAAGAAAGCTCTCATATTCCGGGAACGCGGTCAGTTCGATGGGCGCTTCGAGTGGATAGTCGTGCTTGAATTCCACGCCCGCGGGTTTGTAGGCATCCTTCACGAACAGAAACGGTTTCTCCCCGGTTCCATTCTTGAAATCCTTCACCCACTCCTCGCGCATTTCGTGGTTCGCGCCAAACAGGCCCATTCGAGTGACACGGTCCCACGGCAGACGGAATGCCATCATGTTGGCAAAGGTGCGTCCGGGATTCAAAAAACTCCGCGTCATCATGATCAGGACGGGATTTGAAGTGCGATTCTCCAAGCCCATGATCAGATAGCGGTCCGCGACGTCTTCCGCCAGCATCGTGCAGAATCCCAGCGTCGGCGTGTCAACCAAGGTGATAAATCCCGGCGACGCGTGCAGCATCACATTACCGATGGACGCTTCGCTCGCCGGCCCAATCTTCCATTGGGTGTGCCACACTGCCGAATAAGCCATGGACTTCAGCATGCTCACCCAGTAATCCCGCCCGTCTCCCCATTGCACCAGGCGATAGGGCGGATCATTCTGCCTCTCGATGAACCCGAATACCGACCCCTCGATGGGATGGCCCACATAAGGCGCCATGAACGTATCGCTGTCGCTCCATCCTCGTAGCTCCGAGACCGAGCGTGTATAGTTTTGAAACCACTGTCCGTTCAGCGCATCACGCGTTCCCGCCTCGGTCCAGAGATCAAACGTATGCATGATCCCCGTGTATAAGAGGGACTCGCCAAGGGCAGGCGCCCAGCGGAAGCGCCTCGAACGCTTGGACGGAAAATCCTGCGGATTCGTGGTATTGCCGGAGGCGGATGGCCCAGAACTATTCGGATTATTGGGCGCCGGGTAAGTGGCTGCCAGATCTACATACAGATTTCTGCGTGGAACATTCGCATTCAACGGCAACGACCAGTCCGAATCCAGGGCACTCAAGAGTTCAGACTGCCGGTACAACACGTCAGCGGGGCCGGACCTCAGCGACGCGGGTACCTGTGCGCCCGCAATGCCTACGCATAGGAAACAAAATAGAAGGACAAAAACACAGCTAGCATTTGCGCGGCCGGACATTTTCAGCAGAAACATCTCCCCTGAGCGCGACGGCTCAAAGTAATTTCAAGTTGGTGGGCGGAGCCGGTGCCATTTGTCAGCGCACTCGGCAGGCAAATCAAACTCCTCTGCGGAACCGCGCAAATTATAACACTACAACTCCCAAGCAAGAAGCGTCAGCTTGCGGGATTCTCGTACGCTACCGCGCACTCGCTAAATGAAACCACAGCCTGCGACGACACACCCACATCGCGCGTTTTCATCTTGCGCTTCCCACCTTCCTCTTGAGGCGTCCGGTTTGATAGTGCTACCGGCCCCAATTCCGTTTCATTTGGACGTCACAGCACGGCAGTATCGTTGCCTTCCGTCGGTGCGACAACTGTCAAAATAGGCATCTCCGCAATGAAATCCTTCCCAGAAACGGGAAGGCTCGTCCCAGAATCGCACAGCGTCGGCCCACCGACTCCGGCCAACACCCCCACAAACCTTTCGCTCTCCGGTACTTAGAAAACTGGAACCCGTGGCCGCTAACCTGCGTACCACTATAACGTCTGACGATATAGTGTTCTTCTTCTCGATATAGACAGCTGTTTCCCCGCTTCGCGGGGATTGAAAGGCGTGGTTCGTGACCCATAACAAAGAAGCCGAATCGTTTTTGCCGTTGACGCCAGCTATGTTCCACATCCTGCTGGCGCTGGCCGATGGCGAAAAGCACGGCTATGCCATCCTCAAAGAAGTGGCCCGCCGCACCGCGGACAAGGTCAAGCTCAGCGCCGGCACGCTGTATGGCAACCTGTCGCGCCTGGAAAGTGAGGGGCTCATCGCGGAATCGAACCACCGGCCGGAAGTTGGCCTGGATGATGAGCGCCGCCGCTATTACCGCCTGACCGAATTTGGACGCGCTGTGGCAGTGGCCGAAGCGCAGCGCATGGGACAGGCCTTGGTGCAGGCACGCGCGAAAAAACTGTTCCGTAAACCCAAGTTGGCTTAAGGCGGCGAGACTTCAATGCAAACTCAAAACGATTCCTTTTCGCAAAAGCTGTTTCGCTTTCTGGTTCGCTTGTTGCCCTTCGATTTCCGCATCAATTACCAGGGCGAAATGGAAGGCGTCTTTCGCGAGCAGCAGCGCGAGGTGGCGGAACGTGGTGGCTTCTGGGACGTCCTGAAGCTCTGGAAAGAAACGATTGTGGGCATTTTCACCACCGCGCCCCGCGAGCACTGGGAAATCTTGCTCAACGACTGCGCCTATGCCCTGCGCATGATGCGCAAGCATCCTGGTTTCACCGTTATCGCCATTCTCACCCTTGCCCTCGGGATCGGCGCGAATACCGCCATTTTCAGCGTCGTCCATGCGGTGCTCTTGCGCCCGCTTCCGTATCCCGACGGCCACCAGTTGATTTTCCTCCGCCAGCAACAAAACAAACTGGGGATTGATGACATCCAGTTTTCCGTCCACGAAATCCAGGATTTTCGCGAGCAGAACCACAACCTCTCTGGACTGGTGGAATTCCACGCCATGTCGTTCATCCTGTACGGCCACGGCGATCCGGATCGCGTCCGCACAGGCGTTGTTTCCTGGAACTTCTTTGATCTCTTTGGCGTGCAGCCCATCCTTGGCAGAACTTTTCAGCCCGCCGACGAAGAACCCGGCGCTGCTCCGGTCCTGCTGCTCAGCTATGACTACTGGAAGAACAATTTTGGCGCTGATCAGAACATCGTTGGAAAAACCTTTGAAATGAACGACAAAGTTCACACCGTCATCGGCGTGCTTCCCCCCGTGCCGCAATACCCCAATGAAAACGATATTTACATGCCGACCTCGGCGTGCCCTTTTCGCTCCGCTCAGAAGTTCATTGAAGATCGCGACGCTCGCATGATGGAGGCTTTTGGCCGCTTGAAGCCGGGGGTTTCCCTGGCCCAGGCCAGCGCCGAAATGTCCACGATTGCCAGCCGCTTGAAATCCACCTATGCGAAATCCTATCCGGACAACGTCGGTTACCAGGCCAGCACCACTGCTCTCGAGCGCGAGTTGACCAAGGACGCTCGCCCCACTCTTTTGCTCCTTCTCGCCGCCGCGGCCTTCGTCCTCCTAATCGCTTGCGCCAATGTCGCCAATCTCACCCTCTCTCGCATGGCACGCCGCGAACGGGAGATGGCCGTGCGCAGCGCCTTGGGCGCGGGCCGCAGTCGCCTTCTTCGCCAGCTTCTCACCGAAAGTTTTCTCCTTGCGCTTATCGGCGGCCTTCTGGGTCTCTCTCTGGCCTATCAGAGCCTTCATCTACTCACCGATTTTGCCGCGCGCTTGACGCCCCGCGCTCACGAAATCCAGATCGACACCCGAGTGTTGCTGTTCACACTCGTCGCCGCGCTTGGCAGCAGCATCGTCTTCGGCACACTCTCCGCTTTGTTCTTCCGCTCGAATCTCACTGCCAGCCTGAAGGACGGCAGCTCCGCCGCGGGAACTGGCCGGAAGCAAAACCGCGTGCGCAGCGTTCTCATCGTGTGCCAGGTGGCTTTCTCCTTCATGCTGTTGATTGGCGCCGGGCTCATGTTCCGCAGCCTGCTCAAGATGCAGCAAGTGGAGGCCGGGATCGTTCCGCAGCGTGTTCTGGCGCTCAGAACCACACTCAGTTTTTCGAAATACACGACCAGGGATCAGTATCTTGTTTTCATCAGTAAGCTTTTGGACCGCCTGAAGGCCGAGCCTGGCGTTCTCTCCGTCGCGATTTCCGGTCGCTATCCCTTCGAACCGGAGTTCATCGCGGGCGGCGCACAGGGCGTTTCTTTTTCCTTCGAAGTTGAGGGTCGCCCGATCCAACCGGGGCAAGCCCCCCCGGTCACCACCTTCGCCGCGGTTTCCCCCGACTATTTCCAGACCCTGAAGATTCCGTTGAAGGAAGGCCGGCTGTTTACCGAGAATGACGACGACAAGGGACCTGCTGTCGTCTTGATCAACGAAGCCATGAAGCACCAACTCTGGCCCAACCAAGATCCCGTCGGAAAGCGTGTCAGCGGTGACGGGGGCCAGCACTGGGCGCAAATCATCGGCGTCGTCGGCGATGTTCGTGAGTTTGGCTTGGAGCATCCTCCGCTGCCGGAGGTCTATGCGCCGCAAAAGCTGAATCCACAGCCGGGCGTCGTGCTGGTGCGCACCGCTGCTGAACCCACTCGCTTGGCCAAGACTCTCACGGCCGCGATTCACGAGATCGACCCGCAGATCGCCGTCACGCGCGTCAAGACCGTTGAGCAGGCTCGCTATGAATCCATGGCCAATCCCCGCGTCACCGCAAGCCTTCTGGCGCTCTTTGCGGGGCTGGCGTTGATGATCGCCATGGCGGGCATTGGCGGAATCATGGCGTTGAACGTAAGCCAGCGCGTTCGCGAGATCGGTATCCGCATCGCTCTCGGAGCGCGCCCTAGGAACATCGTGCGCATGGTCCTGGGCCAGGGCCTCATCCTCACATTGCTCGGAATTGGCATCGGCGTTACCGGTGCGATGGCGCTCAGCGGTCTTGTCAAATCTCTTTTGTTTGAAGTGCCGCCCACCGATGTACTCACCTTCTGTGGTGTTGGTCTGACGCTTCTGGCCGCCGCCGTGATCGCCAGCTATCTGCCGGCAAGGCGCGCCGCGGCTATCGATCCGAACCATGCTCTGCGGTCAGAGTAGGAGAGTTTTTGGCCCCAAGGGGCAATCACCAGTAGCTTTAAATTCGATCTTGAAAGGGGAATGCTCATGAAAAACGGTAAGGTTTCACGTCGGCAATTACTGCAAGCTTCGGCAGCGTTCGGCTGTCTGGCCGCAGTTCCGTTCTCACTGCCGGCTTCGGAGTTCGCCAGCGCTGATCAACCTCGGCCTTCCACCGTCGCGAATCCGCTGAAGCCTCCCGTCGAAGGCAGTATTCCCGTCTCCTTTCTCGTCTGCGATGGCGCGGTGGTCATCGATTTCGCCGGGCCTTGGGAAGTTTTCCAGGACGTGATGATCCCCGGCCGCATGGGCATGCCCTTCCAGCTCTACACCGTTGCCGAATCAACCAAGCCCATTCAGGCGAGCGGCGGCATGAAAATCGTGCCCGATTACACGCTGGAAAATGCTCCTGCGCCCAAGGTCCTCGTGATTCCGGCGCAAAGCGCGCCCAGCGGAGCAGTGCTGGCGTGGGTTCGCAAATCAGCGAAGACCGCCGACGTCACTATGTCCGTTTGTACCGGGGCGTATCTCCTGGCGCAGACCGGCTTGCTGGCGGGCAAGTCGGCTACCACGCATCACGGTTCGTATGTCGACTTTGCCAGGAAATATCCCGAGATCCGGGTGAAGCGCGGCGCCAGATTCGTTGAAGACGGCAATCTTGCAACCGCCGGCGGACTCTCCTCCGGCATCGATCTCGCTCTTCGCGTTGTCGAGCGTTATTACGGCCGAGAAGTCGCTACACAAGCGGCCTACGACATGGAATACCAGGGTCAGGGCTGGATGAATGCGGATTCCAACGCGGTCTATGCCAAACTGCCCAGCTCCGTGGATGGCCATCCCCTGTGCATCGTGTGCTCCATGGCCGTTGATCCGGCCACCGCACCGAAATCCGTCTATAACGGTAGGACCTACTATTTCTGCAGCTCCACGCACAAAGCCACGTTTGACGCGACTCCGGCAGATTTCGTCGACACGACGAAGTGACTCCCGGCTGCAAAAGCCGGTTCTCGAGCGCGTCTGAAACTATTCTTTGATGTCGCTGTAGCCGGTAACCTCGCGATGGGCGCTCAGTACGCCATCCGGGATGACCACGATCACCCATGGCGTGCCCGTTGTGACGATCCGCCCATGACTCAGCAATTCGGCGTCATGCCCCGGACGCAATGCAATCTTCTGCGTCCCAGCCTCCTTGAATTGAAGGTTGCTGCCTCTTATTTCCAGCACATGCGCGCCTGCGCCCTCGGCGTGAATATGCAGCGTGACTTCGTTGGCTGCCGTGGTCTCCGCCGTCACTTTGAAATCAAACGCCCGGTCTCCCCGCAGTTCCACGTGATAAATTCCGCCCGACAACGCCGTGACCGTCGTGTGTGCCACGCCATGCCGCACGACATATCTGCCTTGGGGCAACGTCGCACGGAATTTATCGTCCGCCGGGTTCACTGCAACCTGAATCACGCGTCCGCTCTTCTCCTCGCGGAACTCAATTGGCTCGCCCGACGGTCCGTCCACCGTACCCTCGATTACCGGCGCGCCGTGCAAATCCTGCATCAGCCAGATCCACTCCCCCACCGGCTGCGTCCACACTTCTTTGTACGTCCAGCAAATCTGTGTTGGCCAGTACGGTGCGTCGTTGTACTCCCTTGTTTCGATGCCCACCGGTAGCGCGCCCACCATCTGCCCGGACCTCACGCTGTACAGCGGCGTCCAGTCGTAGCCCTCCCCATACATAACGCTGGCCGAAAATGGATTTCGCCCCAACAGCCATTGTGCCTGCTGTTGCGCCAGGTCTTCTGCCTCCACGTCCCCTCGCAATTGTGCGGCCGCTGAAAGCGCCTTGGCCTCTGACAGCAGCACACTGGAATTTCCGCGGAAATCAAACCACACCGGGAATCTCCGCAGGTAGTATTCCCCTCCGAGCGGTACGCCGCGATGCACTTGCTGCACATAGGAATCGCGATCGGCCGCGCGCAGCGGTGTCCAGTCTTTCCCTTCGGGTAGCAATCGCGCTTCACTCTCTTTGTACACTGCGGCCGGCAACACGTTGTACGGCTGATCGACTTTCACCGCTGCCTGCTGGTAATACTTCGAGTGCAACACAATCGCCGAATACCATTTCATCCAGTTCGCGCTATCGGGAAACGTCTCGCACAAGTGCGCGAGTGCAATCACCGGCTCTTCTTCCTGCCCGATATGAAAACGATGAAACAGATTCTCCCGCTTCGGACCAGTATAAAAATAGCCGGTCATCGGAACGCTCCACGGCTGAACCTTCTGCTCCTGCGACGCCAGTATCAGCTCGCCCAGCCGGAACGCCTCGTCCGCATACTTCTGTTCCCCGGTTGCCCGGTACAGATCGATAGACGCAATCGCGCCAAATGAGATGCGCTCCAGCTCATCCTGCCTCCCGTAAATTTCCGGAAGCGGCTCGGCCGTCTTCATCCCCTCAACCGCATAGTTCCAGTCTTGTTCTGCCGTTCGCAAACTGCGAATCGCCAGCTCAGGATTGCTGTTCTTTAGTACCCGAGCAGCAAGCGCCTCCACCGCGGCAACCCGAAAGTTCCATTGCGGATTGTTCACTGCCTGGCCGCTGCGATCGTCCGCATCGCCGATGATTCCATTGGTCCAATAACTGATCAGCTGCCCGGTCGTGCGATAGCCGTCGCCGAAACTCGTCTTCAAGACCCACCGTAACCCCCACGTTCCTTCTTCCAGCAGGCGCGCCTGCAGTTCCCGATCCTCTCCTTGCTCCTCAAGCCGCTCGGCAAATGAAAACAGCGCATACGCCATCCCCGGAGTGTTGCCTGTCGCGCTCAGATCTCCCGCATCGTGATAGCCGCCGTTCACAATAATGCGTTTGTCCCCGTGAATGCTGTAGTCGTCCAGGTGGCAGATTCCGTGGATCCCCGGAATCACCGTCCCGCACCGTTCGCTATACATGAAATTGATGGCCTTCCAGATGCTCTCTCGCCAGGCATCCGGCCCGATCTCAAATGGCCTCGTTGTTGTCGCGCCGGCGCGTAGCACATATTTTCCTGGCGTTTGTACTTCGGAAAAATCCAGAACCTCGTAATTGCCCAGCAGCGTTTTCTGCTGCTCCACCGCTTTCGTCAGCACAACTTTGCCAGTTCCTTGTTCGATCAAAGAAAACTCCCGCGCCTTCAGCCCGCTCGCAATCGCCGTCTTCCTTGAACCCGTTGTGTATCCGGCGTGACTGAACGCGATTTTCCCCGCCGCTACATCCCAACCCTCCACGTGATCCGCATCAACCTTTTCCAGTTCCAATTGATCGATATACAGAATCGTTTGGTCCCCCGGATCCGGCAACATTTTCGGCAGGCTGTAGGCAAATTCCAGTTCGGACACCTTGTCCCGGTCAAGCGGCGCGATCTCCCACACCACGTGATTCCATTCGTGATTCTTCAAAATGATGGATTCGTGCCGTCCCTCGTTGTAGCGATCCGGAAGCACATGCGCGCCCTCGTTGTGCAGCACCAGAGACGCCGAAATCGCCGGCGCGCCGATCACATCCGGATACACCCAGATGGAAATCCGGTTGTAGGCGCTCCAATTCGCAGAAGGGAACTTCCGACTGGCGATCAGGTCTTCCCATTCACCCGAGCCTCCCACCTTCCCCACGTTTAGTGTCGAGCGAATTCGCAGCGAATGTTTCCCGTCTTTCACGGGAGAGTCCACCAGCGCCATATCACCATCGCCGTGAAACGTCCATGTCGCTGCGTCTTCCATGGAATCGAGCACCTTCGACTCCAGTACCTTCTTGTCGAGCCAGCGAGCCTCCGCTCCATCTTCATACACAGCCTCCATCGGCATTCTCGGTGCACCTTGCTGCGCCGCGACCTTCTGCCCACCGACTAAGCCCAAAACCGCCAAGGCAAGCCATACATACAGAACTCGATTCCGCATCTCGACGCCGTGCAGCACGGATCTCATCAGCACTCCTCCGGACTCCGGTTCTAATTCCCAGCCCAATCTTTCTAATGAATACTTCAAAAGTAGTATAGTCCCATCCGCTGCGACGATTACAACTTGCCGCCCGTTACCCTTCGAACAAGCGATCCCACAAGCGGTGAAGGTACTCAGCACATCAGCACGGAATGAGCACATACTGAAATCACCATGGACAGCCTTCAAGAGTTTCAAGCTGCGGCTCACGAACGAGGATTTGTTGACTTGGAAGAATGTGATGACGGCTGTGTCCTTTGGCTCAGGCAGCAAACGCCGGACGCCGTTACCAAAACCCGCCAGCGGATCTGTCTCGACAGCCAGACTAACAGCGCAACCATCTATTGGATGAACAGTTCAGAAAAGGTTGTTTCCAAAACGTTTCGCAGCGCCGCGGGCCTGCGCGCCTGGTTTTCCCTGGGTCCAAACGCCGCCAAATCCTGAAGCAACCCGCGACGAACTGTTGCGGACCTTTCTCCCCGCATCGCCGCCACGTTCTGGCCCCAACTTCCTCAGTTCGGCGCGTTATTGCGCCGAATCTCCAGCGCCACTTGCGGCGTGCTCCCACACGGAATGTTTGTGAGAAAGCGCAGCGTTCCGGCACTATCCTGGAACGCCAGGCCCGACTGCTGAGAACCGCCTTTATATTCACCCCATTCGCGGGGGATGTTCGCGATGCACCCCGGTTGCCCGAATCCGAGTTGCGCCGCCGCCTTTGTCCGTTTTGTGTACAGCCAGCCGCACGCAGCGGCCACCAAGGCCACAATCACCATCTTTCGCAATAGGTTCTTTCTCATAGAGATTCTCCTCGCCACTGGTTGCAACGCACGACCGCGGTTCGGTTGCGCGATCCGCGCAACTCCGCCTCACTTGCCCGCCGTACTCGCATCGAAAATCACTTTTCCTCCAAGGATCGTCTTCAGCACATGCACATCGCGGATCTTTTCCGGCGCAATGGTGAAAATATCGTCACTAAGCACTACCATGTCCGCAAGCTTTCCTGGCGTGATCGATCCTTTTACGCTGTCCTGGAATTCCGCATACGCCGACCCCATCGTGTACGCCTCAATCGTTTCGGGTACGGTAAGCTTTTGCTCCGGGAACCACCCGCCCGGGTTCTTGCCGTCCAGCGTCGCCCGTGTCACCGCCGCATACACGGTTTGCATCGGATCGAGCGGCGCCACTTCCCAATCCGTGCCCAGAGCGAGCCGCACGCCATGATCCAGAAACGTGCGGAACGCATACGTCCGGCTGGAGCGGTCGTGGCCGATATGCGCTTCCGCGAAGCGCCCATCGTCGATGGCGTGATAAGGCTCGACGGAGGCGATCACATGCCATTCTGCGAAGCGCGCGAAGTCTTTGGCCGCCATATGCTGCGCGTGCTCGATGCGAAATCGCCGGTCCGCTTCACCATGTGCTTTCGTCACCTCGACGTACAGGTCCAAAATGATGGAGATTGCTTGATCGCCGATGGCGTGCGTGCACAACTGCAGTCCGGCGGCGTCGGCGGCCATCATGCGGTCGCGCATCAGCGAGATGGGATGCATTTCGTCGGAAAGCAACCCGCGATTGTCGCCCTGATTCAGGAATGGCTCGTAGAAATACGCGGTACCGGATCCGAGCGAGCCGTCGGCAAATGCCTTCAGCGCGCCGATTCGCAAATAGGGCCCGCCAAACGCGTGGCGCACACCGATCTTTGCCAAGTCATTTACGTTCCCAATCAGCGGCGCGGCATAAATCCGCGTAATCAGCTCGCCGCGCTGCAGAAGTTCGTCGTACACGGCGATATCTTCATAGTCCGCGGACATATTTTGCACGCTCGTGACGCCGAGCGACGCGGCGTGCCCCATGGCGCGCTTCACGATGCGCACGCGCTGGTCGTGCGTCAGCGGTGGAATCACCTTATACATCAGGTCTGCTGCCGCGTCTTTCAGCGCCCCGGTGGGATTTCCCTGCGCGTCGCGCACAATCGTTCCCCCGGGCGGATCCTTCGTCTGCGCGGTGATTCCCGCCAGCCGCAGCGCCACCGAATTCGCCACTCCCATGTGTCCATCGTAGCGCGTCACGAACACAGGATTGTCCGGTGTCAGCGCATCAAGGAGTTGTTTCGTGGGGATATTGGCAGGCGTCCATTTGGTCTCGTCCCAATTTCCTCCCTGGATCCATTCGCCCTTCGGCGTAACCATCGCTCGTTCGCCAATCAGCCGCGCAAATTCCTGCGCGCTGGTCGCGTCCTTCAGTTGCACGTTATCCAACTGCATTCCGCCGGAGACGAAATGCACGTGTGCGTCGTTGAATCCCGGCAGAACAAGCTTTCCGCCCGCATCGATCACCTGCGTTCGTGGCCCGCGCCAGACCTCGATCTCCGTAGCGGAGCCGACCGCAAGAATCCGATCGCCGAGAACGGCCACGGCTTGTGCGGCGGGCAGCGACTTGTCGACTGTCCAGACCTTGCCGTTCGTGATGATCAGATCCGCCGCCGGCTTTGTCTGCGCCACCGAAGCGCCTGCCAGAATTAGCGCACACACGGCCAGGCACAGTAGTTTGAAGCAAGAGCGGCTTGTCATCGGGAGGTTCCTCTTCGCATGGTGGAACGCGGCGCATTGTACTCTGCCGCGGCAGGCTGTGGCCAGTCGATGGTCGAAATGGCGTTGGGGTCAGGAGGCGCTTGCCATGAATGCCTCGGTAGGACTAGATTGTTCTTCGATAGACGTTTCTGGAACTGCACAAGCGGACCGCCTGCCGCTCCCGTCGGTGTGAAGAGAGGACTCTGTGTTCTCACTGATCTGGAGTCTGCTGAAGCCGTACCGCGGCAGCCTGGTGATTATCCTGGCTGCAATGCTGGTTCAGACGGCCATGAGCGTTGCCACGCCTTGGCCACTCAAGATCATCCTCGACAATGTGGTCGGCGAGCACAAACTGCCGCCCTGGCTGGATGATTTCCTGCGACCCTTCATGAGCAGCGGGACGAAGATGCAGATTGCCGCCGCTGCCGCGATTGTGACGGTTCTGATAGCGCTTCTGGGCGCGGCCGCTTCCTACCTGGCGAACTATTACACGACCAGCGTGGGGCAGTGGGTGGCCAATGACCTCCGGCTGCGCACGTATCATCACCTGCAGCGACTCTCGCTGAACTACTACAACACGCACGAGATGGGCACACTGTTGAGCACCATGACGGCTGATGTGCAGACCATCCAGAACTTCGCGTCTTCATCCACCCTGGGAATTCTTGTAGACATGTTCACGATCGCCGGCATGTTGATTATCATGTTCTGGCTGAATTGGGATTTCACGCTGATCGCCGTGGGCGTGACTCCGTTCATGTTGCTGATGGTGTCGCGATTCAAGAAGGCGGTGAAGAAAGCAACGCGCGAAGTGCGCAAGCAGCAGAGCAACGTCGTTGCGGTTGTGCAACAGGGACTGGAATCCATGCGCGTCGTGAAAGCCTTCGGCCGGCAGGACCTGGAGCAGGAAGAGCTGAGCGAAGTCAGCAAAGCTACGGTGGAAGCGGCGCTGAAAGCCCGCCGCGTTAAAGCGCTGCTGTCGCCAATCGTCGCGGTAACCGTCTCGCTGTGTACCGCTTTCGTGCTTTGGCGGAGCTCTTCGCTGATTTTGCAGGGCGCCATGACCGCGGGCGCGCTGACCGTGTTCCTCTCCTACTTGACGAAATTCTTCAAACCGGTCCAGGACCTGGCCACCATGACGAATACGATTGCGCAAACCGCCGTCGGCGTGGAGCGGGTGCGCGCAATTCTGGAAGCCAATGATGTGATCGAGGAGCGCCCGAACGCGCGCGAGCCGCAGCCCCTAAAAGGCGAAATCAAGTTCGAGAACGTGGCTTTCGCGTATAACCAGGACGCGCAGGTGCTGACGGACGTAAATTTCGAGATTAAGGCGGGCCAGATGGTGGGCGTAGTCGGCCCTACCGGGGGCGGGAAGTCCACGATTGTGAGCATGATTCCGCGCTTCTACGATCCGTCGGCTGGCAAGGTCTCGATTGATGGCGTGGATATTCGCGACTACAAGATTCACGCGCTTCGCAATCAGATTGCTTATGTTTTGCAGGAAACGGTGCTCTTCCGTGGCACGGTGGCGGAAAATATCGCCTACGGCCGCGGAAGCGCCACCCGCGACGAGATCGTGGAGGCAGCAAAACTGGCGAATGCCGACGAATTCATCGCCAAAATGCCCCACGGGTACGACACCATGGTGGGCGACCGAGGAGACACTCTTTCAGGCGGGCAGCGCCAGCGCATTGGAATCGCGCGGGCGGTCATTCGTAATAATCCGATTCTGATCCTGGACGAGCCGACGGCTGCCCTGGATACGGAATCAGAGCAGTTGGTGATGGAGGCTCTCGAGCGATTGATGAAAGGACGCACCGTCATCACCATCGCACACCGCTTGAGCACCATTCGCAATTCCGACAAGATTGTGGTGCTGAAGGGTGGCGTCGTGGCGGAAGAGGGCACGCACGACGAACTGATTGCCAAGGGCGGCGTCTATGCGGAGCTGTATCACATTCAGTTCGACAAGCCGCCGGCGGAAGTTGCCGCTGCAGCCGCGGTCAGCGCGCCAACGGACACTGGTTCGGCGGCTTGAAGCACTCCGGCGCAGTCCCGGGTAATGTGCAGCGGGCGTGTGAAGATCGGAGTTTGGAGGAAGCATGTCGCATACACTGATTGTTCTGCCGGATGATTCCGCGAAGCCAATTCTGGATGCCATCAATGGCGCGACGAAATCCCTGCGTGTGAAGATGTTTCTGTTTTCCCACCCCGAGCTGTTGAAGGCCGTGATTGACGCAAAGAAACGCGGCGTGCACGTGCGGGTGATGCTGAACCCGGCGCGCCGCAGCGGCCAATCGGAAAACGCTGAGACCCATAAGAAGTTAAAAGCGGCAGGGATCGAGGTGGCCGATAGCAATCCAGCTTTCGACGTGACGCATGAGAAATCGATGGTGGTGGATGACGCCACGGCCTATGTGAAATCGTTGAATTGGGATGTCAAGAACCTCACGGAAACTCGCGACTACGCGGTTGTCACCACGCACGAGCCCGAAGTAAAGGAAGTGATTGAGTGCTTTGAGGCGGACTGGCACCGCAAGCCCTTCAACGTCGACCAGAAATCTCTGCTGATCTGGTGCAGTGGAAACGGTCGCGATCGCATCGCGCGGTTTATTGACGAAGCCAAGCATACGCTGTTCGTCCAGAACGAGCGTTACCAGGATGCCGTGATCATCGAGCGCCTGGTGCGTGCCAAGGAGCGCGGCGTGAAGGTGCACGTAATGGCCCGCCCTCCGCACAAATTGAAAAAAGAGAAGCTGACAGAAGGCGTCGGCGGATTGCGGATTCTGGACGATGTCGGAGTTAAAGTGCGCAAGCTGAAGCATCTGAAACTCCACGGCAAGATGCTTCTCGCCGATCACTCCCGCGCGATTATTGGGTCCATCAACCTGGCCCCGGGGAGCTTCGATAGCCGCAGAGAATTGGCGATTGAAGTGCACTCGCCCGAGGTCATCGAGCGCCTGCAGAAAATTGTGCACCACGACTGGAAGCACTCGCATCCGCTGGATCTGACGGATGAAGGCCTGCTGGCGGAACTCGAACAGCACAAAATCGACGCCGCAGGTGAACTGGCCCTGGGCACGAACGGCAAGAAAAAAGGGAAAGACGAGAAGGCAAAAAAGGCCAAGAAGCGCAAGGCAAAGGGCAAGAAGCGATAATCCTTGTGCGGCGCGCCCGCTACATCTCACGGATTCACATACCACAGCGAATAAAGCAGCTATGCCAGGAACGCAGCCTACCACAG
>Ga0074045_10002339_pt1 | contig 17575 bp, 19 predicted proteins | sample BogForMeECP23OM2_FD_94442 | JGI IMG/M metagenome (GOLD analysis project Ga0074045, IMG submission 94442) | Bog forest soil microbial communities from Calvert Island, British Columbia, Canada - Bog Forest MetaG ECP23OM2 | ecosystem: Environmental > Terrestrial > Soil > Wetlands ...
CACTCCGCCGCTGTAACCTCGTCTATGCTCGGCTGCTTCCGCAACGAGCAGGAAACCCGCTCCGAATTCCTATCCTTGATCCGCCAGCGGCCCAACGGCCTCTGACCTCCTCGGGGTCCTGTTCAATACCCCGGTTCGACCGGCGCCGGGTAACATTAGAACCCGAAAAATTGACATTTCGGAGGCCGGACTGCGGTACAATAGCTGCGGATTAAGGCGACGGTCCCCCTTCCATGTCGTCTACACGATGGTTCCGGAAAAATCAGGTAAATTTATGACCCAGATCAAAAGAAGGTTTCTGTCCCTCTGCCCGCTCGTCATCGCCGGGATCTCGGGCCATCTGTTCCTGAGAGTACCCGCGGCTGCACAAAGTAGCCCCTTTGCCGGGGGCAACACGTCCCTCCAGATGAGCGAAGTCAGTCGTCCCACCTGCGCCATTGAGCAGAGGCTCGTGGTAACTGTCGTCGACGAAGCTGGCAAGCATCTCGACCGCCAAGCCATCGTGAAGCTGCACGACAATAAACGCAATATCGATACCTGGGATACCACGGACAACGACTCCTCCATGCTTTTTTGCCAGATCGATATTGGCGACTACCAGGTTGATGTCAGCGCGGTCGGCTATCTGGCCCAGCATAAAGACCAGCACGTAGCCCTCGTCCAGGATCGTGAACTCAAGCTGGTGATGCACAAAGATCCGATGGCGATCGATTTGAGCACTCCCGAGAGTGCCATGCCGGCCAACGCGCGCCGTGAGACCAAACTCGCGGTGAACGCCCTGCGCTCCGGCAATTTCAAAGAAGCCCAGAAGCAGCTCGATAGAGCCTACAAACTCGCTCCCTCCAACGCCGAGGTCAACTTCCTCTTCGGCTATTTGTGCATGGGACGAAAGGAATACGATAAGGCTGAACCCTACCTGAGCCACGCCGCCACACTCGAACCGCACAGCGTACGAACTCTCACCCAGCTCGGCCGGGTGCAACTCGAGCGCAAAGAGAATGACGCCGCCGGCAAGACCCTCGAACAAGCCGTCGCCGCCGATCCCACCTACTGGATGGCCCACTATCTCCTCGGCGACGTTTACATTAAGCAAAAGGAACAGGAAAAGGCCCGCGAGCAAGCTCAACTCGCGATCGACTATGGCAAGAATGCGGCCAACATCGCCGAACTGGTTCTGGGCGAAGCCCAGGCCAACCTTGGGAAAAACGCCGAAGCCATCCAGACCCTGAAGCTCTTCGTGCAGAACAACCCAGGCAACACCGCTATCCCGCAGGTGAACGAGCTGATCACCAAGCTTGGAGACCGCCTCGCTGGCCGCACTCCTCCTCCTACGAAGGAGGAAATCGATCTGGCTCTCGTAGCTTTCGCGCCTTCTCTTCCTCCCAGTGCCTGGGGACCGCCCGGCGTCGACGAAATAAAGCCGCCCGTCGCTCCCGGCGTCGGCTGCCCCCTCCCTCAGGTCATCGAAGGCTCCGGCGAGCGGGTCAAAGAGTTGGTGGATAACATCACCAAGTTCGCCGCCATCGAAGCCATGTCGCACGAGCAGCTCGATAAAACCGGCAGCCCCATCACCAAGGAAACCCGCAGGTTCACCTACGTCGCCTCCATTACGGAGGATATACCGGGCTACTTGCAGACCGACGAGTACCGCAATCTGCGTTACGGAGTCACCGATCTTCCCGATCACATCCGAACCTCAGGCTCGATGACCCTGGCGCTCATCTTCCATCCCGACATGCGCGACAACTTCGAGATGAGCTGCGAAGGCATGGGCGACTGGCACGGCCAGTCGGCTTGGCTGGTGCACTTCCGCCAGCGCGATGACAAACCCAACCGCTTCGCCGAATACAACATCGGCTCCCAACACTATCCGATGAACATGAAGGGCCGCGCCTGGATTACCACCGACAACCTGCAGATCGTTCACATTGACGCCGAACTCATCAAGCCCCTGCCTCAGCTCTCAGTTCAGCACCAGATCGCCGACTACGGCCCCATCCACTTTCAACAAAAGAACCTAGACCTCTGGCTGCCCCAGAACGTCGATATCTTCATGGAACTCAATCGCCACTACTACCATCGCCGCCACAGCTATGAGCACTATCAGCTGTTTGCCGTCGATTCAACCGACAAGCCGGGCCAGGTAAAAGCCGGAGACCAAACGCCGGTCATCAAGAACGCGATCCCGGTCAAGCCCTAAGTCCTGGTAGTGGTGGCTCAGTTTGAGTCTGTTTTGAAAGGGCGCGGCTTCAGCCGCGCCGTAAATGCCCCAATCCGATCGCGGCTTTAGCCGCTGCGGGAATGTGTTTTCAAACTGATCCACTACGGTCCTGGCAGGCTGCCGAAAAACTTTGATTCCGGCCGCTTTGGCAAGAGCACGACCTTCAGAGGCTGCGGAAAAACTCAAGTTTTAAGCAGGGTCCGGAAGGGCACGCGAATTTATTCGTGCCCTTAAATCGTGGAAAATCCGACCGCGCTTTAGCGCCCCGGTTTTACTCGAAACAAAATCTGGACTAAGATTGCCTCCGACCAACCCATATCACGGAGGCGTCCTCCCATGCGCAAAGTCCACTTCGCCCTCGCAGCATCATTAGCTCTTGCCCTCGTTGCTTTCCCGGCTAACGCCCAGGAGGCCGGCAAGAAAGCCGCGGTAAAGCCCGCCGACGGCCCATCGAAGGTCGCGCTCGACTCCTGGAATGACATTGGCCGCAAACTCATCGCCATGGCCGAAGACTTTCCCGAGGACAAATACGATTTCAAGCCCACCCCCGCCCAGCGAAGCTTCGCCGAACAACTTCTCCACGCCGCCGGAGCAAATTATTACTTCACCAACCCAGCCATGGGCAAGAACACGCCCGTCGAAGAAAATCCCAAGCGCGATCAATACAAAACCAAGGCTGACGTTGTTGCCTTCGTAAAGAAATCGTTCGCCGACGGCGCCGCTGCCATAAAAGCCAAAGGCGACAAAGGAATGTCCGACCTGATAGTCGACCCGTTCGCCAATCAGCAGACGCGCATCCTGGATTTCGCCTACGGCTTCATCGAGCATTGCGGCGAGCACTACGGCCAGCTAGTCGTCTACTATCGTCTCGCCGGCCTGGTCCCGCCAGAGTCGCGTCCGAAAAAATAGCCGTGTGGGTCTGACACAAGTGTGGAACAGACACAAGTGTGGGTTGGACACTCCTGTCCGACGCCTTTGATCTTGCTTCTGGTTCTTGCTTTTTGCTTTTCCTATGAACCTGTCATGCCGAGTGGAGAAGAAACTCATGTGGGGACAGCCGCCCTCGGCTGTCCTCCGGCCGATGTGGGTCGGACACTCCTGTCCGACGCCTTTGACCTTGCTCCTGGTTCTTGCTTTTGCTTCCTATCAACCTGTCATGCCGAGTGGAGAAGAAACTCATGTGGGGACAGCCGCCCTCGGCTGTCCTCGGGCGGATGTGGGTCGGACACTCCTGTCCGACGCCTTTGATCTTGCTTCTGGTTCTTGCTTTTTGCTTTTCCTATGAACCTGTCATGTCGAGTGGAGAAGAAACTCATGTGGGGACAGCCGCCCTCGGCTGTCCTCGGGCCGAAGGCCCGCCGCTCGGGACTTTATGTTTTGACTTCGATCTTTCCCCACGACTCACTGATACGCATACGGATACCGCCGTCCGCGCTCCGGAAGCAACTTAATCAAAACCATCCCCGCAATAAATCCTCCCACATGCGCCCAGAAAGCCACTCCGCCCATGTTCTGGCGATGTATAGCGAGCAGCGTCTGAGTCCCGCTCAGGATGTTGAGCACGAAGAAGTAGATAAGGATAATCCAGGCCGGTATCCAAATCACAAGGAAGAGGACTTCGAAAATCCATGTCAGCACTCGCGCTCCGGGATAAAGAACAAAGTATGCCCCAAGCACTCCAAAAATCGCTCCGCTTGCCCCCAGAGTGGGCACGCTCGAGTGCGGATTCACCGCCACCTGCGTGCCCATCGCAATCAACCCGACCAGCAGATAGAACACCAGGTACATGAAATGTCCCAGGTAGTCCTCCACGTTGTCCCCAAAAATATAGAGGAACCACATGTTGCCGATCACGTGCATCCACGATCCATGCAGAAACATCGAGGTAAAGAAGGGAAGCACCACCGCTACCAGCGAATATCTCGGAGACCCGGCCAGAAACGCCGCCAGGTGCGAAGGCACAACTCCAAACTGATGAACCAGCACATCCAGGCTTCGCGGATCGAGTGTCGCCTCGCCCAGAAAAATCAGCAGGTTCAGCCCGATCAAAAAACTGTTGACCCAGGGAGTGCTATACCGAGGCTGGTCGTCCCGAAGAGGAAGCATAAAGAATCTGTTAGTTTGGTAATTGAGTGATCGAGCGATAGGTTTTCAATCGCCCAATGACCCGATGACCCAATGACCCGATGACTCAATCACTCAATTACATAATCCTCTCATGAACGGTGTCATCATCATCGACAAGCCCGCCGGATGGACCTCGCACGACGTGGTCAACCGCATGCGCCGCATCTTAAACCAGCGCTCCGTCGGCCATCTCGGCACCCTCGATCCGCTGGCCACCGGCGTGCTCCCGCTGGTAGTCGGCAACCTGACTCGGCTGGCTCAGTTCTACACCGCGTCCGAAAAAAGCTACGAGGGAGTGATCCGCTTCGGCTTCGCCACCAACACCTACGACGCCGATGGCGAACCCGTCGAGAGCGATCTGGGGACAGCCGCCCTCGGCTGTCCGGAGGGCCGAAGGCCCGATCTCAATTCGGAGCAACTCCAGAAACTCGCCGTCGGATTTCTCGGCGTCATCGAGCAGATCCCGCCTCCCTTTTCGGCCAAGAAGATCCACGGTGTGCCCGCCTACAAGCTGGCTCGCAAGAAAGAAGAAGTGATTTTGAAGCCAGTCCAGGTCGAGATCAAGGAATTTGTCATCACCAGCGTCGAAGGCGACCGCGCCCACTTTCGCGCCCGCGTCTCCTCCGGCACCTACATGCGCTCAGTTGCCCACGAGATGGGTCAGCGCATCGGCTGCGGCGCCCATCTCGAATCTCTCCGTCGCACCGCCGCTGCCGAATTCGATATCGCGCAGGCCCATACCCTGGAAGAAATCGAGAGCGCAGCGAATGGGTACAGAGAGCAGGCTGAAGCGCAAATAAAAGCTTGTCATTCCGACCGGAGCTTCGCTTTCCCAAAGGGAAAGGGAAGCGGAGTGGAGAAACCTGCGGTTCTGCCGGGCAGCGGCACTGAAGCATGGGTCGGCTCCCGCTCCCCGGTTTTACCAAGAGGTACTACGACTATCGAAACCCAACCCTTCGCAGGACTCGAATCCTTCTTTATCCATCCCCGCCAGCTTCTCCCGCAATTCCCCTCCGTGACCGCCGATGAAGCCACCGCCGCCCGCATCCGCAGCGGACGCCCCATCAACCTCCCCGAACTCTCCCGCGCCCGCCAGGTCAAAGTCTTCGCCGGCCAGAGAGAACTCCTGGCCATCGCCACCCGCGTAGCCGGTACCCTCTTCCATCCGAAAATAGTCTTCCCGGAATAAATTTGGGGACAATAAATGTTAGGACAATAAAATGTGGGGACAGCCGCCCCCGCCTGTCCTCGGGCCGAAGGCCCGATCAGCCCAGGAGTAGGCAACACATTTTCCACAGAAAAAAGCCCTTGACAAGCCAATCGCGTAACTGTAAGGTTACGCATTATGCGGAACCGTTCGGTTACATATTCCTCGGAGGCGACTTTTCAGGCCCTGGCCGATCCCACCCGCCGCGCCGTCCTCGACCTTCTCCGTCGCGGCCGGCAGCCCGCCGGAGAGATCGCCGGAGCCTTTCCCGTCTCCCGCCCCGCCATCTCCAAGCATCTCCGCCTGCTCCGCCGCGCCCACCTCGTCCTCGAGCGCCGCGAAGGCCGTCATCGCGTCTACCAACTCAATCCCGAGCCTCTGCGCGCCGTCGATTCCTGGCTCGATCAATACCGCAACTTCTGGAAGATGAACCTGTCTGGCTTGAAAACCTTTGTCGAAGCCGAACACGCCAAAGAAACCCAGGCTGCAAAATCGATTGCCAAAACTTCAAAAGGAGATCGCTAACATGAAATCACTTCGCATCGCCATTTCTCTCGGGTTGCTCGCCATCGCAACCGTCGCCTTCGCCCAATCCTCCGCCCAGAAGTCTTTCGATCAACTGAAAACCCTCACCGGCTCGTGGGAAGGGAAGAACTCTCAGGGCGAACTCCTGCGCGTCACCTTTCAGGACACTGCCGGCGGTTCCGCTCTGATGAGCGAAATCCACGGCCACGGCCCCGAGAACATGGTCTCAATGTTTCATCTCGACGGTCCCAACCGCCTCATGCTCACTCACTACTGTGGAGCCGGCAATCAGCCCCGCATGACCGCCACCACCTCCGCCGACGGCAAAACCATCTCCTTCGACTTTCTCGACGCCACCAATCTCTCCTCTCCCGACGCCGGTCACATGCAGCGCCTGGTCATCGCCATGCTCGACCCCAACCACCACATCGAACAATGGACCTTCAACGACCACGGCAAAGAAATGAAGGAATCCTTCGACCTGCGCCGCAGCGAAGTAGCCCAGAAATAGTGTGCGCGGACGAGTGTGGGAGGACAGGTGTGGGACGGACACTCATGTCCGTCGCTGTTGCTCTTGCTCTTGTCGTTGCCCTTGCCGTTGCTCTTGAGCTTGAGTTTCTCTTGTACGTTGCCGGAAAGCCCGCCCTGAGCGAAATCTAAGGGCGGGGATCTTCGAGAAGATGTTCGAAAGCGAGTGAAGCAAAAAATGCCCATCGAAACCAAAACCGTAATCACTCCCGACCAGGACGCGGTCATCAGCGAGATCGAAATCGCCGCCCCGCCCGAGCGCGTCTTCCAGGCCCTGATTGACCGCGATCAGGCCCTGCAGTGGGGTAGCAACCAGGCTTTCGAAATGACGCAATTTGAAATCGACCCGCGTCCCGGCGGCAAGTGGCGCTTCCTTACTCGCGCTCTCCAGGGCGCGGGCCAAACTCTCGAACACCACGGCGAAATTATCGAGATCGATCCGCCGCGCCTGCTGGCCTACTCCTGGTATGCCAGTTGGCATGAAGACCCCGCGATTCGCTCCGATGTCCGATGGGAGCTTACGCCCACCAAATCCGGGACTTACTTAAAGGTAATTCACAGCGGCCTGCTGCCTATCCCCGGTGCCTGTCAGGGATATAGCCAGGGCTGGCCCGGCCTGGTGCAGAGAATCAAGAACCTAATCGAGAAAACAAAATAGGAGCAGGTTTATGGCTACGACCCAGCAGGACGTGTTAGCAATCACAGCAATCAGCCCCGATCAAGATGTAGTCTCGGCCGAAATTTTCATCGCCGCGCCTCCCGCCCGCGTCTTTCAGGCCGTCACCGACCCCGCGCAGATCCCGCGCTGGTGGGGACATCACGATCATTGTCGCATCCAGCAATCCGAAGTCGATCTGCGCGTCGGCGGAAAATGGTCCAGCCGCGGAGTCAAGTTTGATGGCACGCCGTTTCACAGCGGAGGCGAATACCTCGACATCGATCCGCCTCGCCTCCTCGTGCAAACCTGGATCTGCAGCTCTGCTCCGGCTCTCCATACCGTGCTCCGGTGGGAACTCGAACCGAAGAGCGTTCACGGTCTCTACCCGAACGGCCCTCACCGCGCCGGAACCGGCACCCTGGTAAAGATTAGCCATCAGGGATTCGCCGGAGACGCTGCGGCCGCCTCCGACCATGAGGAAGGATGGAAGCGAGTCCTCGGATGGCTCCGCACCTTCGCCGAAGCCCAAGTGTGACCGACACTCCTGTCCGTCGCCCTTGATTTTGATCTCGATCTTGACTTTACTTTTTGACTTCGAATTCACCAAAAAGGAAAACCCATGGCCTCCGTCTCCATCACTCCCGACCAGGACCTGATCGTTGCCGAAATTGAAATCGCCGCTCCTCCCGAACGCGTCTTTCAGGCCATTACCGATCCTCGCCAGTTGCCGCAGTGGTGGGGACAAAAAGAAATGTATCGCGTCACCAGGCTGGAAAGTGATCTGCGCGTAGGCGGCCAATGGCTTAGCGTAGGCGTCAGCGTCACCGGAGAGAGCTTCCACGTCGGCGGCGAATACCTCGAAATCGATCCACCCCGCCTCCTGGTCCAGACCTGGAAGGCAAGTTGGTCCGGGACCTTGAAGACCACGGTTCGCTGGGAACTGGAAGCATATCCTGGAGGTACCCGGGTCAAGATTCGGCACAGCGGATTCGCCGGCAATGCCGAAGCCGCCAACAGCCACAGCCAGGGCTGGCAGCGCGTCCTCGCCTGGGTGCACGCCTTCCTCGAAAAAGGAGAAACCATCGACTCGCGCAGTTGACCAAAGTCCGGGACAGCCACGCACCAATCTGACGCGGACGAAGAAACCTGGGGGTGCCCCACTTCTCGCCTCCTTTGCGAGAAGTGGGACTCTCGGTTTCGGCGCTACTGGACCAAAAGTACCAGGCGTTGATGTTGACCTTAGCTTTTGCCCGAGCCCCGTGTCCTCAACAAAAATCTTGTCAAGACCCAAAGCCCGAGCTGCTTGCACTAAGTGATTGATTCTCCGCCAAATATAAATCTGCAGACCATGTCCCTTTTACCCTTAGCAATGTGATATAATGAATGTATAAATTATAGCTTACTTGGTAGCGGGTCAGTTTGAGCCTGTTTTGAAAGGGCGCGGCTTCAGCCGCGCCGTAAGTGCCTCAAACGAATCGCGGCTTTTAGCCGCTGCGGGATGTGTTTCTGAAATTGACCCACTACCGCTGATTCGTATCTAGCCCTCCCCCAACAGAAATCAAGTCTAAGGAGCAAAAAGGCGCAGCCACAGGCTGCGCCTTTTCCATTATGCGAAAGAGCAGCAGCCAGCCTCAGCCGTCGTCCATAACCCTCCAAGCCGTAGCCGTGCCCACCCGCAAGCGTCGCGGAGAAGCCGCCGAAGCCGCCTTCCTCGCCCGCGCCACCTATCTAGGCTTCAGCGTCTGCATCCCCTGGGGAGACAGCAACCGCTACGACTCCGTAGTAGAACTAGACCGCGGATTCCTCCGCGTCCAGGTCAAATCCGCCACCGGCTACGCCGAAACCCGCTACCGCGTCAAAACCACCGGAGCCAGCGGCAAAGTCTATACCAGCAAAGAAATTGACTTCTTCGTCGCCTACATCGTTCCCGAAAACCTCTGGTACATAATCCCCATCCAGGCCATCGGACAGCGCAAAGGCATCCGCTTCTATCCCACCACTCGCCGCCAGTCAAAAGCGATGTTCGAAAAATACCGCGAAGCCTGGTGCCTACTGGATTCCCGCCTAAACGTCCGCGTCCGCAAAGGCGCCCCACGCCGCTGCCGCAGCAAGAGCTTGGAAGTCCGCTGCGCCCTATGCCCCCAACGCGGCTGACAGGATTCGAAGGCGACCTGGATCCGGAAGGGTACGGCTTTTTAATCGTGCCGTTAGCCGGCAGCACCGTGGAAGAGCGGCGCTTCAGCGCCGCGTCAAGCCCTGGACTATGAATAGGGCATCAGCCCGGCTTACAGAGAAGTCCGTTCTGGCGTAAAGCTCATTGCGCGGAGCCTTTTTGTAGGATACGATTCAGCCCTTCCCCGAAATCTAGGCCCCAGGCGTCACAGTTTCAATAAGCGACTCACTCGATGACCCAAGATAGAAACCTTGACCTTCAAGCTCAACAAATTCTTCAGGGTTTGAAGACCTTGGGAGAACTTCTGGAAAAACCTGTCGCAAGGGAGGCTTTGGATCTAAACAAAAATGCCACCACTTCAGCCAGATATGAAGTCTTGGGCCGACTTCGCAAGAGCCTGACTCAATATCTTGAGCGCGGAGGCGACCTGTTTTACGTGGGACTGCTAGGCCACTTCTCCGCCGGCAAGTCGAGCACTATTAATTCATTACTTGGTGCCTGGGATACAAAACACGAACGGGGCACGGGGCTGAACCCCACCGATACAACTATTACACTGGTAACTCAGGAAAAAAATGGCAGCTCGCTTCTCGGTATCATCCGCGAAGGACATGTGACCATTAGGTTTCAGGCCGTAGAAAACCCGATCCTAGAAAACCTTGTCCTGGTGGATACTCCCGGCACCGGGGATCCAAAGCTCATCCAAGAAATTGCACGAGATTTTCTTCCGATTTGCGACGTGATCCTCTTCTTGTTTTCTGCGGCGAGCCCCCTTGACCAGGCTGACCTACCTCTACTCTCTGAGCTACATCATCGACTTCAGTTTATCCCAATACATTTTGTAATTACGCGAGGCGACGAATTGCGAAGGGACGCCCTAAAACCCTTGACCGATGAGAACCTCGACCAAGTCAAGAAGGAGCGTTTCCTAAATGAAGTCCTAGATCGAGTAAACGGCTTATTGAAACCGAGCATTTATACGAGCGACCAATTCATCTTGGTGGACAATAAAGCTGGCTACAACATTGAGACACTCAGGAAGCTTTTGGAATCTCGGTTTAGCTCATCAGGCGACCGTGCGCGTATCACAATGCACGCGAATAAATTGCATTACTACACCACTGGTGCAAAGGATCTCCGAGACTTCTTTGCCCAGTTCCTAGAAGCGAAGCTTGCCGAGCTCAATAAGATTGTGGCCGCCGCTCGCCGCAATATCCAGCGATACAACGAAATCGTTCGCATCTCGAACAGCAATCTAACGAAAGCCTGGCTGGACCAAGTGGCCTCAATGAACGGGGCGCGAATAAGGACCACGGAAAAACTGAAACGACTGGACTCCCTGCCCGCCGACTACTCCATGTTTCCGTCCGTCGCAAGGAAGCAGTCGGAGATTTCCGAGGACTTGGCGCGAGATTCGAAATTCGCCGCCGGCAGCATTTCGGCGCGATTAAACACTGTACTTCTACCAGGTCTGCAGGAACATCTTAGAAGAGCCGAGGCCACAATCGCCGACGTCGGTCTCGACCAATTAACGGCCACAAGCCACGGAATCGGGAGCGTTGAGCCCGAATTCGCCCTCGAAGAGGTTGACTCTGTGCCATACCGAACCATAGCAAGGAAATACGGCGACCTTCGAGCGTCTCAGGCCGATGCACTGCAGGACGCCCTTGGTGACATTCGGAGGTCGGCACGAGATATAGACGAACTCTTGCAGGCGAATGTGCCATTCGGAGAATTCGAAAAGATTATCGCGACAGCTGAGGGGTCTCTAACGGGGGACCTCAATCAGTTCTTCCAGAATGTGGAACTCTATAGGAGCGGAGTTTTCTCACACACTACCAAGGAATCCATAGCAACGCTGGGAATTGGATCAAAATTGGATGAGTTGGAGTCTGAATTCGCCGAGGACGACAGATCAGCGCTCACGGCCGAAGCGGTCGCCGAGCTGTTTCCAGGAGTTGTGGAGCTTGCAGTTGAATCAGCGACGCGGGCCTCATCGCTCTCAGCGAAAGTGAGGGCCCTTATTGAGGAGCTCAGGACGTTGAAAATAGAAAAGCCAGAGGAAGCGTACTCAGAAATAGAAGCCGCAGCCGTTGCAGAGAGGTCGGCCTTCCATAGCGAGATTACGAGGCAGGCTCAGGCCGACGTCGATCGGATTTGCGAAAGCGTGGCTCTCAAGCTAGCCACGCTCCTCGTAAGCACGAGGAATAACTACGACACCGAAATGAAGGGGGCAGCTCATGCTAGAAAGCGCCGATATTTTTGGATCGTGACCACCGCATCTCTGATTGCTCTAACCATCTTCCTCGGGTATCACTACCTAGCATCCACTGCGCCACAATCCATTTTCCAAACGATCATATGGGGCCTAGCCTCCACGGTTCTCGGCAACGCAGGAGGGTTTCTTGTGGCGCGACTCCGCGACACATACCCCGAAACAACAAAAACAATCAAAGAAAGGTTCGGAGTTACTCTCCGTGAAGAGGTTCACAAAGCGGTCGACGCGGAGACACAGCCGCATAGATTTGACGTTTTAAATGAGGGGTACATTGGGGGCCGCTTGCGCGCAATTTATACGCACGTGCTTCTCATGCCCAGCGATCCGTGGCACGCAAAGGCCACCGAATACCTTCGCTCGCTGCGAGAACAGTACGCACACTTGGAAGGCATTCGCCTTAGCTATATAACGCTAATTGACGACATCCACGGGCAATCGGCGCGCTACTTTACGGACGCCACAAAGAACCTAGAGATTCTGAACACGGTTGCAGGCAAGATAAAGGAAAGAACAATAGAGCCATCATTTACGCTCTTGGACACAACGCAACGACAGCTGGAGTACGTAAGAAACGAGATAGAGTCTGTGGAATTCACCTAATGGTTTGGGGGCTGGCCAACCTTGCGCCACGTCTCCCTCGCGGCTGACACGCTGAAGCTGCCCCACTCGTCGCGCTTTTCGACTGCTGGGTACCACCGGCGTATGCACCAGAATGGTGTATACTGGTGCTACGATGCCACTAGCGAAACGATCCCGCGCAAAATCAACCTCCGTAAAGCATGTCCGGCGCAGCGTAACCTTGCCGCCGAAGATTGCCAAACAGGTGGAGGCTTTGGCAAAAGAACGCGCTCTCAGCGATAACCGCGTTCTCGTAGAACTCATCGAGCAGGGAATTGAAGCCCGCCAGCAGAAGGAAAAAGCATTCTTCCAGTTGGCCGAACGCTTCCGCGCCGCCGACGATCCGGAGCAGGTCAAGCAGTTGGGCAATCAGTTAGGCCGCTTTGTTTTCGGTGAGTGATGGCGCAGATCGAGAGATGGTCAGGCCTTCCTGCCGCCGTCCGTAACCATCTGGTCGAGCGCATGCACGATCGCAACATCAGTCTCAATGACCTGAACCTGCTGCGCCTTTGGATCGAATCGATGCCGGAAGTCCCCGAGGGGTCCTGGTACAAGAACTTTGGCTCGTTCAAACTCTGCGGCGAGGGCCGGTATCCAAAAACCTTTCTCCTGCCTCATCAAGTCGCCAAGGGACAAAAGCTCTAGCCAATCCCACTCGGCCGTCGCGTTATACTGATTTGATCTATGTCCGCCGCCCCACACAAGACCTTCTACCTCGAAACCTTCGGCTGCCAGATGAACGTGCATGACTCCGAAAAAGTCATTGGCACGCTGGTGCACGAGGGCTACCGGCAGGTAGAAGCGGTCGAGCAAGCCGACCTGATTCTCTACAACACCTGCTCCATCCGCGATAAAGCAGAGCAGAAAGTATTCCACCGTCTGGCCGACTACAAGAAGCTTCTCGCGCAAGGAAAAAAGTTTGGCGTCCTGGGCTGCGTAGCCCAGCAGGAAGGTGAAAAGATTTTCGAGCGTGCCCCGCACGTTTCTCTGGTCTGCGGATCGGCCAGCTACCGCAACCTGCCGCAGATGCTGATCCAATTGGAAAGCGGCCAATTGGAAAACGCGCAATTAGAAAGCCAGCCGAAAGAAGGGAACTCCGGAAGCCGAAAGCCGGCAGCCGGAAGCCTGATCCGCATCACCGGACTCGACGACCGCGAAACCGACAAGTGCTTCGAAACCGAATTCACCGCCCGCACCAATCCTCATCGCGGCTACATCACTATCATCGAAGGCTGCGACAAGTTCTGCGCCTACTGCGTCGTGCCGTTCACCCGCGGAAAAGAGCGCAGCCGCACCTCGGAGTCCGTCCTCGCCGAAGCCCGCCAGATGGCCGATCTCGGCTATACGGAAATTCAGCTGCTCGGGCAAAACGTGAATTCCTATAAAGATCCGGCAGGGAAGCCGGGTGCCAGGAAAAGCTTTGCCGAATTGCTCGCGGCCGTAGGAGAAGTTCCAGGCATTCGCCGAGTGCGCTTCACCACCTCGCATCCCCGCGACTTTGGACGAGACATTGTCGAAGCCATCGACGCCGTTCCCGCCCTCTGCGACCACGTACACCTGCCAGTCCAGAGCGGATCCGATCGCGTGCTGAACGCCATGCAGCGCCTCTACACCCGCGAGCAATACCTCGAACGCATCGCCTGGATCAAGGCCGCCAAGCGCGAGATCAGCCTCACCAGCGATCTGATCGTGGGCTTTCCCGGCGAGACCGAAGAAGACTTCGCCGAAACGTTGTCGCTGCTGGAGGAAGTAGGCTACGACTCAGTATTTACCTTCAAATATTCTCCGCGCCCGAACACGCCGTCGCTAGCCCTCGAAGATGCGATTCCAGATGAAGAAAAGGCACGCCGTCTCGAGGTGCTGATGGCAAAACAAAGAGAGATTCAAGTTGCTCGCTACAAGAGATACATAGGAACAATTTCGGAAGTAATGGTTGAGGGCCGAAACGAAGCCCGCGGCCAGTGGATCGGCCGCACTTCGCAGAATAAGACCCTGAACTTCATCGCTCCGGAGACGACCACTCCCAGGATAGGAAGCTACGTCCAAGTGAAAGCGACCGCCAGCTTTCCCAACAGTCTTTTAGGCGAAATGGTGATATAAGAAGCGAAGAAAGGCGCAAGCACCGGAAGCACGAAGGTTGAGGTATTCGAAGGAGAATTGCAATGGAAGTGGAGATGACGATCCGTGGACTTTTGATGGATCCAGTCAGTAATATGCCGATTGTGATTCTTAAGGATGTGGCGGGGGACAGCGTGTTGCCCATCTGGGTGGGAGTTTACGAGGCGAATGCGATTGCGCTGGAGATGGAGAAGGTGAGCACTCCGCGGCCGATGACGCATGATTTGATCAAGAATGTGCTGACCGGGCTGGAGACGCAGGTGCACAAAGTGGTGGTGACGGAACTGCGCGAGGATACGTTCTATGCGGTGATCTGGCTGGAGCGGAGCGGCGAGGTGGTGAGCATCGACTCGCGTCCGTCGGATGCGCTGGCGCTGGCGTTGCGGGTGGATTGTCCCATCTTTGTGGATGAGGTGGTGCTGAAGAATTCGAAGCAGGCGGCGAATATGTCGGACCGGGTGACTGCCGAAGAGCTGCGGAAGTGGCTGGAAGGGCTGAACGACGAGGACTTGGGCAAGTATAAGATGTAGGGTAATTTAATTGGTAGCCGCTACGGTTGATGGTGTCAGCTGTTCCGAGATGACGCGCTTTGATGGTTGACATCACTTGAGCGTTAATGACATCATATTGTCATCATGCGCACCACTTTGAACCTCGATGATGACGCCCTGGAAATTCTTCGCCAATACTCGCAAACCCGCTCGCTGGCGCTGGGAAAGGCTGCCTCGGAACTGGTTCGGAGGGGGGCGGCGTCTCCTACTCCTACTCGCTTGGTAGACGGTTTTGTGGTCTTCGATGTGCCCCCCGGGGGACCAAAGATCAGCAGCGAGCGGGTGAAGGAACTTGAGTCTGAATTGGAATGACTGCATACCTTCTGGACGTAAACATCCTGATAGCGCTGGCGTGGCCGGAGCACCGGCAGTACCCGCTGGTGCGCGCTTGGTTCCGGAAAAACAGCGGTAAGGGATGGGCTACGTGTCCACTGGTGCAGGCAGGTTTTGTGCGGATCGTCTCGAATCCGGCATTCTCTCCTCATTCGGTGTCGGTGGAGGAGGCGGTTGAGGGTTTGCGTGTCAGTTTGAACGACGACTCGCACCAATTCTGGTCAGATTCGATCTCGCTCCCGGAGGTAGTGCAGCTCTTGAAGAAGCCGATACGCGGACATCAGCAGATTACGGACGCTTACCTCGTGGCCCTGGCAGTTCGCAACCAGGGCAGGCTGGCCACGTTGGATCGATCGATAAAGGATCTCGCGCCGGCGGGTGCAGTTGAGGTGATCGCGTAAGGCTATGCACTTTACATAATACCTGTTATCGGACATTGCATCTGCCCACTGCTGCTCCCGAAGCTGTCCGAAAACAAATTCAAAGGCTAAGGACAAGACTGTCTGTCCCGCACGCGCTGATCGGGCCTTCGGCCCTGAGCAGCCGAGGGCGGCTGTTCCTACATTGAATTCCACACTTCTACTTGACTACGGCGCCTACGAGGTCGAGGAAGGCCTGGTGGACGCGGGTGTCGTCGGAGAGTTCGGGGTGGAAAGTGGCAGCCATCGCAGTTCCCTGCCGAACCGCTACGGGGTCGGCGCCTTCGGTGGCCAGCAATTCGACGCCGGGACCCACGCGTTCGATTTTTGGAGCCCGGATGAAGACCATCTCGATCGGCGAAGCTGGCAGGTTGCTAAGAGAACTCTGCAGAAATTCTCCTTCGCGGATGGAGCTGTCGATCTGGCGCCCGTAGGCGTTGCGGCGGATGCCGATATCGATGGCGCCGAGGCCGTTCTGCCTTGGGTTCTCGACTTCGCTGGCTAACAGGATTGCGCCGGCGCAGGTGCCGAAGGTGGGTTTGAGGCGAACGAATTGCTTCAGTTTTTCGAAGCCTTCTTCTCCCAGCAATTTGAGGAATGTGCCGGACTCGCCTCCGGGGATGACGAGTCCGTCGATGTCGTCGAGCTGCTCGGGCTTTTTTACGAGGACAACTTCGGCGCCCAACTCTTCGAGCCGGCGGCGGTGGGCGTCGAAATCGCCCTGCAGCGCAAGGACTCCGACTTTCATGGCTGATTTGATTTTACCGGAAGCGATGGACATCAAAATCCCGATCGCGCCGATTTTGCGCGACATGGGAAAAGGTGCCTGGGGCTTGGGCCACCCGCCACCACTCAAACACGGGATACAATGGACAGCAAACAATTCGTCAAACAATGATCGTCAAACAGTGATCGCCAAACAGTGATCGCCAAACAGTGACCACCAAACAGTGATCGCAAAACAATGATCGTCAAACCAGATCAGGCGCGAGTCTACAAACAAGGGCTGGGAGAAATCCGGATGCTCGTCGACGGAGAGCAAACCCAGGGACAGTGGTGGCTGCTGGAGGCGTGTGAGTTTCCGGGTTTCACGACGTCATTGCATCTGCATTCGAAAACGATGGAGCAGGTCTATGTGCTCGAAGGCGTGCTTTCAGTTTATCTCGACGATAAGTGGCACGATCTGGAACCCGGGACCTTTGCCGAATTGCCGCGCGGCGTTCCGCATGCGCAAGCCAACCACAGCCCGCGGAATGTGCGCTTTTTAGGCACGGGCATTCCCGCCGGCTTCGACCAATTCTTTCCTGCGCTCGATAAACTGGCGTCGCGCATCCCGCCAGGGGACCCGGGATTCAGCCGTGAAGTATCGAAGCTGGTATCCCAGTACGACACGACCGTGCTCGGGCCACCGCCACCGTGGAAGTAGCATGGCTTGGGCGATGTGTGTGACGAATGAACGTTCGTGGGGTGGAGATTCGATCATGCGCGGCCTGCGATTTCTACTTATCCTTTACAACGCACGATAAGTTACGAATCATCCGTGGTGGGTCAGTTTGAAAAACACATCCCCCCAGCGACTGAAGCCGCGATTGGTTTGAGGCACTTACGGCGCGGCTGAAGCCGCGCCCTTTCAAAACAGACTCAAACTGACCCACTACAGAATGATCCGGCGCATCGCCCTCGCCATTCCCTCCCATATATACTTTTTCCGTGTCCTTCGCTAAGCAGCTTCTTCTTGTCGATGTCCACCGCTCGGCGTGGGCGAATCTGCTTTTGCTTGAGGGCTGCACGGCCCTTGCCGGCGAGGAACTGAAGCGAG
>Ga0074045_10002340_pt1 | contig 17568 bp, 13 predicted proteins | sample BogForMeECP23OM2_FD_94442 | JGI IMG/M metagenome (GOLD analysis project Ga0074045, IMG submission 94442) | Bog forest soil microbial communities from Calvert Island, British Columbia, Canada - Bog Forest MetaG ECP23OM2 | ecosystem: Environmental > Terrestrial > Soil > Wetlands ...
AGTCACGCCTTCGAGCGGCGCGAAGCCGGGCCTGAGCGTGCGGCTGCTCGGCGCCGGCTCGATCCTGCGCGAGGCCGAGGCCGGCGCCGAGATGCTGGCCGAGGAGCACGGCGTTTCGTGCGAAATCTGGAGCGTGACGAGCTTCACGGAGCTCCGCCGCGAGGGACTCGACGCCGAGCGCTGGTCGATGCTGCACCCCGAGGAGCCGCCGCGCGTCCCCTACGTGACGCAGGCGCTGGCTGGCGGGAAGGGGCCGGTGATCGCCTCCACCGACTACATGAAGGTCATCGCCGACGGTGTGCGGCCGTGGGTGCCGGCGCGATACAAGGCGCTCGGGACCGACGGCTTTGGCCGGTCCGACTACCGGCGCCGGCTGCGCTCGTTCTTCGAGGTCGACCGCTACCACGTCGTGGTGGCGAGCCTGAAGGCGCTGGCCGACGACCAGCTGCTGCCGTCGAAGCGCGTTGCCGAGGCGATCGCCCAATACGGGATCAATCCCGAGGGCCCGAATCCGGCGCGCAGCTGACGGTCAACCAACAAACAATTAAGTAGATTTTTGCGCGAAGGAGAGCGCCGGTGGGGAAAATCGATGTGAGCGTGCCGGACATCGGCGATTTCAAGGACGTGCCGGTAATCGAGGTGCTCGTGAAGCCGGGGGACGAGGTCAAGGTCGATCAGTCGCTGGTGACGCTCGAATCCGACAAGGCGACGATGGACGTGCCGTCGCCGCTCGCGGGCAAGGTGGCGGAGGTCGTGGCCAAGGTCGGCGACAAGGTGTCGATGGGGACCCTCATCGCGCGGGTCGAGACGGCGGACGCCGAGGCGCCCGCGCCGGCCCCTGCCGCCAAGGATGAGCCCGCCGCGCCGCCGCCCGCAGCCAAGGAGCCCGAAGCGAGCGAGCCGGCGGCCGGCAAGGGACCGCCGCCCGCGCCTGCGTCTCCTTTTCCCGCCGCGCCGGCCGCCGCCGGCCCGGCAAAACCCGACTTTTCCGGCGTCTTCGCCGGCCCGGCGGTGCGGCGCCTCGCGCGCGAGCTCGACCTTGACCTCAACGCGATCAAGGGCACCGGAGAGAACGGCCGCATCACCCGCGAGGACGTCAAGGCGGCGATCGCCGGCGCCGCGCCGGCCGTGGCGAGCGGCGGGGCGGGGCTTCCGTCCATTCCGCCTGTCGACTTCGCCAAGTTCGGCCCCGTCGAGACCATGCCGCTGTCGCGCATCAAGCGCATTTCCGGCCCGCGCCTGCACGCCTCGTGGGTCAATGTTCCACACGTCACCCATACCGACGAGGCCGATGTCACCGAGCTCGAGGCGTTCCGCAAGAGCCTCGACGAGGACGCCAGGAAGGACAAGGCGAAGCCTTACCGCGTCTCGCTGCTGCCGCTCCTGATGCGCGCCGCGGTCGCGACGCTGAAAGCGTTCCCGACCTTCAACGCCGCCTTAAGCCCTGACAACAGCGCGTTGATCTTACGTAAGTATTGGCATATCGGGGTCGCCGTCGACACGCCCGACGGGCTGGTCGTCGCGGTCATCAAGGACGTCGACCAGAAGGGCGTCCTCGATCTCGCGCGCGAGCTCGGCGAGCTTTCGGAGAAGGCGCGCGCCGGGAAGCTGTCGCCCGCCGAGATGCAGGGCGCGACCTTCACCATCTCCTCGCTCGGCGGCATCGGGGGCACGGCCTTCACGCCCATCGTCAACGCGCCGGAAGTGGCGATCCTCGGCGTCGTGCGCTCGAAGATGGCGCCGGTCTGGGACGGCAAGGCGTTCCACCCGCGGCTGATGCTGCCGCTCTGCCTCTCGTACGATCACCGCGTCATCGACGGGGCGGCGGCGGCGCGCTTCATGCGCCATCTCGCCGGCCTCGTCGAGGACATGCGGCGCGTCATTCTCTAAAGGCGGGAGCGAGACACATGCCGCAAGAAATCCGCCTTCCCGACATCGGCGACTTCAAGGACGTGCCGGTGATCGAGATCCACGTCGCGCCGGGCGAGGCCGTCAAGAAAGAGCAGACGCTGGTCACTCTCGAAAGCGACAAGGCGACGCTCGACGTCCCGGCGCCCGGGGACGGCGTCATCGGCGAACTGCACGTCAAGGTCGGCGACAAGGTGAGCCAGGGGAGCCTGATCGCGACCTATGCCTCCGTCGACGGCGCGGTCGCCTCGCCCCCGCCGGCAGCGCATCCCTCGCCGCCGCCGCCGCCGCCGGCGCATGTCGATTTCGAGGCCGATCTCGTCGTTCTCGGGGCCGGGCCGGGCGGCTACACCGCCGCATTCCGCGCGGCTGACCTCGGGGAAAAAGTCCTGCTGGTCGACAAGAATGCGACGCTCGGCGGCGTCTGCCTCAACGTCGGCTGCATTCCGTCCAAGGCGCTGCTGCATGTCGCCAAAACCATTGACGAGGCGGCGGCCATGGCGGCTCATGGCGTGAGCTTCGGCGTCCCTTCGCTCGATCTCGCCGCGATCCGCGGCTGGAAAGACGCCGTGGTGAAGCGCCTGACGACCGGCCTCACCGGCCTCGCCCGCCAGCGCAAGGTGACGGTGGTCACCGGCGAGGGCGCGTTCACATCGGCGAATACGCTCAGGGTCGAGACGGCCGAGGGGCCGCGCACCGTGCGCTTCGCCAAGGCGATCATTGCCGCGGGCTCCGAGCCGGTCGCGCCCGGCTTCATCCCGTCCGACAAGCGGATCTGGGATTCGACCGCGGCGCTCGAGATGCGCTTCACGCCGAACCGCATGCTCGTCCTCGGCGGCGGCATCATCGGTCTCGAAATGGCGACCGTCTATCGCGCGCTCGGCGCTGAGATCACCGTGATCGAGATGATGGACCAGCTCATGCCCGGCGCCGATCCCGACATCGTCGCGCCCTTGGCCAAGCGGCTCGGCAAGTTCTACGACAAGATCCTGCTCAAGACCAAGGTCACGGCGGTGAAGGCGGAGCCCGAGGGGATCGTGGTCGCTTATGAAGGCGAGGGCGGGCCGAAGACAGAGACCTTCGACGCCATGCTCGTCTCGGTCGGCCGCCGGCCGAACGGCAAGATGATCGGCGCCGAGGCCGCCGGCGTCACGGTCGACGAACGCGGCTTCATCGCGGTCGACCGGGAGATGCGCACCAACGTCCACCACATCTTTGCCATCGGCGACATCGTCGGCCAGCCGATGCTGGCGCACAAGGCGAGCCACGAAGGCAAGGTCGCGGCGGAGGTCGCGAGCGGCCACAAGTCGGCGTTCGACGCCAAGGCCATTCCCTCGGTCGCCTACACCGACCCCGAGGTCGCCTGGGTCGGCGTCACCGAGACGGAGGCCAAGGCCAGGGGGATCAAATACGGCAAGGCGGTCTTCCCGTGGGCGGCGAGCGGACGGTCGCTGGCGCTCGGCCGCGACGAGGGCCTGACCAAGACGCTGTGGGACGAGGAGACGCAGCGCCTGATCGGCTGCGGCATCGTCGGGACGGACGCCGGCGACCTGATTTCCGAGGCCGCGCTCGCGATCGAGATGGGCTGCGAAGCCGAGGACATCGGCCTCACCATCCATCCCCATCCGACGCTTTCGGAGACTTTCGCCATGTCGGCCGAGGCCTTCGCGGGAACGCTGACGGATTTGTATATGCCGAAGAAGAAGTAAGCCGGCGGCCATTCCGTTCGACCCGCCGAGCAGGGAGAAGGCGACGCGGAGCGTTTGGTGAGGGGCGGGACAAATTTCCTGTCACCGGCGGCGCCTCTCGATTCGAAACGGCGCCGGCTGCGCTCCGGGGAAAGGCGCGGGGGCCGCAACCATCCGGTGATTGCGCTGATCGGCGATGGATCGTTCCAGGTTTCTCTCGAACACCTCTATCCCGGAGTCCGGCGGAAAGCGACGCTGGCGCCGCGGCTGGACCTCTTGGGGATCAGCGTTGATCTGCTACGGCGCGAAGAGCGCTCGCGCGAAAAGCTTGACGATCTCGCCGTCGCCTATCGCGCCGCGCTTGCTCAAGAGGGCGTCACGGCGCCGGTCGCGCCGATCACGAGCAAGCTGAAGCCGCCACTGGGCTTGGGGGTCAAACGCTTGCCGCCTGCGCCTCCCGTCAATGCCGCGTCGCTGATCTCTGGCCAGATGGCGCAAGCAAATCGTGGACCCGGCGCGGTCGAACGCCATCGGGCCCGCAATCCGTCAAGATCCATGTCTCGACTGTTGCGCAGCCGGGAAGCGACAGATCGCGGGTCGTTTCGCGCGGCTTTTCTGTGAACTGCAGCGTGCGTAGGCCGACCGGGGGGCCGACCGGGGACATCGGGCTGATTGTCATATTTTCTTGGCCCAAATCGGGGGCAGGGTCAGTCCTGCTCTCGGCCGCATTCGAAGATGCGCTGGGCGGATGAGCGGTGGACAACCGGCTCATGACCTTTTCCTTTCGTCGGCGCTGTTGGGTTCGCGCCTTGCCGACTCGCGCCTTTACGCGAGTCGCCGCCACAATAGCTCAATAAAGTTAAATTGCAACTAATAGTTGCAATCATACAACCATCATTCTCTCGAATTATCGGTTGCATCGCGTCGGCTCCGACCTTGGACTGGAGCATCGCCGACGTCGAAAGGGATGCCGCGCCATGGCGTAAGGTGCTCTCCGCCGTCGGGCGGCGGCTCTCAGTACGAGATTTCCCACGCGTCTCAGCGGAAAATTCTGACCATGCCTTTTCGCCGTCCGATCAAGACCGTATATCCGGAAGCTCGTACGGTTCATCGACGCCGTGAGTGACGTGAATACGCAAAGTCGACTACGTCGTCGTGATCGAATCGATGTCCGAGGAAGACGGCGGCGGGTTCCTTGCGACTGTTCCTGACCTTCGTCGAGGACGCGATCTCATGCCTTGAAGAAGCTAAAGCGCTCGGCCGCGTGAGACCCGAGCCACGGGCGGCGGTTCGGATAGCTTGAGCGACGCCGTACGGCGTGCAGGGTTCTCTTGCCCGACCGCGTTCTGACCGCCGCGCGCGGACTTATCATCTCTGCGCCGCAATTCGCCGAGACGCCGCACGGGAGCTAAGCTGCGGAGAAGGATCGAGACGGAGGGATCGTCCATGATTGTCGTCGTCTTCCGCGCGCACCGCACCGAGGCCGGCCTCGGCGAGGACTATCTGACCGCGCTGAAGCGGATGGAGGAGCTTGCGGTGAAGATGCCGGGCTACGTCTCGCACAAGGCGTATGTCGCTGAGGACGGCGAGCGCCTGACCCTGTTCGAATGGGAATCGGCCGAGACGCTCCGCGCCTGGGCGGCTCACCCGGAGCACGTCCTCACCAAGCAGCTCGGCAGGGAGCGCTTCTACGAGGACTATCATCTCCAGGTCTGCGAGGTCATGCGGGAGTCTCGCTTCGCGCGCGAGGGTGACGCCGCTCCGTAATTGAGTCTTCCATCGGGGGATTAGGGCTTCGCAGAGGCTGGCCTCTGCGGCCATGACGCGGTGTTTCCGCGAGGGCTGAGAAGGGCTGAAATCTGCTACACTCCACGCGCGGTCAAAGCGCCGCCGGCCAAGGGGGAATCATGCGCACCGTTCGAGAGATCACTTTCGACCTTTTCAGAAAGCTCGGCCTGACGACGGTCGTCGGCAATCCCGGCTCCACCGAGGAGCCGTTCCTCGCCGATTTTCCGTCCGATTTCGACTATGTGCTGGCTCTGCAGGAGACGAGCGCCGTCGCCGTCGCCGACGGGCTTTCCCAGAGCCTGCGGCGTCCCGTTCTGGTCAACCTCCATACCGGGGCGGGAACCGGCAACGCGATGGGCGCCATCGTCACGGCGTATCTCAACAAGACGCCGCTGATCATCACCGCAGGGCAGCAGACCCGGGAAATGCTGCTGATCGAGCCGCTGCTGACCAATATCGACGCGACCCTCATGGCCCGCCCCTGGGTCAAATGGAGCTACGAGCCTGCACGCGCCGAAGACGTGCCGGCGGCCTTCATGCGCGCCCATGCGACGGCCATCCAGCCGCCGGCGGGGCCGGTCTACCTGTCGCTTCCCCTCGACGACTGGGAGAAGCGCATGGCTGAGGTCGACATTTTCCGCACCGTCGCCGCGCGGCAGGGACCGGATCCTTCGCGTATCCGGGAGTTTGCGCAACGGATCGACGGGAGCCGGAACCCGGTTCTCGTGTACGGCTCGGACATCGCGCGCAGCGAGGCCTGGAACGCCGGGATCGCGTTTGCCGAAAAGCTCGGCGCCCCGGTCTGGACCGCGCCCTTTGCGGAGCGCACCCCGTTCCCGGAGACCCATCCGCAATTCAAAGGCGCGCTCGCGCCGGCCATCGGCCCGTTGTCTCAGCAACTCGCCGGACACGACCTCGTGGTGGTCGTCGGCGCGCAGGTGTTCCGCTACTACCCGTTCGTGCCCGGCTCCTATCTTCCGGCCGGCGCGTCGCTTCTTCATATCACCGACGACCCGTCGGTCGCGGCCAAGGCGGCGGTCGGCGACAGCCTGGTTAGCGACGCGTCTCTGGCGCTCGCAGAGCTTACGCACCGCATCGTCGAGCGGTCCGCTTCCGGCCCGTTGCGCGCGCCGCCCGCCAAGACCGACCGAGCGGCGAGGCCTATGCTTCCGCACGCGGTCCTGGAGACGCTTCGCGAGAACACGCCCGACGACTTCGTGCTAGTCGAGGAGGCGCCGTCGATCGTCGCCGATATGCAGGACGTGTTCCGCATCGACCGTCCGGACTGCTTCTACACCTTCGCCTCCGGCGGGCTCGGCTGGGACCTGCCCGCGGCGGTCGGACTGGCGCTCGGGGAGCAGCGCTCCGGACGCAATCGCGCGGTCGTCGCGTTGGTGGGCGACGGGTCGTTCCAGTATTCGCTCCAGGCGCTCTACACCGGGATTCAGCGGAAGGCGCGGCTCGTCGTTGTCGTGTTCGACAATCAGGAGTACGGCATTCTCAAGGAATTCGCCGAGCTCGAGAAGACGCCGAATGTGCCGGGACTGGACCTTCCGGGGATCGACATCGTTGCTCTGAGCCGCGGCTATGGCGCGGCAAGCAGCCGCCCCGAGACGCTCGACGAGCTCGCCGCCGCCTATCGCGCCGCCCTCGCCGTCGAGGGCGTCACCGTGCTCGTCGTCCCGATCACCCGGAAACTGAAGCCGCTGATTGGGTAGGGCCCTCTTCGGCCTCGGCTATTGCGCCGAGGCCTTCGCCGGAACGATGCCGAAGAGGAAGGAACGCACCGATCCGGCGCGTTACGCCTCGCTCCAGGCGGCCGATTCGATATCTGACGCAAGCGGCCCGCACACGCGCCGCGGCCGGACGCCGAAGGGCCCGCAGTCCATGAGGGCCCAGTTTCCGTCGGTCAGCTCGCGCGAGGCGATCGTATTGGACGCCGTCTCCGGTGTCTTGGCAGACAGGCATTTAAGCGCGTCGTTGGCGTGTTCCATGGTTTCGTCTCTCGATTGTAGGACGCTCCCTTTACTGAGTATCGTTAAGCAGGTTTGATGCGGCGCTGCCGACGGAGTTTGCTCCGGTCTGTTCATTGGCCGCCTCGTCGGGCGACAACGAGTCGACGCATTATACCTTCTGAGGTGACAATCAGTAGCACGCAAAAATTGACATGATGTGACGGCCGATTAGGGGCCGCCAATGCGGCCGTTCGGGTTCGGGAACGACGAGTCGCTGTTTGGACCCTGTCGGCGGGATAGACGAGAAAGCGATGGGATTAAGAGTCTTCTTCTTCGGCCTCGGCTATTCGGCCGGGGCCCTGATCCGGCGGACGCCCGCAATCGAGCCGAGCGGCACGGCGCGCTTGGACGAGCGCGTGGCTCAATTGCGCGCCGCCGGCGTCGAAGCCTACACCTTCGACGGGACGCGTGCAGATCCCGGCCTCGAGGCGGCCCTTCAGCGGGCCGAGGCGATCGTCGTGTCCATTCCGCCCCGGGGCGGCCAGGGGCCGCTCGACCGTTACGCCGAGGCGATCGCCGCGGCGCAAAACCTTTCCCGCATCGTCTATTTCTCGACTGTCGGCGTCTATGGCGAGCACGGCGGCGGGTGGGTCGACGAAACGGCGGCGACATTGACCCGGTCCGAGCGTGGGCTGGCGCGTCTCGCCGACGAGGCGCGCTGGACGGAAGCGGGCAGGACGCGGGGAATCGCCGTCGACATCTTGCGCCTGCCGGGCATTTATGGCCCGGGACGCAATGCCCTGGACAAGCTCAGGCGCGGCGAGGCGCGGCGGATCGTCAAGCCGAACCATGTCGTCAACCGCGCCCACGTCGACGACATCGCCGAGGCCGCGCGGCTCGTCCTGTCGCGGGGCTTGCCGGGGCAGATCTGGAACGTCGCCGACGACGAGCCCGCCCCGCCGCAGGACGTGATCGCCTATGCCGCCGGGCTTCTCGGCCTTCCGGCCCCGCCCGAGGAGCCGTTCGACACCTCGGCGCTTTCGCCGATGGCGGCGAGCTTCTTCGCCGAGGAAAAGCGCGTATCGAATGCAAAGGCCAAGGCTCTGCTCGGCTTCACGCCAGCCTTTCCGAGCTACCGCGAGGGGCTGAGCGCGCTGTACGAGGCGGGGGAGGGGCGCAGCGTGTGACCCCGCGGTCGGCGCGCGAGCGGCGAGAGTTGGCGAGAGCGGGGCGATTTGCCGGCGGCCATCCGCCGCGGTAAGCTCGAGGGAGCGCCAGGCGCGCGCATCGGCTTCGCCCGGCCACGGAGTGGGATATGTTCCGCAAACGGCTTGCGTCTCTTGCTCTTGCCGCGGGACTCGCCGTCTCGCTCGCCGGCTGTTACCAGCCTGTCGCCTATACCGGCCCCGGCCCCTATTACGGCGGGGTCGCTCCGTATTATGGCGGCGGCTATTACGGCGGAGTCGCTCCGTATTATAGCGGCGGCTATTACGGCGGAGTCGCGGTCGGCGGCCCCGTGTACGCTGGCGGTTATTACAGCGGCTATGGCGGCTCCGCCTGGCGCACCGGCTACTACCACGGCGGCGGTTATTATCACGGCGGTTACCGCGGGGGCGTCTACGCCCGCGGGGCCGGCTACCGCCGCTACGGTGGGGGCTACCACGGGGGAGCGGTCATCAGGCGCTGAGCCGAGGCGCCCCTCAAGGTTTCCTTTCCGCGCCTTCCTCCTCTTCGGATGGCAGGTAGATCCCGGAGTTCGGCTCGATCCAGCACATCCGGTCGTGGACCTCGGTCACGCCCGGAGTGTTCTCGGCGATGACCTTGAGGCCGGGGCGCAAGCGCTCGTCGGTAATCGCCCCATCGAAGGTCACCACCCCGTTCTGCACCTCGACGCGAACGCTCGCCCGCGGCGCCCAGCCGAACTTGTCCAGTTCGGCCTCGATCGCCGCCTTGATCTCGGCGTCCGGGTGCTTGCCGTCCGCCTTGGGCAGCGACGCGACCAGCGCCTTGAGCAGGTCGGCGCGCGAGATGATCCCCACCACCGCCTCTCCGCGCAGAACCGGCAACCTCTTGACCCCATAGCGCAGCATCAGGTCGACGGCGACGCTGAGCTCGGCGTCCTCGGAGATGGTCACCAGCTTCCGCGTCATGATCTCGCCGATCCTGCGTCCGTGGCTGTGGGCGTAGGATTCGGCGAGGCGGCCGCCGCTCAGCAGAGCCTCGAGCCAACGCGGGCGCTTCCGGTCGGCGCCAAGTTCGCTGCGGCGCATGAGATCGCCCTCGCTGAGCACTCCGACCAGCGCGTTCTCAGCGTCGTGGACGAGGACAGCGCTGATCCGGGCCTTCAACAGCGTCTCCGCCGCTTCGGCCAGCGTCGCCGTGTCCGGCAGGCCGATCGCGCCATAGGTCATCACGTCTCGAACGCGCATTATTGGCCTCGCTCAATCTCGGCTTGAGTAGCGGAGGCGACGGGCTGTAGGCAAGGAGCGGAAGGGGGCGGCCTCTGCGACCAATCGCCCCCGTGGCCAGACTTTCCCGGAGCGACCGCTTGACCGATCCCATTGTCGTCGAGGTCTTGCGAGGCGATCGGGTCGAGTCGGCCCATCGCGGCGCAGGCGCGGTCGTCGACGCCGGCGGGCGGGTCGCGCTCGCCTTTGGCGACATCGACCGGCCCGTCTATCCCCGTTCCGCGGTGAAGGCCTTCCAGGCCCTGCCGCTGATCGAGGGCGGCGCGGCCGACCGGCTCAGCCTGACGGACGTCGAAATTGCGCTCGCCTGCGCTTCGCATTCCGGCGAAAATGAGCATGTCGCTCTGGTGAGCGGGATGCTCGCCAAGGCTGGACGCGACGCGGGCGCGCTCGAATGCGGGGCGCACTGGCCGCTCGGCGACTCCGCGGCGCGGGCGCTCGCGCGCTCGGGGAGAGATCCATCGGCCCTGCACAACAACTGCTCGGGCAAGCACGCGGGCTTCGTCTGCCTTGCCTGTGCGGAAGGCGTCGATCCGGAGGGCTACGTGTCGCCCGATCACCGCGTCCAGAACGCCGTCACGGAGGCGCTGTCCGCAGTGACCGGGGCGCGGCTCGGCCCGGAAAACCGCGCCGTCGACGGCTGCTCGATCCCGGCTTTCGCCATCCCCCTCCGGGCGCTGGCCTTGGGGTTCGCGCGCTTTGCGACCGGGCAGGGGCTGCCGCCGGAACGCGCGCGGGCGGCGGCCCGCATCCGCGCGGCGGTCGCCGCCAACCCTTGGGCGGTTGCCGGACGGGGACGGTTCGACACCGAAGTGATGACGGTTCTGGGCGCGCGCGCCTTCACCAAGACCGGCGCCGAAGGCCTCTTCTGCGCCGCGCTGCCGGAGCTTGGGCTCGGGATCGCGGTCAAGGCCGAGGACGGCGCGGGCCGCGCCGCGCAGGTCATGATCGCCGCGCTCCTAGGTCGTTTCGGCGGCTTCGGCGAGGCGCTCGACCGCTTAGCCGCACCGGCGCTCCTCAACTGGAACGGCCTGCCTGTCGGCGCCCTTCGCCCGGCCGGGCCGCTCGCTTAAGGGGCGGACTAGCAAACGAAGCGGGTAGGTTGGCGAGCCTCCCCTAGCGCGACGGAGGAGCCCGTGGGATCCGAGACCAAACGCTCCTGCAATCCGCTCTCGCACCCGCCGCCCTCACAAGAGCTTCGCCAGCTCCTCCTTCTTCACCTTGCCGGTCGCGGTCATCGGCAGGGCGTCGACGATGCGCACCTCGGGCGCCTTGTAGACGGCCATATTTTCCCGGCACCAGGCCTGAAGCTCCGCCTGCCCCAAACTCCCGCGCGCCTTTTCGTGAAGCAGCACGAAGGCGACCGGGACTTGCCCGCGCTCCTGATCCTCGCGGCCGATCACGCCCGAGCCGACGATCGCCGGGTGCTGGCCGAGCATCGCCTCGATCTCGGCCGGGAACACGCTCATGCCCTTGACCTTCAGCATCTCCTTGCGTCGTCCGAGGAAGTGGATGAACCCGTCCGGGTCGATGAGCCCGATGTCGCCGGTGTGCAGCCAGCCGTCGCGGAGCGCCTCGGCGGTGGCGTCCGTCCTGTTCCAGTAGCCCTTGAGCAGGGACGGGGAGCGGACGCAAAGCTCGCCCTCCTCGCCGAGCGGCTTTAGGGCGCCGTCAGCGAAGTCGCAGATCTTGAACTCCGTGCCGGGCACGGGCAGGCCGACGAAGATTGGCTGCGACTTCAGGTCGAGGTCGTCGTCCTGAAGGCCGGTTGTGAACGTGTCGCAGGTGTGCGTCTCGGTCATGCCCCAGGCGGCCTCGATGAGCGTTGTCCCGGTCAGCTCACGCCAGCGCTGGCGGTAAGGGATGTTGAGCTTTTTCACGAACGAGGAGCAGCGGACCTGCTCGAGCGAAGTGAGGTCGAATTCTCCGACGCGCGGGTGGTCCATGACCTCCACCGCGTTGTCGACAAGCAGCGTCGCAACGGTGACCTTGTAGGTCTCGATCGCGATCATGAAGGCGACCGGGTCCCAGCGCGCGAGCAGGACATAGGTCGCGCCGGAGAAGATCGGGAAGATCACGCCCATGTCTTCGCCCGCAATCCAGAAGACGGGATAGAAGTTAAGCCCGACGTCGTCCGGCTCGAGGACGATCGCGGCCGCGCAGGTCGTGGCCGCCGTATAGATCATGTCGCGCTGCGTATGGACGCAGCCCTTCGGCATGCCGGTCGTTCCGCCGGTGTAGTTGAGTGCGGCGACGTCATCGAGGCCAACGGTCACGGCGGGCGGCGTCGTCGTCATGTCTGCGAGCGCGGGCAAAAAGTCGATCGCGCCCGCGCAGGGCTTCGGCGGGGCGTCCAGGCCCAGGGGCAGGGGGATGGTCGGCGCTTCGGGCAGCAACGCGCCGGCGGACGTGACCAGGATCGTCTCGACGGACGTCTTATCCTTCACCTCTGCGAGAAGCGGAAAGAGCGCGTCGAGCGCGACCACCACCCTCGCTTGCGTGTCATTCAGCTCGTAGATGAGCTCCTGCGCCTTGAAGAGCGGGTTCACCGGGACGTGAATCGCGCCGATCTTGAGAATGCCGAAGAAGGCGACATGGAACTGCGGGCAGTTCGGCAGAAAGACCGCCACCCGATCACCCTTGACCACGCGATGGGCGTGCAGCCAGGCGGCGAAGGCGTCGGAAAGGCGGTCGAGCTGGCCGTATGAAACATCCCGCCCGTAGAAGATCAGCGCCGCCTTGTCTGGCGTCCGGCGCGCGCGTTCACGCAAGATTTCGGTGAGCGGGATCTCGCCGAGCGGATAGACCGGCTCGCGAGGCGCGTCCTTCGGCCAGTTGCGGCGCCAAAGCGCGCGAAGCGTGGCGAGATAAGCGGCTTCTTCGGCGGCGGACATGCGACCCTCGTCTTGGCGTTTCCCTGTCATCGAGCTTAGCACATTGGTTCATATGGGACCGATTCGACGTCTGTGCGCAGCGCGGTCACAATCATGGGACTCCTTCCGAGGTTCTCGCCCTCATGTCCGACGCCCCCTTCCGCAAATTGCTGATCGCCAATCGCGGCGAGGTCGCCGTGCGCATCGCTCGCGCCGCGGCCGATCTTCAGATCGCCAGCGTCGCGATCTATTCCGAGGACGACGCCGCCTCGCTCCATCTGCGCAAGGCGGACGAAGCCCATGCGCTCGGCCGGGCAGGGGTCGCGGCCTATCTCGACGGCGCGCGCATCGTCGCGCTCGCTAAGGCAACCGGCTGCGACGCGATCCATCCCGGCTACGGCTTTCTCGCCGAGAATGCCGGCTTCGCCCGCGCCGTCGCTGCGGCCGGGATAACGTTCATCGGAGCGTCGCCCGAAGCGCTCGATATGTTCGGCGACAAGCTCCGCGCGAGGGACGCCGCCGCGCGGGCAGGCGCGCCGGTCATCGAGGGCGCTGCGGTCCGCAGCGTCGAGGCGGCGCGGGCGTTTTTTATGGGCGTGCGCGCGCCGATCCTGCTCAAGGCCGTGGCCGGCGGCGGGGGCCGCGGCATGCGCTCCGTCCGCAGTGAAGCCGAGATCGCCGAAGCCTTCGCTCGTTGCCAGTCGGAGGCGGCGAACGCGTTCGGCGACGGATCGCTGTACGCGGAGCGCCTGATCGAAAGCGCCCGGCACATTGAGGTCCAGATTCTGGGCGACCGGCGCGGCGGGATCACCCATTTCGGCGAGCGGGAGTGCACGATCCAGCGTCGCAGCCAGAAGCTGATCGAGGTCGCGCCGAGCCCCTCGCTCAACGCCGACTTGCGCGAGCGCATCGTGACGGCGGCGATGCGGATCGCGCGCGCGGCCTCCTACGACAGCCTCGGCACGTTCGAGTTCTTGGTCGATGCGGCGGACCGAGGCGACGACGCGGGGTTCGCCTTCATCGAGGCGAATCCCCGGCTGCAGGTGGAGCACACCGTCACCGAGGAAGTTTTTGGCGTCGATCTGGCAGCGGCCCAGATTTGCGTCGCCGCCGGCGCGAGTCTCGCCGAACTCGGGCTCGACGCGCCGCGCGCGCCCCGTGGCTATGCGATCCAGGCGCGGGTCAATCTCGAAACCATGACGCCGGCCGGCGGGGTCCTGCCGAGCGGCGGGCGCATCGCCGCGTTCGACCTTCCTTCCGGCCCCGGCGTGCGCGTCGACACCTTCGGCTATTCTGGCTATCGCACGGTCCCCGCGTTCGATTCGCTGATCGCCAAGGTCATTGTCCATTCGCAGTCGCCGGATTTCTCCGCCGCCGCGGGCAGGCTGTCGCGGGCGCTCGGCGAATTCCGCGTTGCCGGCGTCGAGACGAACATTCCCTTTTTGCAGGCGGTGCTGACACACCCCGACTTCGTCGCCAATCGCGTCGACACGCGCTTCATCGAGAGGCGGCTCGGCGATCTCCTGCAAGCGGCGGGCAGGGAGCATCGCGCCCTCTATTACGAGGGGCCCGAGACGGACGCTGGAGACGCCCGCGCGGGCGCGCTCGAAGGTCCGGAGGGGACGGTCGCCGTGGCCGCGCCGCTCCAGGGCACGGTCGTGTCGGTCGACGTTTCGGACGGAGACACGGTGCGCCCGGGCCAGCAGATCGCGGTCCTGGAGGCGATGAAGATGGAGCATCTCGTCACGGCGCCGGCCGGCGGCGTCGTGCGCGAGACGCGCGCCCGGAAAGGCGACACGCTCTACAAGGACGACGCGATCCTCTTTCTCGAGCCTGCCGACGTCGACAGCGGGACGGCGGCGAAGGCCGAGGCGGCCGATCCCGACGCGATCCGTCCGGACCTCGCCGACATGCTGGCGCGCCAGGCGTTCGGTTTCGACGCGAACCGGCCGAAGGCCGTCGCCAAACGCCGCCAGACGAACCATCGCACGGCGCGCGAGAACATCGCGGCTCTCGTGGACCCCGGCAGCTTCATCGAATACGGCTCGCTCGCCGTTGCGGCGCAGGCGGCGCGCCGTTCGCGCGAGGACCTGATCCGCAACACGCCGGGCGACGGCGTCGTGGCGGGACTCGCGACGGTGAACGGCGATCTCTTCGACGCGGATCGCGCCCGTTGCCTGGTGGTCGCCTACGACTACACCGTGCTCGCCGGCACCCAAGGCGCCCGCAACCACAAGAAGCAGGACCGGCTGTTCCAGCGCGCCGAGAAGCAGCGGCTGCCGATCGTGCTGTTCGCCGAAGGCGGCGGCGGCCGACCGGGCGACACCGAAGGCCTCGGCGTCACCGGCCTCGACGTGCCGACCTTCGCTCAGTTCGCGGCCTTGAGCGGCCTTGCGCCGCTCGTCGGCGTCGCCTCCGGCCGCTGCTTCGCAGGCAACGCCGCCTTGCTTGGCTGCTGCGACGTCGTCATCGCCACCAAGGATTCGAGCATCGGCATGGGCGGCCCGGCGATGATCGAGGGCGGCGGACTGGGCGTCGTGCGCCCGGACGAGGTGGGCCCGATCAGCACGCAGGCCCCAAACGGCGTCGTCGACGTCGTGGCGGAGGACGAGATCGAGGCCGCCGCGGCGGCGAAGAAGTATCTCTCCTACTTCCAGGGCCGTCTGCCGACATGGGCCGCGCCCGACCAGCGCCGCCTTCGCCGCGCGATCCCGGAGAACCGCCTCAGGGTGTACGAGATCCGCACGGTGATCGAGACGCTCGCCGACGAAGGTTCGGTTCTCGAGTTGCGCGCCGCCTTCGGCCTCGGCGTCGTCACCGCTCTCGTGCGGATCGAGGGCCGGCCGCTCGGCCTGATCGCCAACAATCCAAAACACCTCGGCGGGGCGATCGACGCCGATGCGGCCGACAAGGCCGCGCGCTTCCTGCAACTCTGCGACGCCTACGACCTGCCTGTCGTCTCGCTCTGCGACACGCCGGGGTTCATGGTCGGACCGGAAGCAGAAAAGACCGCGCTCGTGCGCCACGTGTGCCGCATGTTCGTGACCGCGGCGAGCCTCACCATCCCCTATTTCACAGTCGTTCTGCGGAAAGGCTACGGGCTCGGCGCGCAGGCGATGGCCGGCGGGGGCTTCCACGCCCAATGCTTCACGGTGTCCTGGCCGACCGGCGAATTCGGCGGCATGGGCCTCGAGGGCGCGGTGCGGCTCGGCTTCCGCAAGGAACTCGAAGCGATCGAGGACGCCGCCGAGCGCGAAAAGCTGTTCCGGACGATGGTGGCGAAGTCCTACGAGACGGGCAAGGCGACCAACATCGCCTCCGTGCTCGAGATCGACCAGGTGATCGATCCCCTGGAGAGCCGGCGCTGGATTCTTCGCGGCCTCGACTCCTGCCCGACGCCGCCGCGGCGCGAGACGCGCAAGCGGCCATGCGTCGATACGTGGTGAAATGCCGCCCGGTCCGGGGGCTCGCGCATGAAGCTGTTCGCGTCATCGATTGTCGTCGCCTCGTCGTTCGTTGCGCTGGCTTTTGCGTCGGGCGCGGCCCGCGCCGCCGATCCGTGCGGAGACCTCGCCCAGGCGGTCGCGACGCTCAAGTCGGACGACCGGTTCCAGGCGGCGGCGGATCTCTTCTCGGCCGCACGGCTCGGCTGCGAGAAGGAGGCCGAGGCGCTTCTCGATCGCGGCGCGGCCATCGACGCCCGCGACCGCGACGGGAAAACGGCGCTGGCGCGGGCCGCGGAGGCGGGCAAGCCGAGGCTCGTCAAGCTCCTTCTCGACCACGGCGCCGATCCCAACGCCCGGGCGGTCGACGGCTCAACGCCGCTCTATCTCGCCGCCCAGGCGGACAGGCCCCAGGCGGTGAGCCTGTTGATCGGCCGCGGCGCCGACCCGAACATTGCCGGTCGCAGCGGCGAGTGGCCGCTCGCAGCCGCCGCCTACAACGGCTCGGCCGATACCGCAGCGTTACTGCTGAAGCACGGCGCCGACCCCAACGCCCTCGACGACGACGGCAAGGGAGCGATGGTCTATGCGGCGGGACGCGCCGACGCGCCGATCGTCGCGTTGCTCATCGCCGCCGGCGTCGACGTCAACCGCCGCTACGGCCACGGCCTCACCGCGCTCATGTGGGCCGCAGGCCACGACACGAGCGCGGGAAGCGCCGATGTCGAGGCGACCCTGAAGCTGCTCATCGAACGCGGCGCCGCACGCGACCTCAAGGACGACCGCGGCCGGGCCGCCGCCGCCATCGCACGCGGTCTCGGGCGTGAGCGCGAAGCGAAGACACTGGAGGAATGAGAGGCGACCGTCACAGTCCGGCGAGATAGGCCGCGATCGCCGAAAGCTGCTCGGGCGTGACCGTGTTCATCAGGTCCAACATGCCGGGATTGTTGGCCCGGGTGCGATTGCGGAAGTCGGTCATGGTCTTGAGCAGGTAGTCGCGCTGCTGCCCTGCAAGGCGTGGCACGGACGAATCGCCCTGGAACTCCTCGAGATGGCAACTCGTGCAGACGACGGACTTGATCGCGACCGCCGCCGCGTCGGCGTCCGCCTTGCTCGCCGCCGGGGCGCCCGTGTTCGGCCACGGCCTTGCCGCGAAATACTCGGCCAGCGCCAGCGCGTCTTCCTTGACGACGTTCTTTGCGACCGCGCTCATGCGCTCGTCCTTGCGCGCGCCCTTCTGGAAATCGCGAAACTGGAGGTAGAGATAGCCGGGGTTCTGGCCCCAAATGATCGGGATCGATTTGTCTTCGGGAACGCCTTTCAGTCCATGACACGCGCCGCAGAGGACCGCTTTCTCGTCGATCGATTCCGGGTCAGCGGCCGCCGAACCGGTGAGAAGCAGGGCGGCAAGCGCGATCCGCATCATCCCGAGCAACCCCCGTTTG
>Ga0074045_10002341_pt1 | contig 17559 bp, 16 predicted proteins | sample BogForMeECP23OM2_FD_94442 | JGI IMG/M metagenome (GOLD analysis project Ga0074045, IMG submission 94442) | Bog forest soil microbial communities from Calvert Island, British Columbia, Canada - Bog Forest MetaG ECP23OM2 | ecosystem: Environmental > Terrestrial > Soil > Wetlands ...
ACACGGGGGGAGCCGTCCGTTTTTCCAGATGCGTTTTAAACGGACGGCGGGCAATAATATTTTAACTGATTAACAAGTGATCTTTCGTTCCCTAAGGCAAAGCGCGTTGCACGCACACCGAGCATGAGACCGTGCCATCAAACGGCGTTAGCCATGGTGAGTCCCCGTTGTTTCCCACGAGCGTGAATGGGCTCGTGAAACTGGCCGGCGGAACCGACCTGAGCGGCGTGAACGACCATGGCGCGAATTGGTCCATGAGCGGTGCAGTGTCCTGGCAGCCGAGCAGCGAGTAACTCAACGTGGGTACGTCGTAAAAGTTAAGGCAGAAGCTCGACCTGGCGGTGACGTCGAAGCCACCCTTTATGAGGACCTTCGCGATGAATTCGCCGTGCTTCAGGGTGAGCGTGAAAGGCGCGGTTTCGTACTTCCCGTGTGAGTTGAGAGTGAAATCGCTGGACGTGAAGGTCCCAACCTGGACGAGCCTTCCAGGCCGGCATTCGAGCGATGGACTTCTCACCCACTCTCCAGAATTGCTTGGAACATGCGAGACCCAGGTACCACCGATTGTCTCCTCGCGGGTCTCGCCCGTCGTGGTATTGAAACAGACGTCCGTTCCAGGAATGTAATACCAATCCGGCTCGTTGTAGGTCGAGCAGACCTTGACATATTCGACTGGATCCGTCGCGTAGCAGCTTGAGGCGAACGCGATCAACAGCGTTACAAGAAAAAAAGACATCAACAATTTTTTCATGGCACTCTCCTTTTTATGCGGAGGCCTCACCTCGGTGCGGCCGTTGTTCCATCGGGTTGCGCGAGTTACTTGTCCATCGATTCTGTTTAATCCCTTCCCTCCCTCTCAGAAGCTTCCGCAACATGTCAGGCGTTGATATCGGACTTAATGGTTTGACAGTGTACCAATTCAGCCCTGTTTAATCAATTAAGATCCTAGAATTCCAATGCGCCATCAGGGTTCCGCGGGCTTTCCCATAAATGGCTCGTTCTCTTTGGTCTTTATAGCACACTTGACGTGTGTCAGGGCCGCAAATTTTGCTTTGCGGAACTAGGGCGGCAGAAGGGTAGTCACAAATCAGTCACACCTGATGCCCTGATGGTTGCATAATGCTCGGCAAATCTAGTATTATCAACGTCGGGAGTGCATAGGGTTCTGGTGTCCCTCCTAGATTTAAAATTCTAAAATATCATTTTTTGTAAAATGTCCTCCAGCTTGTTTTTGTAACTAGCATGCTGTAATTAAACAATAAAATACTCTCTTATATTCTCTGTCTATTACTATCTTTTCTGGTCTTTGAGCTATTTTCTGTCACGTTTTGGTCACGGTTCCAGAGAAAAGTCCTGAAGGATGAAAACTGTCACTAATTCATCATTCTGCTACAATTTTGCTACACATGGTTAATATTTCGCTGACGTGTATTTGCAAAAAAGGTGTATTCAATTTCTACTTATCCTTTTTCGATTTCTTCAAAACTCTTTATGAATTCAACTATCGGTATGTCCCATAGGATCTTCTTTTACGACTAGAAATCAGGCCGTTCCGTGCTGGGTTTGTCTCCCGGGCCCGGCAGGGCTTTTTTAAAACCGCCCTTTGATTCGCCTTCAATCAGGGAGTCTATATCCGGATAGGCGTAAATTGTCAGGGCTTTGTTGTCCGGTAACCCACCAGTATCAACAGATGGCCCGTACACACTATGAACCTGCCTTCCCAATAGTCTCAGCAGTGTCGTCATCTCCGCCCTGTGATGAGCCGTATGTGCTATCCTTCTGACCATTATCCAGGCCCTTGTCCGTTTAACATCAAAAAAAGAGACCCCCTGTTCCCACCAGATTTTTTCCTTTTCCCTGAGAATGAGCAGCCGCTTTCCGGAATCCTCGGCATATCGTTTTATGAATTCGAAACGCACCTCACTCGCGGGCAATGGAGACGCACCGACATCAATGCCTAACATGTTGCAAAACCATTTGTTTTCACTCACACACTGATGAACCATATGCTCTAGAGGGTTCCTGTCTCTCCCGAGCAACGGATGGGGACGGATGGCAAGGTCCTCATCACTGAACATGCTCCAAACACTCAAGGTCTTAAGCCGCTCGATGTCATAGATATCCACAAGAAAATCATATTCCATATAAATCCTCCTCCCTTTTACTTTACTGTCGCGTCATAAATGGCTGGGTCTTAAAAGTCCAATAGATTATCTCCTCTTAGAAGGAGAACCTCAACGATGTTTGCAACTCCTACACAATGCAACATTTATTCCAGGCAAAAGATCAGACAAATAGCTACGCACTATAGCATACGAGTACCATATCAGCTGCTTGCTCACGAAGAGGGATAAGAGTCTGATAAGATGAAGACTGATACCAGTTTTTTGCAGCAGCTACATTAGGGAATCGTATGACAACGGTGTCGATATGTTCGTGTATACCACTAAAAACGTCAACTTTCTTTCCACGAAAGACAACTTCAGCGCCCCATTCAGCAAGTGTGGCAGGGACTTTCATGCGGTATTCAGCCCATTTCTCAGGGTTCTTTACAGTAATATGCCCAATTACATATGCCCCGCTATCGTTCATTTGGCCTCCTTAGACACTAAAACTTTAATTTAAATAACTACCGCCATAACAATGGAAAGGTCAACGAATAGAAGCTTCGTAGCAGCTGTTATGCAAAGTATAGTGCTATATTAGCAGGAATGCAACTGAATGTTGATTTGACATATGGAGCCGAACTTTATGCAAAGGTCCTTTAAGAAGGTTCTCTCAAGAGCTGCAAAACAGGTCAATCTGATAAAAATGCTCAACCCAATTATCAGGGGATGGGTCAATTATCACAGGACTGTGAATGCAAAGGAAACCTTTGAGCGAGTAGACAAGGAGATTTGGCAGTCACTGTGGCAATGGGTAAAGCGCAGATATCCCGACAAAAGTCCTGTCTGGATTACAAAGAAGTACTTTAGGACAGCAGGGAACAGAAATTGGGTGTTTGCGGCTGAAGACATGGAGAAGTTATACCCCAATGGGAAACCATATGTAGTATCACTCTCCCGTGCGTCTGATATGCCGATAAAACGTCATATGAAAATCAAAGGTGAAGCAAATCCTTTTGACCTAAAGTTTGTAACTTACTTTGAGGAACGATCGACTTCAAAAATGAGGGACACTCTGAAAGGCAGTAAAAAATTTCTAACCTCTGGTTGAATCAGGACGGTATTTGCCCAATATGCCGACAAAAGATTACGGCTGATATACCATGGAGTCTCCATCATATTACCCATAAGATTGAAGGCAGAAGCAGCAATTTATCGAATCTGAGCTTGACGCATCACCATTGTAATAGAAAGGTTCATTGCCGTACGTTGGACGTTGTGTAACCGGTCGCCGAAAGGCAGCTTATGAAAGGCTTGAGCCGTATGTCGGGAAACTGACAAGTACGGTTCTTATGGGACTGGGGTTCAGCAATGAACCCTGGCTACCAGACTATCTATGGGAAGCTTATTCAATCGGTGCACTGATTTCTATTAATGGATATGTATATTGGGGTATAATGTTACAAGCTCATGGCTACACAAGCTGTCAGGGCGAAGAAGCCCCATGCTGCTATGATCGTAATCCTCATTAATCATTATTTTAGGAGGCAAATACTTATGGGGAAAATATGGTTTTTTGCAGCTATTGTTGTCGTTATCGTTACCGCAACTCAAGCAGAAAGTTATCAGCTCAAAAGCTTCAGTGAGATTCTGATTGAAGGTAACATAAAGGAGCACATTGCGCGATGTGAAAAGTATGGGCCTAAGTTTGAAAAGGCAGGCAAGTTCATGTATGCTGCCATAGCATATCTGCGTGCCGGTCAACTGTACAATTATATCGGGAACTACGAAGCTGGGCTTGCCAGCGGTCTGAAGGCTGCGAGCCTTGGTGAAAAAGCAAAGTCGTCGATTACTCAGGCCTGGGGCATCCATACATACGCTACGGCCTATTTCAAACTCGGGCAGTATGATCAGGCAGTAAGTAGTCTCGAAGATGCCCTGAGAATCGTCAAAAAAGAAGAATCTGATTATTACAGTAATCTCCTTGTTTCAACTGTATATAGATATCTGTCATACATTCAGGTAAGAAGGGGAGATTTTGAGAAGGCGCTACAATATGCTAAAAGCAGCATCACCATTTACGAAGGACAGGAAGATTACCTGCTTTCAACGGCATTGAACGGAAAAGATAGTTATTCGAAAAAATTGGGAATGCGTCGGGCTTATGCCGGCGCTTTGATATCAACGGGGGCGATATATCTGACCTTGAAGAATTATGACGCTGCTGCAGCTTTACTAGAGAGGGCAGATCGCTTTTCAAATGACTTGATGGATTGGCAGATATACAGACTCATCCTGCTGGCTATCGCCTATGGGAAAAGTGGCAACACTGCCAAGGCGTTGGAGTTGAATAAAGCAGCCTGCCTTCAAGCTGACAAGGCAAATTTGCCAGTCCTGCGCTACGCCGCACATGCAGGCTATGCCTGGACCCTGAGGCTCCTCAATCAGCATGACGAGGCAATCCAGCACTCTTACACGGCAATAAAACAGGTTGAGGGTGGGCGCTCTTTATTGAGATCTGAAGACAATCGGATATCATTTCTCGAAAGAAATTTAGATGTATATAATGGGCTTATTAAATCACTTGTTATTACCGGTAGGACGGATGAGGCGTTCAATATTGCTGAGCATGTGCGGGCGCGAGCCTTTCTGGATATGCTCGGCACAAGAGTTGACCTTTCGCGAGGCAAGGCATCAGCGTTGATTAATAAAGAGCGCGAACTGAAAAGCAGGATAGTGTCTTTGCAAGACGGCATCGCAAACCTGGGAGAAACCCCACTGGAAGGCCAAGAGGAAGCCAGCGCCGAACAGCCCTCCAAGGATAATATTGAGCAATACAAGAAGACCCTGGCAGGGGCGATGGAAGAATATCGTGTATTTCTCCAGCGGATCAGGGCGGAGGCTCCGGAGACAGCCTCGCTGCTTTCGGTCTCACCGCTCACACTAAAGGAAGTTCAAATGCTGTTGGGCCAGGACCAGACCATGCTTGTCTATTATGTCATGCCCGAGCAGTTGCTTGTCTGGGGCATTACCAGTTCAGAGACGAGCTTCACAGCTGTTCAGATAAAAAAAGAATACCTGCTGAAAAGAATACAGGAGTATCGCGCAGCGATTTCAGCAAGGGCCGATATTGACATCGTTTCTGGACTTGGCGCACAACTATACAAGGAGCTTGTTCCGGATAAAATATTGTCGACAAGTCAGGGAAAAACAAAGCTGATCATCGTCCCACACGATATGCTACACTATATGCCCTTTCAGGCCCTGAGGGCGGACGACGGTCAATATCTAATTGAGAAAAAATTGATAAGCTATCTTTCGAGCGCAAGTCTTCTCCAGTTTATAAATAAACGGAATAATAAGGACCTTGACGATATACTCGCATTCGGGAATCCGGATCTAAATAACCCTTTATTCAATCTTGCCTTTGCAGAAAGGGAAGTAAACAACATCGGCTCGTACTTTAAGAATGCTGAAATCTATACGGGCAAAGAAGCAACGAAAAAGAGGGCCCTAGAGGAGTCGCCAAAATACCACATCTTGCACTTTGCAACCCACGGAGAGCTGAATGAGAGCCAGCCGTTAGAATCCTCATTGCGGCTTGCTGCCCCAGTCAATCAGGATGGCAGTCTTACAGCAAGGGAAATATTTGGAATGTCTATTGCGTCCTCGCTGGTCGTGTTGAGTGCATGTGAAACCGCCATAGGGAAGATCACTACCGGTGATGAACTGATTAGCATTAACCGGGCCTTTCTATTCGCGGGGGCATCGTCGGTCATCTCAACCCTCTGGAAGGTGAGCGATGAGTCCACCTACTTATTCATGAGCGATTTCTATAAGAACCTGAAGAGTCAGCCGGTGGGAGAGGCAATGTGGACATCTCAGCGGAATCTGATAAGCAAATATCCGCACCCTTTTTACTGGAGCCCGTTTATTCTGTCAGGCGCGACTAACTGATGAGAGCGGTTGACGATAGAGAGAGATTGATATCACTGCCGGTATTTGTTGATGCACATCTGCAATGTATGGAGAGTGAGGAAGTAGGATGATTTTCGTATGTTAGTAATAGCAAGCTGCTAGGACAATAAAGGAGGACTGAAAATGCAATATTTAATGATACTTCTATTGCTCATTGCGCTACCGTCGGTTGCGTTGTCCGACACCGTCGATTACAGTGCCGTTGTCATGGATATAAATGGAGCAGCTGTTGTCCGTCATGCGGGAAAGGAAAAGCACCTTGATTTTGGGGACCTGCTTTATCCAGGTGACGTGGTGAAGATCGCAAAAGGCGGTTCTCTCACCGTCAATTACCTGAAATCCGGTCAGGAGGAAATGTGGAAAGACAGTGCACAGTTTTCAGTTGATGAAACCCATAGTGTGCCTGCCAGCCCACAGATAAGAGGAAACAGAAAGGTCATCCTGCCCCGAAAGGATGGAACAGCCCAATCAGGAACGCTTATACTGAGAGGCGGTCCGTCTAACTTGATACTGGTAAATGGCTTTTCCAATACCTGTACGATGGAGGAAAGGCCGATCTTCAGATGGGACTTGGTAAGCATGGCTTCCCGGTACAAAGTATCTCTTTATATTGAGACCGAGGATAAGCCTTTATGGCAGGAGACCACGTCAAAAACTGAGATCCATTATCCACGGTCGGGACCGCCACTCAATTTAGGGTCTAGTTATGAATGGGAGGTGGATGCCCTTAAAGGAGGAAAAGTCATAGCGGTAAAACGCAGTTGTTTTTATCTTCCGGCAACGGCTGATTTCCCTGTCCTGATGAAACAGATAAGCGCTTTCGAGGCGCAATTGTCGGAACATCCTGAAGACAATGCGACAAGGCTCTCCTTTATTTTTTTCCTTGAACGTAATCGCCTGCACGATTCAGCATTGGAACAGTATGCGATCCTCCGCAAACAGCATGAAGACAGCGAATCACTGAAAAAGTCGCAATACGACTTGCTCAAGATCAGATCTTCGGATTGCAACTACTGAGACAAGAAATAACTTAAACTCCGTTAGATGGGAATCTTTTTTGGAGAGATGTGAGGGAAAATATAATGGTCCGAAAGTTTGTCGGTTCCTATCTATGGATTGCCCTTCTTGTGTCCATGCTGATTTGTTTTACGGATCATGAGATTATCCGCGGAGACGGGACATGGAACATGCTTGAACTTCGTTCCATAGATCTCAGGTTCTTGGTAAGGCCGAAACCAGTAAAAGACCGTGCAAAAGATATCGCACTGATCGTCATTGACGAGAAGAGCTATGAGCAGATTGAATTACCGCTTATTTTCTACCACAAACATATTTCAGGAATCATAGATTACCTTGTCAGGAGCGGAGCAAAGGTTATTGGCCTTGATATTCAACTTCCCTCCCTATCCCTCGAGGACAAAGTTATTGGGGGATACGACAGTGTCTATACAAAGTCGCTTATAAAAGCCAGAAAAGAAGGGACGGATGTTGTCATAGGGTACTCGTCTCCCCTCCGGGCCAAGGAGGTGAAGAAGGACGGGAAAGAACCTGAGACTTACGGTGCCCCCCTTCAGTCCTATCTGCAGGCTGCCGGAGAAGATAACATTTCGCACTTTGGTCTTACAGACGATGCTGACGACGTGATACGCAGACAGCAATTATTCTTCAACGGCAAATCCTTTGCCTTTATGCTTGCAACTAAATATTCAGGCGGCGCTTTGGCGGCTACAGATCAGACCATTCTTATCGATTACACGCTGGCTCGTAACATACCTGTCTATTCCTTGAACGACATATACAGGCTTAGCGTGCAGAACAAGGGACCGGACAGCCGCTTCAAGGACAAGGTTGTGATCATAGGGACATCTATGCCATTTATTGACAAACACTCAACGCCTCTCAGATATTTGGACTCCGAAGATAAAATGACCTCCGGCATTATTATTCAGGCCGCTACCGTAAACACATTACTTTCCGGAAGTATTTTCCATGAGCCGACACGTCGTTCTGAGGCCATCTATATTGTCATAGTTTCGGGACTGGCGGCGCTTGTCTGTTTTAACCGCAGACCCATACCCGCCGCTTTTCTTTGCTCTATCGAGGCGATTGCCGTTGCCGGGGTCTCAGTCTATGCTTTCAATCATCTTTATGTGTTACGCGTTATACCTCTGTTTTCAGCCATATTGTTTTCTTACGCCATCACAACAATCTACCACTATTATTCTGAAGAGAAAAAAAGAATCAAGGTCAAAGAGCGTTTTGCGTCCTATGTGCCTGAAAATATTATAGAACAGATGATCAATACGGATGTTGATAAGCTCCTAGAGGGCGAACAGAGAGAAGTGGTCCTTTTTTTTTCCGACATGCGCGGCTTTACGCCATATTCAGAAAAGAATAAAAAGGAGCCAAAAAAGATCGTTAATTTTCTAAATGAGTATCATCGAGAGTTGACTGAGATCATCCTTTCCAACGGCGGGACTGTATCACAATTGATAGGGGACGGCACCTTTGCCTTCTTCGGTGCGCCGACAAGGCTCGACGACCCCGTGTTCGCTGCTGTGCAGGCTGCGGTGTCAATAAGAAGCAGAATCGCCGAACTTAAGCCGACATGGCAACAATACGGCATCGAAGATTTGAAAATAGGCATCGGAATCCACGTTGGAGATGCCGTTGTGGGTAACATGGGGTCAGCAAGGAAAATGACTTATTCAGCCATCGGCGACAATATCAACATTGCTTCCCGTATAGAGGGGCTCACAAAGGACTTTCATGAAACAATACTTATCAGCGGCTCAGTTTACGAGCGTGTTAGTAATAGAGTAGTTGCGCGTGCATTGGGTCCAGCTAAAATAAAGGGTCACAGCGAAGTGGAAATATTTGCCGTCGACAGTATTGTAACCTGATGCCGCATTATCCTGACCATGAATAAACATAGTGCCGCTCATTAATTACACGTGCTTCCATACTGATTCACACCATTGCCCTACAGGAAGCGAAGTCGAGTTCCGAAATCGAGAAGATCGTCACAACCACTGACGTTCTGTTCAAGGCGTTCACGACACAGTCTCCGCAGGAGGATGGGACTCACTTCGTGCAGTGTGCTTATGTCAAAAGTTTCCTAATGCCCATACGATTAATTTTGTCCTCTCAGGACACGTGAGAATAGATGCTCAAAACTGATGACCATGATTTAAGCGATTCCTGAGAACGTGTCTGAGGGGAAATTCATGACTATAAAGAAGCTTTTTCTGATATCCCACTTATAATATAATGCCGCAGTGTGCGATAGTTTTCTGGGTGAGAACGTACGCCTTCATCTTTCCCGGAGGAAAATTAAAATGAAAGTAATGACAATCTTATTGTTATGCGTATCACTTTTTTTGGCCAGCTGTGGCGAGAATAAACAGAAGGCACCAAATTCGCAATCGGCACCTGCGGCACCAACCGGCAGACTCACAACCCGCGGTATCAAAGCAGCCAGCATACTAGGGTATGATAGTGTTGGAATGCGTCGCTCGATCGATAAGGCACTTGATCAGAATGATGCAAAAAATGCTGAAGAAAAAAAGGCACTTGATCAGGCAAGTCAACAATAAGCCTTGTTGATAGCGGCGATGGGACACGTTTTATGCCTAGTGCAAATCAGATATTGAAAATAGGGACAACAAAATTTTAAAAGGCACTCAACGTCTAGCGTATTGTACTGGAGACAGATGCATCTCCGAGCCGCTCACCTTTTCTGTGCATGTGTACATAGGCAATCAGACTTAGATACTCTATCCCCCGTGGAATCCTCTTTGGAAAAAGCGTCCAGTACATTCATGCCCCTATAGTCCTCAAACTGTAGCTCGTGACCCTCGAGATAAAGTTCCCACCACTCACGGATTTGCCAATCCTCTGAGCTCTCCTGACCACGACTCCTGCTTTCCCCGTGTCCAGCCTCACAGGCCGACATTATTGTCTACACATACTGCGCCGCCCCCGCGATGACCACCGAAGCTGCCTTATCCTTCTTTAACTCAGCCTTTATCTGGTTTCTTCAGCACGTTGATTCCCCACCCTAACATCTGTCTAGCCCCGGACGCGCATCCTTCATATGCTTCCCGCTCTTTCCATTTTGATCCTGTTCTTCTGATCTCATCTTCAGCATTGGAGAAGACATATTCAGGACCTCTACTTTCCATGTCGTTCCTACGAAGAAAAGATCGACCCTTTTTGACACGGGATCCCACAAGTCTCCTCCCTCTGCTACTTTTCTTAGAAAGAAATGGATTAGCCATTATTTCTATGGACAGTACCTTGCCGTCTCGATCTCTTTTGGACCAAATGGCTCTGTGGGGCGCTGCCCCAAGGTGACTTCCCATGTTGTTGATTTCTTTTTCGATGAGTCCAGCAGCAATAGTCACTTGACGGGTGCTGCTGTCACAATCCGGTCACACCCAGCGAGGACAATGTTGCATAATGGTCAGCAAATCAAGTATTATCAACGTCGGGAGTGCATAGGGTGCTGGTGTCCCTCCTGGACTTCAAAGCCTATGCCAACAGATCGACAAGGGCTTGAAAATACCAGCTTTTCTTTTCATATCAAGGTGATATGGTCATTTTGAGTTTGACTATAGATTCCTATGGAATGCCATTTTTCGACATGCTTATATCACGTTTTCATCACGTTTGAATAGACCCTATGCATACAACTCGGAGAATAATTTGAAGAGACTATTTATAAGAAATAATAGGACTTTTTGATGTGATTTTTCAGCCCTATTGACCCACCTAAGGGGTTAATTTTTCAGGGGCATTGACCCACCTCATTTTCAGCCTCATTGACCCACTTTTTCAGGTCTATTGACCCACCTTGTAAAGGGGGGCGAGATCCCGGTGTAGCATCCCTTCCTAAAACAGTCATACTACCTCCTTGTGAAAAAAGCGTAGGGAGGCAGCATGTCCAAAAAGGAGTACACCGTGATCGAGATTCTGGATGTTTTAAGAAGGTTTAAAGCTGGTGACAGCATCAGGGCGATACCCAAAGCGACTGGTATTGCGCGCAATACTGTCCGGAATTACATCAGGAGCGCTGTAGATAAAGGATTCACGACAGAGGCCAACGTCGACCTTGAAGCTATTGCATACGAAGTATTCAAGGGAATCCACGCCGATGACACCACCAGTGATTGCAATATCAGGGATGGCATTCTGCTGCCGCACAAGGAAAGCATAGCGGAGTGGCTTGAAGGTGATCGACTCACCGTTACCAAGGCACACATCAAGCTGCTGCGGACTGGCGTCAAGATAAGCTACAGCTCTCTGTATCGGTTCGTACAGGAACACATTAGGATCGGCAGTCGTGGAACCGTTCGCATGGCCGAGACAGAGCCCGGCGAAGTGGCTGAAGTCGATTTCGGCAGGCTCGGTTATATCTTCGATAAGGCCCTCAACAGGTTGAGGCTTCTGTATGCTCTTGTAGTGACGCTTGTCTTCAGCCGGTATCAGTATGTTCATGTGACGCACAAGCAGGACCTGCCGGCACTCATACTGGGGATCGAAGACGCATGGGAGTTCTTCGGCGGCGTCAGCAGTCGCCTCATAATCGACAACATGAAAGCGGCCGTCGTAAAGTCGGATCGTTATGAGCCCGTATTCAACAAGACATTCCTTGAGTATTCCCAATATGCAGGCTTTATCATAGACCCTGCCGTTGCTCGCCATCCCAAAGGAAAGGCGACTGTAGAGCGGCAAATACCGTATGTGCGAGAGAACTTCTTCAAGGGCGAAGAGTTCCTCGATAGGGATCATGTCCAGAGAGAGGCCGTGAAGTGGTGTATGAATACGGCGGGGATGAGGACCCACGGCACCACAAGGAAAAGGCCCCGGATAGTCTTTGAAGAACAGGAGCAGGGTTTGCTGTTGCCGGTTAGGGAGGAACGCTTTGACGTGCCCAAGTGGGGCTATGGCAAAGCACATCCGGATCATCACATTAGATTCAACAACGCAATGTATTCGGTACCGCACGATTATGTCGGCGCAAAACTGGACTTTCGCGTCGACAGCAAGCTGGCTCGCATCTACTATGGAGGGGAGGTGATCAAAACGCATCCTGTTGTAGCCGAAGGCAAGCGCTCTACCGATTACAACGATTACCCTAAACACAAAACGGCTTATGCGATGAGAAACTGTGATTACTACATCGGCAAGGCAAAGGAGGTTGGAACTCATTGCGGCAGCTTTGCGGAGGAACTGCTATCGGGAGTATTTCCATGGAGCAAACTCAGGCAGGCACAGAAGCTTATACGTCTTTCTGAGAAGTACGGGGCGCAGAGAATAGAGCAAGCATGCAGCCGAGCCCTGTCCTTCAGTCTTATTGATGTCTATCGGCTTGAGAACATCGTAAAACAGGCCATGGGCCAGGAAGCAACCACAAAGAAAGGAGGTAAGAAAGGAGTTGTTGTGCCGGGCCGGTTTGGCCGTCCGGCGGAGTACTTCAAGCATAAAAAGGAGGATCAAAAAGCACTATGGGAATAACAAACGAACTTAAGCAAACCTTGAAGCGACTACGGCTTTCAGGAATGCTGGCTACTCTTTCAGACAGAGTGGCCTATGCAAAAGGGACAAAGCTCGCCTACACAGAGTTTCTGGAGCTTGTCCTCAATGATGAAATCCAAAGAAGGGAGGATGGAAACATAGAAAGACGACTCAGAAGTGCAACTGTCGATCTCGATCAGACCTTTGAACGATTCGACTGGGACGCCTCTATCACAGTGGACAGGGACAAGCTCAAAGAACTCTTCAGTCTTGAGTTTGTAGGATGCAAAGAAAACGTACTTATCTGTGGCCCCGTGGGCGTCGGCAAAACCTTCATAGCCAATGCTCTGGCTCACAGCGCCTGCAGAAGGGGACACAAGGTCGTCATGCTCAGGGCAAGCGCGATGTTCAAAAAGCTACTGCAGAGCAGAGCCGACAACTCATACGGCAAAGAGTTGCTAAAACTCATAAGCCCGGAACTGCTGGTCATAGATGACTTCGGACTTCAGAAGCTGACCGAAGAACAGTCCGGTGACTTCTATGAGGTTATCATCGAAAGGCATGGAAGGGCTTCAACAGTGATAACCAGCAATCGCGATGTCCACGAATGGATGGCACTCTTTGACGATCCTATCATGGCCAACTCGGCCCTGGATCGCATCGCACATAATGCACATCAACTCGTAATCGAAGGAGAAAGCTATAGGAAAAGGAAGCAGCCACAAAGAAGAAAACAGACTGCTGTTTGATTATGTACGAACCCTTATGGTAAAAAATCGAGGATAGGATGTTACACCTGGGTCAATAAGCGAGAAAAGCAGGTGGGTCAATCAGGGTGAAAAATGACATTTTTGAAAAGAACAACGCCTAGGAAACCAGTAAACGAAGATGGATTTGAAGAGCAAAAACCCCTCTTTTTACACTCACACACAACACCTTGAAAACATTGAAAAAACACCAATTATTCAAGATGTTAGCTCTTCTTTCTATTGTTGCGTACGGTTGCCCTTGATTGCTCATTGTTGGGTGTCATGGTTACAAAATGGTTACAGTTAAGGACAACAAAAAAGGAGACATTGCTGTAAAAGTTTCCAGTTTCTTGTATAGGGTGGAAACTTGGAAACCTGGAAACTTTTAGGTTAAGAGTAAGGGAGAGAGCCGAAGGCCAGCATCGTGCTCTCTCTTTTTTTTCATCGTGAAGTTTTTAATCTTGTTGAGTATTGAGATGCCTCTTTTGCATATCTTTTCTCATATGAACTGCATAGTTGCATTTTTGGAGCAAAATCCCGCCCAGGCAGGGGAGAAGTTTCGACTTCGGTTGAAGACGAGGACGGCATGTCCTTCCTCTTCGGAACATGATATGATAATGTGGAGTTGAAATGGCATTAGACGGTTTTCTGGATAACGTGCCGACAGAGGGTACTTACGCAATTAAGAAACCATGGTTGTTGTGATAAAATAAGCCGGCAATCATAAAATGCGTGATATGATTTAACAACTATAAAATAACTTGTTAATCTAGATAACCTCTGACTTTTGGAGAAATTATGTTTCAAACCGTCCAACTTCCTTTAGATCGATGCCCTTACTGTCAAATTGCAAAGCCGCTCCTTTCGCGCAAATGGGGCCCGCTCATTTCTACATCCCATGCTGGAAGAGAAAAGAGCGCGTGGTCGACTTACCTATGTAATAGTTGTGGTGGAATGGTATTAGTCACCTCACCGTTGGATATGAATCACCCAATTAGCCAAATATGGCCATCCCCTAAAACGGTAGCAGAGGAGATCCCCGTCCGAGCGCGCGAGTTTCTATCTCAGGCAATTGATAGCCTCCATTCACCTGCGGGTGCTGTAATGCTTACTGCGAGCGCGCTTGATGCTATGCTAAAAGATAAAGGTTACAAGGATGGCAGCTTAAACGATCGAATTGACGAAGCCGCGAAAGATCATCTTATTACTGCGGAAATGGCAGCGTGGGCTCATGAAGTTCGGCTTGATGCTAACGATCAGAGGCATGCTGACGAAGCGGCTGCATTGCCAAATGCAGCTGATGCCAAAAAAACAGTAGAGTTTGCAGAGGCACTAGCGCATTTTTTATATGTGCTTCCTGCTCGCGTCGAGCGCGGTCGCAAGGCATAACCATACTAAATTAATACGGGCATTTTCCGGGGGAGTCCTTCCACTCATTCTGATTCATTCCTGCCCCTGTTTCGGAGCAAATCTGCCACCCGGGTAAGGACGAATTGAGTGTGCCAGAAACTATGGACGGATAGGCATTTCGTTGTAATCTTTATTGACAAAAACTATAAAAAAATGTGGCGTTTAACCAGAAGTCTATAGGGTGGATAACGGATGATAACGAAATGAAAGAAATACTTATAGTTCTTGTTTTTATTATCGCTGTCGTAGGCCTATACAAGAAAGAGTCATGGCCTCTTTGGACAACACATATTATTGTTGGGCTTCTATTAATTTTGGCAATTGTGCAAATAATTGTGGAGCGGCGTAAGGCAAAAGAAACATCAAAACTCCAACATACTGGGACATTAGAGCCACTTTCAAAAGTTTTATTTTCAATGCGTGACAACGTTCTGCCCAAACTAGCACTGGGTGATGGAGGAACGATATTAGCTTATACTGGGCCTCGCAGTCAGCCTTTATTCAAAATTTTCGATGAAAATGCATTATCAATAATATCTGATGAGGGCAGGGTAAAGGTTTCAACCATTATTCGAGACAAGACTGGCAACGTAGTAGCAGAGCTAATCGAAAACGAGTGGAAGGTCAACAAGAATAGTGCCTTTGATAGGAATTTTTCCAAAGATGCTCTCGAAGTTAAAGATAATACAGGCGACATCGTTTTCCAAATTAGAGTTCTTGAAGACAGAATTCAGTTCCAAGGGAAATTTTACGATAGCAAAGGTAATGGAGTGGCCATAGGTAAAGATTTTAGTGGTAAAGGTGGTGTCATTGAAATGACCGGTCTAAATCATCCACAACTAGAGTTGAAAATAGATCCAATATTCCTTTACCCTAGTGACAATCATTTAGGAGAATTTCGCGAAAAGAAAAAGTAATTGCGTCTAAAAATAACTCGCCCCGACCCCGAATAACGCTGCTTTTTCCTACTAGCAATTCCTTGACTTAGCTCCCCCAGAATATACGAAGCACATAGAATATGCACAACGCCGACTAAATGGACTTAGGAGGTAACTGATGAATATACACGTAGAACTTTCCAATAGCAAAGGGATAGAATTCCATAGTCTCGGTAAGTTCCAAGAAGCGGTCACCTGTTACGACAGGGCCATTCAAATCAACCCCGGATATGCTGACGCTTGGTATAACAAAGGGCTTGCATTATATAGTCTCGGTAAGCATCAAGAAGCGATCACCTGTCACGACAGGGCCATTCAAATCAACCCTGGATATACTAAGGCTTGGAACAACAAAGGCAATGCATTAAGTGATCTCGGTAAGCATCAAGAAGCGATCACCTGTCACGACAGGGCCATCCAAATCGACCCCAGACGTGTTGGCGCATGGTTTCTGAAAGCGCTTTGTGAAGATGATATTGGCAGGGTACAAGACGCCCCTCTTTCCTACAAGCGATTCATTGAGTTAGCGCCGCCCGAAGCTGCAGAGCAGATTGAACTTGCGCAAGACCGATTAAGGTCGTTGCGAGATAACTGATATACATAACAATCAGGAAAGGAACAGCACGAATCATGAATGGGCGGATCATGGCCAAGAACAAATACATTTGCTTCCCATTATTTAATTTTAAAACTGATGTGCCATCATTTCATTTTTCAGATTTCTTGTCTCTAAACAAACATATATATGTGCCAACGAAACGAGACAAGAATTTCTCTCTATCAGTAGAAGAGGTTAATTCCATAAAGAAGCAAAAATATTGGTTATTTCTTGCTCAGGATAGAATACCAGATGGCCTCTCCTCTTCTGAAATTGGGAATCTTTTGCTGTTGGCCTTCTGGATACATAGACCAGTACAATTTCAATTGAGATATAAATTTGAAACAAATGGTTTTACAAGATTATTAGATCGTATCCAACATAATGAAGAAGACAACAATAATAATTCTTTCACTATTGACGACTTTCAGACAATAAAAGAAATTTACAACCAAGTTTATGTTGCTGCAATAAGACGTGCTCGATTAAAAACTGCTTTGCTGAATACCCTATATGGTTCTTTCGCCGGTAATTGGAGACCTGCAATTCTATTGTATACAGCAGCACTTGAGGCGCTATTAAGCTTCAGTACTGCCCCAGGTATTACAAAGCGACTTGGTCGTTGTTATGCTTGTATTGTATCCAACAATAAAAATCAAAGGGATGCGTTTTATGAAGAGTTTGTGTTCGCATATAACCTTCGATCCGATGTTATGCATGGTCGTGTTATTGAAACAAATGAAAGAGAAAACTTACAGAACTTGTCACGACTTACAAATCTTCTCAGAACACTATGGACCGCAATATTGAAATATCAAAGACTATGCATTGATTTAGAAGCAGATGATAAAAGTCGTGAATCCTTATTTGACACCTTAACCAAAGGATATGTTGCCCCAAAGATAAAGATTGCATAACAAATCGATAAAGTCGGTCGCGCACTTAGCCATGCCCGCTTATCTCAAAAGCTGTTAGTTGTCTCATAACTCTCTTATTGGAAGGTCATGTTGGCATGCCTCCTTTACTATCTTTTCACATACGAACTGCATAGTCACTGCATAGTTGGATTTTCCGGAGCAAACCTGCCTCTTCGGTCAGGGGAATTTTCGAATTCGGTTGGAAACATGCACGGAGATGTCCTTCCTGGACTCCACACCGTCGCTTTTCTTCCACAGGCGATAGATTCTTTTGGAAACAAATATTGAGGGTCATCGTGGTTTATCCTGGGTACGTGTAGACGACTGAGGTTTGAAAATGACGGA
>Ga0074045_10002342_pt1 | contig 17555 bp, 10 predicted proteins | sample BogForMeECP23OM2_FD_94442 | JGI IMG/M metagenome (GOLD analysis project Ga0074045, IMG submission 94442) | Bog forest soil microbial communities from Calvert Island, British Columbia, Canada - Bog Forest MetaG ECP23OM2 | ecosystem: Environmental > Terrestrial > Soil > Wetlands ...
GGTGGCCCCGGTGGCGGCGGCCCCGGCGGCGGACTTGGCGGCGGTGGAGGCGCAGGTGGCGCAGGAGCCGAGCCTGGCAAATGGTTGACGGCCACGGCGTTTGTCCGCGGCGGAATCCTTGGTGGAGTTCCCGGCGTGCCCGGAATGCCCGGCGCCGCTGGCGCAGGCGGAATAGGCAGCGGGGCCTATCAGGTGGCTGAAGAAGACGTGCGCTCCATGATCGGCCTGTTCGCGCAATTAGGTAAATCGCGAAAGGATCCGGAGCACCGCATGGACGCGGCGACATTTCAATCGCGGCTCTCGACCCTGCCCGTTCGTGCGCAATACACCCTGCAGCAGGCGCTTGCCGGACTTGCGGCACAAGCTCCTACCGATAAACCGGATAAACCCATGCTCCTGAAATTGGCGGAGCACGTGGCGATTCGATTCGCGCTTGACAGCTACGAACGTGGTGAGTTGCGCGTGAATGCGGTGAAACAGTTGCTGGACCGCATGAATGCGGAAATTGAAGCGCTGCGAAAAATCCTGGGTTCCCAGGAAGAAATGATGGCGAGCGCTGGCATTCAGGTGCAGTCGTACACCGAACTGCTGGACCAGGAATTCTGGTCGCAGGTGCCGGAAGAAAATAAGAAAGAAGTGCTGACTTCCGATGAAGCATGGTGCGTACCTCCGCGGAACGTGCGCGGATTCCTGGAAGAGATGCTTCGGCGTGGCGAGTTGAAGACCGTCAATGAAATCCTGACGAAGTATGCGGCGTGCGTGGCCCTGGAAGCTCCCGAAGCGCGGCGAACGACCGCAATCGGCTTATCGGACCTGGCAGAGTTTTACGGAAGCGGCGACGGAAGCGCATTGATCGACGTGATCCAGCGCCTTGGGAACCAGCTGGGCGTGGAACGCGAGCCGGACCTGCAAACGCTGGTAGGCGCGGCATTTGTGCGCATGAGCCAGGAAGCCGGTTCCAAAAAGTTCTACCCTGCCATGCAACAAGCCTTGGCTTCATTGGATGGCGTGGAGGCGTTGCGACCGGGATCGACCAACAACCTGCGCCAGAGAATTGGTGCGGAAGAGCGCCTGCCGGAGTTTGTGGAAGATGCGCTGCGAACCGGGCAAGTGCCGGATGGCATGTTGGATATTCTGGCCCTGATGCCGAAGGCTTCGCTGAATTATTGCACTCACCGGTTTGCGAATTGCGGATTTCGCGAAGACTGCGAATTGCTGGGACAGATTGTCATGGGTCTGGGCGAGGACGCCGTGCACCGCCTGGTGGAGACGCTGCAAACGGCGCCGGCGACCGAAGCAGTAGAGGTAATTGGATTGCTGAGCCAGATCTCACCGGAATCGGTGCAAAAGGTGCTGCCAAACCGGCTGGCGCAGTGGCCTCGATCTTCGCATGACCGCGCAATACGGCAACTCTCTTCGGCTCCAGCAGAACAACGCGGGAATCTTCTGGTGGTACTCTACGACTCGCTTGATCCCCTGATTCGACCCTTGGCGCTCGATGAAATGGGAATGAGCGGGCGCTTGGAGGTCATTCCCAGACTTGTGGAGTTGATACGGGACGATTCGGCTCCCGGCTTCACGCGAATCAAGGCCGTTGAAGCGGCGGGCAGGTTGCGGGCCAGTGCGGCTAGCGCTTCGCTTCAGCAAATCCTGGAAGCCAAGCAGGTCTGGCGATGGGCATATCACACCGAGTTGCGCATCGCCGCGGCGCAGGCTTTGCAGAAGATTGAGCCGACCCTGGGGATGGAGAAGATCGCGGCGAGCGGACTCGACCGCAAAGATCTTGTGCTGGAGCCGTCCGATCCCGAAGTGAACACGGCGGTCATCCGGCAAAGACGCTACGCGCGATTGAAGCTTTCCAGAAACGTGATTGCTGTTACCAGCAACCTTCGGGAGAACATCCGGCTGACGATTCCGGAATTGAATTTGGGTGGAGGAATCGGAGCTGCCGATCGGCACCTGGCTCCAGGTTCGTTGTTGACGCTGAAACTCTCGCACGGTGTCAGAAATATTCGTGCGCAAGCGATCGTGCGGGGAGCGCGGCCGCAGGCTATGGCGTTTGAATTTGTCGACCTCGAATTGGATGAGCGTTCACGCCTTAGGAAGCTCTTGCTTGAACTCGGGGGCTTGCCACAACCCTCGAATGTCAGCAACAGAAGCCGGCGTCAGGGCCGCGTTGCCTTGACGAGATAAGTCCTGCCAGCACTGTCAATCCGCTCAGGAACGACCTGTCCGTTCACTCGCAGAGCCGTCCGCAAGGGCAGGAAGCCGAACTGTCCTGTGGGAGAGATAACCCGCCAGTTACATGGGACCACTGTACCATTGTGAGCCGCGCGCAAGGGGCTTACGGTACTAGAGATGAAGTCCTAGGCGCTGCCGCGCTGGAGCACAGGTATCACGTGCCACTTAACACGATGAAAACGGACCCCAAGACCACCGCAGGCCGAGCTTTTGTCCGAAGTCTGAATATTCTCTTGAAATTTGCCCGGCTCTACGGATACGACCACGCTCGAACCGCCGAACAGTTGGGTATTGCGTGGAACGAATTGCGCACCGCGATCCCTGAAGGTGCCGACGAGGGATTGTTGCTGGGGGCGACCGGAACGCAATTGCTCCTGGACGGTGTGCCATTGGAAGGGTCGCCTGCGGAAAAGCAGTTCGCTCAACTCTTGTCGGCGGCGGGACTGGCGAGCGTGCAGTTTACCACTCAAGTGAGTGAAGAGGAGTTGGCGAAGTTCATACACGCATTTCCCACCGGGAAGGCCAAGCCTGCGGAACTGGCCCAGCAGCTAAAGACCGCCATTGCCGATGCCAAAGGGATCCGCGTCAACGAAGTGTGCTTCGTCGCGACGGATGTGCGCTTGAAAGATGCGAGCATGGCGGCGCAAATCGCCGCGGCGTCATTGGGCGACGAGCAGGATTCTTTCAAGAAGATGTTGAACGACCCTCAAAAACTGCTGGAGTTGATTGCTGCAGCGCAAGGGTCACACTCCGGAAGCGGTGAAGGCGACGGTGGATTTGGCGGCTCATCCGGAGGCGGCGGAACAGGAAGCGGTTACGGTACAGGGACTGGACCAGGAACGGGGGGAACAGGTTCCGGAACTGGCGCAGGCGGCGGAACCGGATCTGGGTGGGGAACCGGAGCAGGCGGCGGAACGGGAAGCGGTTACGATACAGGGACTGGATCGGGAACGGTGGGAACAGGTTCCGGAACTGGCACAGGTGGCGGAACCGGATCTGGGTGGGGAACCGGAGCAGGCGGCGGAACGGGAAGCGGTTACGGTACAGGGACTGGATCGGGAACAGGTGCCGGCACCGGTGCTGGAGGAGGAACCGGCTCGGCCGCAGGAACGGGAGTCGCGAATTCAGGCGGGAGTGGTCACGCAGGCGGCGTCGGTGGAGGAATCTCGGGCAGTAGCGGTGCAGGCACAAAAGGCGTCGGCGGAAGTGGATCCGGTTCAGGCGGCGGTTCCGGGAGTAGCTATAGTGGCGGCGCGGGAATTGGCATTTTGCTTGGCAACGAAAGCGGCAATGGCAGCGGACGTGGCCCAGGTTTCAGTGGCGGAACAGGCAGCGGAAATGCCGGTGGCAGCGAAGCCGGGGGCGGTGCCGGTGGAGCGGGTTTTAGCGTCGGTGAGCCCGGTGAAGAAGGGATCTACCGCATTCTGCGCGCGTTAACCACGCTGGGAAGGATGGAGGCGGGAGAGAATCCAGCGGGCGCCGCAGTGGAATTCCAGCAGCAGGTTACGCAGATGCCGGTGAACGCGCAGGAGATGCTGCGGAACGCACTGGCGGGCATCGCCGAACAGGGCAAGAACCACAAACTCGACCAGAGCGTGCTCGTGCAACTGGCGGAGCATCTCTCCATTCGTTTCGCGCTGGAGCGTTTCGAACGCGGCGAAGTGAAAGTCAATGCGGTACGGCAAATGCTGGACCGCATGCACCAGGAAGTCGAAAGCCTGCGCAAGATTCTGGGTCAGCACGAAGACAAGATGGCCGAGGCGGGGCTGCTGGTGGAATCGCACCGCGAAACTCTGGACCGGCAATTCTGGGCATCGGTGCCGGAGAGCGCGAAGAGGGAAGTGCTGCTTTCGGAAGAAGCCTGGGCCATTCCTCCAAAGAACGTTCAATCGTATGTGTCCGAGCTAATCGGGCAAGGGAATGTAGCAGAGGCGATCAGCATCCTGCAAAACTATGCCCGGTGTGCCGACAGCGAAGAGCCGGATGCGCGGAAGCGAGCGGCCACGGGGCTTTCAGAGATGGCCGAATTGTATGCCCAAGCCGATCCGAAGCTGTTGGCCGAAGCGCTGCGCCACGTAGGATTGCGCTTAAGCGTAGAGCAGGATCAGGATCTGCAGTCGCTGGTGAGCGCGGCGTTTGTGCGACTCAGCCAGGAGGCTGCCACCCAGCGGTGCTTCCCGGCAATGGAGCAGGCACTGGATTTGCTGGCCGGCGTCGAAACGCAAAGGCCGGGAGTTGCCAAGACGTTGCGGTCGAGAATGGGGATCGAAGAACGCGTGCCGGAATTCGTCGATGAAGCGTTGCGCGCGCGGCAGATTTCCGCCGGATTGACCGGAGTATTGAAGCAACTGCCACAGACGGCAATGGAACAGCTCGCTGTGCGGTTCAATCGATGCCAGCTGCGGGACGACGTCGAGAACGTGGCGAATCTGGCGCACGACCTGGGCGAAGAGGCGGTGCAATATCTGCGAAGTATGGTGCGCGGCGGACCGGTCTCGGAAGCAGTTGAGATGGTGGGCTTGCTGACAAAGCTCGACCCTCAAGCCACGGAAGTGTTTCTGCCGGGACGGGTGAAAGAATTTCCGCGGACGGCGCAAGACAGAATTGTGCGGCAACTCGCGGCGAGCGGGGCCCAGGGACGCTGCCGTGTTTTCCTGGCGATCCTGGACCATGTCGATCCGCTGGTGATGCCCTTGGTCGTCGACGAAATCGGCATGACCGGCGACCGCGAAGCCTTGGGCAGAATGTTGACGATCGCGGATGGCGACTTGCCCGTCAACGCCGCTCCGTTTTTGCGCGTGAAAGCAATCGAGGCCTTGGGACGACTGGAGGCCGCCGAGGCCGTCAGCACGCTGAAGCGAATCGTGGAGACGCGCAAGATATTTGGTTGGCAGTACCCGCAGGAGTTGCGCATAGCGGCGATGCAGGCGCTGGAAAAACTGGATCCGGCGTGGGCCAAGGAATTCCTGCCCAAGAGCGGAATTGAGCGCGACGAGATGTCGCTGGCTCCGTTGCAAGTGCCGCTAAATTCAAAATTCGTGCGCCAGCGGCGGCATCCTCGCGTGAAGCTGCAGAAGAACCTGCATGCGGTCAGCACAAACTTGAAGCAAAACTGCAGTTTGGAGATTAAGACAGCAAGTATGACCGGTGGACTGGCCACCATGAACATCCATTTGGCCCCTGGCACGCAAGTGCAGCTGAAGATGCAGCTCGGTCTGCGGAACTTGCAAGCAACCGCGTTGATGCGAGATTACCGCGCGCAGGATATGTCGTTCGAGATCGTGGACATGAATCTGGAAGAGCGGGGCAAGTTTCGAAAGCTGCTGTTGGAACACATGGAAAGAGGAAGCAAGTAAGCCCGGGGACTAGACCAAATAGCCACCCCTTAGACAAGCGCGAGATTTTGGCGGAATTCCCTGTAAGGCTTGCAGCTACAGTAAGTTCGCGACGCGTTTGCCTCCCGGACCGTGCCTGGTAAGTAACTAGTCATCGGTACTATAATACGGTACTTTTGTTCGATTTACTCCTCACGGATTCCCCTTTTACCCTGCCTATACAGTGAAGAACCGTGTCTAAGGTCCCGCCGTACGGAGGCTAGCGGACGGTTCAAAGGTGCTTTGCTTTGACCAAGGGATTCCCAGCGCGAATCTTTCTGCTGCTGTGTGCTGTGGCAACGCTTGTGCGCGGAGCGATGGGCGAGCCGCCGCGACTTTCCTTTCCTGCGAATCCGCGATTCACTGTCGGACGACTGGAAGAGCAGCTGGGGATGGGCGCGGTGACTGCCACTTGCCTGGGACAAGACGCCCAGGGATTTCTGTGGATCGGCACACAGACCGGGCTTTACCGTTACGATGGCGCGCGAGCGCGGAAGATGACCGAAGTCGAAGCCATCACCGGCCACTATATCGTGGATTTGTTGATTGCTCCGGATGGCACGCCGTGGTTTGCCGGAAACCGCGGCATCGCACACCTTAGAAACGGAGAATTCGAGCGCCTGCCAATTCCCGCAGCGATGATGCCTTTGGGAACCGGAAATCAGATTTTCGCGGTGGACAGCCAAGGCACCGCCTTCGTCCTGCTGTTCAAAGGCGGAGTTCTGCGAATCGATCCAAAGAACCCCGCCCAGTTGAACGTGTTTGGAAAGGCCGAGAACATTCAGGAAAACGCTGCCGGAATTGCGCGCGCGTCTGACGACGCGATCTGGATCACTTTTGGAACGCACCTGGCGCATTTGGATTCCGCAGGCAGTGCGTTTGTTGTGGACCCGGAGATCCGATTGCCGAACGATCGCGTCGTTGCTCTGCTATTCGACGGCAGTCAGACGATGTGGCTAAGAACCGCGACACACCTCGCAAGCCTCGACCCTCGCTTGCATAAGATCAATCTCGAGACGGCCGTGACTGCCAGTTCCAACGAAGAAGAGGGCAAGCCAACAATCGACCAGGAAGGCCGGCTGCTGGTGCCGACCTCCGCTGGACTGTATTGGAAACAACAAGGCCGCTGGCAGGTATTAACGGACAGGCAAGGAATCACGAGCAATGATGTGGAGTGTGCGCTGGAGGACCGTGAAGGCACATTATGGATCGCGGGATCGGGAACGGGGTTGGACCGGCTGCCGGGAGTGCACGAGTGGTCCGCCTGGACTACAGCGGAGGGACTGCCGGACAATTCGACTTGGTCAACGATTCGCGATCACAGTGGCAGGCTGTGGGTCAGCACAGGAAAAGGCATCGGCGTTTGGGACGAAGCCTCTCGTCGCTGGTACAGAGTTACTCTGGGCAACGGCCCGCGAGAGATCCGGCAGATTCAACTCGCCGGAGACGGAGCGGTTTGGGGCGTAACGCCGACGGGAGCCTTGGTACGCATCGACCCGCGAGACTTTTCCACGACGATCAGCCCTGCATACTTCGGGCGGGCATTTTCGACGGTTTACGCCGCGCCAGACGGCAGCATTTGGGCGAGTACGCGAACGCGACTGGTGCGATTTACACCTGGCAAGGGACTCGCTGAACCCAAAGACATCTTGCTGCCTTCCGAGGCCGGCGAAATTGACTATCTGGCATTCGCTCCGAGCGGTGTGCTGTGGGGAACGGGCCCGGGAGCGCTGTACCGTTTCGACGGCAAGGAATGGAAGACCATCACGGCAAGGGACGGATTGCGTGGACAAACCGTAACCAGCGTTGTGGCACTAAACGATGACGAAGTGTGGATCGGCTACAACGATGTGGTGGGCGTCAGTCATGTGCACTTGGCAAAAAACGGCATTGCGCGATTCGAGCACAGCAATTGGGACTGGACCGTGGTACTCCACGATTCACAAGGCCGCGTCTGGTTCAACGGGACGGACGGGCTTGCCATCCTCGACGCCAGAGGCCGACTGCAGCGCCTCAACCACGGAGATGGATTGCTCTGGAACGATGTCAGCCCTTGGACCGGCGTGCGCGAAGAAAAAGACGGAAGCTTCGTAGTGGCGACCTCGCGAGGACTGGCTCGGTACCAGCCGGTTGCAGGCGCGGCGCGGGAAGTGCCGCCCATGGTGACGTTCACTTCCCTGACCCTGGGAGGCGTGGAGCGGAAGGTCTCCGAGGTTCCCGAGGTATCCGCGTCGGATAGTGCTCTTGCCGTGCAATTCACGCCAATGGACCTGGACAATCCCATAAGGACGAGTTGTCGATACCAATTGAAGGGCATGGAGGAGCAGGCGACAGAAACGGAGCTGCGGGAAATCCGCTACGCCGCCATCCCCGCGGGGAAGTATGAGTTCTCTGTTCTGTGCTGGCAGGAGGGAACCAGGGCCGTTGCGTCGCACGCGAGCTTCAAGTTCCGGGTGCGACCAAACTTCTGGCAAACGTGGTGGGCGCGTGGGTCGGCGGTCGTGCTCTTCTTGATGGCCGTGTGGGGATTTGTGTCGTTGAGGACGCGAACAGAAAGTCACAGACGCAGGGAACTGGAACAAGCCGTCGCACAAAGGAACGCGGAGCTGACGCAGAAGAATAAGGAGCTCGAGGAGATTTCGCTGACCGACCCGCTGACCTCCACAAGGAATCGCCGTTATTTTTACGAGACCATTTCAACGGACATTGCCCAGACGTTGCGGTCGTATCTGAAATCCCTGGATCCCGCGGCGACGCCGGCCCCGCGGCAGGAATTGATTTTTGTGCTGGTGGATATCGATCGGTTTAAGGGTGTGAATGACGAGTTGGGCCATGCCGCCGGCGACCGGCTATTGCAGGAAGTGGCCAAACGGATCGCTTCGGTGATGCGGCGTTCGGACGATTTGGTGCGCTGGGGCGGAGAAGAATTCCTGTTGGTGTGCCGGACAACGGACCGGGGAAATGCGTCGATGCTCTGCGGTCGAGTGCTGGAGGCGGTTCGCGAACTGCCTTTCGATGTGGGCAACGGCGTGGAAATCCATAAGACGTGTTCGATCGGCTGGGCGCCATTCCCGTGGTTGCAAGAGGATGTGGGCCTGCTCTCGATTAACAATGTGATTGAGCTCGCAGACAAGGCGCTCTATCTGGCGAAGCGCGAAGGACGCAATCGCGGCTTTGGGATGGTGCCGGCGGAGGACGCGTTAAAGTCCGAGAGAAACATTTCTATGGTGAATTTGCGCGATTGCCCGCCGGACCTGGTGCAGATCGTGTAGAGGGGTGGATTCTTCGTTTGGGCAAAAGAATGAGCCGGGCGCACTATGCGCACGCCTCATTTGTCAATTCGCGTGTGTATTGTGCTTTTGCGCCTGAGGCGCTGATGGGAACATTCTTAATTTGTTCCGAGCCGCTAACCAGGGCGACTGAATTGAACTGCTCGCCCACATTGTCAAATTCCATGATGTAGCGCACCGGAGCGGTGCTGATATAGGCAGCTTGCATGCGCGTGCCGTCCGTGCTCATGTAGTACGCGTCATGCCGTCTGGTAATCTGCCCACTATCATCGACCATCACTACGTTGGCAAAGGGGCCGACGCCGACTTGCGCTGCGTTCGCCTTGAGTACATCGAAGTCGCAAAGCGCGCGGGTCCCCGTGCGGTAGCAACCGTAGCGACCATCATGTAGTCGAGGCCGTCGAAAGTTCCCAATCCCTGCGTTGCCAAGGCGCCCGTGAGCCATTGTTGGTTGCGGCAGCAGGCGCTGTTGTGCTGCCCGGCATGCCTGGAGCATTGCCGGGAAGCAAGCCTGATGCTGCGGACTGTTGGTCACTTCCGTGGTGCCCAATGCAGTGGCGTTGGTCACCGCAGTTGTGCCCACTGCGCTAGCGTTAGAAAGAGCAGTGGAACCCACCGACGATACGCTCGTGGCGGTTGTAGCGGCAGAGGGCGCTGCCGAATTTGCCTGCGCGTTTAGCGGTGTGCGAGCCGAAGCTGCAGCTGGCGTCGCATTCGGGGGCGGTCGCCGGCGCCGTGCTTGTAGCCGTGAGCGGAGTTCGATTCGGAGCCGCCGCGGTCGCGCCGGTTTTAGTTGGCGCTTTCGCTGGCTTGACCTCGTTTTGTAATTTTTGTGCTTCGAGCGTCGGAAAGGCGCGTTTTTAGCGGCGAAAATCAACAGATTGCTATATTCAACAATCGGCTATATTTCAGTACTGGTACACACCACTCGAACCCTTGACCAAATAACAGAATCCTCATGCTACGGGAAATTCGGCGAACTCCACGGAGTCTACCCCAGTTCTCGAAAAACCACTCGCGTGCCCGGCCGGTGAAGAGTATGGAGTAACCCTGTCCGCGAAAAGGTCCGCATCGCTCCAGGTGCTTTCGACGCGGCGCCTGTGAGGGGATTTCCCGTGCTGCAGGATGTCGTTGCAGTGGCCTCCAGGGATTGTCGACCTGCCATCGTTCGAGTCCGAGCCGATTTGGCGCTGAGTGGCGAATCTTGGCGGTGGCGCATCTAACCAGTTACAATAAAGTGTTTGTCGCAGCCCAGTTTTGCGGGCTGGTGCAAACGCGGAATTTACCTCATTCCCGTCAGGAGACGGCGAACCATACATGGAAGCAGCACAAATACTCGACCGCGTCGTAGCCCGATTTATCGGAACAAAGCACGAACGCGATATTAAGAAGCTCCAGCCAATCATTGCCGCCATCAATGCGCAAGAAGCCGAAGTTCGGGCGCTGAGCGACGCGCAACTGAAAGAGCGTTTCCAGGCGCTCAGAACGCAAGTTCAGGAGCAGCTGAAGGACTCGGATCCGGCCGAGCCCTCCTACAAGGAAGAATTGCAGAAGGCGTTGGGACCAGTAACCGTTCCGGCGTTTGCTCTGGTGCGTGAAGCAGGGCGCCGCTTCCTGAGGATGCGCCACTTCGACGTACAGTTGATCGGTGGAATGGTGCTGAACGACGGGAAGATCGCGGAGATGAAGACGGGCGAAGGAAAAACGCTCGTCGCAACTCTTCCCGCTGCGCTGAATGCGTTGGCAGGCCGGGGCGTTCACCTGGTGACGGTGAATGATTACCTGGCCCGGCGCGACGCGGAGTGGATGAGCCCGCTCTATAAGGCGCTGGGATTGACCGTCGGCGTGATCGTGCATGATTTGGACGACGAGCAACGCCGCGCAGCCTATGCCGCTGACTTGACTTACGGAACCAACAACGAATTCGGCTTCGACTACCTGCGCGACAATATGAAGTACGACCTGGCCAGTTGTGTGCAACGCGGCCACCAGTTTGCCATCGTGGACGAAGTTGACTCCATCCTGATCGACGAGGCCAGGACTCCCCTGATCATTTCCGGGCCTTCCGAAGAGTCCACCGACAAGTATTTCAAGATCGACAAGATCATTCCCAAACTGATCAAGGACATCGATTTCACGCTGGACGAAAAGCACCGCACCGCTACGTTGACGGAAGAAGGCTTCAATAAGTGCGAACGCTTGCTGGGGATTACGAATCTTTCTGATATTGCCAACGTGGAGCAGATGCACCACGTGTACCAGGCGCTGCGCGCGCACTCCCTTTACAAGTTGGACGTCGACTACGTGGTGAAAGACGGCGAAGTGATCATCGTTGACGAGTTCACCGGGCGCCAGATGCCGGGACGCCGCTGGTCCGACGGATTGCACCAGGCCGTGGAAGCGAAAGAAGGCGTAAAGATCGAGCGCGAGAATCAGACCCTCGCGACCATCACCTTTCAGAATTACTTTCGCATGTACAAGAAGTTGTCGGGCATGACCGGAACCGCGGAAACGGAAGCGGCGGAATTCGGCAAGATCTACAACCTGGATGTCGTGGTGGTCCCGACCAACCGGACGCTGATTCGCATTGAAAATCGCGACGTGGTTTACCGCACGGAAAAAGAGAAGTTTGAAGCGGTCGTGAACGGCATCCTGCAGGAGGACGATACCCTGGCGAACGGGATCCGGCAGTATCACGAACGCGGGCAACCGGTGCTGGTGGGCACCATTTCGATTGAGAAATCGGAAACGATTGCGGAGCTGTTGAAAAAGTCAGGAATCCCGCACCAGGTGCTGAACGCCAAGCAGCACGAGCGTGAATCGCGAATCGTGGCGCAGGCCGGCCGCAAGGGTGCGGTCACCGTGGCGACGAACATGGCGGGCCGCGGCACCGACATTCTGCTCGGCGGCAATCCGGAAGCCATGACGCGCGAGCATTTCCTGAAAAATAAGCTGGCGTTGCCGTATGCGGCGGCTCCCGCGGTGATTGGAGCGGAAAGCCCCGACGGCGCAGGCGCACAGCCAACCGTGCCGATGGTGCTGTTCCAGCACGAGGGAAAAATCTTTCAAGTGCCGCAAGATCAGTGGGCGCCGATGTATGAGCAGTTCGCTGAGCAGTGTAAAGCCGAGCACGACGAGGTCGTGGCGCTGGGCGGGTTGCACATTCTGGGAACCGAGCGGCACGAGGCACGCCGCATCGACAACCAATTACGCGGCCGCGCTGGCCGCCAGGGCGATCCAGGCTCTTCGCGTTTCTTCCTTTCCTTGGAAGACGACTTGATGCGCATTTTTGGCGGCGAACGCGTAAAGCAACTGATGTTTCGCCTGGGAATGACAGAAGGCGTGCCCATCGAATCGGGGATGATCTCCAGCCGGATTGAGAATGCGCAAAAGTCCGTCGAGGCCCAAAACTTCGACGCGCGCAAACATTTGCTGGAATACGACGACGTAATGAACAAGCAGCGCGAGACGATTTATGCCATTCGCCGCTCCGCGCTGGAAGGCAAGGACCAGCGAGATTACGTGCTGGGCATCGCGGAAGATGTAGCGCGCGAGATGGTGAACACCTATTGCCCAAAGGAGCAGCATCCGGGGCAATGGAACACGGCGCAATTCCTTGCAGAGGTGCACAGCCAGTTTGGCATCGACGCAAAGACCGCGGGCGCCGATCCCACCGCGCTGAATCACGAAGAGTTGTCGGAAGCGATTGCAACCGCTGTAGCTCAGCGTTACGCGGAGAAGGAAAAACAGTTCAGCCCGGATCTGCTGCGGTGGTTGGAGCGGCGAATCATTCTGGACGTGGTGGATTCACAGTGGAAAGACCACCTGCTTTCGTTGGACCACTTGAAGGAAGGAATCGGGCTGCGCGGATACGGGCAAAAGGATCCGCTGGTGGAATTCAAGAAGGAAGCCTTCATCCTATTTGAAGATATGATGGCGCGCATCGACAATGAAACGGTGCGCTACCTCTTCCACGTACAGATTCAGCAGGAAGCACAACCCGCCCAACCGAGGCCGGCCCACCCAGAGCCTCCGCGGCAGCGTTCCACGACAGCGATTGCGGCCGCGGCCAGCGCCGCGGCTCGTGCCGAGGAAGCCGTGCCGCAACGATTGCCGGATTTTGCGCGTGCTCTCGAGCGGCGGCAGGAACGCCAGCAACGGGATCTGCAGTATCAAACAGGCGCTGGCCAGGCTGAAGCCCCGAAGCCAGTGCGCGCCGGCGCGAAAGTGGGGCGCAATGATCCTTGCCCTTGCGGCTCCGGGAAAAAATACAAGAAATGCCACGGCGCGAATACCTGACGAAGCAAGGAAGTAATTGGGTAAGGAAAATTCAAGAACGCCACATAAGTGTGGGTTAACGAACGTCTTCGCGGGGAAGGATTCATACATGCCGCCAGGCACCAAGCCAGGACAAATGCCGGAACGCCAGCCAATTCCGGGAGTGAAGAATCTCATCGCGGTTGCCAGCGGAAAAGGCGGCGTGGGCAAGACAACCGTCGCGGTGAATCTGGCGCTGGCGCTGGTAAAGCTCGGGCACAAAGTTGGATTGTTGGACGCAGACGTCTACGGGCCAAACGTGCCGATCATGCTGGGCTCGACGACCGAGCCGATGGCGACGGGTCAACAGCGCATCATCCCAGTGGACGCGCAGGGCTTGAAAATGATCTCCATGGGTCTGCTGAACCCGGGAGATAAGCCGGTCATCTGGCGCGGGCCGATGTTGCACAGCGTAATCACACAGTTTCTGCGCCAGGTTGAATGGGGTGAGCTCGATTACCTGGTGATTGATTTGCCGCCGGGCACTGGCGATGTTCAGTTAACGCTGATTCAAACCGTGGCGGTGACCGGAGCCGTGGTGGTGACGACGCCGTCGACCGTGGCGCTGGCGGATGTGCGCAAGGCCATCGAAATGTTCCGCCAGGTGAACGTGGAAGTGCTGGGCGTGGTGGAGAATATGAGCACGTTCAGCTGCCCGCATTGCGGCAAACCGGTAGATATTTTTGGCCACGGCGAGGGATCGAAGGCCGCAATCGAATACGGCGTGCCGCTGCTAGGCGAAGTGGAAATCGATCCGCGCATCCGCATTGGCGGCGACACCGGGAAGCCCGTTGCGGCGCAGGGCGAAGCGGCTCCCGCGGCGCAGAGTTTGTACCGTGTGGCGAAAGCAGTGGCCGCGCGGTTGGCCGAAGTTGGCGCCACGTCCAGCGGGCCAACCGTGCAGATTGACTGAACGACGGTCTCGTTGTATCGCTCCATTTCTGACCCGTTCGCTTCTGATTTCCTGCGGAACTTTCCTGCGATTTTGGACGTTCCAAGCAATGAGGGCGTTTGTATGACTGGATCCGCACCGGTCGAATCCAATCCTCCCGAACGCACCCCAGACGCCCGTCCAGAAGTTTGGGCACTTTTGGGCGGGCTGTCTTTTTTGGTATTTGCGGCGCACATGTTGGTGAGCGGTCGCTATGGCTACTTCGTCGACGAGTTGTATTACCTCGCTTGCAGCCACCACCTGGCGTGGGGATACGTGGACCAGCCGCCGTTGATTGCAGTAATTACGTGGCTGGAGCGAGTGACGCTGGGCGATTCGCTCTCCGCGCTGCATTTCTTGCCTGCTGTGGCGGCGGGTTTGCGCGTCTTGCTGACCGGCTTGATCGCGCGCGAACTGGGCGCCCGGCGATTTGGGATCGCGCTAGCCTGCGTTTGCGTGGCCGTTGCGCCAATCTATCTGGGACTCGATTCGCTGCTGACCATGAACATATTCGAGTCGCTATTCTGGATGGGCGCGGCTCTGGTCGCGCTGAAACTTTTCAATGGCGCAAGCCAAGAGCTCTGGCTATTGTTCGGCGCAATTTGCGGCCTTGGCTTGTTGAACAAGCATTCCATGCTGATCTTTGGCTTCGGTCTTTTCCTTGGCTTGCTGCTCACGCCGCAAAGGAGGCAGTTCGCCAAGCCATGGATTTGGCTGGGCGGCCTCCTCGCGTTTCTGATTTTTCTACCCAACTTACTTTGGGAAATTCATCGTCACTTTCCTACCGTCGAACTGCTGCGCAACGTGCAGCAGAGCGGCCGAAACGCGGAAATGGGACCTGGGATGTTCCTGCTAGTGCAAGCGTTCATCTTGCATCCGTTGGCCGCACCCGTGTGGATTGCAGGATTGTTTGAACTGTTGCGCGATCGCGACGACAAAGGCTGGCGCGTGTTGGGCGTCGCGTACGTTGTGCTGATGATTTGCATGCTCACGATGCACGGGCGAATGTATTACCCGGCGCCGGCCTATCCCATGCTGTTCGCCGCGGGAGGACTGCTGTCCGAGCGCTGGTTCGCCGGGCTGAAAAGCACCGGGTGGCTGAAACCTGTCTACATCGCGCTGCTGGTGGTGACCGGCCTTATCCTCGCGCCCTTCGCCTACTTTCCGATGCTGACCGTGAATCAGTACATTGCGTATTCGCAATTCATGCACTTTGGGCCGCCGCGCATCGAAAACGCTCGCCTCGGCCCACTGCCACAGATTTACGCCGATCAATTTGGCTGGGAGGAAATGGCGCAAGTAGTCGCCGATGCGTATCACAAGCTTCCGCCGGAGGAGCAAAAGAGTTGCGGGATATTTGGGCAAAACTACGGCCAGGCCGGCGCCATCGATTTTTTCGGCGCAAAGATGGGATTGCCTCCCGCCATTTCCGGCCATCAGAACTATTTTTACTGGGGACCGCACGGCTACACCGGAGAGTGTTTGATCGTAATGGGTGACCGGCCAGAACGACTGCGCGAGTTATTTGAAAGCGTGGAGTTGGTTGGAACCGTGACGCACCCGCTCTCCATGCCCTACGAGCACTTCGACGTGTATTTGTGCCGGCGCCCAAAATTCGGCGACCTGGAGAAAGTCTGGCCAAAAATCAAGCGCTGGGGCTGAGGGCCGCTCGACCAGTGCGCAAGCTCGTCGCATCCCTACGACGCGGCCTCAACGAGGACGATGTTATAGCCTTCCGGATCGTGGAGCACAGCCCAGGGTTGCCGTGCTGGCTCTCCCTGCGGTTTCATTTCCACGATTCGCTCCTTACCCACGGCGTTGACCGCTTCAACCAGATTGGGAACCTCCAGAAAGATCACTGCCTTGTCGCGCGAGGGTAGGGTTCCATGCCCTTACGCTCGAGGCAAATAAAGGCCCGTTCCGTGACCACGCGCGTGAAGTGGCCGGGCACCTCATCGCGGATATAAAACCGAGCGTCTCGCCGTAAAAACGTTTGCCCTCGTCGAGATGATCGAAGTACAACTCCCATGAAGCGTGCATTGAGTTTCGGTGCCATGGCAACCTCCTGCGACGCGCAAGCGCGGAAACTGAGGAGAGTGTGTAGCCCACAAGACGCTTCACCGGAGCGCCGCGTTTCCTTGTCAGTAGGGTGAAGCGAGTGATATCTTGAAAGGCTCGGTGTGTGCTGGCAGGCAACGCAGGGCAATCTATATTATTGACCAGCAATCACTTACGAGCTTTCGAGGAACTCTATGAGTGCGCGACCGGATATTCGCGCTTATCGCGGCAAGTGGCCACAAATTGCGCCCTCGGCGTATATCGACCGCGCCTCGGTAATCATCGGCGACGTGGCGATCGGCGAAGACGCGAGCGTTTGGCCGATGTGCGTGGCGCGCGGCGACGTGCATTACATCCGCATCGGCAAGCGCACCAATATTCAGGACGGCTGCGTGCTGCACGTCATGAAAGATCAATACCCATTGGTGCTGGGTGACGAGGTAACCGTAGGACATTCGGTGACCTTGCATGGTTGCACCATTGAGTCGCATGTGCTAATCGGAATGCGCTGCACCATTTTGAATGGCGCGGTGATCGGGACGAACAGCATCGTCGCGGCAGGCACTTTGATTACGGAGCGCACCGTAATTCCAGCGGGGAGTTTGGTGATGGGCTCACCAGGGAAAGTGAAGCGGCAACTGTCGCAGCAGGATATCGACACAATTGCGATGTATGCCACGCGCTATGCTAGCTACAAAGACATTTATCGCGCCGAAGCGACAGAGCGGGGCGAGAACGTAGATTGGAGCAATTACGAAGGCTGAGTCGTTGGTCGGCGCATCCCCCATGGCGGAAAAACGAAAATTCCAGGCGATTAAGGGCACGCGCGATCTGCTTCCACCGGAGACGGAGTTATGGAACCGGGTAGAACAGACGGCGCGCGAGGTATTGGGCACCTACGGATTCGGAGAGGTTCGCCCGCCAATTTTTGAGCCGACAGAATTGTTTGCGCGCTCGATCGGTTTGGATACCGATGTGGTGTCGAAGGAGATGTACTCGTTTGAGGACCGCGACGAGACCTCCGTGAGTTTGCGTCCGGAAGCAACGGCGAGTGTTTGCCGGGCCTATATCGAGCATGGGATGCACGCGCTGCCGCAGCCCGTGAAGCTGTATTGCATGGGGCCGATGTTTCGGCGGGAGCGGCCGCAGAAAGGGAGATACCGGCAGTTCTATCAGATAGACGCGGAAGTGCTGGAAACTGTACAGCCAGGTCAGGGCGGCCCAAAAGATGTTGCGAAAGATGCCGCCACGGACGCCGAAGTGATCGAGATGGTGATGGAGATTTTCGCGCGGCTCGAATTGCAGGGTATGGAGCTGGAGATCAATTCCATCGGGTGCCGCGAA
>Ga0074045_10002344_pt1 | contig 17550 bp, 20 predicted proteins | sample BogForMeECP23OM2_FD_94442 | JGI IMG/M metagenome (GOLD analysis project Ga0074045, IMG submission 94442) | Bog forest soil microbial communities from Calvert Island, British Columbia, Canada - Bog Forest MetaG ECP23OM2 | ecosystem: Environmental > Terrestrial > Soil > Wetlands ...
GGAATAACCCAAGGCACCTTAAGGTGGGCGCCGAATGAGCTGGGTCCAAAAGCTAAAGGCATTCATGGCGATACGGGGCAGTCATAAGCGGAAAATTCCAAGCCTTTAACATGCATAGCCCAGTCGCATGAACCGTTGCCGACTGTTTTGGAGGCAGCACGAACTCCGTCCGCTAAGACCCCTCCCAAACCACGCTTGAAAGCGATATCGTGTATGAGACCTTTAATTTTCTCGGAGTCGCCCCAATCAATCTTTTCCTTGATCAGACCTTTCTCTGAAGCTTCCATCGCAAAGCCGATAACGTTCCCAAGCGAGATGCTGTCCAACCCGAACTGATCGGCTAAACGGTTAATAGTTGAGATTTGCGCCAGATTTCCCAAGCCGATGTTTGATCCCAGCATGACCACGTTTTCATAATCCAGCTCAGAATCATTTCCTTCACTGTCTTTGACAACGTTCCCACATGTCATGTTACATTGTGGACAGCCTCGGTTGGAAACCTTGATTTTTTCCATAGCGAAGCCTCCGATGTCTTCAGCTTTTTCAAAGGTGGCTTGGCTATAATTGCGGGTAGGCAGTGCACTATTTTCTTGTGACCACTCCACAGTCGACATTGTTCCTTGTCGCTTCCAGAAAACATAAAGGGGCTTAGAAAGAACTTCGCGGTAGCCGTCCGCTGCTAGCTTCTTCATGCCGTCAGAATCAGCCAAAGGTACTTGTGCAGTGCCTTCGATTACTATGGCTTTCAAGTTTTTGGAGCCCATGACAGCGCCCATTCCAGGCCGACCACCAGAGCGTCCCTCCTGAGAAACAACAGTAGCGAACTTTACCTGGTTCTCGCCACCTTGCCCAATTGAAACTATACCTGCCAAGCGCCCATACGTTTTTCTCAATTGGGCCTCCGCCTCAAATGAACTCAAACCCCAAAGGTCTTCGGCGTTAAGAAACTCTACGATTCCGTCTTTGATGTGAACAAATGTTGGCTTTTCAGTTTTACCTCCAACGATAATTGCGTCGTAACCCGCTTTGCGAATGTGGACTCCTGCCCAGCTTCCTATGTTTCCATCTCCGTAACCTCCCGTCAAGGGGCTTTTTGACGCAACTACAAGCTTGCCGCTATTAGGTAAACCGATGGCAGTCAACGGACCCGTGGCGAAAACGATTTTGTTTTCAGGAGAGAAAGGATCAGTTCCTTGTTTGATTCGGTCCCAGAGGATTTTTACCGCGAAGCCCCGACCGCCCAGAAAATTCAAAGCTAAAGACTCATCATATTGCTCGGGGATGGCTTTACGTTTGGTCAAATCCAAATTTAGAAAGGATCCTGTCCAACCAAACACTTTCGTCATCAGAAGCCACTCGTGTATTGAAGAGGAAATCGAGCATAAAAATATGTTCAATACGTGCAGTTTCCACTGAGACGGAAATAATCGAAAGAAGCCATAGTTAGCTTAAAGCTTCACGAATCGCTAGCTATGAAAAGAGACTTACAAGTCTTCACATCATTCTAGGAACCTTTATTTTTTTCGTCGTAAGTGTTTGGATGACAGGTAACGTAAAAATGGGCGTCAAAGTCACGAGCAGAGCTTCAAACATTGAATATGCGATACGCGACGTAATAGAACACACAACGCAGTTGGTAAAAGATAACAGAAAAATCTTTTACTTAAACATCGGCGACCCCGCAGCATTCGACTTCAAAACCCCCCAGAACGTCAAAGACGCCCTCTGTGCGGCCGTTCAAAAAGACGAAAATTATTATTCACCTTCGGAAGGAAGGCTTGATCTTCGGGAAGCCATCGTTAGGAAAGAAAAAAAAGTTAACAACGTAGACATCACAGCTGATAAGGTGTTGATAACCGAGGGAATTTCCGAAGGAATCCAAATGATTCTCGGCGCCTTAGTGGAAAAAGGCGATGAAATTCTTTTCCCAGGCCCAACCTACCCACCATACATTTCATATACAAGGTTTTTCGACGGTACACCCATCTCGTATGAGACAATCGAAAAGGAATGCTGGCACCCCAACATCGATGACCTGCGCAAAAAAATAAGCAAGAAAACCCGCGCCATCGTGATAATTAACCCAAACAACCCGACGGGTTCGGTTTATGACAGGAAGATGGTTAAGGAGATTTTGGACATCGCCGGCGAACATGATTTGCCGGTTCTATCAGATGAAATTTACGACCAGCTAACCTACGAAAAAGAATTCGTCAGCGCAGCCTATCTCTCAAAAGATGTGCCGGTTGTCGGATTAAACGGTTTCAGCAAAGTATATCAGATGACGGGCCTGCGACTTGGCTACATGTACTTCAAAGGGGAAGGCGAAAAACTCAATGCGCTCAAAGAAGGTGTTGAGAAAGAGTGCCGAATACGGATCTGCGCCAACACGCCTGTGCAGATTGCAGCGAACGCCGCGCTCAATGGACCACAGGATTTGGTGAAGGACACGGTTGATCGACTGAGGCAGCGGCGCGACTTCGCGTGGAAGCGTCTCAACGAAATCGAAGGCATAAGCACAACTAAACCTGAAGGAGCATTCTACATCTTCCCAAAAATTCAAGGCATAGGCACAAAATGGAAAACCGATATGGACTTCGTCGTCAAACTGCTAAAAGCAACAGGGGTACTGATCGTGAACGGCTCAGGTTTTGACCCCGTGTACGGCAAGGGGCATGTAAGAGCTGTTTTTCTACCACCTATTGCGGAGTTAGAAGAGGCCTTCGACGCGTTGGAAGGATTCATGAAGAATAGCAAAAGCAACAAGTAAACAGGAATCATTAGCTTTTTTGGCTCAACCAGCACAAGCTTAACTCAAGCCATAAACAAAAAAGACCACCATGAAGCATGACCTAAGTAGAAGCATCCTACCTGATGCAGCTGCTCCATTTTCACAGCTATAACTGATCACAAAAATAGGTCACTGTTAACGACTTTCTCCGCTGTGCAGATCAAAAAAAGAACGAAAGAAGAAAGGCTTTAGACTTTTACGCCTTGAGCCGGGTCTTCGATTACTTTTTGGAATTCAGCAATTAGCTTCTTTGTGACGGGGCCGGGTTTGCCTGTACCAATTTGCCGTTTATTGACTTCCCTTATTGGCACCATCTCCATTGCTGTTCCCGTGAAGAAGGCTTCGTCCGCGGTGAACATCATGAAGGGCGTGAGATTGGTTACTGTAAGTTTTATCTGAAGTTTAGCAGCTATCTGGGTTACCACTTCAGCTGTGATACCTGCGAGTGCTCCAGTTGATGTCGGTGGGGTCAGCAACTCGCCGTTTTTGACAATGAACACGTTTTCACCAACGCCTTCAGCTATGCAGCCGTTGCTTTCGAGGCAGAGGGCTTCGTCTACGCCGCATGCGTTGGCTTCGATTTTTGCGAGGACACTATTGAGATAGTTGAGGGATTTTACTTCGTGCGAGGTGGCGTCAACGGGGTTTCGTCTCACCCACGAAAACATAGTTGTGATGCCAGTTTCTTTTGCGTTTCCAGCTCGAATAGAAATCGTGTCGGTGATAACTATGACTGTTGGTTTGGGACATTTGCGCGGATCCAAGCCCAAATCTCCAACGCCTCTGCTAACAACCAAACGTATGTAAGAGTCTTTCATCTTGTTTTTTCGCAGGGTTTCAACGACCGCTTTTGTCATTTCTTCTTTGGTCAGCGGCATGTTCAATGCGATGGCGTGCGCAGAACGATAAAGGCGATCAATATGTTCCTTCAACTTGAAGACAACGCCGTTGTACTCGCGGATTCCCTCGAAAACGCCGTCGCCGTACAGAAACCCATGGTCATAGACTGAGATTTTAGCCTGCGACTTTGGGAAATATTGCCCATCAATGTAAACTACTAGTTCGCTGCTCATTCTGCTTCACTCTTCAACTTGGTGTTTCATATTATTCGATTGTTTGATATAGTTTATGCAGATGATACCTATATTTCGTTTATTAACCGTGAAACTGCGGTCTCTTCGAAAGGTACATTGGCAGCGGCAGAGGCTTGAAAGGTTTACCCGCGATCTTCTCCGACACCTTAGAAATCAATTCATCAACTGTTATGTTTTGCTGTTGCCCCTTGAGCCCGCGTTCCCGCACGGATAGGTTTCCCGACTCAATTTCCTTCTCGCCTACAACGATAATGTAGGGAACCCACTCCTGCTCACCTTCACGGATCTTCTTCTGCAGAGTAGATGCACTATCGTCAATGTCCACGCGGATAAAGTGCGAAGCAATCTGCTCTGCAAGCTCTTCCACCTTATCCATGTACTTGTCAGATATCGGAATGAGCCGCACCTGAGTGGGAGAGAGCCACAGAGGCAGCATTGGCGCTTTGCCAGCCATTTGTTCACGATAAGCCTTCTCTAGCAACGCGTAGATGTCACGTTCAATGGCGCCGCTTGGGGAGCAATGCAGGATCAGCGGATATTGTTTTTCGCCTTTCTCGTCAACGTAGGTTATTTCGTAGCGTTTTGCGTTTTCAACGTCAATCTGGTCTGTGCTTAACGCGGCGGCTTTGTCTTGGTTGTCTACAAAGTTGAGGTCCCATTTGAGCACGAAGTAGAAGAAACGCTCGTTCCATACTTCAGCTAACATGGGCTTGCCGAAAGCCTTCACGATTTCGGTGATGAACTCTTTATGCTCATCGTAAAAGCTCCTTGTGAAACGCATTGCAATCTCATAATCGTCCTTCACGAGTCCGATGTCGTTGAGGACGTCGATGCAGAGGTTGAAGCGAATCATGAACTCTTTCTTTGCTTGATCTAAGTCAGCGCAGAAGGCGTGGCAGTCAGGCATCGTGAACGCTCTGAGCCGTTTTAGGCCTACAACTTCGCCGCTTTTTTCGCGTCTAAAACTGTAACGTGTCAACTCATACAACTTGATGGGTAACTGTTTGTAACTTATTTGAGCGTCATGTGCCATGAGGAACTGCCCGAAGCAAGCGGCGAACCGCAAGAAGAGTTCTTTGTCTTCAGATTTAAGCGTGTATTGACGAGCTGGGAAACGGTTGAGGTAGCTGGCTAAGCTTGGATGGTTGAAATCGTACATGATGGGGGTTTCAACTTCCATGCCGCCGTAAGCAGCAACCCGCCCGGAAACGTACTGTTCAAGCAGAGATTTTATCATGCGTCCTTTAGGGTACCAACGGATGTTTCCCGGGTCACTTCCTGGTTCGTAATCAGCAATTTCAAGCCTCTTCATCAAGGTTACATGAGGAGGCATCACAGTCACCGCCCGAGCCTTCTTGATCTCGTACTGAGAAAACTTCTGCAGGTTAGTGTGTCCCTTAAACTTGAACTCTTCAATAGGGACTAGTGAACCGTCAGGCATCAAGACATGCCAGAAAGACTTCAGCTTCTCCTCAGCTTTTAGCGCGGTGGAAATTGGCTCTTCTTCTTTCTTGCAAACAGATTCAGCCTCGCTACTCGCTGCAACTACGGCGGGCCCGTAACTCCGTGCCTGTTCAGCAAGCGGGTGCCCCTTGATTGAGATAGTGAATTGCTTATTCCACCCGAATGGAGCCCGATAAGTCTCGATGCCCTTCTCTTTTGCGTAGGCTTCCATATCTTTAATGATTTTAAGAGCTTGGCTTGGGTTACTAAGGTTGCTGCTCAAATGAGCGAACGGGTAAATTAGGATTCGATTTGTTTTTTGTTTACCCAAAAACGCACGCACATCATCAATGGCTTTCTGGGCGATTGCGCCGTTATCGCCTTCTTCTATCGCCGTGAAAAGAACAACAATCTCTTCCAAGCGATTTTCTTTTTGCTCCGCCTCTTCAGCGATAGCGATTTCTTTTTGGACAGGTTTGAAAACTATGAAGTCAGAATGCAACTGAAGTATTCGCATGTAAACCCACTTCTCTTAGTGGCCCCAACGCCACCTATCAAGTGTCTTATCCTTTTTCGTCTTCTTCTTATATTCCTTATAGTGCTCTTTGCAGACAAAAGCGCGTTTTTCGTTGCTGCCAACATTCAAGCCAGCAGCCTTGACTTTGTCAGTTGTGATGGAACGGGCAGCCTCTCTAGTGCAGCCTGAGACGCTACATTTTACACCTTTTTCTATACGACCCACAGTCAAAGCCTCATGTACACTATTTTTATTCTTTAATGCACGCTATTGCTTAAGTTCCTTTTCGTACAAAACCTTAGCTCTCTGGTAAATTTCCTCTTTCTTGCCAAGGTAAGTAGGACCGATTCCTTCGACAACGAACGAAGCCGCCGCTGAACCAACACAGGCACACCATATTGACTCTTTCTGCCTAAGGTACTCAGTTAAGAAGCCGCCGATGAAAACGTCTCCTGCACCAGTTGGGTCAACAAGAACTTGCGAAGGACAAGCAGCGATGTTGAACTGCGCGCCTTCAACTGAGAGCACTGAGCCTTTTGCGCCCAACGTCACAATGACCGTTCCCACGCCAAAATCATGAACAGCTTTAATTGCCTCTTTAAGGCTGGCTTGACCAGTTAAAGCTATGATTTCGGGTTGAGATGACTTGTAAATGTTAATCAAGCTGAGAATTCGCTTGTCAACCGAAGCGTTTTCAGTCACTTTTCCGGTTTCGTCGAAATTTCGAAGCAAGCCTTGAGGGTCCAGTGACAACACATTAGAACATTGCTTTAGACGCTCGATTACTTCGAAGGATACTTCGTTTGCGATGGGCGCAACATGGAATGACTTAGCCTTCAGATACTCAGGCAAATCAGCTAATTCTATTGGCGCGCCCTTGCCCTTCAAATTCAGCGTTCTCTCAGACAGGTCCGCACTGTAGCCAAGTTCAAAGCTAGTTGAAGGTTCATCTACCTTTCTTATTACGCCTGAAAGATCAACATCTTCTTGCCTCAGCCACCAAAGGTATGCTTCTGGAAAGTTTCCGCCGACTTTTGAAATCACTGAAGCTGTTGCATCCAAGCGTCTGGCGGCAAGTGAAGTGTAGGTTGCGGCGCCGCCTAAAACGGTAAATGGCGCAGTTCTGCTGGGCAGCAAAATTCTATCAATGGATAAGTGACCGACAACTGCTACGTCGACGTTTTGAAGCACTGCCCAACCCCATTCAATTAATATGTCGTTACCCAGAATATAAATAACTTTTACAGTTAAGATTGAAGCAACAGAATAGCCTTCGCCAAATCGCCTTGGCAGTCCTCAAGCGCTTCTTTCGCCTTCTCTAAGCTTTTGCCCGTTTGATCCGCCACCAGCCTCACATCTTCCTCAGAAAACATCGGTTGAGACGCTTGCGCAGCTTGACGTTGAGACGGTGCTTGTTCTGAAACTTCGCCGCCGATAACCTGATACATTTTTTGACCTTGAACTTCTAAAATAGCCACTTGGGGCTCATCGATAACGATATCTTTCGTGTTTGTTCTGATTATGACTTGCTGAACATCGGGGACGCTATCCATGTTCATGCCCATTCGCTGCATCATGCGCCTTTGCTCTCGTGGATTCATGCGCTTGTTCATTGACTTTCACTTCAAGAAGTATCTGCGGTGAAACGTGATATAAACTTTAACTTTCAAACAGGATTCTTTTTGGTAATTTTGTCTTCAAATCGATTATTTGAGCAAAATTGAAAAAATATTTCTGGATGCATAGCTTCCAGTTTGAGTGGAAAAGGAATAAAAGGCGATTTTGATGGGTGAGCGTAAGTTTGTACGGGAACAATATGTTAGAACGGTGCGTTTTATTGAGCTGCTTAAAATGAGAAGTCAACGTCACACGCGCTAACGTTTAAGTGAAAGCAAACTTAGAAACTCTGCAAATCAGCTTTTTTCGATGAGAGAATCTGACTTTTTTTCTGTCCCGTGTCTCACCTTAATGGCTACGCCGCTTTTGAAGGCAGTCATCTCCGCGCTTGAAATTGTAGCTTTCCCAACAGCCAAAACTTTCCCTTCTTCGTCTACAACAATTGCTTCATCGCCTGCTCGAATTTCAGAGTCGACTTTAACCACATGTACCGCAAAAACGTCTCCTCCAACGGCAATATATTTTGATACGTCATTTTTCACTATTACAAAACAATGCGCAGAAGGAACATTTTCAGCGATTAGTTTTGCTGCTTTGACGCTTAACGAAAGCAATCCGTCAGTAGGACGAAGAGTAGCTAACCTTTCGCCGTCCAAGTTGATAAAGCGAATTCGTCCTGTTCTTGGAGAATGCTCCAGGCGCACATTTTCCGGAAACAGGTTTGAGCCTACATTTTTCCCAAATTGGTAGTCGGCGATGGTTCTTATTTTTGCAAGCTCGTTTTCCAAGTGTTCACCGTCAACATGTTTTTCGGTCTTTCGACAAGTATAAACATAACAAGATAATAAAGACAGTGAAAGGTGAAAAGTTTACATTGAGATGCGAAGTCTGCGGACACAAAATCCACGCTGAACCGATAACTGCAGTGATAGAAGGAGCAAGATTAACAGTTTGCGTAGAATGTGCTAAACATGGAAAAATAGTCCATCAAGAAGAAATTGCCCTTCCAAAGAATATCCAGAAAAAACCGCTGACCCCCATGCCTGTCTTACAAAAGAAACCCTTAATCGCCAGCGTACAAATCACCCAGGAACTTACCCAAGACTACGGGAACAAAATTAGAGTAGCACGTGAGAAAACGGGATTAACTCATGAAGAACTGGGCAAAAAAATAAATGAGAAAGCCTCAGTTCTAAGGAATCTTGAGGCAGGTAAAATGGAGCCGAACAACCAGCTGGCCTCTAAACTTGAGCACATGTTAAAAATCAAGCTCCTTGTTCCGATCTCAGACGAAAAAGCCGTTCAAATCCCTAAGTCCGCCAACGAAGAGTTGACTTTGGGCGACCTTATCGAGATCGATGAGAAAGACGCGGAGGCGGCTACAGAACGAAAGCCGTCATAGTTCAACGACGACTAAACCGTGAAGAGTCAAGTTTACCTGAACTTAAAAGACTGGCTGAATCCGCGGGTTACGTTGTAGTTGACGAAATGGAGCAAACTCGATTACCTGACTCGCGTTATCAGATAGGCGCTGGAAAAGTAGAAGAACTCGCCCAGATGGTGCAAGAGAAAGGCGCTGACAAAGTAATTTTTGACAATCAACTCAAAACTCGCCAAACATACAATTTAGCAAAGGCAACACATGTAGAAGTTATTGACCGTTTCCAGCTTATCCTTGAAATATTCACGAAAAGAGCCACAACCACTGAGGCTCAACTTCAGATTCAGCTGGCAACATTGAGAAACGAACTTAAACATTCAAAAGAAAAAGTGAGGTTGGCCAAAGGAAGCGAACAACCGGGTTTCATGGGCCTTGGAGCATACGAAGCAGACGTTTATAGTGACGCCATAAAAAGGCAGGTTCAAACGATCAGCAAGAAACTGACCAGAATCAGAGAAAAGAGAGTATTGCAGCGAGAGAGGCGAACGGAGCTGGGCTTTTTGACTATTTCACTTGCTGGATATACCAAATCTGGGAAAAGCTCCTTATTCAATGCTTTAACGGAAGCAACCACAATAGTCGATAAGGCATTATTTACTACTCTCTCAACGACCACTAGGATAATGGAGTTTTCTAACCGCAAGTTTCTACTGACGGATACCGTCGGGTTCATTGACCGTTTACCTATATCTTTGATTGAAGCTTTTCATTCGACTCTTGAAGAAACAATCTTTTCAGATCTAATAATACTGCTTTTAGACCTGAGTGAACCAATGGAGAGCATCGAGAAGAAGCACAATGTTTGCTTAGAGACAATCGATCGCTTGGGAGCATCGGGGATTCCGACCATAACCGCTTTGAACAAGATCGATTTGCTCAGCGAAGACGAAAGAACCCAAAAGATCGAAGCGCTCAAAGACAAGACTAAGAACCCAATTCTTCTTTCTGCCAAGTGCAAAATCAATCTTGATTTACTGAGAGCAAAAATACTGAAAATTCTTGAAAACTATGTGCAAGCCCAGTTTTCTGTTCCTTTAAATGGGAAGACCATGCCGTTTATCTCATGGGTTCACGGGAAAACAGACGTGCGAAAAGAAAACTTCACTAACGATTCAGTTGAAATAGTCTTTGAGGCTACACCCGAACTTGCGGAACATGTAAGAAGAAAAGTGGAAGAACTAAATGGCAGATTCGAAACCAACCCAAAAACCGTGTAGTTCACCTCAGATCGTCGTTTTAAGGTGGGGTCACCGACCGCAGCGTGACGTTCGATTAACCACTCACGTTGCCTTAACAGCTAGAGCTTTGTGCGCTTCAGGCTTTATCCTTTCAGACGTACAAGACGCCAACATAGAATCAACAGTCAAAAAGATAACTGACCATTGGGGCGGAACATTTCATTTCGAAATGGGAATTCCCTGGAAAAAAGCCGTACGCGACTGGAAAACTAAGGGCGGTCTGATCGTTCATTTAACAGCTTACGGGGAAAATCTTCAGTCAAGCGATGTTCTGAGCCGCATTAAAAGTTCAGGTAGGGACATTCTAATCGTGGTTGGCAGCCAGAAGGTCCCAGGCGACTTCTACTCAAGCGATGTATCGGACTTCAACGTCTCCGTCGGGAACCAGCCACATTCGGAATGCGCTGCTCTGGCCGTGTTTCTGGACCATTTCTTCGCCGGTGAAGAGTTAACAAGGACTTTTGACAAAGCCAAAATGAGGATTGTTCCCAAAGCCAGGGGAAAAGAGATAAAAACTGATGCTAAATAAGTTTAAATGGGCAAGAACAGTTTTATTATAGGAAGTTCCAGTATTATATGTACAGGAAATCAGGCTATGTTATCGACTATTGATGATGCAACCATGATGAAGGTTGCTGTGGCGTTGGGAGAGGAAGAAGCTGTCAAACTTATTGAGTATCTCAAAGGCGTGGATGAGATAACTGATGATGAAATAGCGAATAAAATAGGTATTCGCCTTAACTCGGTGCGCAAAATTCTCTACAAACTCTACGATCACTCGCTTGTAAGCCTAAGAAGGACGCGTGACCCCAAAACAGGCTGGTTCATTTTCCACTGGAAGCTTCAACCTGATCAGCTTGAAGGTTTTATATTAAGCCAGAAAAGGCGGGTGCTGGAAAAACTCAACGTCCGACTGGAGTATGAAAAAAATCATGATTTCTATTACTGCGGCAGTCCAGAATGTAAACGGGTTCCCTTTGAAGAAGCGGTTGAAGTGGTGTTCCATTGCTCAGGCTGCGGCAAACCTCTTGTTCATTTTGCAAACGAATTAATGATAAGCAAACTTTCTGAGAAAGTTGATACGCTAAGGAAGGAACTCGGTGAGTAATCCGCTTCCTTCAAGGGAGCAAGCTATCGAACTTCTTCGGAAAAACAATTGTTCACCTAAAGTCATCAGTCACTGCCAAGCTGTTGCAGAAATTTCTTTGGAGATAGCAAACCAACTAAAAAAGAAAGACGTCAAGTTGGATCTGAAGCTGATTGAGGCAGGTGCTCTTTTACATGATATTGGTCGCTCAAAGACAAACGCTGTTGACCATGGAGTTGTCGGTGCACAAATCGCCTTGTCAGAAGGTCTTCCGGCAGCAATTGCCCAGATAATTAAAGCGCACGTTGGCGGCGGATTCACCGCAAAGGAAGCGGCTGCGTTCGGTTGGCCACAAGGCATCTACACGCCAATTTCCTTCGAGGAGAAAATTGTTTCATACGCTGACAAATTGGTTGACAACTCTAAACGCGGACGTGCTCCTATAGACCTCGAAATCAAACGTCTTCAGGCGGCGGGGCATAAGGATGCTGCAGAAAGAGTTAGAAGGCTCCATGAGGAAGTAACAGAGTTGTTGGGTAATTGATTATGACCGTTTTGACTTTGCTTGTGAAATCCCGTGGAGATGCACAACTGAAACAGGTAGATGAATTGTTGAAGGCTGAGTTTGAAAACTTGGATTTAGACTTCAAAGTTTTGGGTGCTCCCGTCAACAAGTGGGTTCAAGTTTCTCTTTCTGGAGAGGACGAAGTCATAGCCACAAACTACATCAACAAGGAAATAGGCACCTGCCCCGTAAGCATAAAAAGAGTTGAAAAATCCTCCGACCTCAAAGGATACCTTACAAAGCTTGACGCGGTCAAAAACGAGTTAACTGTCGATGTCGGGGTTTTTGAACCGAAAATAACTATGGCAACAGTTCCCTTAGCTTTTTTGCAGGCAGAGCTTGCAGATGGAAAGAAACTCGACTTGAAGAAGATTGCAGAAGCCTACGGGTTGCATGAAAATTTGCCTTTAACCGTAAAAGTGACTGCCTTAGCAGGCGAAGGTGAGCAACTGCAAGCTGAATTATCAACGGCTCAATTGGAAAAAATGCGTTTGTGGCGGCAATCTCTTCTGGATAGGCTGATTGTTTTGGGAGCTACTGCAGGGGACGTTGAGACGGTGCTTAAAAGGACCAGACTTGACCGCGATGTAATTGACGTTGAGAGATTGGGTCTGTTTGAGTCTGCTTTGACGTGTAAGCTTGGAACTGATGCTGCTGGGTTGATTCCGAGGATGGGAAGGTACATGCGTCATGCGGTTTTTGTCGTATTTAACCCCAAGGAAAGTTTTCGCCTTATCGGTGAAATGCCATTAACCTTGTAAGTTGTTTACCTTATAAAGTAAATAATCTGTTATCCGAATAATGCTAATAGAGGAAGGGGGAGAAGAAAATCATGAGCCAAGGGGAAGATAGAGGAGACAGAAAAAAGTACAGGATCGACATTGGCGCTTATGGCAGCATAGGAATCGAAGCACCGACTAAAGAAGAATGTCTGGAACTGTTCATGGAAGTAACGAAAACGAAACGTGACTCAAAAATCGACGAAGCAATAAGATAAATAAAATAAGTAAAACGCCAGCAAGGCTATTTGTATCCCCTTAAAAATAGAGACCAAGTTAAAGCTGGTTTGATTTTTATTTTCTAAAGTACGTCGTGCTCTTCATGGCAGTGTGCCTCGTATTGTTCCTTTGTTTCATAGATTTGTTGGTCAAGTGGGCACTTAAATTTTTTATGAGGGGTCATTTCGGGCTTAGGGATAGTTATGTCTGATTTCTTTTTTGATCGATTTTTTGACAGTGAAATCACCTCTACAAAACTTTACATCTAACTCAACTTGAGGAGGTAATAATGGTATGTTGTTGCATCGTTACTACAACAAGCAGCCAGAATCTCTTCGCATCACCAAGGAGACTACGTTTCTATCAGGGAGTCTTCAAGCTGGTCAAAATCTCTTATGACCCTATCTGAATGTGCTATGATCCAGGGACTTAGACAATCGATTTCTGAGACAACGATGACTTTCTTGCCTTTACGTTTTGCATAAAACATCTCCATGCAAGCTCCGGCTGAGAGGATTGGTAGGTAGACAACCATTAAGTCGCAACGGTCAGCGTCATCAAGATCCCGCTGGATGAATTCGAATGTGGGAACCTTATCCCACCAGCACCGTTCATCGCCCTTGTAGAGAATTTTCTCCCGGTTCCAGGGATCTATAACTTCAAACCCCGCTTTGACCAAAACATCGGTGATTTTTAACCTGTAGTCCTGACGGCTTTCCATTCCAAGAATTGGCCCCGCAATGAAAACTTTCTTCGTTATCCTACCTCCCCAAGCGTTGCTATGATAGTCAAATTTCGTTTTTCTTATACTTTCGCTACCGACTATCACGTGATCGGCATAGTCGTCCTAATCGTAGTGATAGCTGTCGCAATAGTATCACTTAGAAAACACCGTTAAACACCCAACGGGATTCCTTTCTTCTTTTTTTAGTTTTCAATTCAAAAAACAAACGAGTTTGCTCTTTTTTATTTGCCTCCATTCTTGTGGCGGATCTTGGTTGCGAAAAAAAGGCAATCTGTAGGCAAACGACTTCTTTAGTCTTGAATTATTTTGGATTGATTTTTGATATAGAGCTTGCAAACCTTTTCGGTTAGAGGTGCGAAAAGATATGACGGCAAGAAAGCTTAGAAATGAAGGAAAATCTGTGTAAAAGCTGCTGAAGGACCCGCCGTGTTTTGAGGCGGCGGCGGGTTTTGATTGTCTTGCGGAGCCTTCTTCTCTCTGAGCATTGGCAGAACGAATTCAATGACTGCAATCAACAAGATTAGGATGATAATTACGGGCAGCCCCCACTGGTCGTCATGCACGAAAATTGTTACCCATCCGAACCATGGAATTCGCAAAATCACCTTGCCAACCACGTCGCTTGCTGGAACTCCCGGCGGGTTGTTGCTGTCCCATGTATCGAATCCCGACGTCGGCGTCTCAGGCCAAGGATTAGTGTTCCCGTTTCCGTCGCCTTTGGTGATGAAGTAAAGTGTGCCGTCTATAGTTTCGGATTTGACTATGCGGTGAACTATCAAAGTGTTATAGTCACCTGGTTCATGGAAGACAATTATGTCGCTGTTGGGGTAGTTCGTGTTCAGGTCTTTCGGGTTGACTCCTTGGACAATTATGATGTCGCCAACGCTTAGGGTTCGGTCGAACGGTGTGCTTAAGGTTAGCCAAAAGTTGTTATCAGCTGCGTCATAGGGGATGCTCATGCTGCCGCTTACCACGGTTAACGCGGGGTCAGATGTGTTCAGCGCCGACCGCAAACCGAAGAACAAGCCGAAAACGACAACGACGACTAAAACGACGGCAACTAATGTTTTGAAGTATTCGTTGTTGCGAATTCCTTTTGTAGCCGTCAAACCGTTACCTCTCATGAAATTTTAGTTACAATTATACGCAAAACGCCACGGTTAAGCATTACGGAAACATAAGGACCCTCTGGAAATTGAACAGGGTTGACGGCTTGAATTGACACCACTTGAGACCAGGCAAATAACAGAGTTGTGAACCACGGAAGTGGATCAAGCCGAACTTAAACCCAAAAGGGGAACAGACCCGCAAAACAAATTCGCGAGTTTTATTGCTTTTTCTGTTTAACGATGTAGATTTCTCTGTTTCGGACCCTGAGCGCTACATTGAATTTTCTGTTGGGTAACTTGTTGTATGCTTTGACTCTGAACGAGAATGGCGCGTATAAAGATCTTACTGTTTTGCCTTCGACTTCGACCTTGAACATTTCAGCGGTGCTGTCAATTATTTGCTTAAAAACTGCATCGTACTCTGGAATTTTTACTCGCTTTCTTCCTTCAGGTATTTCATTTACGGGGGTGGCTTTTGCGACTATTTTTTTGTGGACGATTTTTTCTTGATTAGACATTGTTTTTCACAAAGTGATAATGTAAAGCTTGCTATATAACACTATAGCACTAATAACACTAAAATAATAACAGTTTAGCATACTTTATAGTAATTAACACTTTTACCAATTATCATTGCACTCCGCCCCAAAAAAATGAACAAAACGTATCCGAAATCATGCTTTGGTTGGGAAAACCCAATCCCCCCAGCTGCGAAAATCCCAAGAAAGGATAAGAGAAGGCTCCACGTAACAATGAAGATTGCAGTTAACGCAATCATGAACCTCACCCCAGTCAAAGCTTGAAGTGACAGCTTTAACACTGTTCTCAAAAACAGAAGCGCCTGTCTCGTACTGATTATGAACGTAACAAGGCAAAACCAAGCGACCATCTGGGCCAACGTTGACAACTGACCAAGGCTTGCATTTCCATTTTCTTTCTTTGGCTATAACTTTGAAGTAACTTGACGAGTTCATTATGGGGTAACTTTTTTTCTTTAATTCAAGAAGTTGCTTGGCGACCTTTTTTATTTCGTCGGCTCTAGGTGCAGAAGCATCAGCGCTGCGGTATCCATAAGCCACCGAAAACACTATTTTCACTCCCAAATCCTTCGCCAATTTCACCATTTCTTCAACTTCAGAGAGGTTTTCAGACATCAAAGTCATGTTGATAGTTATCGAAACTTGCTCTTTTGCAGCATTTATACCCTCAACCGCTCTTCCGAAAGTGCCATTAACACCTCTTATCTTGTCATGAATTTTCGCAGGTCCATCTAACGAAACGAAGACTATGCCGCTGATGTATGGGGCAATTTCATCAACCCTTGATTTGAGAAGCGTGCCGTTGGTGATTAGGCTTGTATGCAGAGGCAGGGAGCGGGAGTATGCTAGGATTTCAGGCAAGTCTTCTCTTAAAAGAGGCTCTCCACCTTCAAATCCCACGGCGCAAACGCCTGAATCGTAGAATTGCCTCAAAATTTCTTTTTCTTTTTGGGTGCTTAAATTTTCGCTGGATCTTTTCCAGAAGGGACACATTTTACATTTTAGGTTACAGTTGTAAGTTAACTTGTGTCCGCCAAACACAGGAGTTTTTACTCTGAGCGAATTCAAAAGGAAACCACGGTATAACCTGAAACCAACCTGCAGGGTTTCTTGATAGCTAAGGGCGTTGTCTCTCACGAATTTCAACCTTAAATTCTTGTTGGCAAAGATACTGATGCTTTTTTTGACCGAAAATAAAAAAGCAGAATAACGTATTTAGAGTTATCTAGTCAGCGGACTTCTCGAGGTCTTTCATTTTATGTTTCTTACCTAAACGAAAGCTGAGCACAGACCCTTGTTTGCACGCTCTTTGGGACCCATTTTATGATGCGAGGTGGTTTTGAAGAACATTAAGGGTAGCAGTTTTGCCAAGGCGGATTTGCCTTTCACCTTTAAACGTGGAGACGGAAGCGTTCTTAATCTGCACGGTATCACCTACCGATAGAATATCCGCTTGTTCGTTCCAGAGGCAAAGCTTGATTTTTCCAGTCTCGTCAGCAATCCAGGCGTTAGTTACTTTGGCGCTGTTTCCATAACGGGTCTGAACTATGGAAGGTTTCTGTGTTTCAAGAACCTTGGCTTCCAAGTTGACTTTTTTCATGCCGTGGCGAAGGTTTTGAACCATCATAGACAACGTAGGTGACGTGTTTTGTTTATTCATTTGTCGGCGTATCTTGTCGGTAGTCATCCAGCGTTCAAAACTGATGTTTTTTCTGACAAGAATTTCTTCGGAAACCCGAAATTGAACGACAACTTTGGTGTTTTTGGTAATCAGAAAGATTGCTTCGCCTTTTATGGTGCCACGGTATTCAACCGTCAAGTTTTGGCAGGTTGCTTTTTCCTTTTCTTTGGCTTCCACCATGGCGCGATGAAGCTCTGGCAAGTAGATACCTTCTTTTACGGAAAGAAACGCAAGGTACTCCATTATTGTTGTCTTTTTTTGATTCAAGTTTTTCTACCTGTAATTGTTTTGCCAGAAACTATTGTGGAAGGCAAGTTCGGCGGAGGGTTTGCCCTTTTAACAATTCCACAATCATGTATAATGTGCTATTTTAGTATATAGGCTAGTGTGATAGGAAACGATTTTTCTCCATGAAAACCCCGTTTCTAGCCTGCTCAGATGAATTTCACGCCCTTCAAAATGCCTAAGAACAACATAAAATAACTCCGCAAATTTCACGTAGGTTTTTATGGGATGCCTTATTTTAGGTCCAACATACGGAAAGTGCTTTATGAAAAGTATTGCATTGGTCGCACATGACAATAAGAAAAAAGACATAGTTGAATGGTGTGATTTCAACAAGGGAACGTTATCCCAATTCTGCCTCTACGCCACAGGAACCACTGGTCAGCAAATAATTGACAAA